>Ga0209309_10000769_pt1 | contig 35141 bp, 36 predicted proteins | sample COGITO_mtgs_1204_2_FD_184807 | JGI IMG/M metagenome (GOLD analysis project Ga0209309, IMG submission 184807) | Pelagic marine microbial communities from North Sea - COGITO_mtgs_120412 (SPAdes) (version 2) | ecosystem: Environmental > Aquatic > Marine > Epipelagic ... | reverse complement strand
AACTGATCGGTGCCAATTCTAAAGCTATTTCAAACGCAGAGGATAGAAAAAAATTTAGAAAAAATATGATCGATATTGGACTAGACTTACCTAAATCTGAAATCGTCAACAACATCAACCAATCATCTAAGGTTTTAAGGAAAATTGGATTACCCGCAATTATTAGACCGGCATTTACTCTTGGGGGTCTTGGTGGGGGAATTGCAAAAAATGAAAAAGAATATCAAAAAATTATTAAAAGTGGATTGCACGAGTCTCCCGTGAGCCAAGTATTGGTTGAAGAGTGTTTAGAAGGTTGGAAAGAATTTGAGATGGAAGTTGTAAGGGATAAAAAAGACAACTGTATTATTATCTGTTCAATTGAAAATATTGATCCAATGGGAATACATACGGGTGACTCTGTTACTGTTGCTCCCGCTCTAACTTTAACTGATAAAGAATACCAGGTGATGAGGAATGCTTCAATTGCATGCTTAAGAAAGATTGGAGTTGAAACAGGTGGATCGAATGTTCAATTTGCAATCAATCCAAAAAATGGGCGAATGGTTGTAATTGAAATGAACCCAAGAGTATCTCGTTCATCTGCACTTGCATCAAAAGCAACTGGCTTTCCAATTGCAAAAGTTGCTGCAAAGCTTGCTGTTGGTTACACGTTAGATGAATTAAAAAATGAAATCACAAAAGTAACTCCTGCCTCATTTGAACCTAGTATTGATTATGTAGTAACTAAAATTCCAAGATTTACATTTGAAAAGTTTTCAACTTCACCTGCAACATTAGGCACATCTATGAAATCAGTTGGTGAAGCAATGGCAATAGGAAGAAATTTTAAAGAGTCGCTTCAAAAGGCTTTAGTATCACTTGAAACAGGGTTTTCAGGATTAGATAGAATATTTGACCTAAATAAAAAACAAATTGAAAAAAAGCTTAAAGAAAGTATTCCAAATAAAATTCTACTTGTTGCAGAAGCAATTAGAAAAAAGATTGATTTAAAGAGAATATTTACTTTATCTAAAATAGATCCATGGTTTTTAGAACAAATTAAAGAAATTGTTGATAATGAAACAAAGATTAAAAACAAAGGATTACCTAAAGATTATAACGAGTTTAACCGAATAAAATCAATTGGTTTTTCTGACAAAAAATTATCCGAACTAACAAAAACTTCTGAAGATGTTATAAGACGAAAAAGAACAGCTCTAAAAATATTACCAGTATTTAAAAAAGTAGATACTTGTGCTGCTGAATTTAAATCATTCACTCCCTACATGTATTCGACTTACCAAAGAAATTTTTCAATAAACTCAGAATGTGAAGCTGATCCGTCAGCTAAGAAAAAAATCATAATTTTAGGTGGAGGCCCTAATAGAATAGGACAAGGAATTGAGTTTGACTATTGTTGCTGCCAAGCCAGTTTTGCGCTGAAAGATGCTGGTTTTGAAACGATCATGATTAATTGTAACCCTGAAACAGTTTCAACAGATTACGATACCAGTGACCGGTTATACTTTGAGCCTTTAAAAGAAGAATATGTCTTTAATATTATTAAAAAAGAAAAAGAAAAAGGAAACTTAGTTGGGATTATTGCTCAATTCGGTGGCCAAACTCCAATTAAACTTGCTAAATTTTTATACGATAACAAACTTCCAATTTTAGGAACACAGTACACATCTATTGATTTAGCAGAAGATAGAGATTTATTTAGAAATCTTCTTAATAAATTAAAATTAAAGCAAGCTGAAAGTGGAATTGCAAAAACATTTAAACAAGCTATTCAAATAGCAGAGAGAATTGGCCTGCCATTAATGGTTAGACCTTCTTATGTATTGGGTGGAAGAGCAATGGAAATTGTTCATGAAAAAAGTCAACTTAAAAACTTTGTTGAAGAGGCATTTAAAGCAGCAGATGAAAACCCAATTTTAATTGATAAGTTTATTGATCATGCAATGGAAGTTGATGTTGATGCAATATCAGATGGAAATCAAGTTCATGTAGCAGGCATTATGCAACACATTGAGGAAGCTGGAATTCACTCAGGAGACTCTGCTTGTAGCTTACCTCCAATTTCAATTAAACCATATTTAATTAAAGAAATTGAAAATCAAACTAAGAAATTAGCTTTAGCCTTAAAAGTTAAAGGTTTTATGAATATTCAATTTGCAATTAAAAAAGATGAAATTTATGTAATTGAAGTAAATCCTAGAGCTAGTAGGACCGTACCATTTGTATCTAAAGCAAAAGGTTTGCCTCTTGCTAAAATTGCATCAAGAGTTATGGCTGGTGAAAAATTATCTAAGTTTAATTTAAAAGATAAATCTAAAGGTATGTATGCAGTCAAAGAAGCTGTATTTCCTTTTAATAAATTTCCGAACAGTGATTTGCTTTTAGGACCTGAAATGAAATCAACTGGTGAAGTAATGGGATTTGATAAAGATTTTGGTATGGCTTTTGCTAAAAGCCAGATAGCAGCTGCTAATTCATTACCAAAAAAAGGATTGGCTTTCGTATCTTTAAAAGACTCTCATAAAGATGAGGGGATCGATTTGGCAAAAGAACTTATCAAGTTAAATTTTACATTATGCGCAACTAAGGGGACTGCTGAATACTTTAGAAAACATACAATTAAATGTAAAATCATTAATAAAGTAAGCAGTGGATCGCCGCATATTGTTAATGTTTTAGACTCTAAAAAAATCGCACTTGTGATTAATACGGGTGGAGGAAATACTGAACACAGATTAAATGATGCAATAGCACTTAGAAGAGCAACGCTAAAAAATAAAGTTCCTTATTGTACTAACATGTCGACTGCTCAAGCATGTTTGCAAGCTATTAAATCACTTAAGACTAAGAAATTAGAAGTCACTTCCCTACAAGATATAAAATAGTATTTTACAATTTGAAGTTGAAAATATCCATACATCGGTGAGTTGAAAAATATTTTAAAATAAAAAAGAAATTATTTTCTTTATCTCAAATTGACTAGTAGTTTACAGTATTAAAAAAATTTAATGAGCTCAGAAATACACAAAAACATAAAAAGTTTTTCAGAAAAACAAAAAGTTTTGTTTGATGCAGATGTAATAAATTTTTCAAAAGGAAAAAATTATAATAAAAATAGATTAAATAAATTTGATAATCAAAATATTTGGAAACTTAATGATGAGTCAAATAACGATCAATTAAAAGCTGTGATTGGGATTTGCTTTATGCTTGGGTCTTTATTTTTGATGGGCTTATATTCTAATCTTTTTTAAAAATAGCTTTAGTTTAATTAAAAGACTTTGCAATCTGTCAAATCACTTAAGACAAAGAAATTGGAAGTAACTGCTCTTCAGGATGTTTGATTTACATGTAAATATTCTTCTGTTTTGGGATTAGTTGTTTCAATTAATAACTTAAGGTTAAATTTAATTTTTTAAATTTAGGCTTAAAACTAAAAAAAAGTTTATTATGACTACCATTATCTTTCTTAATGGTTTGTTGCCATAAATGTACCATTTCATGTGACAGAGTATTTAAGAACTCTAACTTATTTTTATATTTAGGCAGCATCTCAAGGGCAAAAAAACTTGTACCTTTGTAATAAGAAAAATTTTCAACACATTGACCAGAAGCTTTAAATATTTTTTTAATTTTAACATCATTAAAACTGTTAAGCTCATCTTTAAATAAAATCTTATTAAAATATTTAAAATACTTCTTAATATCTTTATAAGTGGTAATATATTTTTTATCAGAAATTACTGTCTCTTTTAAAATTTTTTTTTTAACTCTAATAATAATTTTTTTATTAAGATTTTTATTTTTATTCATTAGATTATGTAAAAACTAGTGCGAGGACAGACCAGTGTTGGCTATACTAAAAATCATATCATCATAGCTCATATTGAGATTTAACACACAAGATCTATAAAAATAACCTTTTCGAAGTCCTGGCATCAAATTTGCTTCTATAAAATGAGGCTCACCCAAGTGATTCATCTTAATATCAATTCTTCCCAAAGATTTTCCACCTAAAGCTTTAAAAGAATCTTTTGCTAATTTTGAAAGCTTATCAGAGACCGCAACATCAGAAACAATAATTACACTCTCTTCATCATTTTTTTTTACATCAAAATCGAGAATACAATGACCATCCATGTTTTGTTTTACAATAATTTCTATTGGCATTGCTGTTAAAGTTCCATCAATACTGTCTTCAAAAATCCCTACACTATATTCTTTACCAGCCAAATAGGTTTCTACCAAAGAAGGTGAGTTTTGATTAATCTTAATATCAAGAACTTTTGCTGTAAAACTTTCAAAATTAAATACTATTGAATTTTTATCCACACCCCTACTATCTCCACCAGTTACAGGTTTTATAAAAAGAGGAAATTTAATTGGGATTGAAGACTCATTTAGGTATTCTCCTGGGTTTGTAATAAAAAAATCTGCAGTTCTAATATTATTTTTTTGCATAATTTTCTTTGCTTTATTCTTATCACTCTCGTTATCAAGAGCAGCTTTACTTGATGCTATATATGGAATTTCAAACATTTCTAAATAATCATTCAACCATATATTTTTATCGTTAAACAAAAAATACTTAACACCAGAGAATACTAGGTCGGGTTTTCTTCTCACAAGAGCTTCAAGGTCTTCTTCAGAATTAATTTCAGTGATTGAAACATTTTTATATCGTTTCGATAAAATTCTTAGAATTTTTTTTTCCTCCAAAATAATTCCAACATTATTTTGATGCGAATTTACTTCTCCTAAATTAGGGACTACAACTATTTCTATTGTCTTATTAATCTTTATTGAAACAACATTATTTTTTTTTAAAGGTAAAATATTGTTTACTAATTGAATTTCTGGTTTTGTTATATCTTTTATAATCATAATAAATACGCTACCAACTCATGTATAAAGCATGAATAATGAACGCTTCTAATAAAGTTATTTTCTAAAAATTTATTGCCTAATTAATGAAGTGTAAAAATTATTTGGCAGAATCTAAAAAAACTAACTGTACGCCCAATAGTTAGTAATAGATAGAAGTCTTTTGAGATTAATGCTAGTCAACTTTCCAATCAGTAGAAAAAGTAACGTAGTTTACTTGAATACAACGTCTTTCTTTAACTATTGTCTTCTTTTCCATACCATGCCAAGTATTAGGTCCGCTAGTAAACATGTATCCATAATTATTTTTATAAGGAACTGTTTTAACTTTTTGTAGTTTTTCATTATAAAAATCTGTCCCAAGATCTTCAGATTCATTAGTATTATTTACAAATATTAAACCTGACATTAATTTTTCCTTAATATCACAATGTGGTTTTAACCAGAACCCTTCTCGATCACAAATAACCTCAACTCTTACATATGAGTTTGCCAAATCTTTATTAATCATTTTAGAGATGGTTTGATGTACTTCTTTAGATTGAAGTTCATTAATAAATTTTACTAAGTTTGGAAATTGATTTGCATTTTCTTTTGTTACAAAACATCTAAATTTTATTGCTTCACCTCCTGATGCTATTCCTTCTCTAAACTCTGCGGCACCACCATCTATTGCTCTAGTTCCATCATAATTAAGATTGTGTTTACTGACATCAGGAATATCTGCTTTAATAATTTCTTCTATTGCTCCATCAGATAGAGCATTGTTATATTCCCAATGATCAAAAGGAAATTCATGTTTTTTTGATTGAGTTTTAATTGAATTTAAAAATGACATTAAGAGTTTATTTTTTTTTTAATAATATTTGCTACTCTATTCGTTTCATCTAATTTTTGATAGTTCCAATCTTCAATTTCTTCACCTAAATTTCGAATAATATTTAATTCTCTAAATAAACTTCTAAACCTTTGAAATCTTTTGTCATTTTTTTTAGGTAAAATATTAGCTATATAAATTGGTTTTCCTGTTAAAGCTGCCTCAGATATCATTGAACTTGAGTCACAAGTTACTACAATTTTTTCTGAAATTGCTAAAGATGACAGGTAAGCTTTCTTGTCTACAGTTTCTATAACTGTATGCTTTTCACCAAAATATTCTTTTGTATATTGGATTATATTTTTTGGTGTTCTCATTGATGGAATCACAACTAATTGAAGATTATTCTGTTTAATTAAATTATTTAAATTTTCAAAAATTTTTTTAATATTTTCTGTTGAATATTCATAATGCTTTGTGGGACCACCCATTATTAAAGTTAAAATTTTTCTTTCATCTTTTTTAATAAATGAATTTAAATAATTTTTATTTTCATTAATCTCATTTTCTGTAAGATAATGAATTGCACCTTTGGTGTTGATTACGTTTTCTCCATTAATTGAATCATGTTCTGGTGCTACGATAAAATCGAAATGATTTAAATTTACTTTCGGGTCTTGGATATGAATATTTAATACTTTTTTGTTAGAGGTTTTTTTCAAATGAATTGATGGAATTACACTCTTTCTTCCACACGAAATAATTACATCAAAATCTGTGTGTTCTATTTTTTTATACACGCTACTAGAAACAGGTGTCAACTTAGGGGGAATCACTCTCCAAAAATTATTTAGTTCAACTGTATGGTGTGTAAAATCTATATCTAAAGCTTTAGCTAAACCTTCTACTTGGCTGATCATGCCATGCATTCCTTGGGTTAATAATATACCTTTTAATTTAGTCATTAATCACTATATAGCTTTGATATGAGTCAAAATCCAACTAAACACACAAAAGTGTTAATAATTGGATCCGGTCCCGCCGGATACACAGCTGCTGTATATGCAGCACGAGCAATGTTAAATCCAATTCTAGTTTATGGGGTTCAACCAGGCGGACAATTAACTACAACAACAGATGTCGAAAACTATCCTGGATTTTCAGATGTAATTCAGGGTCCTTGGTTAATGGATCAAATGAAAGAACAAGCAAAAGCAGTTGGAACTGATTTAATTGAAGATCATATTTCATCTGTAAATTTAAAATCAACTCCATTTGAAGCAATCGGTGACAGTGGTCAAAAATATACTGCCGACAGTATTATTATTTCTACAGGTGCTCAGGCTAGATGGTTAAATTTAAAATCAGAACAGGCATTTAGGGGTTTTGGTGTTTCTGCGTGTGCAACATGTGATGGTTTTTTCTTTAAAGAAAAAGAAGTTGCAGTAGTTGGTGGTGGAAATGCTGCTGTTGAAGAAGCAATGTTTCTTACAAAATTTGCATCAAAAGTAAAACTAATTCATAGACGTGATACTCTAAGAGCTGAGAAATTACTCCAAAAGAAATTAATGGAAAATAAAAAAATTGAAATAATCTGGGATAGTGCTGTCGAAGAGGTTATTGGAGACAATGAACCAAAAAATGTTACAGCTATTAAAGTTAAAAATTTAAAAACAAATAAAATAGATGAAATTAAAGTTCATGGTTTATTTATCGCAATTGGACATGATCCAGCAACAGCTCTTTTTAAAGATCAATTAAATATGGATAAAGAGGGTTATTTATTAACTAAACCAGATTCAACTGAAACTAATATACCTGGAGTTTATGCTGCAGGAGATGTTAAAGATAAAACATTTAGACAAGCGGTAACCGCTGCTGGTATGGGCTGTATGGCTGCACTTGAAGCAGAAAAATTCTTATCTCACTAAATACTATTTAAGACTTTTACAAAAAGTAGATATTTTTTCTAAAGCTTTTTTAAGATTTTCCATTGAAGTTGCATAAGATATTCTAAAAAAACCCTCTAAACCAAATGCAGAACCTTGAACAACTGCAACACCACTATTTTCTAATAAAGACTGAACAAAATCAGTATCTGTCTTGAGCTCTTTGCCACTTGTATCTTTTTTTCCCCTCAAGCCTTTGCAACTTGGAAAAACATAAAATGCTCCATCTGGATTTAAACATTCAATTCCATCTATTGCATTTAATTCTTTAACAACAAAATCTCTTCTTTCTTGAAAAGAAGTTGCTCTTTCTTTAATAAAATCTTGAGTTCCATTTAAAGCCTCTACAGCTGCTGCTTGGCTAATTGAAGATGGATTAGTTGTTGATTGAGATTGTATTTTAGCAATTGCTTTAATAATTTCTTTAGGACCAGCCGCATACCCTATTCTCCAGCCAGTCATTGAATAAGCTTTGCTTACACCATTCATTGTAAGAACTCTTTCTTTCAAGCTATCAATTTGGGCAATAGTAAAAAATTTAAATCCTTCGTATGTTACGTGCTCATAAATATCATCACTTAAAATATAAACATGAGGATGTTTTGCCAATACATCTGCAATTTCTTTGATATCTTCTTCGGTATAACAAGCTCCTGTTGGATTTGATGGTGAGTTTAATATAATCCATTTTGTTTTTGGAGTTATAGATTTTTCTAGTTCAGCAGGATTAATTTTAAATCCTTGATTTTCATTACACTCTAAAATAATTGGAGTTCCACCAGCTAAAAGGACCATATCGGGATAAGAAACCCAATAAGGGGCTGGAACAATAACTTCATCACCCTCATTTAAAGTTGCCATCATAGCATTATAAATTACATGCTTTCCACCTGCTCCAACTGTGATTTGATCAACTGTGTAATCTAGATTATTTTCTCTTTTAAATTTTTTAATGATCGCATCTTTCAATGCAGGTGTTCCATCTACAGCTGTATATTTAGTGTCACCATCATTAATTGCTTTAATTGCAGCTTGTTTGATATTATCTGGAGTATCAAAGTCAGGCTCCCCTGCTCCAAGACCTATTACATCCTTACCAGCAGCCTTTAATTCTCTTGCTTTTTGAGTTACAGCAATCGTTGGTGATGGTTTAATTTTTTTTAAACTGTCTGATATTATGCTCATTGAAATATAATTTTAATCTAATAGTTTTATAAATAATGCAGAATACTTATCAAGATCTAATTACAGCTGTGCAGAATAAAAATCCTGCAATAAGCCCTAAACTAGAGGGTGGAAAAAAGTTTCAGATGAAAACTGACTTTAAGCCTGCTGGTGATCAACCTGAAGCTATAAAACAGTTAGTAAATGGTGCTAACAAAGATCAACTTAGCCAAGTTTTGCTTGGTGTAACCGGATCTGGAAAAACTTTTACAATGGCTAAAGTTATTGAAAAAACTAATAGACCCGCACTAATTCTTGCACCTAATAAAACTCTAGCAGCACAGCTATATGGGGAAATGAAATCTTTTTTTCCAGATAACGCCGTTGAATATTTTGTATCTTATTATGATTATTACACTCCTGAAGCATATGTGCCGCGCTCAGACACTTATATTGAAAAAGAAGCATCAATTAATGAACAGATAGATCGGATGCGTCACTCAGCTACAAGATCATTATTAGAGCGAGATGACGTAATTATTGTATCAAGTGTCTCTTGTATTTATGGACTGGGCTCTGTTGAGGCTTATAGTAAAATGACTTTGAGCCTGAAGACTAACTATGATTATAATAGAGAAGAATTAATAAAATCTCTAGTTGCGCTGCAGTATAAAAGAAATGATCAGAATTTTTATAGAGGAACTTTCAGAGCTCGAGGGGAATATCTTGAAATTTTTCCATCTCACTTAGAGGATCGTGCTTGGAGATTAAGTTTATTTGGAGATAAGTTAGAAAAAATAGAAGAATTTGATCCACTAACAGGTGATTTAGTTAATGATTTGGATGTGATTAAGGTTTATGCAAACAGTCACTACATAACTCCTAAACCAACTATAGAACAAGCAATAATAAAAATTAAAAGAGAACTAGAAGTTACATTAAAAAAATTTAAAGAACAAAATAAATTACTTGAAGCACAAAGATTAGAAGAGAGAACTAAATTTGATTTAGAAATGATTGAAGCTACTGGTTCTTGTGCTGGAATTGAGAATTATTCAAGATTTTTATCCGGTAGAAAACCAGGTGAACCACCACCTACTCTTTTTGAATATTTTCCAGATAATACTCTTATCTTTGTTGATGAATGTCATGTTACTGTTCCACAATTAAATGGAATGTATAAAGGTGATAGATCTAGAAAAAGTAACCTAGCAGAATACGGTTTTAGATTACCTTCTTGTATGGACAACCGACCACTAAAATTTGAGGAATGGGATGCAATGAGAACTCAAACAGTTTTTGTCTCAGCAACTCCTGGGCCTTGGGAATTAAAACAAACAAAAAATAAATTTGTTGAACAAATAATTAGACCCACTGGACTAATTGATCCTCCAGTTGAAATAAGACCTGCTAAAAATCAAGTGGATGATTTAATGCATGAATGTATAAAAGTAATTAATAATAATTTTAGAGTATTGGTTACTACTCTAACAAAAAAGATGGCTGAAGATCTAACTGAGTATCTTCATGAAAACGGTATTAAGGTTAGATACATGCACTCTGATATTGATACTCTCGAGAGAATTGAAATCATGAGAGATCTAAGACTTGGAGTTTTTGATGTCTTGGTTGGTATTAATCTTTTAAGAGAAGGTTTGGATATACCAGAGTGTGCTTTAGTTGGAATTCTTGATGCAGACAAAGAAGGCTTTTTAAGATCTGAGACTTCTTTAGTTCAAACAATTGGAAGAGCAGCCAGAAATCTTGAGGGTAAAGTTATTCTTTATGCGGACAAGGAGACAAAAAGTATCAAAAATGCAATTAAAGAAACAGATAGAAGAAGATCTATTCAAGTAGCATATAATAAAAAACATAACATCACTGCAAAAAGTGTCCAAAAAGAAATTGGTGACGTACTTGAAAGCGTTTATGAAAAAGATTATGTCAAAGTTGGAACTGATGAAAATATTGGTGGTAATTTAAAAAAACATTTAAAAGCATTAAATAAAAGAATGAAGGAGTCTGCAACTAACCTCGAATTTGAGGAAGCTGCTAAAATTAGAGATGAAATCAGAAAACTTGAGGCCTCTGAATTAGAAATTACTTTAAATCCCAAAGTAAAAAAATATAGTTCAAAGAATAAAATTTATCCAAAAGGTAGATCAACAATGGGTCTTCCAGGTACAAGGGCACAAAAAGGGAAAAAAAAATGGAAGCAAATAAAATAATTATTACTGGTGCAGCAACTAGAATTGGTGCTGCAATTGCTAAAAAGCTTTCTGGATCAGGAGTAGAAATTGTTATTCACTACAATAAATCAAGAACTAACGCTGAAAAATTAAAAAAAGAATTAATCAAGAATAAATCAAAAGTTTACCTGGTAAAAGGTGATCTATCAAAAGAAAAAGATTTGAAAAAAATTATTAAGTTTGCAAAATCAAAAATGAAATATTTTGATTGTTTGATTAATAATGCTTCGATATTTGAAAATGATAGTCTTAAAAATTTTACATCTAAAAGTTGGGATAAACATTTGGATGTAAATTTAAAAGCACCTGCTTACTTAATTAAAGAATTTGCAAAAAATATAAAAAGTAAAAATAATAATATTATAAATATAATTGACCAAAGGGTCTTTAAACTAACTCCATTTTTTACCTCTTATACATTAAGTAAAACTGGTCTTTATACTCTAACCAAGACAAGTGCGATGAGTTTAGCTCCAAATATTAGAGTTAATGGTATTGCGCCTGGGCCAACTATTAAAAACAAAAGACAAAGCGATAGGCACTTTAAAAAGCAATATCTAGCTACTCCTTTAAAACAACAAGTGCAGATAAAGGACATATGCAATGCTGTTGACTTTTTTATAAAAAATAGATCTATTACAGGACAAGTTTTAGCTATTGATAGTGGGCAAAATTTAAACTGGCAAACGCCTGATGTAATTGGAAAAGAATGAAAAAAAATAATTTGAGTATTGTAAAAATAGATAAAAATAAGAGTCTATTTAATTACGAAAAAAAAATATTAATAAAAGAACTAACCTTAGATTTAAAGCTTGGTTATTACGATTTTGAAAAAGAAAAACCGCAGAAAGTAAAATTTAGTCTTGAAATTGACTATGAGGATAAGAAACCAACAAGTGATAAAGATATAAAGTCTATTGTTAATTATGGGCAAGTGGTAAAATTGATAAAAAAATTAACTAAAAACAAACACTATAATTTTTTAGAAACACTTGCAGAAGATGTGTTTGATATATTATTTAAAGATAAAAGAATTGGAAAAATTATGCTTCAGATAGAAAAATTAGAAATTCTTAAAGAGTGTAAATCTGTTGGTATTCAAATTACCAAAAAAAGAAGTTATGAAAAGCTCTGAATTAGGAAAAGAAGTAATAAAAAAAGAACTTCCATTAATTCCCAAAAGTCCTGGTGTTTACCGAATGCTAAACCACAAAGATGACATTTTATATGTTGGAAAAGCAAAAAACTTACCTAATCGACTTAAGAGTTATGTGGCAGAAAAAAATCACATAATTCGAACTGAACGGATGTTATCTCAAACTTTTAAACTAGAAATCACCACAACTGCAAATGAAAGTGAGGCACTTTTACTTGAGGCAAATTTAATAAAAAAATATAAACCAAAATTTAACATATTGTTAAAAGATGATAAATCATTTCCATTTATATTTATTAGCAACAAAGACCAATGGCCCCAAGTTAAAAAACATAGGGGCAAAAAAGATAAGGATGGTTTTTATTTTGGGCCATTTGCATCTGCTGGAACAGCAAATTGGACAATAAAAATGCTTCAAAAAATATTTCAATTAAGAGTGTGTGATGATGGAACATTTAAAAATAGGAAAAGACCCTGCATATTGTATCAAATCAAAAGATGCTCCGGTCCATGTGTAGACTATGTAAAAAAAGATGACTATTTAAAGTCTGTTGATCATGCCATTCAATTTGTTTCTGGAAAATCTAGAGATATTCAAAAAAATTTATCAAAACAAATGGAGAAAGCCAGTGATGAACTTGACTTTGAGAGAGCCTCTATTTTTAGAGATAGAATTAAATCTTTAAACATTATTCAATCATCACAAAGAATTAACGAAGCAAATTTAACTGACGCTGATGTCATCGCAGCTTATAAGGAGTCTGGTAAAACATGTGTTCAAGTATTTTTTTATAGATCAAAACAAAATTGGGGAAACCAGGCTTACTTCCCAAAACACGATCCAGATCAGAATATCTCAGAAATCATGTCTTCTTTTTTAATGCAATTTTATGAAAATAAGAGTGTTCCAAAATTAGTTATAATAAACGTGGATATTAAAGATAAAAAGTTAATTGAAGAAACTTTAAGTAAAAAAGAGAAGCAAAATATATCTATCAATATAGCAAAAAAAGGAACCAAAGCAAAAGTAATTGCAATGGCAGAAAAAAATGCAAAAGAATCTTTGAATAGAAAGTTATATGAAGCAAACAATAATAAAAATTTATTTGAAGGCATATCTAAAAAATTCAATCTTAAAAGTAATCTTAATTTAATTGAAGTTTATGATAACAGTCATATTCAAGGTACAAATAGCGTTGGTGCAATGGTAACTTTTGGTGATGAAGGATTTATTAAAAAAAGATATAGAAAATTTGATATTAAAACTGAAGGTGCAGAACAGGATGATTTTGCAATGTTAAAAGAAGTTCTTACAAGGCGATTTAAGAGGGCAATGTTAGAGAAAGGTAATTATCTAACATTTCCAGATTTAATTTTAATTGATGGTGGTAAAGGGCAATATTCTTCTGCAAAAGAAGTGCTAAATGAATTTGGCTTACATGACTTACCTATGATTGCTATCGCAAAAGGTAAAGAAAGAAATAGCGGCAATGAAACCTTCTTTTATGAAGGTAAGACTTTCAAATTCGAAAAAAATGATCCCACTTTATTTTTTATGCAAAGGCTTCGTGATGAAGCTCATAGATTTGCCATTACATCACACAGGGCTAAGAGAGCAAAAGGAATTAGAAAATCTATGTTAGATCAAATAGAGGGAATTGGATCTATCAGAAAAAGAGCCTTATTAAACCATTTCGGCTCGGCTAGAGCAGTTGAATCTGCTAGTTTTGACGAAATTAAATCAGTACAAGGTGTTGAAGAAAAAGTTGCAAAAAAGATATATAACTTTTTTCATGAATAATTATGCTTAAAAAAATTCCAAATATATTAACGATAGGAAGAATAATTTTAGTTCCTTTTTTTGTTGTAGCATTTTACTTGCCTGGATTTTATGGTGACTTAACAGCATTTGCTCTATTTGTTGTTGCGTCTTTTACTGATTTTTTAGATGGTATGTTGGCAAGGATGCTTGGCGAGGAGTCAAAATTAGGTGAATTGTTAGATCCTATAGCTGATAAAATAATTGTTGCAACAGCGCTTATCTTATTAGTAATGGATGGAACTATTAGACATTATGAGGTAATTGCCGCTATAATTATATTAACAAGAGAAATATTAATTTCTGGATTAAGAGAATTTTTAGCAAAAGGTCAAGTTAAGCTTCCCGTTTCTAATTTAGCAAAACTAAAAACTTTTTTACAAATGATTGCTATAGCTTTACTTCTAACAGGAGAAACAGGAAATAAAATCTTAAACTTTCAAGATTATAATGCTCAAACAATAGGAATAATTTTACTTTGGCTTTCTGCTTTCTTAACTTTGTATACTGGCTATGAATATCTAAGAAAAGGAATAGATCACGCAATATCTGAAGATAATAAAAACTAAGCTGCTTTCTTTTTTCTTACTAAAGTTTGATAGCTTTCATTCAAATCAATTATTAATTCACATACTTTAAATTGATTGTCAGCAATACAAGATACTGGAGTTACCTCAGCTGCTGTACCTGTTAAAAAACAACCATCAAAAGTTTTTAATTCTTCTGGTTTAATTTTTCTTTCATTAACTTTTATATTTTTCGATTTTGCTATTTCTATAACGGTCCTTCTAGTTATTCCATCTAAGAAGGAGTCTGGTATTGGAGTATGGAGTTCACCATTTTTATCTTTAAAAAAAATATTTGCCCCAGTTGCTTCTGCTACATTACCTTCATGATCTAGCATCAGGGAGTCCGTATAACCTTTTTGCTCAGCCTCATGTTTTGATAATGTGCAAATCATATAAAGTCCTGATGCTTTTGTATCCCAAGGTATCGTATTGGGAGCTGGTCTTCTCCAATTTGAAATATTCAACTTGATACCTTCAACCTTTAATTTTGGATCAAAGTAAGAACCCCACTCCCATGTTGCTACTGCAACATGAATTTTTGTTTGTTGTGCTGAAATTGCCATCATTTCACTACCTCGCCAGACTGTTGGCCTTACATATCCATTTTCTACATTTTGAACTGAGATAATTTTATTACAAGCTTGGTTTATCTCTTGTTCACTGTATGGCATTGTAATACCCATTCTCTTTGCGGAATAAAAAAGTCTTGAGGTATGTTCTTCTAGTTTAAAAATTTTCCCGTCATAAACTCTTTCTCCCTCAAAAACACAGCTTGCGTAATGAAGTCCATGGTTCAAGATATGGATATTAGCATTAGCCCAATCCACAAGTTCTCCATTATACCAAATTTTTCCTGATCTTTTATCGTAGGGTATCATGATGAAATAATTTAAATTATATCTAAAATAATCTTGTATCTATAATATGTCAATATAACTTACCAATTATGAAAGAACTTTTATATTTAAAAGATGAGCAGTTAAAGCAGCTTATAGCAAATATCTTTACAAGCTATAGAGAAACTTTTTCAGACGCAAAAAAAGTACTAGACAAATACTCTATAGGGATAGCTCACCATAAAGTAATACACTTAATCTCAATGTATGAAGGGATTACTATATCAGAACTATTAAAAAAATTAAAAATTACAAAACAGAGTCTTAATAGAGTTTTGAATGATTTGATTAAAATAGAAACTATCGTTTTTAAGAAAGATGATTTAGATAGCAGAATTAAGCATGTATTTTTAAATGATAAAGGTAAAAAAATTTTTGATGAAGTGTTTTCTATACAAAAAAAAAGAATTTATGATGCCTTTTTAAATTCAACTTCAAACGAAGTGCTTAATTTTGAAAATGTTTTAAAGAGAATAGTTAATGAGTAATTTAATGGCACATATTTTGGTTGTTGATGATGATGATGGAATTAGATCTCTTGTTAAAAAATATTTAAATGAAAATAATTATTTAGTAACAACAGCCAAAAGTGCTGAAGATGCTATAGAAAAAACATCACTAATTAAATTTGATATAATTGTACTAGATATAATGATGCCAGGAAAAAGTGGATTGGAATTTACAAATGAATATAAAAATAAAATTAATACACCTATTATTTTACTTACTGCAAAAGGTGAGGCTAATGAAAGAGTTGAGGGCCTTGAGTCAGGTGCTGATGATTATTTACCCAAACCATTTGAGCCAAAAGAACTTGTTTTAAGAATAAATAATATTCTCAATAAAACAAAAAAAAATAATCAAAAAAGAGTAGTTAAATTTGACAACATAGAAATAGACTTGAATAAACTTCTAATTATTCAAAATGATAAAGAATTCAAAATTAATAATACTGAAAAAATTATTTTAGAAAAAATGATAAATGAACCTGGAAAAACTTTTTCTCGAGAGGCTATTGGTAAACTAATAGATTTAGACAAAGAAAGATCCATAGATGTAATAATAACAAGATTAAGAAAAAAAATTGAAATAGATCCAAAGAATCCAAAATATCTACAAACATTGAGAGGAGCTGGCTATGTCTTATGGATTGAATAAATTTATAAAAAATATACTACCTAAAAGATTATTCTATAGAGGCCTTCTAATTGTGGCAACACCAATTATAATTTTACAATTAGTAATTACAATTGTGTTTTTTGATAGCCTTTGGATCAAAACTAATAAAGGAATGACAAGAGCATTAATTGGGGAAATTAAAACTTTTATAGCTGCTTACGACTACGGTAATTATAATGACAATGATTTAGGCGGACTCTTTACAATCTATTTAGATTTAAATGTTCAATATAAAGAGGATAATTTATTCCGCACAGAAATTAAAGATAGATGGTACAGCCCAATTGATAGAACCCTAAGAAGAGAATTAAAATCTCATTTTGGTTCTGACAAGTATTGGTTTGATACCATGGAATATAAAGAATTAATTAACATACATATTAAACACGATGCTGGTTATTTTGAATTCTTAATAGCAAAAGATAGAGTCTCAAGTAGTTCTGCAAGACTTTTTGCATTATGGATAACTTTCCCGGCTATATTATTAATTTCTATTGCAATGATTTTTTTAAAAAATCAAACACGACCTATTATAAATTTAGCTAGAGCAGCTGAAAAATTTGGCAGAGGTGAAAACATTGATGAATACAGACCCTCAGGTGCCCTAGAAATTAGACAAGCTGGATACGAATTTGATAAAATGAGAAAAAGAATAATGAGACACTTAAACCAAAGATCAGAAATGTTGTCAGGAATAAGTCATGACTTAAGAACTCCTTTAACAAGAATGAAGCTTCAATTAGCCTTTATAAGTGATAAGGAGTTATCAAAAAAAATCTCTCTAGACATTGATGAAATGGAAAAAATGTTAAATGAATACCTCCAATTCACTAGCTCTTCCTATGCAGAAAAAGATCAAACATTTAATATTTCTGAATTAATTGAGAATATTGTCAAAAAATACAAAAATTCAAATATCTCAATTCAAATAGCACCACGTGTTTACATGAATGGAAGAGAGAATTTAATACAAAGATCTCTTAATAACCTCATTGATAATGCACTAAAATATGGAGATAAAGTAAATTTATATTTATCAAAAAAAAATAATAGCATTTTGATCTTGGTAGAAGACGATGGGCCCGGAATACCAATTGAAGAATATGAAAATGTTTTCAAACCCTTTTATAAAATTGATAAAGGAAGAAGTGATTCTAAATCAAGCGTTGGCCTAGGATTGTCAATTACCTCAGATATTATAAAGTCTCATGGGGGCAATATTATGCTTGAAAAATCAGATCTAAATGGGCTTAGAGTTAAGATTTTTTTGCCTTTGTAGATTTCTTTTCTAGTTTTTCAATTTTTTTTTCAAGACTATCAAGTCTTTTGATTAAGATATCTGTTTCCTCTTTACTTGTAAGTTTCATTTTAAAGACAAACTCATCCCTCTTAGAATTCAAAATATTTAAAAATTCAGCACTTAAATCTTTATAAGAAATTAATCCTTGCTCTAATAGCTTGGTTAATTTATCGAGTACAAATTTAGATTTTGTCATATATTCATTTATAAAATTAATATACTTTATAATTATTTTTAAAAAAATGTTTACTAATAATTTTGACCCAGTTGCTTTTAGTATTTTTTCCTTAGAGTTTAGGTGGTATTCATTAGCTTATATAGCTGGTATCCTTATTGGATGGGTTTATTGCAAAAAAAAATTAATTAAAGATCAAAAAATATTAGATTTATTTGATGACTTTATTACATATGCTATTTTGGGAATTATTGTTGGAGGAAGAATAGGCTATGTACTATTTTATAATTTTGAATATTTTTTCAATAATCCTATAGAGATTCTATTTGTATGGAATGGAGGTATGTCTTTCCATGGAGGTCTTATCGGAGTTATAATTGCCTCTAATTTATTCTCTAAGTTAAACAAAGTTAATACATTTATTTTTTTAGATTTAGTTTCTTTGTCAGCACCTATTGGGATCTTTTTCGGAAGAATTGCAAACTTTATTAACTCTGAACTTTATGGAACGCCCACTGAGGTACCATGGTCTGTAAAGTTTATTGCTGTTGATGATATTAATCGACATCCATCTCAATTGTATGAAGCATTTTTAGAGGGAATTGTTTTATTTTTTATGTTGCAATTTATTTTAAAGAAAAATTTTGCAAAAAAGACAGGGCAAATTTCTTGCTTATTTCTAGTCTTGTATTCTTTTTTTAGAATTATTACTGAGTTTTTTAGGACCCCAGATTTACATATTGGGTATCTATTTTTTAATCTTACACTTGGCCAATTAATCAGTGCTGTTTTTTTAAGTATTGGATTAGCATTGTATTTTTATTTAAAAAATGAAAATTAAAAAAAATAAATTAATAAGCCTGGATAAATTTATTGATGACTCATTATACAATGAGAAATTTGGTTATTATATGAAAAAAAATCCTTTTGGTTCAAAAGGTGATTTTATAACTGCCCCAAATATTTCAATACTATTTTCAGAAATGATTGCTATATGGATAATTTCTTTTTGGAAAAACCTCAAGTGTCCTACAAAGTTTAACCTGGTTGAACTAGGAGCTGGAAATGGTGACATGATGAAAGTTTTGATTAACACATTTCACAAATTTCCTGAATTTGATAATGCGTGCAATATTAATATACTCGAAAAAAGTAAACTGCTTAAAAGTTTACAAAAAAAAAATATTAATAATAAAAAAGTTATTTGGTTAAGAAACTTAGATGAGCTGGATAAAAAACCATCAATTTTTGTTGCAAATGAATTTTTTGATGCCCTTCCCATTAAACAATTTATTAAAAAAAAAAACAAATGGTATGAGAGACATGTTAATTTAGATGATCCAAAAAAGCTAAAATACCAAGACATTCCTTTTAATATCAAAGAACTAGAAAAAAAAATTAAATTTAAAATTTCTGATAAACAAAATTTTATTGAGTATTCTCCAATTGGGATAGAATATTTAAAAAACGTTTTAAATAAAGTAAAATTAAATGACGGTGGTTTTTTAATTATTGATTATGGTTATACTGAAAAAAAAATTAAAAACACACTTCAGGCAGTTTCAAATCATATGTATAGCAATGTATTAGATAGTTATGGAAAATCTGATATTACACATAATATCAGTTTTGACCTTTTTAACAAAATAATTAAAAAATTAGGATCATTAAGTGCTGTCACAACAAAACAAAGACACTTTTTAACTAAACTTGGAATATTTGAAAGAGCGGAGATAATATCAAAAAATATTCCCTTTAGTAAAAAAACTGATATTTTTTATAGAATTAAAAGATTAATTGATAAAGATCAAATGGGTGATTTATTTAAAGTTTTGTTTATAACTAAGAAAGAAAATAAATTTACATTAGGATTTTAAGCTGATTAAATCTAAAAAATTATCTAAATTTAAAATCATCAAGCATGCATTTTTCAATAGTAACGGTGGTAATTCAAATGGTATTTATAAAAGCTTAAATTGTGGAAGAGGATCTCTAGATAATAAAAGTAAAGTAGAAAAAAACCTTAAATCAGTTTTAAAAAAACTAAAAATTAGATCTAAAAAAATAATCTTATTAAATCAAATTCATAGTAATAAGTTTTATTATGTTGATAAAAAATTTACTAAAAAAAATACAATGATGAAAGGTGATGCTCTAATAACTGATCAAAAAAACACTCCTATAGCTGTTCTCACTGCTGATTGTGCACCAATCTTGTTATTTGATAAAAATACAAGAACTATAGCGGCAATACATGCTGGTTGGAGGGGGGCGCTAAAAGGTATAATTGCAAATGTGGTAAAATTTATGCAAAAAAAAGGATCGTTATCTGAGGATATTTCAGCAATTGTAGGTCCCTGCATAGCAGCTAAAAGCTACGAAGTTAAGCAAGACTTAATAAAAAAATTTACGAAAAAAGATAAAAAAAACAAAATTTTTTTTAAAAGAATCAAAAAAAAAACTTATTTTAGTTTGAATAAATATATTAAATTTCAGTTAAAAGGCTTAAATATAAAAAATATAGATATAATAAATAAAGATACCTTTGATATAAAAAACAATTTTTTTAGTGCAAGAAGATCTAATAGTCTAAATGAGAATGATTATGGTAGAAATATTTCAATAATTATGATTAATTGATAATATTAAATGAAATTATTATCTGGAAATAGCAATAAGCCTTTAAGTAAAAAAATTGCAAAATTTTTAAAGAGCAAGCTAATTAACTCAAGTATAAGAAAGTTTTCAGATGGTGAGATATATATAGAGATAAATGAAAACATTAGAGGAAATAGTATATTTATAATTCAATCTATTTCTTCTCCTGCAAATGATAATTTAATGGAATTACTTTTATGTATTGATGCATTAAAAAGATCATCGGCAAAAAATATTACTGCAGTCATACCCTACTTTGGTTATGCAAGACAAGATAGAAAAGTTGTCCCAAGAACATCTATATCTGCAAAACTTGTTTCTAATTTAATTACTAAAGCAGGTGCCGATAGAGTCGTTACAGTCGATTTACATGCGGGACAAATTCAAGGTTTCTTTGATATTCCTGTTGATAACTTATTTGCAACACCTATTTTCGCAAGACATGTAAAAAAAAATATTAAAAATAAAGATATCATTTGTGTTGCCCCTGATGTTGGAGGAACTGAAAGAGCAAGGGCCCTTGGAAAACTACTAAATGTTGGGCTTGCAATTGTTGACAAAAGAAGACCTAAACCTGGTCAATCACAAGTTATGAATGTAATTGGTAATGTTGTTGGAAAAACATGCATTATAGTTGATGATATTATTGATTCAGGTGGAACTATAATCAATGCAGCAAAAGCACTTAAGGCAAGAGGAGCTAAAGAAGTTTATGTTTATATTACACACGGAGTTTTAAGTGGTGAAGCAGTTGACAAAATAAAAAAATCAGTCATCAAAAATTTAGTAATAACTGACACTATTGATAATCAGGATAAAATTAAGAGAGCTAAAAATATAGAAGTTTTACCTATTTCTGGCCTTATGGGAGAAGCTATAAAAAGAATTTCCAATTCAACATCTGTATCTGACTTATTTAAATAATTATCTTGAGTTATTATATAACTTGAGCTAAAAGACATCTTTTTTATGAACGTACTAGAAGCAAACATCAGAAACTCTAAATCAAAAGGTGATTTGAGATCCCTTAGAATTAACGGAAATGTACCGGCTATTATCTATGGTGGTAGTAATAAAAATGAAAAAATTTCAGTATCAAAAAAAATCTTAAAAACACTACTAAATAAGGAAGGTTTTTTATCGAGTATAGTTACACTTAGCGTTGATGGAAAAAATCAAAATGTTTTACCAAGAGATGTTGTCTATAATGTTATTTCTGATGAGCCTACACATGTTGACTTTCTAAGAATTACTCCTGGTGTAAAAGTTAGAATAGAAGTTCCAGTATTGTTTATTAATCATGAAAAGTCTCCTGGGTTAAAAAGAGGTGGTGTATTAAATATAGTTAGAAGAAAAATTGAATTGAAATGCCCAAGTGAAAAAATACCAGAGTCAATAACAATAGATCTTGATGGAGTAGATATTGGAGAAAGTTTTAAAATTTCATCTGTAAAATTAGAAGAGGGTGTAACGCCAACAATTATAGGCAGAGATTTTGTTATTGCAACGCTAGCGGCTCCAACTGTTATGAAAGAGCCAGAAAAACCAGCAGAGGCAGAGGTAGCAGAGGGTGAAGAAAAAACAGAAGAAGGCAAAGAAGCGGCTCCAGCGACTGATGGTGACAAAGATAAAAAAGATGCCAAAGAAGGCGAAGAAAAAAAAGCTCCTGAAGCAAAAAAATAATCAAACTATTATAGTGAAAATCACTAATACCGATTTTAAAAAAATATGCTTTTATTTGTAGGCTTAGGCAATCCAACACCCGATAGCGAAAACAACAGGCATAATATTGGTTTTAAAATTATTGATGCCTTAAATAAAAAATTTTCTCTGTCAAAACAAAAACCAAAATTTAAAGGTTTACTTACAACTGGAAATATTGAGAGTGAAAAAATTTATGCAATAAAACCATTAACATTCATGAACAATTCTGGAATTTGTATTAGAGAGTTAATAGAATACTTTAAAATTGACTCTAAAGAAGTAATAGTTTTCCATGACGATTTAGATATTGAGTTTGGAAAAGTTAAAGCAAAATTTGCAGGTTCAAGTGCAGGGCATAATGGAATTGAGTCAATTGATAAATTCATTGGAAAAGATTACTCAAGAGTGAGAATTGGGATAGGAAAGCCTAAGATGAAAAATGATGTAGCAGATCATGTCCTAAAAGATTTTGATGAAGATGAGCTTTTACAATTAGAACAAATCACAAATAATATTATAAATTCAATGTCTCTTTTAATTGATAAAAAACTAGATCTGTTTTCAAGCACAGTGAATAATAAATAAATGAGCTTTAAGTGTGGGATAGTTGGTCTCCCTAATGTTGGTAAATCAACTTTATTTAACGCCCTTACAGACTCTTCTAAGGCACAAGCTGCAAACTTTCCTTTCTGCACAATTGAGCCAAATGTTGGAGTAGTTCCTGTTCCTGATGAAAGATTAGATAAATTAGTTGAAATTTCAAAGTCTAAAAAGAAAATAAATACCACTATTGAGTTTGTAGATATTGCAGGACTTGTAAAAGGCGCATCCAAAGGTGAGGGTTTAGGAAATAAATTTTTATCTCATATAAGAGAAGTTGATGCCATAATTCATTTAATTAGATGTTTTGACTCAGATGATATTCAAAATGTAAACCCTAATGTAGACCCGATAAGAGATTTGGAAATCATTGAAACAGAAATGATGTTAGCTGACCTAGAATCAATCCAAAAAAGATTAGAAAAAAATAATAAAAAAAATGTTGATCAAGAGCAGTTAAAGGTATTAGAAGTAGCATTAGACTACATAAATAACTCAAAAAATATTGAAGAACTTCATAATAAATTCGAAAAAAAACTTTTAAACCAGAGTGGTTTATTGTCATTAAAGCCCAAAATTTTTGTATGTAATGTTGATGAGGCAAGTGTTCAAAATGGAAATCAATACACTGAAAATTTTATCAAAAAATTTGGAGATAGAAACACATTAATAGTCTCGGCTGATATTGAGAATCAGATAAATGAACTACCCAATGAAGAGAGGGAAAACTATATGGAAATGATAGGATTAAAAAAAACTGGTTTAAATTTATTAATTCAGAAAGGGTATAATATTTTAGAGCTTGATACTTATTTTACTTCTGGGCCAGAAGAAACCCGAGCTTGGACGATACAAAAAAACTGCACAGCACCGAAAGCAGCAGGAGAAATTCACACTGATTTTGAAAAAGGATTTATAAGAGCTGAAACAGTTGCTTATGAAGATTTTATAGCAAATGAGGGATGGTTAAATTCAAAAACAAATGGTAAAATGAGACTTGAAGGTAAGGATTATATTGTTAAAGACGGTGATATATTAAACTTTAGATTCAATACGTGACCAAATCTTTTTCATACTAAAATAAACTAAAATAGTTAAAATTATTAAATACAAAATAGCCTTGAAGCCCATTTTATGTCTAGACTCAAGATGTGGTTCAGCTGCCCACATTAAAAAAGTTGTTACATCTTTAGCCATTTGTTCCTCTGAAGCAACTGTACCATCGCTATATTCAACTAATCCATCAGATAAAGGTTGAGACATTTTTATATTATTTCCATACATATATTTATTGTAATAAACGCCATCATCTAAAATTACTCCTGCCGGTGGATCTTCATAACCTAATAGTACTGAATAAATATAGTCAACTCCTCCACTCCTTGCTTTTGCTAATACTGACATATCTGGTGGATAAGCACCTCCATTTGCTGCTTGAGCTGCTTTCACATTTTCGTAAGGCATAACAAATTTATCTGAAAGCTTTGCTGGTCTAGTAAACATTTCTCCATCACTATTTGGTCCATCTAATACTTCAAAGTTTGCTGCGATAGCTTTTGCTTGTTCCTCTGTAAATTCTGGTCCACCCTCTTCTGCTAAATTTCTATAACTAACATATTTCATAGAGTGGCATGAAGAGCATACTTCAGTATACACTTGATATCCCCTTTGTAGGGATCCTCGATCAAATTTTCCAAGCAAACCTTTGAAGCTCCAATCAGTTTTTAAAAGTTCAACTTTTTCAGCTGAATTTACTTGATGAGTTCCTACAAACAAAAAAAGAGAGATAAAAATTATTTTTGAAATATTTTTCACTTAATTAATCTATGCTTTCTTTTTTTTTTACAGCTGTTGCCATTGGTGCTCCACCAAGAATAGGCTCAGTGATACTTAAAGGTAATGGTATGGTTTTTTCTTTAAATCCTAAAATTGGGAGTATTAATAAAAAGTGTACAAAATAATACGCTGTAGCTACTCTTGCAATTAGCAGATAAAGACCTTCTGCAGGCATCGCTCCAACATAGCCAAGCACAAGTACATCAACAACTAATATCCAATAAAATTGTTTATAAAGAGGTCTAAAAACAGCAGACCTAATCTTTGAAGTATCTAGCCATGGTAGAGCAGCTAAAATTAAAATCGCTGACAACATTGCAATTACACCCATTAATTTATCAGGTACAGATCTTAGTATCGCATAAAAAGGTAAAAGATACCACTCTGGAACAATATGAGCTGGTGTCACCATTGGATTTGCCTCTATGTAATTATCTGCATGTCCTAAAATATTTGGTGAATAAAATACAAAAAAAGCAAAGACAATCATGAACATTAATAAAGCAAAACCATCTTTTATTACTATATATGGGTGGAATGGAACTGTATCTTTAGACGGTTTTTTAATATCAATTCCCACTGGATTGTTATTTCCTGGAACATGTAGGGCCCATATATGAAGAACCACTAATCCTAAAATTAAAAAAGGTATTAAATAATGAAGTGTAAAAAATCTTGTTAGTGTTGGATTGTCAACAGAATAACCTCCCCATAGCCACGTAACAATTCCTTCTCCAACTAAAGGTATGGCACTAAAAAGGTTGGTAATTACTGTTGCCCCCCAAAAACTCATTTGTCCCCACGGAAGAACATATCCCATAAATGCAGCAGCCATCATTAAGAGATAAATAATTATTCCGATAATCCAAATTATTTCTCTTGGAGACTTATAAGATCCATAAAACAGAGATCTAAATATGTGAATGTAAACTGCTAAAAAAAACATCGATGCTCCGTTTGAATGAATATATCTAATTAGCCATCCATAATTAACATCTCTCATGATGTGCTCAACACTTTCAAAAGCTAAATCAGCATGAGCTATGTAATGCATTGCCAACGTTAAGCCGGTAACTATTTGTGTGATTAGGCAAAAAGTCAAAATTCCACCAAATGTCCACCAGTAATTTAAATTTTTAGGTGTTGGGTAATCAGTTAAATGACTCGCTAGTGACAAAAGAGGTAATCGATCGTTAAACCACTTACCAAATTTTGATTTAGGAACATACTCGTGATCACTCATAATTTTTATTATCCAATTTTAATTGTATTACTGTCCACAAATTCGTATTTTGGAATTTCCATATTTGTTGGTGCAGGACCTTTTCTAATTCTTCCAGATGTATCATAGTGAGATCCATGGCATGGACAGAACCAACCGTTAAAATCACCTTTGTCATTTAACGGGACACATCCTAAGTGTGTACAGACTCCTAACATTACAAGCCACTCCGGATTTTTTGCACGATCTTCGTCTTTTTGTGGATCTTTTAAATCTTCCATTTTTACTAATCTTGCCTCTTCTATTTCTTCAGTTGTTCTCCTTTTAATAAAAACTGGCTTACCCCTCCAAAGAACAGTAATTGTTTTTCCAATTTCAACTGAACTAATATCAACCTCTGTGCTTGCTAAGGCTTTCACTGAAGCATCAGGATTCATCTGATCTATCAAGGGCCAAACAACAGCCCCAACTCCTACTGCTCCGACTGCATAAGAAGCTGTGAATAGAAATTCTCTTCTTTCAGGTTTTTTTTCAGACATCTTTTAATTTTTATGTTTATTGTTATCTAATATATGATTTCATATAAGAAAAAAGTTTTTTTTCTACAGAAAGAATGACACACAAAGCATGAAAATAAGACCTAAAATAGCCCTATACGAGCCTGATATTCCACAAAATACAGCTGCCATAATTAGAACCTGCGCTTGCCTGGGTGCCGATCTAGAAATAATTGAACCATGTGGATTCTTATTTAGCGATAAAAGATTTAAAAGAGTAGTAATGGATTATATGGATGAAAAAATGATAAAATTTTATAAAAGTTCTGAGGAATTTTTTACTTTAAAAAAAAATCAAAGAATATTATTGATGACTACAAAGGGATCGAAATCATATACAAATTTTAATTTTAAAAATGATGACACATTATTATTTGGAAGAGAAAGTGCTGGTGTGCCTGATCATATTCATAGTTTAATTGAACATAAACTAAAAATACCCATGGCTGGTAACAAAAGATCTTTAAATATAGCTTCATCCGTTGCTATAATTTTATCTGAGAATATTAGACAAACTAGTATTATAAAATGATGAATAAAGAAATTAAACAAAGACTCGCTAGTAATTGGTTTAAATTGTTACAGAATATTATTTGTAAGGATATCGAAAAAATAGAAAAAAATAAAATTCGATTTAGATCAACAACATGGCAAAGAAATAAAACTAAAGACGAAGGTGGTGGTGAATTTAGAATTTTAAAAAATGGTAAAATTTTTGATAAAGTTGGAGTAAATTTTTCTGAGGTTCATGGAAAATTTTCTAATGAAATTAAAAAAAAAATTCCAGGAGCAAATATTAACCCTAATTTCTGGGCATCAGGTATTTCTATTGTAATGCACATGAAAAATCCTCATATTCCTGCAATTCATTTCAATACTAGATTTATTTATACAACACATGGATGGTTTGGTGGTGGAATGGATGTAACACCTTGCTTAAAAGATAATAATGAAAAAAAATATTTACACAAAGAATTAAAAACAATGTGTGATCGACATGATAAAACTTATTATAAAAATTATAAAGAATGGTGTGATAAATATTTTTTTATTCCACATAGAAAAGAAATGAGAGGGATTGGTGGTATTTTTTTTGATTATAAAAAACAAAATTGGGAAAAAGATTTTAACTTTGTACGTGATCTTGGGGTAAGCTTTCAAATGATATTTAATTCAATAATTGATAAAAAATATAAAAAAAAATGGACTGTTAAAGATAAAGAATTACAATATATTAAAAGAGGAAGATATGCAGAGTTCAATTTACTCTACGATCGGGGAACTAAATTTGGGTTACAAACTGGGGGAAATGTAGAGGGTATTCTCATGTCTTTACCTCCATTAGCAAAATGGAATTAAAATGGAAAAAGAACCAATAACATTATCAAGTTTAGAAAAATTAAAAGAAGAAGTAATTTTTTTAAAAGAAAAAAAGCGTCCTGAAATTGTAGCGGCAATTTCTGAGGCGAGGTCACATGGTGACTTAAAAGAAAATGCTGAGTACCATGCTGCAAAAGAAGAGCAGTCTCACAATGAGGGTAGAATTACAGAGATCAACGATATTATAGCTAGAGCAAACGTAATTGATGTGACTAAAATTGTTAATGATGGGAAAGTAATTTTTGGAGCAACAGTTGATCTAGAAAATTTGGATACTGGTGAAAAAATCACTTACAAAATTGTTGGAAAAGATGAAGCAGATTTAAAGAAAAAATTAATTTTTTATCAATCACCGATTGGAAAAGGTTTAATTGGAAAAAATAAAAAAGACTTAGTTGAAATTAACACACCTGCTGGAGTTAAAAATTTTGAGATAAAAGATGTAAGGTATATTTAATTATTGATTATTTTTTGAACTTCTGCATCTGAAATTTGAAAATTATTATTACACCAAACTTCCTCTATTAACTTTAGCTTCCCACCTAATACTTTACCTTCAGGAATATTGTATTTTTCCATTAAAACATTTGCTTTAAGGGGCATTACTGGAACTTTTTTTTTATTAAAGTTTTTAATTAATTGTAACAAATGAGGATCAACAATATTTGATTTAAAAATTTTAAAATATAGCAAATCATTAATGGCTTCTATTCCATTAAAATAAAAAATCTTATTAAGGTTTTTTTCAGAAAAACTTTTTTTTGAAATATTCTTTGAAAAAAAATTGTTCAAAAAAATAAGTCTTTTTTGATCTTTTTTTGAAATATTAAATTTATAAATAAAGTAATCTGCATTGTCTGTTCCATCGATGATCATTAAGGATATCAAAAAAATAAAATCTACTTTACTAAACTCTTGTTTTCCAAAACTATTTAATTTTTTGAAAGCTGAAATATTTATTAGTTGAGGGAAGGCAAGATTTATAATTTCCAAACATTCCTTATCTTGAAACAATCTAAAAAATCCATTTGAATATAGTAGTTTTTTAAACTCGTCTAATAACCTTTCTGAAGAAATATTTGACAAACCAGTTAAGTTTTTTTTTATGACCTTTATCACTTTTGGATCATGCTTATTTTTTGAATAATTCAAATAAAACCTAATATACCTTAATACTCTTAAATAATCTTCTTTAACTCTTTTTTCAGCATCACCAATAAAATCTATTTTTCCATTTTCAAGATCTTTCTTTCCATCAAAAGGATCAAATAAATTTCCATCGATGTCTGCGTAAATAGAATTAAATGTAAAATCTCTTCGAGATGCATCTTCTTTCCAGTTTTTTGAAAATTCTACTTTTGCATGTCTTCCATCTGTATCAACATCTTTTCTTAATGATGTAATTTCAAATTTGTATTTATTTATAATTGCAGTAACAGTTCCGTGCAGAATCCCACTTTCATAATATTCTATATCATTGTTCTTGAGACATTCACAAACTTCACTAGGATTTAGGTTTACTGCTAAATCTATATCATCAACTTTTTCTTTATTTATTATTTTTCTAACACAACCTCCTACATAGCGTATTTCACTGTTTGAGGAAAAAAAATTTATTGCTTCAAATATTTTAACTACTTCAGTTTCTTTTTTTAAATTTTTAAATGTCTGATTTATATATTCAAGATTATTAGATCTAAAAAAAAGTTTGTTAAATATATTTTTCATACGTGGCTGGGGCGCTAGGATTCGAACCTAGGATGCCGGTACCAAAAACCAGTGCCTTACCGCTTGGCTACGCCCCAATATTAATTTCATATAACACAAAAAAAAAAATTTATATAGTTTTTGATACAATACACCAATGATTATTGAATTTCCTTTTAAAATGCTTGTATGCAATTTCACATAACCGTTTAGATTGATAATAAGCCACAATTGATGATCCAGACCCTGACATTCTAACAAACTCCGTATTGGGAATTGTGGCCAGAAATGATTTAATATTTTCTAATTTTGGATATTTGTTGAATGCAATTTCTTCTAAGTCATTTTTTAATTTCTTTAAATATTGAATTTTAAACATTGACTGATTTGGGATATCAAATTTTGGTTTACTAAATTTTTTTACTCTAGAAAAAATGTATTTTGTTGAGCAGCCAAAGCTAGGTTTGACAATAAGAGTATGTAGTATTTTTTTTTTATAATACCTCTTTATTTTACCCGTATGAGAGAGAATTAAATTAGTAGGCTTTATTCCTAAAATCACATCAGATCCAATTTTTTCTGTCAGATTTAATAATTTATTTTCTTTAATCTTAATAATTTTTTTATTAATAAAAAAATTTAATAAACTTGCTGCATTTATTGAGCCACCCCCCATACCTGATTGCTGGGGTATATTTTTTATAATTTTGATATTAAATTTTTTATCATTCAAGTAATTTTTTTCATCTAGTAGCATTAAGAGTGCCGATATTGTATTTTTTTTTTTACTAATTTTTTTTGAAAATTTACCTTTGAAAGATATTTTATGTTTAGTTTGATCTATTTGTTTTACAATAATTAAGTCATGTAAATTAATAAAAGTAATTATGCTCTCTATATTGTGAAGTTTTGAATTTTTACCTGTTACGTTCAGTGCAATGTTTATTTTAGCATGAGACTTAATCTTAAATTGCTTCATTAATTTTGAATCTTAAAGGCCTATTATTAATTTTCTTTTTATATTTTTTTTAATTTTATCTTCTGCTTCCTCAGAAACTAAGGCATTTTTCCAAAAATATCTTGCCTGAATTTTTCTATCTAACTTCCAGAGAATATCTCCATAGTGATCATTAACAGTGGGGTCCTGAGGCATTAGCTCTACTGACATTTTTATAAATTTTTCTGCTTTTATATAATCCCCTATTAAATAATAAGCCCATCCAATTGAATCAATAATATAAGGATCTTCATTTTCTTCTGCATAAGCCTTCTCTAACATGCTTAGGGCAGTATTAATTTTGAAGTCTCTTTCTAACCATGAATATGCCAAATAATTTAATACATAGGCATCGTCTGGATCTATTTCTAAGGATTTCAAAAGATCTTCATCTGATTTTGTATAATCACCCAACCTTTCGTAACTACTTCCTCTTCTATAAAGTATTTCTGAATAATAATTAGAAGTAATATCAATTTTGGAAATTATTTTATTGTAGTAATCAATCGCCAGTTTATATTTTTTTGAATTTTTATTAAAATTAGCAATGTCATAAATCATTTTGATTGATGGATTGTTTATTTTTTTAAATTCCTTATTTAAATAATCTAAAGCTGAAGCATCATCCTTTTTTTTTGAAATAATCTGTGCTTCCTTTTTTAATTTAAACCAGAAATAAAAATCATTTTTTTCATCAAATTGTTTAATTATATTTTTTGTCTCTTCATATTCATCGTTAAAGTAATAATTCTCTGCTAACAAAGATAAATTAAATTTAAATCTAGGATTAAAAAAATTGGATAAATTTAGATAAAAATTTGATTTCCTGTAATCATTATTAGAGGAATAAAGATTGCCAACTAAGAAAAAAAATTCACTTATAAGATCATTTTGATCTTTACATGAAAAAATTTTTTTAAACTCATTAAACTTTTTTTCCTCAATCCATTTTTTTGTTTGTGAGATAAGCAGTGGAGAATTTAAATAATCTAAATCATCAGTTATAATCTTTGCATCTTGATATCTATCATTTTGTATTAAGTAATTTATGTAGAAAAATATATATCTTGAATAATCAATACTATTTTCATTATTAATTAATCTATCATAATAAGCTTCAGTATTTTGATCGTCCAAATAACATCTTTGAAAAACTTCATTAATAAATGATAGATTTCCAAATTTTTTTTTTGTTTTAAGAATCTTTTTTTCTTTAAAAACGTATAAATACTCTTTTAAAGTTTCATAAATAATTAATGAAAATCTGTCATTATTAATAAAATTAGAAGATTTTTTTAAATAATTTTCACTTTTTGAGTAATTTTTTTTTCTTAAACTATCTAATGCAAGAATTAAATATGCCTCAAAAAAATTTGAATTTTTTTTTGTAATATTTTGCTTTATTTCATTGGTCGCAAACTGCACCTTACCTTCTAGAACTAGTGAATAAAAATATTTTTTTAAATATGTTTCATGTTGATCAATTAATATTCTAGATGTTTGAAAAAACTTTAATGCTTTTCTATTATCATTATTATCATGAGCAATAACACCCGAAAAATAATTTGATAAATGCTTATGATTTAAATCCTCTGAAATATTATTTTTAGAGTATAATGGTGTCTGATAAACTAGTATTATAAAAAAATATTTTAATAATTTTATTAACATTAATCTATTGTATGTCTAAAAAATTAATAAATCAAAACTCGAATTATAACCTGGAATTTCTTGAGGCAGTAGAATCAAATTTTACTTTCGAAGAAAAGCCAATTAATAGACTAAAGACTGATACTGTTAGCCCTAAAACCGAAAATACTGAAAAAAATATTGATAAAAATAAACTTCTTAATGATTTAAAGATTGAGATTAGTACGATTGAAGAATGTGAGTTAAAAAATAACTCAAAAAATTTAATTCTAGGTGATGGTAATATTAATAGTGATATTATGTTGGTTGGAGAAGCGCCAGGATTAGATGAAGATAAATCTGGAAAAACATTTGTGGGAGACGTTGGTAGTCTTTTAAAAAAGATGTTACTTGCAATAGATATCAAAAAGGAAAATATTTATTCAACTTATGCAGTGAATTTTAGACCTCCTGAAGATCGAAAACCTAATACTAATGAAATCAAAAGATATTCTTTATTTCTTCAAAAACACATAGCAATTATAAACCCTAAAATAATTATATTGATGGGAAGTACGGCGATGGAATCTTTGACAGGGTTAAATAGCAAAATATCATTAGAAAGAGGTAAATGGAAAGAGCTAATAATAAAAAACACCAGTTATGAAATTATTATAACATTTAATCCCTCTTATCTTTTAAGAATGCCAGAAAATAAAAAATATTCATGGGAAGACTTAAAGAAGATAAAACAAAAAATTGATAACTTGGGTTTGTCTACTTAATGAAAGTTTTAGCTGGTGTTGATGAAGTTGGTCGTGGTAGTTTAATTGGACCTGTTTACGCTGCAGCTGTAATATTAAATAAATCCATCAATACTAAGATTCTTAAAGACTCCAAAAGTTTGTCAAAAAATAAAAGGAAGGAGATCTCTACTTATATTAAAAAAAATTCTATATGGGCTATAGGGCAAGCTTCCGTAAGAGAAATAGAAAAAATTAATATATTGCAAGCTAGTTTGCTTGCTATGAAGCGGGCGATAATAAAGCTTAAAAAAAAACCTTCTCTTGTTTTAATTGATGGTAACAAATTGCCTAATATTAAAAATTATAATTTAAAATACATAATTAAAGGTGATCAAAAAATTCCTAGTATTTCTGCTGCCTCCATCATTGCAAAAGTTAGTCGTGATAAATTCGTGACAACTCTTTCTAAAAATTTTAAAAATTATAGATGGGATACAAACTCCGGATATGGAACAAAAGAACATATAAAAGCCATTAAAAAATTTGGTGTTACAAAATATCATCGAAAAACCTTCGCTCCAATTTCCCAAATAAAATAGGTTCTATGTGAAAACACAATATCTAGTCTCAAAAAAAAATATAACACAAATCTAATCTAATTAATTCAATCTAGGGTTGACCACAGAATCCATTTGGAGTCTAATTGTTTTATACAAAATGGAAAACAGTTTCAAAAATAAGATTATTAATGGTGACAGTCTTGAAGAATTAAAAAAAATTCCAAGCGAAACCTTTGATCTTGTTTTTGCTGACCCACCATACAATTTACAATTAAAAAATTCTCTTACTAGACCAGACAGAAGTAAAGTCAGTGCTGTTAATGATAAATGGGATCAGTTTGAAAGCTTTAAAAAATATGATGACTTTACAGTTGCTTGGCTTTCTGAATGTAGAAGGATATTAAAAAAAGATGGAGCAATCTGGGTCATAGGAAGTTATCATAATATTTTTAGAGTAGGCACTGCAATACAAAATTTAGGTTTTTGGATTTTAAATGATGTTATTTGGAATAAGAATAACCCAATGCCTAATTTCAGAGGAACAAGATTTACGAATGCTCATGAAACTTTAATTTGGGCATCTAAAAGTGAGAAGTCAAAATATACTTTTAACTATCAATCTTTGAAATGTTTAAATGATGACCTTCAAATGAGATCTGATTGGAATTTACCTATTTGCAATGGTGCAGAAAGACTTAAGAAAAATGGTAAAAAAATTCACTCTACTCAAAAACCTGAATCTTTATTGCATAGAGTTTTATTAGCATCATCAAATAAAGGGGACATGATTTTAGATCCATTCTTGGGGTCTGGAACAACTGCAACAGTTGCCAAAAAACTTGGTAGAAAATATTATGGTATAGAAAAAGATAAGATTTATTTTAAAGCAGCAGAAGAAAGGTTAAAAAATACAAAACCTTTGGAGGATAATTTCTTAGACACTTTAAAAAATAATCGATCTAAGCCTAGAATACCTTTTGGGTCATTGGTAGAGCTTGGAATAATAAAGCCTGGAACAAGTATTTTTGATCAAAAGAAAAAAATAGTTGCCAAGATTATGGCAGATGGAAGTATCAAACATAATCAAGCTGAAGGATCCATTCATAAAGTTGCAGCAACAATACTTGGCTCAGAAAGTTGTAATGGATGGACTTATTGGCATTACACAGTAAATGGTGTTTCTGTGCCAATTGATAATTTAAGACAAAGATTAATTTCTAAAAATTAGTCTTTATAAATTTTACCAAGATAGCTATTAATAAATTTTTCATTTTTAACTAATTTTTTTATTACTAAGTTTCTAATCCAAATTATTAATGGGTTGGATAAATGAAAAGCAAAGTAATTAAGTTTTGATTTCATATCAATCATCCTTACTCTTTTAA
>Ga0209309_10000767_pt1 | contig 35155 bp, 31 predicted proteins | sample COGITO_mtgs_1204_2_FD_184807 | JGI IMG/M metagenome (GOLD analysis project Ga0209309, IMG submission 184807) | Pelagic marine microbial communities from North Sea - COGITO_mtgs_120412 (SPAdes) (version 2) | ecosystem: Environmental > Aquatic > Marine > Epipelagic ... | reverse complement strand
CCCACACCTCGCGGCATCAGATCCTAAGTCTGACGTGTCTACCAATTCCACCACGCCCGCATTTTAATATTTTAACACTTTATATTTCGCTATGTCCTAAGTCTAGCGTGTCTACCAATTCCACCACACCTGCAAATTGCCCCAAATAAATCGGGATGCAAATATAGAAAATACTTTCTGAATTCAATTAACTTTAATTAAGAAAAAAATCATGTTGCTTTTTGTATTTTTGAAAGAACCATAAAACACGCGTAAATGCAACATATTGAATCTTATATCAAAGAACATAAAGACCGTTTTCTTAGTGAACTCATAGAACTTCTCAAAATCCCTTCCGTTAGCGCCGATCCTGCTTTTAAGGATAATGTGTTTAAAGCTGCAGATGTGATTAAAGACAGCCTTGAAAAAGCGGGATGTGATCATTTGGAAATTTGCCAAACCGACGGATTCCCCATTGTGTATGGTGAAAAAATAATAGACGAAAACCTCCCTACTATTTTGGTTTATGGACATTATGATGTGCAACCTGCAGATCCTGTGTCCCTTTGGCATTCGCCTCCCTATGAGCCCGTTATCAAAAAAACAGACTTACACCCAGAAGGCGCCATATTTGCTCGAGGCGCTTGCGATGATAAAGGTCAAATGTACATGCACGTCAAAGCCATGGAGCTCATGACCCAAACAGGCCAGTTGCCTTGCAACGTAAAATTTATGATTGAGGGCGAAGAGGAAGTGGGGAGCGTTAATCTTTCAACCTTTGTAAAAAACAACCACGAGAAACTTAAAAATGATGTGATTCTTATTTCCGATACGGGAATGATCGCTAAAGATGTGCCTTCAATCACCACCGGCTTGCGAGGTTTGAGTTATGTGGAAGTGGAAGTTACGGGGCCAAATAGAGATTTACATTCCGGATTGTATGGAGGTGCGGTGGCAAACCCCATCAACATTCTCACCAAAATGATTGCCTCCTTGCACGACGAAAACAACCATGTCACCATTCCTGGTTTTTATGATAAGGTCGAGACGCTTTCCGAAGATGAACGCGCCGAAATGGCAAAAGCACCTTTTAATTTGGAAGCTTATCAAAAATCAATCGGGATCAACTCGGTTTATGGCGAAAAAGGATATACCACCAACGAGCGCAACTCCATTAGACCTACTTTGGATGTTAATGGCATTTGGGGCGGGTATATTGGAGAAGGTGCAAAAACCGTAATTCCTAGTCAAGCGTTTGCTAAAATATCGATGCGCTTGGTCCCTCATCAAGATTGGGAAGAGATTACCGAACTTTTTAAAAAACACTTTATAAGTATTGCGCCTGCCGGTGTTACGGTTAAGGTTAAACCGCATCATGGCGGTCAAGGCTATGTGACTCCTATTGACAGTCTTGGGTACCAAGCTGCCTCGAAAGCTTATTTTGAAAGCTTTGGGAAAACACCAATTCCGCAGCGAAGTGGCGGAAGCATTCCCATTGTGTCTTTGTTTGAGCAGGAACTGAATAGCAAAACCATTTTGATGGGTTTTGGATTTGATAGTGATGCGATCCATTCACCAAATGAGCATTTCGGACTATGGAACTACTTTAAGGGCATTGAAACCATTCCGTTGTTTTATAAATACTTTACGGAATTAAGCAAATAAGACTAAAAAAAAATTAGCCATCTGTGTTCAACTGAAACCAATTGAATGCCTATGGCTTTTTGTTTTTGAAGTTGGCCTTACTCTTTTATGACCTTAAAACTTCCGAATTGGTTTGGAGAGGCCACCTGCAAAAAATAGATCCCTTTTGGCAAAGTCTTGATATTGAGAGCATCTGTTTCTGAATAATGTAACCACGTTTTTACTAATTTCCCGGTGGTATCATAGAGCTTCAGATCAAGAACTTCAGAAAGATTGGAGCCCTGCAATTTTATAAATTCGTTAGCAGGATTGGGATAAAGGCTTAATTCTTCCGAAGAAAAATAACTGTTGCCCAAATTATTGATTGCGACGGACGCACTTCTCTCACTGCACGCCCCCATAGTAACTTCTACTGCGTAAATGCCCGGACTGCCCGGCATAAAACTTTGATTGGTTTCACCGGCAATTGGCAAATTGGTTTCGGCATTAAACCATTGATACAGTGCTGAATCTTGATTTGCGATTAACAAATCGTTGACTAGGGTCACCCCATTATCTACCCCTACAAGAACTGCCTTGGTGGCCATATACCCCATAACCAGCTTTACCATTTCATGAAAGTAAGGCAAATCTAAAGTCGCCACACGATCAAGTGACGAATGATAAAAAGGCGTTTGGTCATTGGTTGCCCAAGATTCGCCCACCAAAAGTGCGGAATACCCCTGCGCCCAAAAACTGGAATGATCACTAGCAGCGGTGCCTGGATTGACTTCTACTACACTTAAATCGAGATTATAGGTGTTTAAGACCCCAATAAGATCTGATTTTATGGCTTCGGAATCTGCAATATCACGATAATCAATATCAAATTGGTTGTTCCCGGGCGTTCCAACCGCGTCACCGTCATAGCCCATCATATCCATATTTACTACCGCCAGAATATTTGTGGCGTTCGCAGCAGCTTGGCTCGCATAGTACGAAGAGCCCTTGAGCCCAATTTCTTCTTCATCCCAAAGGGCATACACAATTGTATTTTCCACACATTGCGTAGATAGGATTCTGGCAATTTCCAACACCGCTGCAACTCCAGTAGCATTATCATCGGCACAATAATTAGCGGTACTGTCATAATGAGCACAGACCACATAGATAGATGCTGGGTTTGTTTGGCCTAATTGGGTGGCGATCACATTACGACCATTGGTATTGAAGGGTTGGTTGGCAACACTAAGGTTTTGGTTGGCAGTGAGCTGCTCAGTTAAATAATCGGCAGCTAGATCGTTATTCGATTCTTCTCTGTTTAAAATGTTTACAGCAGTCCCGTTAACATTCGTGGTTTGCTCACCCGTGAACTCGTTAAGTGTTAGATTGAGTTTATTAAGGTCTATCGTATTTATTAAGTCTTGTATGCTTTGTGCTGAAAGATTTGAACACCCTAAAAAGAGTAGAATCAAGACGGATGTGGCGGTTTTCATTTGGGATTTGATTGAAGGTGTTTTGCTCAAATATAAGGCAATTGGGTAAAAATAATAGGCAGGAGTTGTAAATTCAATTATTTTGCTCTACATTTGTAGAGTTAATTCTAAACTTGTAGAACATGCAATTATCCAATGCCGAAGAACAACTCATGCAGCACCTTTGGAAAAGGGAACGGGCTTTTATGAAAGACCTTTTGGAGGCTTACGCAAATCCCAAACCCGCAACAACTACAGTGGCTACGCTTTTAAAACGCATGACCGATAAAGGTTTTATTGCATATAGGCTCTATGGCAAATCACGAGAATATTATCCTTTGGTCAAAAAGAAGGATTATTTTTCTAAACAGGTCAATACGCTTATTAAGACTTTTTTTAATGACAGTGCGTCGCAATTCGCTTCTTTTTTTACAAAGGAAACCGATTTGACTAAGGAAGAATTGGAAGATCTAAAACAACTCATTGACAAGGAAATCAAAAACAAGTAAGCATGCTCATCTATCTCTTAAAATCTAGCGTTTGCCTTGCAATGCTTATGCTGTTTTACAAATTGTGTTTAGAACGCAGCAGCATACACCAGTTTAAACGTTTTTATTTACTCGGTGCTTCGGTGTTGGCCTTTGCGATTCCCAACATTACTTTTGTAGCATACGTTGAACCCATAGTTTACAACCTTAACCTTCTTAGCACCTCCACAACCTTCGATCAGACACAAACGCTGGCTCCTGAACATACAGTTGACTTTATTCCTAGTATGCTATGGGCACTTTACGCTCTGGGCGTACTTATTTTTCTCTTCAAGTTTTGCAAGAATCTCTTTCAAATATATGCTAGAATACATCAAAATCCCAAAGAAACATCTAAAGGCTTTATTCACGTCCTCATAGACAACCTCATCATTCCGCATACTTTTTTCAATTATATTTTTCTGAACAAATCAAAATTCAAAAGCCAACAAATTCCCAAGGAAGTACTTCTTCACGAGCAAACGCATGCCCAACAAAAACATAGTATAGACATTATATGCATGGAGGTGCTGCAGATAGCGCTATGGTTCAATCCGCTCATTTACCTTTTAAAAAAAGACATCAAACTCAATCACGAATTTTTAGCAGATGACGCAGTGCTCAAACAGGGCGTAAACGCTTCTGCCTATCAAACCATTTTATTGGCCTTCTCATCAAAGGCGTCTCATCAACACTTGGCAAATGCCATTAATTATTCATCAATCAAAAAACGATTTACAGTTATGAAAACACAATCCTCACCCAAAAGCAACTGGCTTAGACGCCTATTGATTTTACCCTTATTGGCAGTGCTCTTGTACAGCTTTACGCAACGTGAACAAGTAGTGAAGCCTTCCGACGCCTCACCTCTTGAAATAATGGACCAACCGGAAGCTGTCTCTATAGAATTAATGAAGGAGTACAACAAGTTCATCGCCTCGTACGAACAAACAAAAACCATACCTGTTGACAAGTACAACCGCGCTGTGGCTATTTACAAGTTAATGTCTAAAGCTCAAAAAACTTCAGTAAAAACCTATCCTGGGATGGCTTTGACCAACCTTTTAGAGGTGCTGCCCAAAACCCCTTCAGAAATACAATTCAACGCCTGGAAAGACGAAACCATGTTTGCGCTTTGGCTCGATGGAACCCCTATTAAAAATTCCTATTTGAATCAAATTACAGCCATTGATATTGCATACGCTCAAGGAAATATGGTTGATGTCAACGAGAGGAGCGCACAATTTGCTCCTCCTTATCAAACACGTCTGTATACCAAACACGGATTTGAACAGGCGTTTGCTAACGCAGAAAACCGAAAAGAAGCTGAATTTAAAAAAGTTTTGAGCGAAATTGCCAATGAAAATGAACAGCAGCAACGTGTGGCTCAAGATGGGGTTACCAAGGCACAACTTGCAGAATATAACCAACTGGCCAAGCATTACAATGATCAAGCTCAGGATAAGCGCACCATTAAAATAAAAGACATGAAGCGCCTTAAAGTGCTTTATGACAAGATGAGCAAGGCCCAAAAAGCCACTGCGCAACCCTTGCCAAACTTCCCACCTCCGCCACCGCCACCACTTCCTGAAACGCCAACCGAGGCGCAAAAGAAAACTTATACCAATGGGGTTGTCAATCACAAATCCAAAGAGAACAGCTATACTTATACACATAAAAATGATAAGGGCGAGTATGTGGAGGTTACGGTGATTACCGATGACGAGATGATGCCCCCACCACCTCCGCCTCCGCCAGCAAAAATTAACACTGGGTTTTTAAAAGTGAATGGCCAAGTGCTGTATTATGTGGAACAACAAAATGGCAAAACCTATTATAATCGATCGGGAAACCTGGTGGATAAAAACGGTAAAAAACTGAATGGCAACATTCAGGTTAATGCATCTGACGTGATGCCGGGGCAATACATTACCAAAGTGTACCAGGATAGTAAAGTGGTGGTGGAATTTAAGGATAACGTGCCAGAACAATTCACAGCAATCGTTGAAATTCCCACACCTCCAGAACCTATGTCGCCATTGCAGCTCATCAAAACCATGGCCAAGTCGAATGCGGAATTTTATTATGAGCGCAAGAAAATTTCTTCGGAAAAAGCCATTGAATTAGTGAAACAACATAATGATTTAAACATTGAGGTTAAATCGATTGACAGCAAATCGCCCGTGGTGAACATCACTAAAGCTCCCATTATTTTAGAAACAGATTGAACTTAATTTTAAGCTAAAAAAGACCTTTTATTCCACGAATGAAAGGTCTTTTTTATTTTAATCAATGCTTACAACGGTTGAAGTTTTGCAAGATTAACGTATTTTTATTTCCAAACACTACTTATGAAAAACACTTTAAAAATTCTAATCGCAGCACTACTCTGTTTTCAATCCCTTGCCCAATCTCCCCTGCCTACAACCCTTTCCGAAGCAGATGCGCTTAAAAAAGATAACATTGAGATTAAAAAAGTGATGCTGGCACAAGAACGCGCTTGGAACCAACATGATCTCGAAGGCTTTATGGATGGGTATTGGAAAAACGATTCGCTAAAATTTTATGGCAGCAGCGGGCTAACTTATGGCTGGGACAAGACCTTGGCCAACTATAAAAAAAGCTATCCTACTAAAGCGGAAACTGGCCAGCTCAAATTCGTGATCCAAGAGCTAACCCAAATCTCACAACACAACTATTGGGTCATGGGCGAATATCACCTCACCAGAACTATTGGTAACGCCAATGGCGTGTTTATGATCATTTTTAGAAAAATAGATGGCCAATGGAAAATCATTGCCGATATGTCTTGTTAAAGCAAGCTTTTTGTTATCAAGAATTAATTCCCTTAAGTATCTTAAGCTACCGTTTCTGCAGCCTTAAAATGACTGTACAGTTTGTTATTGCCCATCCCAATAATAGACAAGCGTTTATTACTGGCCATCGCACGACGCTGCAATTCGGAAATCGCTTTTACACCATGACGGTCTATAGCGGTAACATCTTCAATATTAAGCGTAATGGCATTGAAGGTTTCAAAAACCGTTTGAAATTCCAGCTTAAAAGCCACTACATTTTTTTTGTTGAGAATTCCTTTTAATTTGAAGTAATTGTTGGCATTTCTAATTTCTAGTGACATGAGCAAGGGATTTAGGGTTAAACCGTCTTAATCAATTTGTTTTCAATAAATTGACTAGGTAAATATCCTAAAATTTTGAAGAGTTCGACTAAAATTTCGACCAAATGTATGATTGGTAAGATTTACGGTATCAGCGGTACATTTTATCGGACAAATAGCATCAATAGAACCTTTTAACGTCGCTTATAACTTGAAAATGGCAATTTCTTACCACTTAAAGTTTTTTGACGTATTGGGTGATGAGCACAATTTGTTGCCCGTCGACCTTGCCTTCAATATAGTCTGCATTATCACGGTCCAAACGAATATTTCTAACCGCAGTTCCTTGTTTAGCAACCATACTTGAACCCTTCACCTTCAGATCCTTAACCAGCACCACCGCATCGCCATTATCCAAAATAACGCCATTGGCGTCACGATGTATAATTTTATTGGCTTCATCTTCATGTTCGCCAGTAGCTCTCGCCAAGGCCAAGGCCTCTCCATCGAGATACATCATGTCCAACAAATCCTTTGGCCAACCTTCGCCACGTAGGCGTTGCAGCATTCGCCATGCCATGATTTGTACCGCCACATGTTCACTCCACATACTATCGTTTAAACAACGCCAATGGTTCACATCCATTTCGGTGTGGCCTTCGATTTGGTCTAAACAGTTTTTACAAACCAAAATATCATTATCCACATTTTCATTTAATGAAGGCGGAATTGTGTATTGAGACAAGTTTTCTTTGGAACTACAAAGTTCACAGGTAGTGTTACTACGGTCTTGAAGGGTTTGGAGAACGCTCATGGCTATTTAAAATTTTTAATTGAAGATTGACAATTTTTGGAATTTGTAAACTTAGTGCTTTTCCCCGAAATAGAACTGTTGGGTTAAGAAAACCTCAGCTTCTACAAGGAATCTACTTCAAGCCTTCTCGCATTTTTTTACTCATGCCCTTAACCACCATGTCATAAGAGTGGCTTATGAGTTCCATCAACAATTTTGGAGAAATTTCGTCCATGGTCAAATCGACCGTATTCCAATGTTTTTTGCTCATGTGATAGCCAGGAGCAATAGCCCCAAATTCTGCACGCAATTCTTCGGCATAATCGGGGTCACATTTAAGATTGATGGCTTTTTGGCCTGCTTCCCACTTTTCTAGACTAACCAAGGCAAACATTTTACCCAAAACCTTAAAGACAAGCGTATGGGCGTCAAAAGGAAACGAAGCGGTGGTTCCCTTTTTATGTAAACAATAGTCGCGAAGTTGTTCTATGTTCATGCTGTTTTCTGCGGAAGCAAATCCGTATTTTATATAATGAATTTTACTGCTTAATGAATGCTATTTCAATAATTTTTGGTCGTTGCCCTCTATCTTTAACGCAGAATAATCTAGTTTCCAACCGATGGTTTCCACTATTCCTTCAATGAGCAACACCGCTTCTAAGGCTTCTTTTTTAGCGATATTAAAAAGTCCGCTCTCGGGCACTTTGTTCATAATGTGCAATTTCGCTTCATTGTGAAGCTCGGTCAAATCCGAAGCCACAAAACGATTGAACATGCCCTCTTTTTTGTCGTAATAATTCAAATCGGTCTCTATACTCAAAACCTCTGGTTCTGGAAAATGATGCAAGGTCAACACTTTCGTCTTTGCATTGGCATCCATTTGTATTTTGGACAAATCAAACCCCACGTGTGCTTTGGCTTTAATGACTACCAACGCCTTTTTTCGACTGGAAACCAACCTTAAAAAACGTGTTTTTATATCTTCATAGTGGTAAATTTCAGCAAAATCACCTTCTACGGTAATAAACTTGCAGACCTTCTTGATTTTATCCAACAAAATAACCGACTGGGACGTGTTGCGTTTTTTTAAACTGAATTGTTTGAAAAAGGTTACCGCCCCTAAGGTGATCAAGACACTAATGATGATGATAAAAAATGTTTCCAATGAGTTGGGTTTTGAGATTGGTGCTCGAAAATTTCAGGTCACAATCTTAAGATTTAAATGGCGATTACTCTATGATTTTATATAAAACAGGCTTGCTTGGTGTGGCATCATTTTCAAAAGGTGCAATTTGTAAATTTAGAAAGTAGGTGCCATCCTCTATACTGTTAGGGACGAAGATTAGCTCAGTGATCGTACAGTCTTTACGCAACTTACCGCCATAGTTCCAAAAGGCCTTATGACTTTTCAATTCGCCACCATCCTCTTCGCGATCCACACTTGGCTGATCAATTAGTAAATGCTTGATTCCGCTTTGAACCAAAAACGCTACTGCATCTTCCTGCAAATAGGTCCAATTGGTGTGAGAATATTGCTTGGATTTTTTTTCGGTCATATTGGGCAACGTGCGAATTACGATGGCATCGCGCTGTTTGTTTCCTAGAGCAAATTTCAGCTGGGTTTTTGAAATCATGGTATCGCCCATATAGCGTTCTGGCGCAACCGTAACCACTTCAGCCAAAAAGAAAAATTGTTTTAAGTTTTTGTTTACCGAGTGTACCTTTTCCGTAATGTGGCCTACACATTCGGTATGCGTACCGTGCGCATGGGGATTAAACTGAATGTTGTTGAAATTTATTGAGGCGCCTTCCGAGACTGCTGCTTTCCATTCGTCTATCACCACAGGTTCAATCTTTGGCTCATCAATATACCAAGCGTTCACGTTCTCCTTCGAAGCCCTCAAGGGAATGGAAATATCCAAGGGTTTTGTAAGGTCAATTTTTCGGTTTCTGGATTTATAATTGATGGTGGCGATCATAGTAAAAGTTAAATTGGTCGGTTTTTAAATTCAAAAAAGGCTTGTTTATAAAGCTAACACTTGAAACTATATAATTAAACTATTTTCGTTAAAAAATTAACGTATTTAAGTCGAAAATACCTTCAAACAAAAATGAAGCTGCTGAAGTCGTCCACATTTTAAATTTTTAATGCACAGGCTTTTTGAAAGCTAAATTATTCAGAAAAAGGAAAACCTGTAATTATTCCAAATTGAGCATAAATAAATCGGAAGCAATCCCATCACTCAAAAACTTGCCTTTTTTTGTCACTTTAAGCGTCTCGTGTTCCAAATGCAACAATTGCTTTTCTATAAAAACCTCGGCTTGCTGCAAAAGGTAGCTTTTATAACTTTCGCCAAAATCTTGCATGATTTTTTCTAAAGACACCCCCCAAACCGTTCGCAAGCCGGTCATAATATATTCGTTGTACTTATCGGTTTGCGTTAAGGTTTCGGTTTCCATTGGCAATTGACCTGCGCTTAACGCGGTAATGTATTTGGAATTGTTACGAACATTCCAAGAACGCTGCGTGCCATTGAAAGAGTGTGCGGAGGGCCCAATCCCTATATAGGATTTTCCCAACCAATACGCAGAATTATTTTTACTTAAATAACCTTCCTTTGCAAAATTGGAGAGTTCGTAATGCACAAACCCCTTGGCCTCTAATTTGTCTACCAACAACTGAAACTGTTCTTGTGCCACCGCATCATCTACATCGTCAATAATGCCTTTTTTGATGAACCGTTGCAATGCTGTTTTTGGCTCAACCGTGAGGGCATAACTTGATATGTGTGGAATGTTATAGGACAGGGCTTTATCTATGTTTTCAAGCCAATGCGCATTGCTCAATCCTGGAATGCCATAAATAAGATCGATGGAAATATTATCAAAATGACGGGTTGCTTCTTCTAAACAATCTATAGCTTCCTGTTGGTTATGGGCGCGATTCATTAACTTTAAATCGGCTTCAAAAAAGGATTGAATGCCTATGGACAGCCTATTAATTCCGATTTCCCTATACGCTTCAAAAATGGAATTAGGAAGCGCTGCTTCTGGAACAAGTGCACTAAACTCATTAAAACGTGTTACAAGATCGTCGGGGTTGGCTTCCAAAGTGATTTCGGGATGGTCAACCACATCATAATGTTTATGCACGTTTTCGATTAAGAATCGCAACTCGTCAATTGTCAATACACTGGGCGTACCACCTCCAAAATAGATGGTCTCGACCTTTTGCTGTTTAAATTCATCTTTACGCAACTCAAGTTCTTTTGCCAAGGCCAAGACCATATCATCACGCTTTTTTAAGGAGGTCGAAAAATGGAAGTCGCAATAATGACACGCTTGCTTGCAAAAGGGAATATGGATGTAGATGCCACTCATTGGTTTTCTGTCTTCAGTTCTCAGGGTTCAGTAAAAATCGTTAACTATTTATTTCGATTTTTTACGCAGGTCAACGATAGGATTATTTTTTTTGCTTCCTTTAGGGCTTGGGGAGCTATTCTGCTTTACAAAAGCACCCCAACCCGAATAGCTTTTTCCAATTTCAATACGTCCTTCGTTATAAAAATGACACACTGCAGCTGCCAGCCCATCGGTGGCATCTAAGTTTTTAGGCAAGGTTTTAAGTGCCAATAAGCTTTGAAGCATTTTAGCCACTTGTTCCTTGCTGGCATTCCCGCTTCCGGTAATTGCCATTTTTATTTTTTTTGGAGAATATTCGGTAATGGGTATCTCCCTGCTCAAGCCTGCTGCCATTGCTACGCCCTGTGCTCTACCGAGCTTGAGCATACTTTGTACGTTTTTTCCGAAGAAAGGCGCTTCAATTGCAATTTCATCGGGATGGTGGGTATCGATAAGTTCTATGGTACGCTCAAAAATAAGTTTGAGTTTGAGGTAATGGTCGCTGTATTTTTTAAGGTCGAGTTCATTCATTTGGAGAAATTCCATCTTTTTGCCCACGATTTTTATGAGGCCAAAACCCATGATGGTCGTTCCAGGATCGATCCCCAATATAATTTTTTCCTTTGCCATCAATTGCAGTATCTACAGCCACTCAATGAAAAGGTCAAACCAAAGCTCACCGTTAACAAATCGCCATTAAAAGCCCCAAAACCTTCCATTACCGGGTCAAAATCACTCGCAAAGCCTAAAATGTACGATACATCGGTGTAAAAGGAAAGGGTTTTTGAGAGCCCATAATGAAATTCCAAACCAGCCATGGCATTTAAATATGATAGTTTGTTAGCGTTGTAATTGCCCAAAGGTTTTATTATGGAATATCCGGGACCCGCATGTGCCACAATACCTAATCGCTCGGGCAAAAAAGTGAGCGATTCCGTAGGGTCATAAACAATTTGCGCATTGATACGGGTGTAATTTGTTTTAAATGTTATAGAATTATCTCCACTGGAAAAGCGATTAAACCCAAAATCCAACTTAGCCCCCAATTGCCTCTTAAACATGCGCTGAATCCCCAAGTTGACCGTAGGAAAATTAAGCGAATTGGCTTCAAAACCCGTCACAAAACCAGATGAGGATGGGCTGTTGACCCCTAGGGCAACTTGTGCTTTCCATTCGTTGGTAGGGCGTTGCGCAAAGGCGAAGGTTGCCATCAAACACCCGATCACTGTAGAGATTAGAAGTCTATAATTTGAGGTCATATCATTTTTATGGTTTAATTTGCGCCAGCATGCTTGAACGCCTTTCCCACAAAACTAAACAATTCTTTTTTGTACTTATTAAATTAAGTATCGTTGTTGCTGCTTTTTATGGAATCTATTATAAATTGACCAGTAACCACGCTTTGGATCTAAAAGTCTTTTACCATTTTTTAGAGGAGAACGAGCTGTTTTCTATTACCACCCTTTTATTTTTAATGCTGTTAACATTTTTAAACTGGTTTTTTGAGATTTTGAAGTGGCAGCTGTTGGTACAGCCCATTTCAACTATATCGTTTAAAGATTCCGCAGCACAAAGTTTAGGCGCATTGACCGCTTCCTTACTTACCCCTAATCGACTTGGGGAATATGCAGCCAAGGTGATTTACTATAAAAAATCAAAACGAAAAGCGGTAGTTTTATTGAACCTGCTGAGTCATTTTTTTCAAATGACCGTAACGGTGCTATTCGGCATTATAGGCCTTTGGACGTTTCAATTGCAGCAAAAATTGGGCATCAATTATTTAAAGCTCTTTTTTTTCGCTTTTGTTGCCCTCATCATCCTCACCTCATTGCTTTTTCTTCTGAATAAAATCAAAATGACCATCAAAGGATTTTCTTTGGAAAAATTAAAGCATTTTTTTCTGAAGCTTCCGCGATTGACACTTTGGTATGGGTTGATATGTTCAATCATTCGCTATCTTATTTTTTCATTTCAGTTCTTTGTGCTGTTAAAATTATTTGGGGTTGATATCGTTTATTTGGAAGCGATGCAGGTCATTTCCTCCATTTATCTTTTGGCGTCGGTCATTCCCTCCTTATTAATCTTTGATGTGGTTATCAAAAGTGGGGTTGCAGTTTATTTGTTTGGCTTAATTGGGGTGAATAGTGTAACCATTCTTACTGTAGTGACTTTGATGTGGGTATTGAATTTTATGTTGCCAAGTGTGATTGGTAGTTATTATGTGCTTAATTTTAAACTTCCTAAACCCACCAACTAATGCTGCTTATTATCATTTTAGTTATTATCGTTTTATATGTGTTACTCATAGGCAGTTTTGTATGGGGTTTTGACCGTGTTGCTGATTTTAAATTAACAGATCATCAAGCAAAAACAGGTTTTAGCATTATCATCCCTTTTAGAAACGAAGCGGAACATTTATTGAGTCTTTTACGGTCTTTATCACAACTGGACTACCCCAAGCATCTTTTTGAGATCCTCTTGGTTGATGACGACTCTACCGATGATTCTGTGCAAGTGATCCATAAAAGCATGGCCCAATTTAAATTGATGGGGATTACTGTACTTAAAAATAACAGGCTAACTCAATCGCCAAAAAAAGACGCCATCACTGAGGCCATTTCAAAAGCAAAGCACGATTGGATTGTCACTACCGATGCCGATTGTCAAGTCCCGAAATTTTGGCTGGATTGTTTGGATAGTTTTATACAGCAGCACAATGCTAACTGTATCGTTTCCCCAGTAAGTTATTCCCAGAACAAGTCGTTCTTAAACCAATTTCAAATTTTGGACCTGCTCAGTTTACAAGCTGCCACTATTGGCGGTTTTGGCATCAACAAACCATTTTTGTGCAATGGTGCAAATCTGGCCTATAAAAAATTAGTTTTTGAAAACCTCAATGGTTTTGAAGGCAATGCGCAAATAGCAAGTGGTGATGATGTTTTTTTGTTGGAAAAGATGCTCAAAAAAGACTCCAGCAAGGTTCATTATCTCAAAACTGCCAACGCCATCGTGACCTCTATACCCCAAAAAAACTTTAAAGATCTTGTGGCACAACGCGTAAGATGGGCTGCCAAGACCTCAAGTTATAAAAATAAGTTCGGGAAAATTACTGGAGTGATTGTACTATTGATGAATGCGCTTCTTTTATTATTGCCTTTATTATTTGTGCTAGGCGTAATCTCACTTAAGCTGGTAATTTATGTGCTCATCATCAAATTTGCCATTGATTTTCTCTTGTTATTTAAAAGCGCTCGTTTTTTTGAACAAGAATCGATTTTGACCACTTTTACTTGGAGTTGTTTTTTATATCCTTTCTTTAGCGTTTATGTGGCGATCGTATCAGTTTTTAAAGGCTATAGCTGGAAAGGAAGGGCCTACCGTAAATAAATGCGCATTCAATTATTTTTGTTAGATTTACCTAAACCAATAATCCCTCTATCAATATGAAAAAATTCGCCATCCTTCTTTGTTTTATTATTAGTAGCGCTGCACTCCAAGCCCAAGAGACCTTTCTCGCGGATGGTGCATCGGTGGATTTAGAGAGGGAAGCGGATGGAAAACTAGATTTATTCTGGAAAATCATTGATCGTGAATACCGGTATTTTGTAAAAACAGAGACAGATGAACTTATCGAATTAAAAAACACCAAGGCTGATAACGGAGAGTTTCAACATGAATATAAAAACGTTCTGGCCAGACTTACCGAAGATGCCAATCTTCCGGTAAAGCACCTAAAATTTAAGCGCTCTAGCTTAAAGGCGTTTGTAGACAACTACAATAAAATTTCTGATAATACGTACCAAGCTGTACCCTCTACAAAACGCGTCAACTTGCGATTTGGGGTGTTTGGAGGCATCACCAATAGCCCGTTCACCTCTAATCCGGAGAATGTGAGATCGGGACAATTTGGGGCAGAGCTTGAAATTCTTGACAATAAAAAACTAACCCGATCGGCACTTTTTCTTCAAGCGAAGCATGTATTGGAACATGATGATTTCGCCTATTCCACCACGGAAATTGCCTTGGGCTACCGGTTTAGAATCATTAACACTAAAGCTTTTAGTTTTTATGCCGAAACGAAGTTTGCCACATTAAGTTTTTCTGAAGCTACTGTGACTACGATTGATGAAGATGAGATGCCAGAAATAAATAACATCAAGGAAACTTCTTTTGACATCCCACTTATTATAGGTGTAGGCGCCGATGTTAGATTAAGTTCATGTAGTTTAATCACTCTGGGCTATAACCAATTGTTTGCCATTTTGATTGACAATCAAGGCAATTTTTCAACCGATTTTACCATTGGTTACAAATTTGAATTATAATTTAACGCCTTATTCTTGACCATTCTGGTACATCTATTGCATCAAAACCTATATGAATTAAAGCTGCTGCCTTAAAAAAAATTCTTAAGCCTAATTTAATGAAACCATTGTACGCCATTCTCCTTTTTTTTCCCGTGCTCATGTTCGCACAACACAGTGTAAAGGGCACATTTTCTCCCGCTGAAAATTATACGTATGCTTTTTTATATCACGCAACCCCATCAGGAACGGAATATTTAGACCGCTCCAAAGTTGATGAAACAGGCCAATTTAGCATCGTAATGGATTCTAGCTATCCACCTGGCATGTATAAAATCGTTTATGCCCTCCCTGCAGAAGATTACAATTTCAACTTTATTTATGATGGCAAAGAGGACATTGGCATCACACTAAGTGACAAAACAGGCTTGGAGTATACCAAAAGCAATGAAAACAAACTCTGGGCATCTTACACCAACAGTATTAATATGGTAAATCGAACCATAAATAACTTTTACACCCAGCACAGCGACGATAAAAAAGCACTCACCGCAATTTTTAACACCTTGCGCAATACCCAAGATTCTTTTGAGCAAGCTGCCAAAGGCATGTTGGTTTCTGTGTTTATTAAGGCCAATACGCCTTATGCTCCAAAGGAATATCAAGATTTGACTACGTATTCGCAGCATGTAAAGCGCAGTTACTTAGACGCAGTTGATTTTGAGAATCCACTGCTACAAAGTTCAGATTTTCTAACCGACCGTGTGCTGAGCTATATTTTTAGCGCTTCTGAAACCGCTACTACTGCGCAATTCAAAAAAGATGTGGATACCCTTGTGAATAAAATTGGCGCAAACAACACACTTATAAAAACGGTTTTGCTAGAAAGCATCTGGCGTAAATTCAAACTGATGAACCAAACCGACATGGTGAATTATGTAAGTGACACTTATTTGATGACATTGGCTAAAAACGCCAATTATACCGAGCTTGTAGAGGAATTAAAAGTATCGAAAAATACTGCGATTGGTAACAAAGCGCCCAATTTTAAACTAGATTATGTAAAGGAGGGGCAAACCATTCACAGTAACCTATATGATTTGGAGACGTCAAGCACTTATTTGATCATTTTTTGGAGCAGCACCTGTGGGCATTGCCAAGTGGAACTGCCATTGGTGAAAGAATATCTCGCTAACCGACCCGACATCACGGTTATTGCCATTGGTTTGGAGGATGATGATACCACTTGGAAAAATGCCATTAAGCAATACCCAGAATTTATACAGGTACTTGGGCTGGAACGATGGGACAACCCAATCTCCGATGATTATGGCGTTGAAGCCACACCGTCTTATTTTTTATTGAATAAAGACAAAATAATCATAGGCAAACCTTATGATGTAGAGGCATTAAAGGCTATGCTTAAATAAGGAACTCTCAAAATTCGGGTTCCCAATTTCATAAACACATTTGCATTGATCAAAAAAAAACCCTTTCCGAATAAACGAAAAGGGTTTTTGATATTATTTGATTTCCTTACCATCTTTATCGAAAAAGTGGTATTCAAGATATGTGTAAGCATCTCTAGGTAAAACTTTTACCCATTTTTTGTGCTCCAAAAACCATTTGGAACGTACTGATGGAAAACCTCTAGTAATAAAGGCTGCTATAAAAGGATGTGTGTTTAGAGTTATCTTTTTATAGTCTTTTTTCAAGAGTCTCTCAAGGTCTTGCGTAATGCGTTGAATCACTTTAATTGGTGCTTCAATTTCACTACCCGGTGCTCCGTTGGGGTCTTCTTCCTTAGTTTTGATATTGCGCTCAGGGCGCACGCGTTGTCTGGTGATTTGAATCAAACCAAACTTACTTGGTGGCAAAATTTTGTGCTTTGCCTTGTCATCATTCATTTCATCACGAAGATGATGGTACAATTTTTTACGATTCTCTGCTTTGTTCATATCGATAAAATCTACAACGATAATCCCACCCATATCGCGCAAGCGCAATTGACGGGCGATTTCTGTTGCAGAAATCATGTTGACTTCTAAAGCAGTATCTTCTTGATTTTTCTCTTTATTGGATCGGTTTCCGCTATTCACGTCAATAACATGCATAGCTTCTGTATGCTCAATGACTAAATAAGCGCCTTTGGCCATAGAGACCGTTCGACCAAACGAAGTTTTGATCTGACGTTCAATTCCAAACTTTTCATAAAGTGGAATGCCATTTTTGTACATTTTAACAATAGACTCCTTGTTGGGAGCTATTTCATGAACGTAATCCTTAATTTGTCCGTAAAGCGTTTCATCATCAACAGTAATTGATGCGAAGGAGTCGTCAAAAATATCTCTCAAAATTGAAGAGGCTTTGTTCATCTCAGTCAGCACCTTACTTGGGTGATGCGCTTTATTTAATTTTTTACACATTGCTGTCCATCGTTCTAGCAAATTCTGTAAATCTTTGTCAATTTCGGCAACTTTTTTGCCTTCTGCGACGGTACGTATGATAACGCCAAAACCTTTAGGGGTGATACTCTTGACCAAACGCTTTAAACGTTCTTTTTCATCCTTAGATTCAATTTTTTGAGAAATTGAAATGCGGTCTGAAAATGGGACCAAGACAATGTAACGACCCGCAATGGAGAGCTCACTACTAATGCGAGGTCCTTTGGTTGAGATTGGCTCTTTAACAATTTGTACTAATAGAGATTGATTTGATTTTAAAGCGTTAGCGATGCTTCCGTTTTTATCAATATCTTTCTCAAACTGAAAATTTTTCAGTAAAAAATCGGTATGTCTACCTGTGCTTACACGCTTGACGAATTTTAAAAGGGAAGGTAATTTTGGGCCTAAATCATGATAGTGCAAAAATGCATCTTTTTCATAGCCTACATTTACAAATGCAGCATTTAGCCCAGGAACAGCTTTTCTAACTTTGGCGATAAACACATCGCCAACTTGAAAATTGTTATCCTCTTCCTCCTTGTGCAACTCGACAAGTCTTCCATCCTTTAGTAAGGCAAAATCAACAATATCAGAACTAGATCTAATAATCAATTCTTTTTCCATGTTGTTAATTTTAATCCATTTTGATTCATTTCAAAATAGATGGATTTTACTTTAATTTGACACAGGAATCCCGATAGCAATCGGGAAAATCCAGCAAATTCATGAATTGCGAAGGTAAGAACGCAAATGTCATCATGAATTTTATATCAAAGAACGTTTGTTAAAAACTGAAAAAGTAGTTAAAAACTACTTTTTCAATTTATTTTTTCTTGTGACGATTAGCGCGTCTACGTTTCTTACGCTTGTGCGTCGCTACCTTGTGTCTTTTTCTTTTTTTACCACTTGGCATAAATACTGTTTTTAAATTAATTATTATTTTAAATTCTTAGTTGACTTCAACGTTAGTTTTAACACCCTCTACAAACACTTTAGCAGGTTTAAATGCAGGGATATTGTGAGCGGGAATCTTGATGGTCGTGTTTTTAGAGATGTTACGACCCGTTTTCTCTGCTCTGGTTTTTACGATAAAGCTACCAAAACCTCTTAGGTACACGTTATCGCCACCTTCTAATGAAGATTTCACTTCTTCCATAAAAGTTTCAACCGTTGCTTGAACATCACCTTTTTCCATTCCTAGTTTGTCAGAAATTTTCGCTACTATATCAGCTTTTGTCATTGTTATTAATTTTTAGGGTTAATCTATTAATTATAAGGGACTGCAAATATAGTATTTTTAATTTCAATATTTCTAGTGTAATTAATTAAAATTTAACCTTATAAAGATTTATTTTTGTGGCAGTTACGTATAATTTATGCATTTTAAGACAAGATTAACTAATTGGTATTCAATATATAAACGCAATTTACCTTGGCGACATACTAAAAACCCGTATTACGTTTGGCTCTCAGAAATCATAATGCAACAAACCCAAGTCAAACAAGGGTTACCTTATTATGAAGCTTTTGTTAGCTCATTTCCCACGGTATTTGATTTGGCAAATGCCCATGAAGAAGATGTTCTGAAACTTTGGCAAGGCTTGGGGTATTATTCTAGAGCACGCAATTTACATGCTTCGGCCAAACATATTGCTGCAGACCGCAATGGCGAATTCCCCAATACCTATTCTGAAATTATAAAATTAAAAGGGGTGGGCGACTATACTGCAAGTGCCTTGGCCTCCATATGTTTTCATGAGCCTACTGCGGTAGTAGATGGCAACGTATACCGTGTGTTATCGCGCTATTTTGGTATTAAGACGCCTATTAATTCTACGGAAGGCATCAAGGAATTTAAAAAATTGGCCACTACATTAATCGATCACGAGCATCCGGGCGATTATAACCAAGCACTTATGGAATTTGGCGCAATACAGTGCAAGCCCAAAAATCCAGATTGCACCGTTTGCCCATTCAACACGAGCTGTGTCGCCTTGCAGAACGATCTTGTCGACCAATTGCCTGTAAAACTCCAAAAGACAAAGGTGACCAAAAAGCATTTTAATTTTTTGGTACTTATGTCCTCAAACGGAAGAACATTGTTTGAAAAACGCACTAAAAAAGGCATTTGGCAGAATCTTTATCAATTTCCGCTCATTGAGACCAAAGGCGAGTTGACTGCTGATACGTTTAAGAACAATCCACAAATTGAAGCTTATTTTAAGGCACTTCCGTTTGAGTATAGTCTTTTTAACAGTAAGCAACTGGTTCATAAATTATCGCATCAACATCTTTATACCAAGTTTTGGATTATTGAAGTTGACACACTTCCTAAGGAAGGCATCCCAATTTCCGAAGTTAAATCATTTCCCACCTCAATTTTAATTAGCAATTTTATTGACGCCTTTAATTTCTCGTCCTAAAACTTCAATTCCATTGTATTAATAGAGAACGTGCACTATCCTGGCGCATTATAAACAAAATCCTAAAATGGGTTCTAAGTGCTCACAAAATGCTTAATTTTGTAACTTAAAATGAAGAGGATATGTCTGGTACGTTAAATAAAGTGATGCTCATAGGGCATTTGGGAGATGAAGTAAAGATGCACTATTTTGATGGTGGCAATTGCGTGGGACGCTTTCCATTGGCCACCAATGAAACTTATACCAACAAGCAAACGAATGAGAAGGTTACCAGCACCGAGTGGCACAATATTGTGGTGCACAACAAGGCTGCGGAAATTTGTGAAAAATACCTATCTAAGGGAGACAAGGTTTATATTGAAGGACGCATCAAAACCAGAAAATGGCAAGATGACAAGGGTATGGAACGCTATTCTACAGAAATACAATGCACGGAGTTTACGTTTTTGACCACAAAAAACGAGGATCAATCCGCAGCAACTCCCAACAACCAACACAACACCCCACAAAAATCATCAACTGCTTCGGTTGCCCAACCCAAGGACGAGAGTCATGACGACCTCCCCTTTTAATTAACTAAAACTGTCATTTCATCTTGGACCCAGAACCCACGAGTTTAATTTTATCAGCACTGCTCAGTATCGATTTGTCTCTCATCTTTGGACTGGTCTTGTTATTTGTGCTTTTGCTAAGTTCTGCATTGATCTCTGGAGCGGAAGTGGCACTGTTTTCCTTAACCAAATCTGATTTAGACTCAGGCCTCAAAGATGAAGCCAAGGCCCTGGACATTATTATAAAATTATTGGAGCGCCCCAAAAAACTGTTGGCCACCATATTAGTAGCCAATAATTTCATAAACATTGGCATAGTTATTTTATTCGCCTATTTGGCAGAAACCGTATTTGAGTCGATTACCATTGAATGGGTGCGCTTTTTGTTGGAAGTGGTAGTTATCACCTTTTTAATTTTGCTTTTCGGTGAAATTGTTCCTAAAATTTATGCGAGTAGAAACCGCATTAAATTTTCAGTCTTCATGGCAATTCCGTTGCGCGTTTTAGACGTGATTTTCTCTCCGGTGAGTTTGCCAATGCGACAAATTACACTAGCGATTCACAATAAATTGGGCAAACAAAAATCGAATTTGAGCGTCGATCAATTGTCACAGGCCCTAGAACTTACTGCCAACAGTGACACCTCGGTAGAAGAACATAAGATTCTTCAAGGGATCGTTTCGTTTGGCAATACAGACACCAAACAGGTAATGCGCCCGCGAATGGATATTTTCGCCATCAATGAAGAGCAAAAATATGCCGATATCCTTCCGGAGATCATTAAAAATGGGTATTCTAGAATTCCTGCCTATGAAGATAGTATAGATAATGTTACAGGTATTTTATACGTAAAAGATCTGTTGCCTTTTATAGATCGCAAGCAATTTGACTGGACGACCTTATTGCGCGAACCGTTTTTTGTGCCAGAGAACAAAAAGCTGGATGATTTGATGGCGGAGTTTCAGGATAAAAAAGTACACTTGGCAGTTGTAGTAGACGAATATGGTGGCACCTCCGGATTAATTTCCTTAGAAGATGTGATCGAGGAAATTGTAGGTGACATTAGCGATGAGTTTGACGATGAAGACATCAACTATGTGAAGATCGATTCCAAAAATTATTCTTTTGATGGCAAAACCACTTTAAAACAATTTTATAAAATCATTGACCGCAATGTTGAGGATATTTTTGAAGCGCACAAAGGTGAAGCGGAAACTGTTGCAGGATTTATTTTAGAGATTTCGGGGATTTTCCCGAAACGCCATAGCAAGATCAGCTTCAAGAATTTTGTCTTTACGATTGAGTCCCTTGATAAAAAGCGCATCAAACAGGTTAAATTTACAATTTTAGATTAAGCCAGTCGTCTTTAAGACCTCATTGTATTTTCCTAAAGCCATCTTGCCAGCGCATGGCCCATGTAATTTTTGATGCCCGAGTTGCATTAAATTTTGTAGTTTGTACTCCAATTTCAGATTTATAAATTCTCACAACCATGACCATTAAAAAGTTAGTCATTCCTATATTGGCTTCGGTATGTATTTCCTGCGGAAGTGATCCGCTTCCAAAACCAAAAGCCATGCTACGGTTGGAATATCCGCCAGCGAAATACGTTAAAGTTGATGTGCTCTTACCCTTCACTTTTGAAAAAAATGAACTGGCCAATCAAATTAAGAATATCAAAATGGATGGCGTTAACGATGTGATTGGCGTAGATGTTGGTTATACTAGCTTAAAGGGCACCATCTATCTAACCTATAAAAAGGTTGAAAATGGCAATCTCAACAAACTCTTAACCGATGCCCAAGAGCTCACTCAAAAACACACGATCAAAGCCGATGAAATTGAAGGTGTTTTATATGAAAACCCGAAACACAATGTTTTTGGAATGTTCTATGAAGTTGGTGGCAATGCAGCTTCACAGTCGCAATTTTATGTGACCGATAGTACCAAGAATTTTTTAATAGGCTCGCTTTACTTTTACGCAAAACCAAATTACGATTCCATTTTACCGGCAGCGGAGTATTTAAAGAAAGACATTAAACACATTATGGAAACTGTGGAATGGAAAGAATAATCATAGCAAATATGCTAGAAGATTACAAAAATTAAAGTCTTTACAAAACAAAAAAAATGCCCATCACGATTGTGATGGGCATTTTTATATGATTCAAAAAATTGAATTAAACCTTAGTCTTGGTAAATCCATTCTCCTCCCGACTTAATCACAGCGAAATCTTCTGTAGTATTGCTGCCATTGTAAACTTCAATAGTTATAACATACTTTTGATCTTCTTCAGCAGAAGGAGCAATATTGTTCAATACCACATTTATTGCTTCAAGTACCATGGGATTTGTCCATTCAGCAGCATTTCCTGATCTTCTATCCATGTTGCCATAATTTAGCATGCTGCTTGTAGCATTTGGGTAATCTGCAGATAAAGCCTCTGCTATTGCAGCATAATCTGCTTCAGCTAAAGTGTATCTAATAGTATTATCTGGCACCCACATCCCATTATCAAATCCAAATTGCAATGTGGTTTCTATAACCGATTCGTGAGCAGACCATTGACCAGAGGTGTAAGTATAAACGTTCCCTCTCATTTGGGCACCTGTTGAACTAGAGAAATAATCATAAATTATAACTAATTCATCTTCTTCTTGAGCAAAAGGATATTTCAAGTTTAAGAATGTTGGCAAATAATCGTCTGGCGATAAAGAACTGCTAAAGTTATTGTATTGACCTGGTTGTCCAGAAGCAGTACCCATAGAGTCATAATCTGCAGAACTTAGGTAATATACATTTTCTGCAAGCTCCCAAGCCCCTTCAGTATAAACTAAATATTCGCCTTTGGAAACGGTTGCCCCAGTTGCTCCTAATGTTTTGATCGCTATACTTTCAACTCTCCATCGTGCTGCATCATCATCGGTAGATTCATATTTTAATGCTAGATTGATCGTTTCACCATCATAGGCAGAGAAATCATAATCTTCAGATAAGATCATATCATTACTACCACCTGTAGGTGTAGTTGCTAAGTTAATTTCACTCCAGGTTGCAGTGGTGACATCACCATCATAATCTGTAGCGACCAAAATTTTCAATAATGAAATGTCATTAGCATAGTTAATGGCTTGTTTGATTTGAAATTTCAAGTTGCTTTCACCTGTTAAATCAATTTCTGGAGATACCAACCAATCTTCGTTGGCAACTTGCCCGTTAAAGAATCCATTACCTTGCACATAAGCAGCTTCTGAGGTCCAACCTAAGTCAGCTCCTACAAGATCGGTAATTGTCCAACCTTCAAGACTCCCTATGAAGTTATATTCAACAATGGGCGCTAAACCTACAACTGGATTTTCAGTGTATTGTTTGTATTTGGCCAAAACTAGGTCTCCTTCTGCAGGTGATGAAATTTGGGACTCCAAAACATCTCCAAGTTGATTAGAAGCATTTACATTTGGGTAAAATCCAAAAGCATCACTTCCTGTGGCTGCATAGTCTGAATTTGTAAGTGAGTACACTTCGGCTCCAGTATAATTGCTCACACCTTCAGCATTGCCAACATATAGGTTGTATCCAACCAATACCGATGATCCTTGTCCCCAAAACGGGTACATGTCTGCTAAAAATGCTGGTAACGAATCTTTTGCCTGTTCGACAGAGTCAAAATTTCCAAATGTTAAGCCTAACTCAGCATAATCATCATCAGTTAATGTGTAAGTTTCTGATCCAACAATTGGATCAGCTGTGGAGTCCATATCGTCATAGATATCCTCCATTGGGTTACAGCCTAAAAAAGTAATCCCTAAAACTGCTAAACAATAAATTATTCTTTTCATAATAAAATTTTTTTAAAAATTAACTCTCAATCCAACACTATATGTTCTACCTGGCCCAAAATAAACTTGAGCTCTAGTACCAATACCTTCAATATCATTTGCATCTGAAACATACTCCGTATTAAAGACATTGTTTATTTTACCATTTAAAGTGGCCTCAAATGATCCCATATCAAATGTATGTCTTACCCCAACATCAAACAATCCAAAATCAGGTAATTTCCATACGTCAGGAAGATCAGCTGATGCTCTATTTGTAACGTCATAAGATGCGTAGTTATCTCCTGCAAAGTTATAATCTACATAAACATTAGACTTTGGAGCTAATTTATAATTAGCACCTAGAGCGAAAGTTGTTTGAGCAGCATCACCCACTTTTAAACCATCTGCAAATACATTAACGATATTTAAAACATCGCCTGCCTGATTTCTTATTGGGCCTGATGTATTACTGGTCCACTGCCAATCTCCTAGAGATGCCATACCTGTTATGGTTAAATCATCAGTGGCTCTATATCTAAAATCAACTTCAATACCTTGGTGTAAAGCATCTATACCTTCTAAGTTAAAAAAGTAAACATCATCAGAAGTAGGAACCCTACCTGAATTAGCTTTATCTAACCATTGTGTATAGTACACATTAACATTGGCGCTTAATCGCTCACCGCGAAAACCATATCCTACTTCTGCACTAAAGACTTTCTCATTAACCGCATTTTCGTTGGCATCAATTCCATCTTCATTGATAAAAACAGCATCTAAAAACGGAGGTCTAGAGAAATACCCAACGTTAACAAAAACATTGTTGTTTATATCTAAGTTATAGTTACCACCACCTTTAACACCATAGCCAACAAAATTTTCTGGGTCAGAGGTTCTATCACCAGTAAGGTTTATATTCATGTACTCTTTTTGCTTGTAATTGCTATTGGAAACATCTGCTGCAACAAATAAATTTAATTTATCGTTCACTTGGTATTCTGCTTGTCCAAAAAGCCCATATCTTCCTACAATACCATCATAATCTTTGTTGTAACGGTCACCTACTTGAAGTGGTTGACCAAAAGCAAATGTATTTACTTCATTATCTAAGTAAAAATCCCCGCCTAATAAATCATCAACTTGATACCAGTGCGACCCGATATAGTATCTTGCATCTAATCCTGCTGAAACAGTTAATTTATCTGTGAAGTCATTTTTATATGTAGATAGGATTCCATACCACTCATGAGAGTTTCTGGAAGATGAAATAATATCAGTAGAGCCATTAACACCACTAGCTTGGTTCTCTTCTACAATCTTATCAAAATCTATGGGTTGCAAACCTGCTGAGCCCAATCTATATTCTGCAGATCCAATTTTTGTACCTTCATCCCTTCTTCCGCCACCAGAACCAAATGAGGCATAAACAGCAGTTGACAATGCTGATTTATCGTTTATTTCCCATAAATGATTTATAGACATTTGTGGTTTGTGGTAAAAATTATAGGATTGATGATAAACTTGTCCGTTTTTATAACCCCAATCTTTATTTGCTTTTTGCGGTCCAGAATCTGTATCTTTTAACTCTCCAATAGTAGAGCGGTTAAAACGCTGACCGTGTTCTTGCTGTGATCCAAAAGCAGTAAAAGATAATCTATGCGCATCATTAATTTGTTGTGATAAACTCACAAAATAATTGTAACCTGAAAACTCTGTTCCATCTACATAGCCATCACCGGAAATTTTTGCTCCGCTTACTGTCGCTGCAAAACCGTTATCGCTTAAACCTGTTGAATACGTCATACCGTATTTTAAATAGCCATCATTGGCAATGCTCGACATAACACTACCACCTTCTTCAGCATCGGTTGTTTTAGTAATAATATTGATGGTACCACCTACTGAAGCCACTGCTACTTTTGAAGCTCCCAAACCTCTTTGAACTTGCATAGATGATGTTACATCTCCTAAGCCTGCCCAGTTACTCCAATAAACAGCACCATTTTCCATGTCGTTTACTGGTACACCGTTGATCATTACTGCAACATTTTCAGAATCAAACCCCCTAAGGTTTATTCTACTATCACCGTAACCACCACCTTGTCTTGTAACGTACACCCCTGGAGTTGATTTTAAGATTTCTGGAAATTCTTGAGTTCCTAATTTTAAATCAATATCGGCTGCTCTAATAGTAGACACCGCTACCGGTGTTTTTCTATCAACAGCAACAGAGGCTATAATTTGAACTTCTTGCAAACCTACTTCACTTGACTCCATTACAATGGTACCAAAATCTTGGTCTGCTGTAAATGAAATGGTCTTAGAAGTGTACCCCACAAAAGAAAGCACCAACTCACCAGAACTCGACTTCGTATTAAGTGTGAATTCACCATCAAAGTTGGTGGTTGCTCCGTTAGAAGTTCCTTTTTCAATAATGTTAACCCCTGGAAGAGGTTGATTCATGTCAGCTCCCATAATTGTTCCCGACACTGTGCTCTGCGCAAAAGAAAATGCGCCAAACAATGTCACAACCAAAATAGTTAAACACTGTGATAATTTTTTCATCATTTAAAAATTGTTTAAGAGTATTATTTTTGGCAAAAGTAAGCAGGAAATCATTATAATACATTAACAAAGTGTTAAGAATTATTAACGTTTCAAATTACTAAAAATTTTGTTAAAATGCGGGATGAACCCCTTGAGAATCATAGGGTTTATTAACAAACCCTAACGTTGGGCTTTGTAGCGTTTTATGAGGTTTTGTGTAGAATCATCGTGTTTGTTGATAACATCTGACTGAACAATTTCCTTTAAAATTGAATTGGCCAACTGTTTGCCTAATTCTACCCCAAATTGATCGTAACTAAATATATTCCAGATAATTCCCTGTACAAAAATCTTGTGTTCATACATGGCAATCAATTTGCCCAAACTTTCAGGTGTTAATTTTTTGATCAAAAACGTGGTGGTTGGCTTATTGCCCTCAAAGATTTTGAATGGGGTAAGTGCTTTGATTTTTTCTTCGGAAAGTTCTTGGGCTTTTAACTCGCTTAATACGGTGTCTTTAGACTTTCCATTCCACAAAGCTTCTGTTTGTGCAAAAAAGTTAGACATCAATTTGTCGTGATGGTCTTGGTTGCCATGGAGTGATTGGGTAAAACCAATAAATTCCGCGGGAATCAATTTAGTACCTTGATGGATCAACTGAAAGAAGGCGTGTTGTGAATTCGTGCCTGGTTCTCCCCAAATAATGGTACCGGTTTGGTAATCGATCTTATCACCATTTCTATCTACACTTTTTCCATTGCTTTCCATAATACCTTGTTGCAAGTAGGTTGCAAATTGGTTTAGGTATTGAGAATAGGCAATAACTGCTTCACTTTCGGCCTTGAAGAAATTATTGTACCACACACTCAACAATGCGGTGACCACTGGTATGTTTTTATCAAAGTCTTCCGCATGAAAATGGCGATCCATCTTGTGCGCGCCCAATAAAAGCTTGTCAAAATTTTCAAAACCCACTGCAAGACTAATGGATAAGCCCACAGCGCTCCATAGAGAAAAGCGTCCGCCAACCCAATTCCACATTGGGAAAATATTTTTCTCATCAATACCAAAGGCCTTAACCTTTTCAATATTGGTAGACACTGCCACAAAATGCTTTGAAACAGCCTCCTGAGGTGCCGATTTTAAAAACCACTCTCTTATGGTGGTGGCATTGGATAAGGTTTCTTGAGTAGTAAAGGTTTTTGAGACAATAACAAACAACGTGGTTTCTGGATTGAGATTTTTAAGAACCTCATTCACATGATCCCCATCAACATTACTTACAAAATGGGTGTTTAGATCATTTTTATAGTACGCCAAGGACTCAACAACCATGGCAGGTCCCAAATCTGATCCGCCTATGCCAATATTTACGACATCGGTAAACACTTTGTTGGTATGTCCTTTTCGGTGTCCTGTACTAATGTCTTCTGAAAATCTCTTGATTTGATGTTTCACCTCATAAATCTCAGGCATCACATTCTTACCATTAACCATCACCGTTGCCGATTCAGGATTGCGCAACGCAGTATGCAAGACTTCACGACCTTCGGTTTGATTGATGACCTCCCCGCCAAAGTATTGGGACATGGCATCCTTCAATTTTACCTCATCTGCCAATTCTAGTAACAACTCCAAAGTTTCGGCAGTAATACGATGTTTTGAATAATCAACATAAAAATCCTCCCAATCGATACTCATATCTTGGGCTCTAGTTGGATTTTCAGCAAAAAAATCTTTAGACTGACGGTTTTTAATGCTGTCAAAATGTGCTTGAAGTTTTTTCCAAGCGTTGGTTGTGGTAGGATTGATTGCTGCTAATGCCATTTTAGGAATGTATGATTAATTAATCTTGAGTTGAAGCGATGTGGTCATTCAATTCGGTTTCCCATTGAATAACGTCTAATTGGGTTTTGATAGGAGCGATAAAATCCAAGTATTGTGATTTTAAGCTATCGGAAATTGGTTCTGCTTCAGGTAATTTCTCCCTTAAGGGATCTACTTGTTTTCCATTTTTCCAGAAACGGTAGCAAACGTGAGGTCCCCCAGAATTTCCTGTCATACCTACCCAACCAATAATGTCGCCCTGTTTTACGTACTGTCCCTTTTTGACCTTTTGGTCTTTCATGTGCAAATATTGGGTACTGTAAGTGGCATTGTGCCGAATTTTTACATATTTCCCATTGCCACCTCTGCGTGTGGACTCAATAACGGTACCATTGGCGGTGGCCATAATTGGAGTTCCTATTGGTGCTGCGAAATCTGTGCCTTTATGGGGACGCAATTTGTAACCATAATAGGCAATACGCCTGTTGAGATTGTAGCGTGAGGAAATCCTGCTGAATTGAACTGGGGCCTTTAAAAAGGCACGTCTTAAATTCTTGGCATCTTCATTAAAGTAATCGCGAATGCCTTTTACCGAATCTGTTACAAACTGAAACGCATAAAACGGTTCCCCGTTATGTTCAAAATAGGCTGCTTTGATATCCTGAAGCCCAACATAAGTGGTATCGTTAATATATTTATCGGTATAGACTACTTTAAAACGATCTCCTTTTTGCAACCTTCTAAAATCGATGGTCCACGCATAGATCTCATCTGCCATTTTAAATGCCAGTCTTGGGCTCAAGCCCTTTTTCTGTAAAGTTTCGGAAATACTGCTTTCTATAACGCCTGTGGCGGTCTTTTCGACATAAGTGATGGGTTTCCTGCTCGTATAGGCATGGATGGAGTCCTGAAAATTGACAACTACATATTCCGAAAGGCTGGGTTGGTAAATGAAGCAGCGCGGGGTTTGCAAAGAATCCTTTGCACATAATAAGGTATAAGGTTTGCCGGTTTGTAATTTTCTAATATCAAAACTATCCTTGGCCTTTTCGGCAATTTGGTAAATTTGTTGATACCCAAGGTTATTCCGCTCCAAGATTTTTCCGAAGCTATCTCCCGATTTAATCGTGTCTCGTTTTACAATATAATCCTCGAGCACAAAACCGAATTCGGTGATTGGCTCAGGCTCCATAACTTCAGCAAAGGTTTCAATGTCTACTTTTTGCTCATCCTCTTTGCAGGATAATAAACCGAGGCAAATAAACAGTGCGATAAATGCGTAATTAAATTTCATAGTATTGTACTTCATTAAATAGCTTCTCCCCAATTTTCAATTTCTGTTTGGCTCCAAAGTTCAGGAAAAAAAATACGTTTTTGGTATTTTGGATGCATGTATTTTTTCCAATCGCTTCCACCAGTAGCTTCTCCATCGCCAGTACCACTCTCGATATAATGCTTAGCAGCGTTATAATGGGCCATGACCCAAGTGATGTTTACAGTATGGTCATAATGGCGCATGGCCTTAACCAAATCTTCATTGTCTTGGTCCTCTTTAGGGAGCTCCTTAAATCTCGACCATAAATTTTTGGTGTTATAGGTTTGCATAAACCTTATAAAATCACCTTTGTAACGTTTCTCGAAATTAACCAAAAGTGTTGATTTCTTTCCTGTTTTATAATCTTTTCCAGCTGCCTGCCAATAGAGATGCTCAAAGGCATGTTCAAAAGTCGTGTTACGATCAATGGTTTTTCTAAACCGGAAATCGATAAGGTTGATCAATTCGGTTGAGGCAAATTCTATCATGCGGTACTGCGCACTTTGGAAACCACTGGCAGGGGTTAAGGTGTAACGGAATTTCATGTATTGCTCTATCTCCATGCCTTCCCTCATGATATCAAAAGAGGTGGTTAACATATCGAAATACCTGCTGATTCGCATGAGTTTATTCTCAAAAAAACTGACAGTTAACCCTTCTTTCTGGGCAATTTGGTCAATTTCCCAAAGGATCATCTTGAAAATAAGCTCATTGATTTGATGATACGCAATAAACACCATCTCATCGGGAAGCGTAGTACGCTGGATTTGAAGGTTGAGCAAGGCATCGGTTTGGATATAATCCCAATAGGTAATGGGCTTACTGTAGAGTAGCCCATGTAAATGATCATCTGTATCTTGATCTATATCTGTATATTTTTGTTGAAGTTGTTTGACGATATCATCAAACTTATGTAATTCATCCATGTATATTAATTAGTCAAATTGCACTTGAAACGAATGTTTTAATCCCTTGAAGGCTTCGAGGTTCGCTTGAAGCGAGCCCACTGCTAGATCTGCCTTGATTTTAAGAGGTACTTTATTGTCATCTGCGCTTACCCATAAGGTTAAGCTTTCTTGTTCCTTAAAAACCCGTCCTGCCATAACATAAGGCCTAAATCTTAAAGTTTTAACGCGACCAAATTGGGTGTCAATGGTTTCCTTTCCGAGGTATTTTAATTTAAATTGAAAGTTTTCCTCATCAAAAAACATATTAAGCTGAATGATGTCGCCTTCCTTTATGCTCTCGGTATCATAATTATTGCGAAGATAGTAAAAAGCAGACACCATATCCTGAACATCTTGTTCTATGGATACCGTTTTTTTGGTTTTGTTTTTTTTGTTCTCAATTAAAGCTTGCTTGGTCTTGTGATTAAAATCGATTTCAATATCCTTGGTGTGGCCTCCTTCATCAATTTTTCTAATAAACTTGTAAGGCATGCCCGTCTCTTTATCAATATAAGACTCATAACGGTCTTTCACCTTAAAAAACCATTTAATGGCACCGCTGGTCCAGCCTTTACCCACCACATGATATACAGATTTTCCATTTAAGGTGGTCTCATCAACCTCTAAGGTCGCAGTACCAGCAGTAAGAAAATTACTATAACTCATGTCAAACTTAAACCATTCGCCTCCTTGGAAAGCGGTTTTTTGTTGGGCTTTTGCGTTTGCAACTCCAATTAATAACGCCAGTATAAGTAGTATGTTCTTCATCTTTGTAATTGGTGTAAATGTAACTTAATATGTCACATTATATTGTTCGGTAGGTTGGATTACAATTACTATTCCAAAAATATACTTTTTATGGCTCTCGCTAAGTGTTTGGATGTTATAGTTATGTTAGAATTTAAGGACAAACTACTGAGGGTCATTTAAGTATAATTCATCATTTTTAATTGGAATATGCCTTATACGCTTTAAAGCTTTGGCTTCGGAAGTGAGTTGTATTTAATTTTTGCTTTGAGCGATTTTTGAAGTAATGATTCCTTAGTAAAAAACCTGTTAGATTTTTAGGATGCTGACAGGTCTAAGTGGTATATAGCTAGGCACTCCGAAAAGCCAAGCGACGAACTTTAACTGAAAGATCTCACTAGTATAAAATACTACAAGGTACCGCGTTTCTCCTGTTCACGTTCTATAGACTCAAAAAGCGCCTTAAAATTACCCGCTCCAAAACCTTTGGCACCCATGCGTTGAATAATCTCAAAAAACAAGGTTGGCCTATCTTCTACTGGTTTTGTGAAAATCTGCAACAAATAGCCTTCTTCATCGGCATCGACCATAATGGAAAGTTCCTGCAGTTTATTAATATCTTCTTTCATCATCTCGCGATGTTCGCCCAAGCGTTCAGGAATCATATCGTAATAAGATTGTGGGGGCGGTGGCAAAAACTCAACCCCTCGGGCTTTTAATTGCGCCACGGTTTTTATAATATCATCGGTTGCCACAGCAATGTGTTGCACACCAGAATCTTCATAAAAATCCAAATATTCCTCAATTTGGGATTTTTTAGCTGCCTTAGCGGGTTCATTGATTGGGAATTTAATACGACCATTGCCATTGCTCATCACCTTACTCATGAGGGCAGAATATTCGGTATGGATTTGTTTATCGTCAAAAGAGAGAAAATTAACGAAGCCCATCACATCCTCGTACCATTTCACCCACTGGTTCATTTGGCCCCAACCCACATTACCAACCATGTGATCTATGTATTTGAGACCTACAGGCTCCGGATTATAGTCTGAGTCCCAAGCCCTAAACCCTGGCATAAAAGTACCTTTATAATTTTTACGCTCTACAAACATGTGTACGGTTTCACCATAGGTGTAAATTCCAGCCCTTACGACCTCGCCATGTTCATCCTGCTCAACCACAGGTTCCATATAGGATTTGGCACCACGTTTGGTAGTTTCCTCATACGATTTTCGGGCATCTTCTACCCAAAGGGCCACTACTTTAATACCATCACCATGCTTGACAATATGATCGTTAAGAGGAGATTTACTACTTAAAGGCGTCGTGAGGACCAAACGAATTTTATCTTGTTTGAGCACATAGCTTACCGAATCTTTTGATCCAGTTTCCAAACCGCGATAGGCATAGGACTGAAACCCGAACGCTGTTTTATAAAAATGAGCTGCCTGCTTGGCGTTACCCACATAAAACTCCACATAATCCGTACCCAAAAGGGGCAGAAAATCCTGAGCATCCTTGAAAATTTTTTCTAAACCGTATTCTACACTTTTTACTTCTTTTGACATAGTATTCCTTATTTTTGCTTCTGTGAGTGAAGCACCTCCAAATCCTAAGGGATATGGATGTAAATTATTAATATGGTGCGTTAATCGCGTGTTGTCTTTCTTCCGAAGCCCTCCTTCATGTTTTCTTAAAATCGCTGCTTTGGGCTATGAGCCCTTTAATGGGGCAACCATGATTTATAGTAATCCTCATCGGCTATTTTCATGGCTTCTTCTGTAATTTGCAAAGGCTTAAAAGTATCTACCATAACCGCTAATTCTTCGGTTTTGGTTTTACCAATACTCCGCTCTGTAGCTCCTGGGTGCGGACCGTGGGGAATACCTGCTGGATGCAACGAAATATGCCCAACTTCAATATCATTTCTACTCATAAAATCGCCATCAACATAATACAAGACCTCATCACTATCGATATTGCTATGATTATAAGGTGCAGGAATCCCGTTAGGATGGTAATCGTAAAGTCGTGGCACAAAACTACAAACCACAAAGGCATCGGTCTCAAACGTTTGATGCACGGGTGGCGGTTGGTGAATTCGCCCGGTTATGGGTTCAAAATCGTGGATTGAAAACGCATAGGGATAATTATACCCATCATAACCCACAACATCAAAAGGATGTGAGGCATAGACCATCTCAAAAATATCGCCCTGTTTTTTAATTTTCATTAAGAATTCACCCGATTCGTTGTTGGTTTCCAACTCATAGGGGCGACGCAGATCGCGCTCACAATAAGGTGCCTGTTCCAACAATTGTCCAAACCAGTTGCGATAGCGTTTTGGAGTATAAATGGGTCGGCGGGACTCGACGATAAATAAGCGGTTATCTTCGGTATCAAAGTCTATTTTATAAATTATCCCTCGAGGAATCACCAAATAATCCCCGTATTTAAAATCTAGATTTCCCAAATGCGTCCGCAATTTTCCGGAGCCCTTATGTATGAACAAGAGCTCATCGGCATCGGAATTTTTATAAAAATAATCTTTGGTGGATTTTTGCGGAGCTGCCAAAATTATGTCACAATCACTATTGGTAAGAATGGTTTTTCTACTGTCTAGGTAATCGGCTTCAGGTTTGACCTGAAACCCTCTTAAACGGTAGGATTGTATATGATTCGCCTTTGCTATTTTTGGCTTAACGCTGTACTGTTTTCTAATTTCCTTGACCTGGGTTGGGCGTTGCTCATGGTAACTATTGGTAGACATTCCGTCAAAACCAATGGTGCCAAACAATTGTTCGGAGTACAAACTTCCATCTTCCTTGCGGAATTGCGTGTGTCGCTTTGGTGGAATCTTTCCTAATTTATGATAAAATGGCATTGCTTTCTGTTTAAGGTTTAAAAAAGTTCAGGGATTTTGAAGACCTTGAGGTGTTTTAAATCTATTCAGCATAAAGATACAAATATGTGGAAGTTTTTAAAAGGAAAACAATTCTAGCTTTATCAAAAAACAAAACCTAGGAGAACTGTTGAGCTATGTTTATGGTGGAACCGTACATTTCTAAACCAAAAAAACCCCAATTTACATTGAGGTTTTTGTTTATAGAAACGTCTAATTAAAATGGTAAATCGTCGTGATCTTCTTCATTTAAATTAGTCGCTGGCTCAAACGCTTCATTAGGCGCTTGGGGCGGTGTGTTGGCACCTGCAGCTTCTGCATTTTCAATTCTCCAGCCTTGGATGGAGTTGAAATATTTCGTTTCCCCTTGTGGATTTACCCATTCGCGCCCTCTAAGGTTGATGTT
>Ga0209309_10000765_pt1 | contig 35168 bp, 33 predicted proteins | sample COGITO_mtgs_1204_2_FD_184807 | JGI IMG/M metagenome (GOLD analysis project Ga0209309, IMG submission 184807) | Pelagic marine microbial communities from North Sea - COGITO_mtgs_120412 (SPAdes) (version 2) | ecosystem: Environmental > Aquatic > Marine > Epipelagic ... | reverse complement strand
AAACTCTAGAGCACAGATGCTCAAATATCATATTCAAACTTCTGGGCGTTCGCTTCATGCTCAAGAAATTGACTTTAACGATATTAGAACTACACTTCAAGCTTTATATGCTATTTATGACAATTGCAATTCTCTACATACCAATGCTTATGATGAAGCCATTACCACTCCAACAGAAGATTCTGTAAGAAGAGCCATGGCTATCCAATTAATTATTAATAAAGAATTGGGATTGACAAAGAATGAAAATCCAATTCAAGGGTCTTTTATCATTGAAGAGTTAACCGATTTAGTAGAAGAAGCAGTATTGATTGAATTTGATAGAATTACAGAAAGAGGTGGTGTTTTAGGTGCTATGGAAACCATGTATCAACGATCTAAAATACAGGAGGAAAGTTTGCATTATGAGACGTTAAAACACAATGGAGATTTTCCAATTATTGGTGTTAATACATTTTTGAGTTCAAAAGGCTCTCCAACAATTCTACCATCAGAGGTGATTAGAGCTACAGAAGAAGAAAAGCAATTTCAGATAGAAACTAAAGAATTATTACATAACGCCAATAAAAATGAGGCTACTACTCAATTAAAATCTTTACAACAGGCAGCTATGAATAATGAAAACTTATTTGAAAAAATTATGGATACTACCAAAGTATGTTCGCTAGGGCAAATAACAGCTGCACTTTTTGAAGTAGGTGGGCAATATAGACGAAATATGTAGATTTAAATAAATTTATAAATTAAAATAGTAAATCAGATGAATAAAATTTTACTTATTCTATTAATTATTTTTATGGGTTGTAGTCCTAATAAAAAGGGAAATAATACAGCTAAAAAAGCAATTTATAAGGATCATATTATTACACCAAAAAAAATTATAATTAATGATAACGTAGAAAGACATCTCTTTGATTATTCTATTTCAGATGAAATTGGTTTAAACAAAATGCATGCTCCGGTAGGATGGACTGAACCAATTATTGAAGCTAAATTTGAATTAAGAGGTATTGTCTTAAGGGGAGTACTTGGATTAGAATTTAAAGAAGGTGTTAAAAAAATACCAAGTAGTAAAGGGTTTTTGATCCCTAACAACACTAGAGTCAGGATTTTTAATGCGGGTTCAGAAGAATTAGTTTTGATAGAGGTGTTAAGACCGGGCTATCAAAAAGAACTCGTTACTTTTTTTGAAGATTTTAATAACTAGTATTTTAACGCTATAAAACAAGTAATCACTATTTTTTTTATATTTGATTATATAATTATTACAATAAAAAATATAATCTTATGAATAAAACAAGAGACATCGCAAAAGTAAGACTTCATGATGGTATTGTAGGACTCCTAAATATTGGATCTATAGTACTAGCAAGTGAATTAGGGTTTAACTGGATTTATATAGCTGTTGCTGTTGCCATTCTTCAAATTTTAAGCCCCATCACAAAATTTTGTCCTGTGTATACAATTTTAAATAAGCTAATGCCAGATACCACTCCTATGCAAAACGGGAAATAAAAGTTCTTATTTACCTTTTTATCCCTGGCTGCTTTAATATCCAGTTTTTCTCTTCTTTTTGAGTATCAACCATTTTTTTAACATCCAAAAGTAATTTTTTTGCATCATAAATTACACCATCTTTTATGGTGTGTTTTACTCCCCCTACCCGAACTACTTCATTTGATTCAGTTAATTTAATAGCTCCTGTTCCGTAAAGAACTTTTAAATTTTGTAACGGATTCTCTTCTACAATAACAAAATCTGCTAATTTACCTATTTGAACAGAGCCAATTTTATCATCCCAACCTAAAGCCTCTGCTCCATTTAAAGTTGCTGAACGAATTACTTCTAGAGGATGAAACCCTGCCTCTCTTAACAATTCCAATTCTCTTATGTAAGCAAAACCATACAATTGGTATATAAATCCAGAATCTGATCCTGCAGTTACTCTACCTCCTCTATTTTTATATTCGTTGATGAAGGTCATCCATAACTGAAAATTATTTTTCCAAGCTACTTCTTGTTCTGTTCCCCAATAATGCCAATAAGAACCATGTGAAATTTTACTTGGTTCATAAAATTTCCATAATGAAGGCAAGGTATATGTTTCATGCCATTCTGCTCTTCTAGCTCTTTGCAAGTCTCTACTAGCCTCATAAATATTAAATGTAGGGTCTAAGGTAAAATCTAGCTCTAATAACTCATTCATTACATTGTTCCAATGAGTAGAATATGGTTTAGCAGCTTGCTCCCATAGTTTACCTGCTTCCTCAAAACGATGCTGTTCATTTTGATAATTGTAATCTAACGGATAATTTTGAACAGTTTTATCATCAAAAAGAGCTTCAGGTAACCCATACCAATGCTCCATAGAAGTTAGACCTGCTCTAGCAGAATGTAAAACGTTCCATCTAGCTACACTTAATTGAGCATGATGACATGCAGAGCCTAAACCTAATTTTTTATTTTCATCTAGGGCAGCAGTCATAATTTCAGGCTCTGATCCAAAGAATTTTATACCATCCGCACCATTTTTCGCATTATTTCTCACCCATTCTCTGGCCATTTCAGGAGTGCTAATGGGTTTTTTACTTCCAGATCCAAATCCAACATAATCAAAGATTCTTGGTGCTACAATTTTATTTTTAGAACTCAAAAGTTTTAATTCTTTTGCATTAATACCACTTGGTTGCCTTACTGTTGTGATACCATGAGCCATCCATAACTTAAAAACATATGACGGATTTGCTCCTTGTGATTTTCCTCCAATATGCCCATGCATGTCAATAAAACCTGGAAGTAAATACATCCCTGATGCATCTAATTCTTTACCACCCTTTTTTAATTTAGGCCTGTTTTTTTCTTCAATTTCTACTCCTGGATACCCCACCACTTGTATGGCTTCAATAGTGTTATTCTCAACAACTATATCTACAGGTCCTCTCGGAGGTGAGCCATCTCCGTTAATTAAGGTAACTCCTCTAATAATTAATTGATCAAAAGGTCCTTCACCTAAGTAGTTTTCTTGAGAAAATCCTTTGTGAACCAGCAGCAATAAAAATATAATAAGTAATTTTTTCATACGATACATTGTTAATTTCCTATTTGTGGAACTGATATATTATTTCCTAAAAATAAAGCATTTAAAAATAGTTTATTAGTACCATACCAAGCACCCCTAAAGTTTGGGTTATCTGCAAATAAAATAGCCCTTCCTTTTCCTATTGGACTTACTAATAACGACGCAGAGGGTTTTAAATAGGTATTTAAATTGACTGGAGAAATATACCCGTCTATATGAGGATCTGCTGAGTATTTTGCTACGGTAGCATAAGGGTTTTTACTAGGTTTTAAAAATACAGTATTGTTTTTATAAACTGGTAAATTAATATCTCTAAACCCAAAACCTAGTGGATGTGTGAGATCTAATTCGATCTCAAAAATAGAACCACCTAATCTTTCTCTACCAATATTTTCTCTAGCATCTACATAAGGCAGTCTCTTTACAATTTTATTGGAGGAGTCTTTTTTATCTGTAGATTTTTTAGTGAGGCTTTCTTTTACTAGTTTTTTTGAGATCAACCATTTTGAAGCACTACCAATAGTAATTAAAGTATTACCTCTACTTGCCCAATCTTTAATTTTATTTCTTTGAATAGAGTCTAACTGACTATAATTCCCAGATACCATAACTAAGATATTATATTTATCTAATGAAATTCTATTCAAATTGTGAAGTTGCAACTTCGTAATTGGCATTTCTACTCTTGTATCCAATAAATGCCATACTTCTCCTGCTTCATATGAGGAGACTCCATTTCCAATAAACATAGCTGCTTTGACTTTGTGAATTTTTCTGAAATTATTACTTCCTAAATCTATCCCTTTCACACTAAATCCTGTATTTGTAGCATATACTGGCACCATAAATTTTTGTTGTGCCTCGCTTACAATTTCATACACATCAGATGATGACAACTGTTGTTTACTCACAGGAATCATAACTGTTCCGTAATTAAAATTTTTAACCCCTTCAGTTGTATTTGCTGAAAATTTCTTGAAGGCGGCGGAAGCTTTTATTCCTCTTTGTTGGATAAAATTTAATGCAGCTGGAGCATTATAATCGTCCCAGTCTAAAAGGTAAGCATACTCTGTTTTTGAAACTTTAGGGTTATTTAATAGCTTCGAAGAAATTGTTACTTCCTTACCTATTCTTGCTGACTTTATCCCTTTAGGTTTCATATTATAAAAATTAGAAACACTCCAAGCAGACGCATCATAAAAAACACTATCTGCATATTGGCTATATGTTTCAAACATTGTTTGAACCATTCTATGTTGTTTTTGCTTTAACGGTACATAAAATTTAGCACCTTTTTCATATACTTTAATCTTATGTTTCATCAAGAAATCAACAAAAGCCTTGTTTCTATTTTGATCATAATTATCTCCAAATTCATATCCAGAAAAACCTGAAGCAGTTTTTTTTGTAACAGCAGATTTAAAAAAATCTTGTTGGTATTTTCTTAATACCGTTTTATTTTCTACAGCTGCTTTAATGGTAGCTATACTTGATCTATATTGGTTTCTTATGGTAAATCCAAATGACATTGTCCCATAATCTGTATCTTGTAAATGACCTCTAGAACTTGCTTGTTCAAACAATAACGCCAGAGCACCCTGAAGATCTGGATAAGAGGAACCGTATCCTGGATACGTTCCATCAAAAGCTTCTTTGGTAAAATACAGAGATCCTATATCATCCATAGTTTTTGCAAAATACGGTGCAAATAAATTATTTAAATCTTCGTAATTTTCTTTTGGCATTATTGGATCCTTAGAACCAATAGCTTTCATTGGTTCAAAAAAGAAATTACTATTAGTACCCATTTCATGGAAGTCTGTTACAACATTTGGATACCAATCATGATACCATTTTAATTTTCCCTGACTTTCTGGATGAACAGCTAACAACCAATCTCTATTTAAATCAAACCAATAATGATTAGTTCTACCTCTAGGCCACATTTCATTGTGCTCTGCATCAGCATTATCAGAAACTAAGGAATATGCCTTGTATTGATTAGCCCATTGAGTATGTCTATCTCTTCCATCTGGATTAATGGTGGGGTCTATAAAAATAACAGAATTATCAAGATAATTTTTTACTTCTTCACTCTCCGATGCAACTAGTGTATAAGCAGTTAATAATGCCGCTTCAGAACTAGAAGGTTCATTTCCATGAACATTGTAAGCAAGTTGAACAAAAACTGGAATAGCATCATAATTTGTAGGACTTAGACTGGGGTCTACAAATTTTAGGTGTTGTTTTTTAATCTCATTTAAATCCGCTAAATTATCCTCAGATGAAACTCTTAGTATAACTAGTTTCCTTCTTTCGTGAGTATACCCATATACCTCGATTTCTGCCTTATCTGAAATTTCAGCTAATTTGTAAAAGTAAGATACTATTTGGTCATGTCTAGTGTGTTGATCTCCGATTGGATATCCCAAGAATTCCTCTGGTGTTGGAATTCTTGAATCAAATGGATTCTTATCTTTAAAAAAATAATCTTGAGAAAATGAATTAGAGATAGTAAAAAAAATGGCTAGTACAGTTAGTTTTTTTAAAATTTGCATGATAGAGTTTTAAAAATAATACTAAAAATACAAATTTATTACATGAAACATAAAAATCTCTATTCAAATAACTGCTTAATTGTTTAGCTCTCCTTTTTTGTTTTGTATTTTTACGACTGTAAATTGACTATGAGCATAAAAATGAAATTTAAATTCACCTGATTTTTTCAGATTCAATCATAAAATAAACCACCACTTTTAAAAATTAATACATGAAGAGAATAATTCTATTTAGTTTACTTTTTACAGTTCTTTTTTTAAATGCTCAAGAAAAAGCAGTTCCTGTTTTTAAAGATGGAGAATCACAAATAATAGATGCATTTAATACTCCTAACCAATGGATTAGACACGATTTATGGGTAGCAACTAATTTTGATACAGATGGAGACGGAAAGAAGGATAGAATGCACGTTTCAGTAACTAGACCCTTTCAAACAGATACTCAAGATCTAAAACTACCTATAATATATGTGACTAGTCCATATTTTGCTGGAGTTGCTCCAGAGACTGAGGGTGCTTTTTGGAATGTTAAACATGAGATAGGAGAAGAAGTAGAGGGGATTGTTCACCCAAACGTTGTCAGAAGGGGAAAAAGACCTATTATTTCAAATTCTCATATTAGAAAATGGGTTCCAAGAGGGTACATAGTTGTTCATTCTTCTTCTCCTGGGACCGGACTTTCACAGGGAGCCCCAACTGTTGGTGGACAAAATGAATCTTTGGCACCTAAAGCAGTTATAGATTGGCTATGTGGAAGAACTAAAGGGTACACAGAACCCTACGGAGACAAGACTGTCTCTGCGTATTGGTCTACTGGAAAGGTAGGCATGACTGGTACCTCCTACAACGGAACACTCCCTCTAGCCGCTGCTACAACTGGTGTTCAAGGTCTTGAAGCTATTATACCTATAGCTCCAAATACTTCCTATTATCATTATTACAGGTCTAATGGATTGGTAAGATCTCCGGGAGGATACCTAGGTGAGGATATAGATGTATTGTATGATTTTATTCACAGTGGCGATGAATCTAAACGCGCATATAATAACAAGACTGTTAGAGATTCTGAAATGAAAAACGGAATGGATAGAATTACTGGTGACTACAATGATTTTTGGGCTGGAAGAGATTATTTAAATCAGATGAAACCAATGAAAGCAGCTTTACTAATGGCTCATGGTTTTAATGATTGGAATGTGATGCCAGAACATAGTTATCGAATTGTAAAAAAAGCAAAAGAAATGGGAATTCCAACTCAGATCTATTACCACCAAAATGGGCATGGAGGACCTCCTCCCATAAAAATGATGAACCGATGGTTTACAAGATATTTACATGGTATAACTAATGGGGTTGAAAATGATGCCAAAGCATGGATAGTCCGAGAAAATGATAGTCAACAAAACCCTACTTCTTATAAAGATTATCCTAATCCAATGGCAGAACCAGTAACATTTTACCTGCAAGAAGGAGCTCCATATCTTGGTAAATTATCAACCAATAAAATGCAATTAAACAAACAAGAAATATTTTCAGATAACGCTTCATTTTCGGCAAAATCTCTTGCAAAATCGATGTCCTCTAATCATAGGTTGATGTATGTTTCTGAAGAACTTAAACAGGATATTCATATATCTGGAGTTCCTGAAATTAGTATAAAAGCTTCCAGTTCTAAAAAAGCAGTAAATCTATCTGTTTACCTGGTTTCTCTTCCTTGGAATAATAACAAAGAATCGAAAATAACTGATAATATAATTACTAAAGGTTGGGCAGATCTTCAAAATTATTCTTCTTTGTCTAAAAGTTCTCCACTAATTCCGGGTAAATTCTATAATATGTCCTTTGAAATGCAACCAGATGACCAGGTTATTAAAAAAGGGCAACAAATTGGTTTGATGATATTCTCTAGTGATTCTGAGCATACTATATTGCCTGCACCTGGAACAAAGCTAACAATAGATTTAGATAATACCTCAATTACAATTCCAATAGTTGGTGGTGTAAATGCTTTCAAAAAAGCTATTGATTAATAGTATATCGTTTAAAATGACCTCAACTGAAATTGCCTTATTGCTAAATAATGATTCAGAAAAAATTATCCGAATAGGAGAAATAATAGGTAAAAAAATTGAAAAAAGAGATTGTTTTGAAAAGCTCAATGAATTTGAAAAAACTTTCATTTATATAGATATTTTCGAGAATCACACTACAGATGGTGGATTTAAAGCTTTTTTTGGGGACTCTGCAGGGCAATTTTCTCATGAAATATTGGAAGCTTATGAAAGAATTGGAGCATACAAAACTGCTTCAATAATTTACGACGCTTTTTTATTATTCAAGGAGATCCCAATACCAAAAGATCTAGATTTAAGAAGAAGTATTCTGTCAAATTTTAAATCAGATGTGTGGAATACTTTAGATCAAGAGTTTTATGATTGTAGTGATAATGTAGTACTTTTGATATTAGAATTTGTTAGAGGAAATAGTAGTTATTTTGATTAATTTAAATTATGAAATATCTTTTTGTATTATTTTTTTCATTGTTGTTTTTATCATGTAATTCAAAGGATAAAAGGCCTTTGATTGGTAAATCTCTCTATCAACAAAAATTAAATTCAGTTTTTAAAGACGCTTCAAAATCACCTCTAAAAAGTAAAGATTTGAAAACCTTTAAAGGATTAGACTTTTATCCTATAGACTCATCCTATATCATAACGGCTTCAATTGAAAAAACACCAGACTCTGAATTTTTAGCAATGCCTACTAATACTGATGAAAAATCTTATTACAGAAAATTTGGAATGTTATCGTTTACTCTGAAAGGAAAAGAAATGCAATTAACGTTGTATGAAAGTTTAGAAGAATCTGAGAATCCAATTTTTGAAGACTACTTATTTCTTCCATTTACTGATGAAACTAGTGGTGGAGATTCTTACGGTGGTGGGCGTTATATGGATGTCTTTAAAAGCAGTATAAATACCAACGGCACTGTTGAATTGAACTTCAATAATACTTACAATCCTTATTGTGCATACAATGATGATTATTCTTGTCCACTAACTCCAAGAAACAATCATCTTAATATGGAAATCTTGGCAGGAGTTAAAGATTTTAAATAGCAGTAATTCTTTCTATTTTAAATAATGTGCATCTATCATTAGGATAGCATTCTAGACAAATACATACCCGCAAAAACAGCCAAGAAAGCTACTATAAAACTTGCAAAGGTATACAGGGCAAAAGATGTAAAATCTCCACTCTTAAAAAGAACATGGTTTTCATATGCAAATGTTGAAAAAGTGGTAAACCCTCCACAAAAACCTGTAGCTAATAATAGCGTTTGATTTTGTGATAAGGTATTATTTTTAGCTGCCAATCCAATGATAATTCCAATTAGCAAACTTCCTAAAATATTTGCAGTAAATGTACCCAATGGAAAACCAGACCCAGTTTGGTTTAGATATCTACCAATAATATACCTAAGAACACTACCCAAACCTCCTCCAATAAAAACAAAAAATAATTGCCTCATACTAATTATAAATTAATATCATCAATATCATTCCAATTCCATTTACCTGTAACAGTACCTTTGCTTAGTGTCATAACGCCAGGATTAGCTCTAATCATAGTTTTTAATGTGGTTTCATCACAAAATAAGAAATCAAACGGTAAATCATAGTTGTTTTGAATTAGGATTAAATCGTCTTCAAAAGAAGCTGAAACACCAAAAACATTATATCCCTTACTAATGGCCTTGTCAGCTATGTATTTAATGTCTATAAAACCTTTATCATCTGATTTGGAAGCATTATATACAATAACTAGCAACACTTTATCCATTGCTAAAATTTCAGGAGCCAAATCGTTTTGAGTGTCCTCTAGCATAAAATCATGAACAGGAGGGATACTTCCATCTTCAGGAAATTCCATTCCTTCAGTTATATTTTTTCCAACTGCATATGCTCTAAAATCTATAATTGGTAGGTGATTGAGTACGTGAATGGTTATACATGAAAAACTAACAAACGATAAAATTATTAAGGATATATTTATTCTTTTTGAGAATAATGCTTTAATGTTTTTTACACCAATCAACAATAATAAGATGAGGCCTATAAGTAGTACATTTTTCCAAAATGTTTCCCATGGAGTTAGCTTAATGGCATCTCCAAAACAGCCACAATCAGTTACTTTATTGTAATAAGCTGAATACCAAGTTAAAAATAAAAATATAGTAGTGATTCCTAATAAACTCCATGTAGTTATTTTGGACTTGTAGCCTAATAATAAAGATACGCCCAACATAATTTCTACAATAATCAGCAGAATTGAAAATGGTAAAGCATAAGGAATTAAAAACTCTAAATTTAAAACACCTTCACTAAAATATTCTTCAAATTTATATTGTGAACCAATAGGGTCAACTAATTTTACAAAACCGGAGAAAATGAACATAGCCCCAACAAAAATTCTGGACAGATGCACTATTAACTTTAAAAACATGAGACTATATTTTAATTAATCAAATTATATACTAAAAATTTGAAATGAAATTTATAAACCTTTTTATTACTCATTTAAATGAATCATTGCGAAAACAGCATAATTAATCATATCCTGATAATTTGCATCTATCCCTTCAGAAACGAGAGTTTTCCCTTTATTGTCTTCTATCTGTTTAACACGTAATAGCTTTTGAATAATTAAATCTGTTAAAGAACTTACTCTCATATCTCTCCAAGCCTCACCATAATCATGATTTTTATTTTCCATGAGTTCTTTGGTAATCAAGATGTGCTTATCATACAACTCTGTTGCTTCTTCTGAGGATAAATCTGGATTTTCTACAACACCTAACTCTAACTGAATTAACGCCATAATTGAATAATTTATGATTCCAATAAACTCAGATTTTTCATCTTCATCTACTTTACGTACATCATTCTCTTGCAATTGACGAATACGCTGTGCTTTGATAAAAATTTGGTCTGTTAATGAGGGTAATCTCAGGATTCTCCAGGCAGATCCGTAGTCACTCATTTTCTTTGTGAACAGATTTCTGCATTGTTCGACAACTAGATCGTATTGGTTAGAAGTATTTGGCATAAACAATATTAATTTCCGTAAATTTCGTTCAAATTTTATGAACTAAAAAATCTATCTAAGTTTAATGAAAAAAATTGTTGTTTTTTGCGGCTCTAGTTTAGGATTTAATCCAATTTATAAAAATGCTGCTATTGAACTAGGCAACTACTTTGTAAACAATGACATAACCCTAGTGTACGGTGGTGGTAAAATTGGGATGATGGGAGTTTTATCAGAAACTATTTTAAATAAAGGTGGTAAAGTAATAGGAATTATTCCTGCTTTATTAAAAAAAGAGGAAGTTGTTAACCCACATGTAACTGAATTAATTGTTACAAAAACAATGAGCGAGCGTAAAATACTAATGAGTAAAATGATAGATGGCTATATTTCACTACCAGGTGGATTTGGCACCCTAGATGAGCTTTTTGAAGGACTAACACTAGGTCAATTACACATAGAACAAAAACCGAATGGAATTTTAAATATTAATGGTTTTTTTGATCATACACTCAAACAATTAGAGGTTATGGTTGCTGAGGGATATTTAAAACAAGAAAATAAAGAAATGCTGTTGGTAGGAAACAATGTAAGTGAATTGATGTTAAAGATGTATTCCTATATTGCTCCAGAAAAATCAGCTGTCATAAATAAAGTTATCAACCATGACCATAAACTGTAGAGGAAAATTAATAGATTTTTCTTCACCCAAAGTAATGGGAGTTCTAAACATAACTCCAGACTCTTTTTATGATGGAGGGTATTACAAAAATGAGAAAGAGCTTCTAAATCAAACTGAGAAAATGCTTCTTGAAGGGGCTTCATTTATTGATGTTGGTGCATATTCCTCAAAGCCTGGTGCAACCCATATTTCTGAAAAAGAGGAATTGAATAGAATACTACCTGTTGTAAAATCTATTAGTAAGTATTTCCCAAAAGCTATTATCTCTGTTGATACTTTTAGAGGAATCGTAGCTAAACAAACTATAGATAATGGCGCAGCAATCATTAATGATATTTCAGGGGGATCTTTAGACAAAGAAATGTTTAAAATTGTAGCAGACTTAAAGGTGCCGTATATTCTAATGCATATGCAGGGAAAACCCCAAGACATGCAATTAAATCCAACTTACAGTGATATCATTACAGAGTTAATTTCTTTTTTTTCAGAACAACTATATAAATTGCATCAGTTAAAACATAATGACGTAATTATTGACGTAGGTTTTGGGTTTGGTAAAACTCTTGAACACAATTACCAACTATTAAAAAACCTTGCACTTTTTAAAAATTTAGATGTCCCCATTTTAGCAGGTGTTTCCAGAAAATCAATGCTTTATAAACCACTTGGTCTATCTCCAAAAGAAGCACTTAACGCTACTACTAGCGCTAATACAATAGCATTACTTAATGGTGCAAAAATTTTACGAGTACACGATGTAAAAGAAGCAGTTGAAGCAATAAATATTGTAAACCTACTTAACTAATTTGTACATTTACCAAAATACAATCAGCAAATGTTAGATTTTCTTGACTTTTCTTTTTTAGACGCTCTAGACATATTATTGGTAGCTACACTGATATACTACATCTACAAACTCTTAAAAGGAACTGTAGCCATTAATATATTTTTAGGAATTGCATTTATTTTTCTCATATGGAAAATAACTCAAATCTTAAAAATGGAAATGTTAAGCAATATTTTAGGGTATCTACTAAGTGGTGGAGTCATCGCATTAATCATTGTTTTTCAACAAGAAATTAGGAAATTTTTATTGATGATTGGTACTACTAATGTAACCTCAAGAACACAGTTTTTAAAACAACTAAAATTCTTAAAGTCAGAAATTACCTTAGAAACAGATTCAGACACCCTATTGAGTGCATGTCAAAAAATGTCTAAAACAAAAACTGGGGCTTTAATTGTTATAGAAAGAACCAACAGTTTAGATTTTTTAATAAAGACTGGAGACAATATGAATGCTGAAATAAATGAAGTTTTATTGGAGAGCATCTTCTACAAAAACAGTCCATTACATGACGGCGCTACCATTATCAGAGATAATTATGTAGTAGCTACTAGAGTTATTTTACCAATCTCTGATAGTATTAATATACCTTCCCGTTTCGGATTAAGACACAGAGCTGCTTTTGGAGTTTCTGAGAAAACAGATGCTGTTTGCCTTCTAGTATCTGAGGAAACTGGTGAAATTTCCTATATTAAAGATGGTAATTTTGAGTTATATGCTGACTATAACGAATTGTTGGAAAAACTAAAATTAGATATTCAATAGTTCATTTTGTTAGCTAAGATGCTAACTCTAAACTAAATTGTTTATCATACAAATTTTTATAATAACCATTTCTTTTTTTGAGTAACTCTTTGTGAGTTCCTTCTTCAACTATAACTCCTTTATCCATCACAATTATTTTATCGGCTTTTTTAATTGTAGCTAGCCTATGAGCTATTACTATTGAAGTTCTTCCCTCAGTAATAGTATCTGTGGCATATTGGATCATTTGTTCTGCATGAGAGTCTACAGAAGAAGTAGCCTCATCTAAAATTAGAATTCTTGGACTACTAACATAAGCTCTTAGAAAAGCGATTAATTGTCTTTGCCCAGATGAAAGCATGACACCTCTTTCTTTAACGTTGTAATGGTATCCATCAGGAAGAGTCATAATAAAATCGTGAATACCAATTTTTTTAGCTGCATCGATTACATGACTCTCTGTAATTAAAGAGTTTTTTAAAGTGATGTTATTTAGAATGGAGTCTGAAAAAAGAAAAACATCTTGTAAAACAATAGCTATTTGATTTCTTAAAGAAGATAATTCGTAGTCTTCTACTGAAATGGAATCTATAGATATTGTACCGCTATCTATTTCATAAAATCGATTTATCAAATTAATAATCGTAGACTTTCCTGCTCCTGTAGCACCAACTATAGCAACAGTTTGACCTTTATTTACTTTCAAAGATACCCCTTTTAAGACCTCTTCATCTTGTATGTAACTAAATCTAACATTACTAAAATTAATATTTCCTTGGATATTTGAAGCATCAATTTGTCCTTCTTTACGGATATAGCTTTTTGTATCTATGATCTTAAAAACTCGTTCTCCGGAGACAATCCCCATTTGTAACTGATTGAATTTATCAGCAATCTGACGAAGGGGTCTAAATAACATTTGCGACATTTTAATGAAGGCTATGACTGCTCCCAAAGTGGTAAACCCCTCTAATATTTGATACCCTCCAAACCATACAATTAACCCAATAGCAAAAGATGAGAGTATTTCAGCAATTGGAAAAAAGATAGAATAGTACCAAACCGTTTTAATGTGTGCTTTTTTATGATTATTGTTAATTTTTTTAAAATTTTGATACTCTATATTTTCTCTTGTGAAAAGTTGTAAGATTTTCATTCCAGTAACTCGCTCTTGAACAAATCCGTTTAAATTAGCTATTTCATTTCTAACATCTTGAAAGGTAGCTTTAATTGCTACTTGAAATACTTTTGTAGCATACACTAGAATTGGTAAAACAGCCAATGCAACCAAAGCTAATTTCCAATTCATAACAAACATGACAACTATAACCACTAACATTTTTAATATGTCGCTAATAATCATAAAAACACCTTGTGTGAAAAAATTAGCTATAGTTTCTATATCTGACACAACTCTAGTTACTAATTTTCCTACGGAAGTGGTATCAAAATAGGACATTTTAAAACTGTTGATATTCCTAAAAACTGTTGCTCTAATATCTCTAATAATATGCTGTCCTACCCAATTAGCATAATATATAAACAAAAATTGCAAAAGAACTTCTGTAAAAACAATTGTAAGTAATATTTTAATGTAAAATACTAGATTAGAAATATCTTGGTTAGTTACAAAATCATTTACAGTCTCACCAATAATATATGGGTTTAAGGCCGACACGAAAGCTAGACTAATGGTAGAAATAGCGGCAATAGAAAACTTGAGTTTATACCCTTTAGCAAAACTCATTAATCTTAAAAAAATTTTTATATCAAAAGCTTTTCCTGATATTTTTTCTGCCATTATACCTAATTATAGTTTTTGTTTAAAGTGTAAAATTAAATTGTTCATTTTATTTTTAGTAACAAACTTCTGTTAAAAATAATCCTCTAGCCGGAACAGACAAACCAGCCTCACTCCTATTTTTACTTTCAATTATTTTTCTAAAATCTGCTAAACTAATTTTACCCATACCTACTTCAATTAAAGTTCCAACAATGGCTCTGACCATATTTCTCAGGAATCTATTTGCTGTTATGTGAAAAGTCAATTGATCTCCTTGAAGAACCCATGTAGCTTTTGTAATGGTACAATTAAACGTTTTGACATCCGTTTTAACTTTTGAAAAACTTTCAAAATCTTCATATTCAAATAAAATTTCTGCAGCTTTATTCATGATATCAATTTCTAACTTTTTTTGATATAATTGCCAAGTAGTTTCCAAATAGAAAGGATCTCTAACCAATAGAATTCTATATTCATAACTTCTACTTACTGCATCAAATCTAGCGTGTGAAGTATCCAACTCCATTTTCAAAGACTTAATTACAATATCATTGGGTAAAATAGAGTTGAATTTATGAACATCACTATTTGTTAATTTTTTTTCTACATCAAAATGAGCAAACATTTGCAGCGCATGAACTCCGGCATCAGTTCTACCAGCCCCAACAAGCTGAATAGTCTCTTGAGTGATGGTATTGATAGCTTTGGTAAGTTGTTCTTGAACAGAAATAGCATTCGGTTGTATTTGCCAACCATGATAATTAGTTCCTTTGTATGATAATTCTATAAAATATCTCAAAAAAAAGTAGTTTATATAAGTCTCTAAAACTACGAAATTTATTTTGTTATTTGTAATTTCGTTAGGTGAAGAAAATCCTATTATTATCAGATACTCATAGCTTTATTGACGATCAAATCCTAAAATTTGTAAAACAGGCTGATGAGGTTTGGCATGCTGGTGATATTGGAAATTTAGATGTCACAGATACCATAAATAAAATAAAACCTTTAAGGGCTGTTTATGGGAATATTGATGGAAATGATGCTCGAGCTCAATTTCCATTAGACAATAAATTTAGAATTGAAGAAATGACCGTTTGGATGACTCATATTGGTGGATATCCAAGCAAATACCATAAAAGAGTTCGTGAAGATTTAAAAAAAATAAAGCCTTCCATTTTTATTTGCGGTCATTCTCATATCTTAAAAGTACAATACGATAAAAAGTTAAATATTTTACACTTAAATCCCGGAGCAGCTGGTAAGTATGGATTTCACAAGGTTCGCACGATGTTGCGTTTTGAGCTAGATAAAGGAGAAATTAAGAAGTTAGAAATTATAGAGTTAGCTAGGAAAACTTGACCCTTTTTTTTTATAAACAGGAAGTTCTATACTAATTTTTGTTCCCTCACCTTTATGAGAATCTATAATAAATTTTCCACTCATCATGTGAATTCTAGCATCTATTTGATTGATTCCTAAACCGTCTTTATGTGACATTTTTAAGGTATCAAAACCTTTTCCATTGTCATTAATTGAAAGCAATAATTTTTTATCTTTTTCAACTAAATTAATTTCTGCGATAGTAGCTTCACTGTGTTTGATTGCATTGTTAACAAGCTCCTGTATAATATTATGTAATTTAATTTCAAAATCTTGATCATATCGCTGAATATTTTTTGTTTGAAAAACAATCTCTAATTGTGAGTTAGAATATTTATTTGCCATATCCTTAATGGCATAAGCTAAACCAAATTTTAATAAGACAGAGGACACCAATGTGTGAGATAGGTCTCTAATTTTCAGTGAAGCCTCATGGATAATATCTTGAGACTTGTCTACCTCTGGAGGTGTTGGTCCATTAAATATTTTTTTACACGCTTGTAAGTGTAAATTTGCTGAAGATAATAAAGCACTTACATTATCGTGAAGTGTTTCTGCAATCTGCTTACGTTCTGTTTCTTTACCATCTAAGGTTGCGTTTAAAATTCTAATTTGAGCCTCTGTTCGAACTTTTTCAAGTTTTTGTTGTTGAACTAACTCTTGTTTAGATAATTGTAAACTAAGATTTCTCTGACGAAGTTTGTATTGGTTTAGTAAAAAAGCCAATAATAAAATGATAGAAAAACTACTAATGCCAATAATCCAGGTAAGGTTTTGAGCTTTTTGTTGTTGAATTTTCCCTTCTTTTCTAACCATGCTTACATTAAACTCACCTGTTACACGCTCTAACATCTCTTGAGTTTCTATATCTCGAAGTTCGTCCTTCATATTGTAGGCAGTTTCCTGATAATCATAGGCTTTGTACTCTTTTAATTGTCTCATGGCCCAAGATAAATTATTGTACAAACTAGCCTTCACTTTAATTGCTCTGTTGGAGGTATCTCTTTTAATAAGCTTAATTCCTTCAAAATAAGTTTTTTTTGATTGCTCAAAATCACCTTGCAATAAATAAACATTGGCCAGATTATTAATAGCAGAGGCTTGGCTTATTCTATTCTTTTTATTTTGATGAATAGCAATGGCTTTTTCTGCAAATTCTATAGCCTTGTCATAATTATTAACATAAGTGGTGTCATATTGATAAATTCCAGATAAATTAGAAAAAGATATGGCCTGAAAACTAACTACATCTTCCTCTAATGCAATTAATGCACCCAATTTTTTGTAATAAAAAATAGCACTGTCTTTTTTTTCAAGATATTGATATCGACTACCTAGTCTCAGTAAATTTTTAGCCAAATATTTTTGATTTATAGAATCTATTTTTTGACCATCCAGTGAATTGTTAGTCAAGAACTTTAGAGATTTCTTGTAATATGTTATCGCCTTTTCATGATCTCTATTATTTTTATAAATTTCAGCAATTAAAAAGATAATTTTGAACTGAAGATACCTATTTTGTATAGATTTAATTTGTTCATTCAAGTAAAGCGCCATTTGAAGACTTTCCACATAATTGTTAGTTTCATACAAAGATTTTGCTTGATTGTATTTTATCTCTAAAATAGAATCTCTAGAATCTTGTATAAGCAATAAAGAAGTTTTTGTATGAAAAACTTCCTTATTGCTAAATATTCTTTTTTTTGCTTGTAAAGAAACACTTAGTAAAAAAACAAATAGTAGACTGAATAACGTTAGAACGTTTTTATTCATATGAAAAATAAATCTTAGGGTATAGATTTTTTAAAAATACTGCTTTTTTTTTAATATTAAATGAAGTTAAACATCACTTATCCCTCAATATCAACTTCTGGTCTTCTCTTAGTTCTTGAAGTGGTTCTACTACTGTCTGATGAATAATAATTTATAAAGGCAATGTGTAAATTTTCACCTTCTTCTTTTTCAAAGGTAACTGTGTACTCCGATTGACTTCCATTTCCAGGCTCTAAGTGTATGATATAATCTCCAGTTGCTTCATCTTGTGTGAAATCTACTTCAATAGAAGCATCTACTGTAAAATTTAAATCGTAGGTATTGTCTCCATTATCTACCACACTGTAAGAGGTTAGGTGATCTTCCTCTTCTGTTTTTGAAAATTGGATATCTTTATCAAAAATTGTTAATTTAGAAGTTCGGTTAGTAATAGTGTTGTTGAGGTTTACTGAGAAACGATCTTCTGAACCAGTAGACATTGTTTCTGATATATGTTGTTCTGAAGCGCCAGTCTCACTAAAAAGATCTATATCCAAACTATTTACTTTGTTATTACTACTAATAGTTGAAGAAACATTATTATTAGTTTCTAAATCCATTGTATAGGCACCAGAGGCATCTCTACTTAAGACAACTTTTCCAAATAATTCTGAACTTGGTTCTTCTAAGAAAGAGGTTTCTTCTTGAGAACATGATGAAAATATAAGGGAAATAACTAATACAAAAATTAATAGGGGTGAATTTTTCATGATTATGGTTTTAAGGGTTTTTATTTAAATTTTTATGTTACATTTTGATAGTAATATTTTTTAAACAACATACGAGGTTGGGGGAATTTTTATCATGTATGTAAGTGTATAATTATTTTTTGCAACTATACTATTTTATTCTTAACTGCGTACATTGCCAATCCTACTGAATTTTTTACGTTCGTTTTCTTTAATAATTTTTTCCTGTACGTATCTACTGTACTTTGACTTATGTTTAATATTCCAGCTATTTCAGGTGAGCTATATTCTTGAGAGATTAATTTTAAAACTTCAATTTCTCTAGTAGTTAGCATGTTAGAGATGGTACTCTGAGGTCTTTTTTTAGGTTTCACTGTTTTACCCGTAAAAACTTTAAGTAATTCATCTTTAATAGCATTACTAAAAAATTGATCGCCTGAATGAACTGCTTTAATAGCATCTACTATATGTTCTCCAGCACTATCTTTAGAAATATAACCATCTGCACCTAAAGCAATCATTTCTTCTACTAACTTTACATCATCATAACTAGAAAGGATGATAGTTTTAATTTTTATCGCATTTTTCTTAAAGAACTTCAATACTTCTATTCCATCTAGTTCTGGCATATTAATATCCAAAATTAAAATATCAGCAGTATTATTTAGTGCCCATTCTGTTACCTCTTTTCCAGTGAGTGAATATCCTTCAACAAAAATATCTTCTTCAGTATTAATAACAGCTATGATACCTTCAATAAGTATTTTATGATCATCCGCTACATGAACTTTTATTTTTTTTCCCATAGTATAAAACAAAATTAATTGGTTATGTAGTATCTCACAATACCTTTTTGTAATGAAATTTCCTTATCCCCATAAATGGGGAGTTAAATATACTATTTAATATAAAGAATACGTTTTTTAAGATTAAAATTGAAACAAAAAAACCAGAGCTGTTGCTCTGGTTTATCGCATTAATATAATTAAATAATAGGTCTATCGCAATCTGTCTACAGATTTTACAAGATTTTCATCCTTCCTAATTGCTTTATTTGCCAATACAGCAAATAAAATAACAATAGATGGTATGAACATCCCAATACCTTTCTCAGAAAAAATTTCTCCAGGTATATTTAGAGACAAATAAATCAATATTCCTAATAAAAAGAGATTGATCAAAATTATAATACGCCCCAGCACAAATTGTTGTTGTCTATCATTGAAACGAAAAATTGCAATAAAAGCTAACAAAGCTGAAATGATAAAAGAAACCGGTACCAATTTGTATAAAATAAGCTCTTTTGAAAGTAAGTCAAATACAAATACCTCATTGTCTGCTACTACCCATAGTTTAAAAAAAAAGGTAGCTCCTATTGAAAGGAAAATAACTATCAGTAAGTAAATTGATTGTATTCTTTGTATCATTTATCTTAAACGTACTACAAAACTATCATTTTATTTTTTCATAAAGAAACATAAACATATAAAATAATTGTATATATTTGCTCCATTAACCACTCTACTTATTGTATAGTACTTTATACAACACACATTAAATCAAAAACACTTAATAACAAATTCTTACATTAATTAAGAATTATAATATAACTTAACATTTATGTTCGAAATATCAGAACTAAAAGCAAAAACTCTTGCTGAGCTTCAACAAATTGCAAAATCTATTGGTTTATCCAAAACTAGCCAACTAAAAAAACTAGACTTAGTTTATCAAATCTTAGATATACAAGCTGCAACTCCTATTAAAGAAGAAAAAAGGTCTGAAAACCCAAAACCTAGGGTTAACAAACCTAAAAGAAAAAGAGTTGCAAAAAAGGTGGTTACTGAAGAAAGCATCGTAGAAGATTTGCCAAAATCAACTTCGGAGGTTGTAGAAAAAAAACCTACACCAAATGCAGACACCTCTGCAGATAAACCTACTGAAAAACAACATAAAAAGCCAGTTCACAAAACAGACGGAGCAGAAAAAAAGCCTTCAACAACTGGTACAGATGAGAAGAACTCTTACAACGAAGATAAACCTGCTCAAAACAAGGCAAAACCAGTTCATAAAAAACAGAAACCACATCATAATAACAACAGAAACCAAAAAAACCAAAACCAACGAAACTCAAATAATGGTAATAAATACAAAGATCCAGATTTTGAATTCGATGGAATTATTGAAAGTGAAGGTGTTTTAGAAATGATGTCTGATGGATATGGCTTCCTACGATCTTCTGATTATAATTATTTATCATCACCTGATGATATCTATGTGTCTCAATCTCAAATTAAATTATTTGGATTAAAGACTGGTGATACCGTTAGGGGTAATGTAAGACCTCCAAAAGAAGGTGAAAAATATTTTCCTTTAATCCGAGTTTCAAAAATTAATGGTTTAAACCCAAACATAGTTAGAGATCGAGTTTCTTTTGAACATCTTACGCCATTATTTCCAGAACAAAAATTTAATTTGGCTGAAAAAGGGAGTTCTTTATCTACCAGAATTATTGATTTATTTTCACCAATAGGAAAAGGTCAGCGTGGAATGATTGTAGCACAACCAAAAACTGGTAAGACCATGCTGCTTAAAGATGTTGCTAATGCTATAGCGGCTAATCATCCAGAAGTATACCAAATAGTATTACTAATTGATGAACGTCCTGAGGAAGTTACAGACATGCAAAGAAGTGTACGTGGTGAAGTGGTAGCATCTACTTTTGATGAACCAGCAGATAAACACGTTAAGGTTGCTAATATTGTATTAGAGAAAGCTAAACGACTTGTTGAATGTGGTCATGATGTAGTAATTTTATTAGACTCTATAACTCGTTTAGCCAGAGCATACAATACAGTTGCCCCAGCTTCAGGAAAAATATTATCTGGGGGTATAGACGCAAATGCATTGCACAAACCGAAGCGTTTCTTTGGTGCAGCTAGAAATATAGAAAATGGTGGTTCTTTAACTATTATTGCTACTGCTCTTACTGAAACTGGCTCCAAAATGGATGAAGTTATTTTTGAGGAATTTAAAGGTACTGGTAATATGGAATTACAACTAGACAGGAATATATCTAATAGAAGAATCTATCCAGCTATAGACCTAATTAAATCAAGCACGCGTAGAGATGATCTTTTACTTGACTCCAAAAATGTTCAAAGAATGTGGATTTTAAGAAAGTATTTAGCCGATATGAATCCAATAGAAGCTATGGAATTCATAAATGAAAAAGTTAAGTTTTCAAAAAATAATGAAGAATTCCTGATTTCTATGAATGGTTAATAGTCATTTATTCAATAATAATAAAAAAGCCGCTAAATATTTAGCGGCTTTTTTATTGTTTATGTGAAAATTAATTATTGGACACCATGAAAACCGGCTCTGTTATCTTGGATATCAGATGTTTTCTTTAAAGCATCAAATATTTGAACTGTTTTATTCTTAACCTCTAGGTCTAGACGTTGTCTGTACGACTCATAGTTAGGTAATGCCGTTGCATTTTCTTTTTTTGAAACAACAAACGCAAAAACACCTTTGTTACCAACTACTCTGTTGTACAATTTGTTTTCTTTAGCATAATACATAGCTCCAACAATTTTTGGTTCAGAACCAACACCTGTAATTGAGGGAGACTTCATGGAAGTATTATCAATTTTAGTTATAGATACATTATTTGAAGTAGCTATATCATTTAAAGATGCACCATTCATTTTAGCTTCTATTAAAGTTGCTTTTTTCTGTTTTAATAAAATTGGTTTTACTGTATTTACAGCCTTCGACGATTTAACTAAGCCTTTTTCTGTTTTATTAGTGAGAAAAGCTACAACATAACCATTGTTAATGTCAAATCTTTGTATGGAACCAACTTTGGTATCACTTCCAAAAGCCCAGGTAATAATTTGCCTTTGTGTATCTAATAAACCAGGCACTCTTTCATCCATTATTCTTAGGCCTACAGCAGGTCTTGTTTGATAAGACATCTCTTTAACAACATCATAATAGTTATTCCCTTTAGCAGATATCTCTAATGCAAATTTTTCAGCATTTTGGAAAGCAGTGTTTTCAGTCTCTTGTGAAGCGATGATTTCTCTACCAAAAGAAACAAGTTTTACCCCTTTTTGAACATTTCTACGTTCATCAATTCTTAACACGTGAAAACCAAACTGTGATTTTACGACACCTACTTTTCCTGTTTTATTGTTAAATAAAAAGTCTGCTAAACTAACGTCAAATCTAGGTGAATTGTAGGAATTACCGTGTGAACTCCAGCCTATATCTCCACCTTTATCTTTACTTATATCAGTATTAATTTGACTTGCTATCTGAGCAAATTTCTTTTTACTTCTACGAACTAGTTTGTAGATACTGTCTATAGACGCCTTAGCTTGTTCTTCTGTTTTTGTGGTAGCAGCTGTAGCCCCTTGAGAACCAATATAAGGTATAAAAATACCACTTGCTTTCACAGAGTCTGGTCTTGAATAAACTTCGGTAATTTTAGATATTTTGAAGAAATTATTATCTTCATATGGTCCAAAAGTATTTGTTACTTTTCCATCTAAAATCTGATCAGCAATGGCTTTTGGCAAGTCATTTTTCATTAGAAAAGCCTCTTGATTAGGAATATCTGAACTATTTTCTTCGAAAAATAAATTATAATCAGAAGTGTTTTTTAATCCTAATATCGTTATTTTTTGTGCTGTGGCTTTATTAATATCTTCTCTATCCTCTAGATAAGATGCTACATTATTTCTAATTTCTTCTTTATCCTCATCTGTTGGAGAAATATCAAACTGAACATAAGCTAAATCTCTAGAAGCCTCAACTTTATAGGCAGAAGGGTTGTCATTAATGTAAGATTCTACTTCACTATTTGTCACAGAAACTAAACTGTCTGGTATACTTGAAAAAGGAATATATACAACATCTGCACTGAGTAAGGCATTGTCTTCTTGGTAAGCTAATTCTCCTTCCTTAAGTGAAGCTCCTAAACCAGCTTTTATCAAATTATTGTAGGTGTCTCTTCTTAAGTTGGAACCTACCTCAGTAAAATAATTACTCCAAGCAGACCAAAGATTTTGGTCCTCACTTTCTTTGGTATCTTTCAAAAACTGTAGAAAACTATCTTTATCAAATAACCCTGCTTCGTTTAAGAATTGAGGGTTTTGCTGAATTGAAGGTGAATTTATAATAGTATTTAACACATCTGTTTCTCCTACAGTAACACCAGCGCTCTCTAGTTGACTAGAGTATATTTTGTCTTTTAAAATACTTTCCCAAACTGTTCTTGCAGCCTGCATGTTAGAAATATTATTATTACTTCTTGTTTTATAGGTATCCAATGCCTCGGCATATTCTTGTCTGGAGATAGTTTCTCCATCTACTTCACCTACTTCATTTATTTTTGAAGAATCAAAGAATTCAGTTAGTGTGGATGGATCCAACACAAACGCAAATAAAGCTAAACCAATAACAGCTATTAATGCAATTGAACGATCTCTTATTTTTGATAAAATTGCCATAAAATCAATAATTTAATTTGAATGGGCGAATATACAATTTGCCGAGTAAATAAGCAACCAGAAGTATCAGTATTTAATTTAAAAATAAAAAGTAAAGCAGTGTTTTAATTCTATTCTCTATCTACAATTTCAAGTTGAATTTCTTCTATTTTAGAAGAACTAACTTTTAGTATTGTAATTTTAAAGTTCATCATATTTAATACCTCACCCTTTTCAGGAATATTTTCTGTGTGATCTATGATATAACCTCCCAAAGTTTCATAAGCTTCTTCTTTAGGTATAGATAAGTTGTACTCTTCATTTAAGTAATCTATTTCTAATCTAGCCGATAACTTAAACTTTGAATCACTAATTTTCACATCTGTTAACTCTTGTACATCATGTTCATCCTCAATTTCGCCAAAGAGCTCCTCTACAACATCTTCTACTGTAATCATTCCGGATGTACCTCCGTATTCATCAACAACCACAGCTATACTTTTTCTTTTCTTCATCAAACTATTTAAAACATCACTTATCATCATAGACTCTGGAACAATTTCTACAGGTAGTAAAATTGATTTTATAGTCTTTGGTTTTTTAAACAATTCAAAAGCATTTACATGACCAATAATATCGTCTAATGAGGTCTTATACACCAAAATTTTAGAATACCCACTATCTATAAAATTATCACTAAGCTTTGACACTGGTTCATGAATTTCAATGGCTAAAATCTCAGTTCTTGGAACCATAATCTCTCTGGCTTTAACTTTTTGAAACTCTAAGGCATTCTGAAAAATTTGTATTTCAGAATCTATTTCATCTTCATTACCATTACCATTTTCTATTTGTTCGGAAATATAATCTCCTAATTCTTCTTTACTAAATTCTGTTTGCTGATAATCTTTATCGGTTCTAAAAAGAAGTTTTAAAAAGAAATCTGAAATTGTATTGATAAAAAAAGAGAAAAAATATAATAGGAGATAAAAGATATACGCAGGTAAAGCAAAAATTTTTAATGTCTCGTTAGCATATACTCTAAAAATTGCTTTTGGAAGAAACTCTGCTGTAATGAGGATTAAGATTGTAGAAATTAGTGTTTGTATTAGAATGCTACTTATCTCTAGGTACCCAACAATTACCTTACCCATAAAGTAACTATATATTACTAATGCTATGTTGTTACCAACTAACATTGTCGTAATAAATTTTGAAGAATTACTTGTTAATTTACCTAGTACATCCGGTAAAAATCCTTTTCGTTTTTTTTCAAGTTCAATATGAAGTTTATTGGCTGAAACAAATGCAATTTCCATTCCAGAGAAAAAAGCAGAAGATATAATAGAAATAAGAATGATGACGATATCAATCTTCATTTAAAGTTTATTTTTCTTCTCTATTTTTTTTCTAAATTTTCTTTTAAAGAAGAATATTAATAAGATAAAGATAGAAAAACCTAACATAAATAATGCTTTATTTATGTCATCTTTCCACGCAAATATTGCTTCAATTAAAAAAATGATAGCAATAATTAGGTATCCATACTGTAAAAATTTCCAAAATTTATTCATAATTCATTTTCGTTAGTTAGTAAATTACCTTTGGTTTTTTTTGCAACATACTTTTTTAAATTTTCCTTAGATTCAAAACCGACACCTATGACAGTATCATTCATTTTTGTTAACACAAAACTTCTTTCAGTAAAAAAATATTTATTTTTCTGATCCCAAAATAATTGATCTGTTTCTAATCTAGATGCATCTGTATGATTTATCACAACTACATTTCCTTTTAACTCAGATATGGAGGTTTTTGAATAAGTTAAGGCATAATCTCCAATGATCGTGGTAGAATCTAATCCATTTTTTTCAAAATTTATAATTTTTACTCCCTGTGGAAATTCATTATAAGGGTGTATTTTTCTGTTGCTAAAATCATTCATTAGAGATGTTGTTAGCTTAGAAGTTATTCTCCCAGAATCCTTGTAGACGTGATGTGCATCTTTAGCTATTGCTATAGGTAGGTTTTTTTCAGCTAAAAAATCTCTTACTTTTTTAGAATCGTTAGTGCAAGAAAAAAGCATTGCCATACTAATTGGTAAGGCAATGCTTTTTCTAATTATTTTAACGATTAAATTCATTTGTTATCTTCCACTAGAAGTAATCTTTACAGATTCATTAATCCAACACTTTACTTTGAAAGTATCTCCTTCTTTTACACCTTCAGTAAAAATAACTTTTTTAGAAGGAAAATTGGCTTTATAATTTCTAATAAATTTTCTTGCCACAGAACTCATACTAGGATCTACTCTACTAGCTCTTGTAGCCTTATTGTGTGCAGCTACATACGTCATTCTTTTTTCAAATTCGTTTGTACCACAACTATTTACTGATGATGCGTACAAACTTGCAATAAATAAGTACGCTCTTCCCATATTTGGATTTAAAGAAATTGCTTCTCTTGCCAATTGTCTAGCTTTAGATTTTTGACCTCTTTTCTTTGCAGATTGAGCAAACTTCAGTTTAAAATTTGCTTTTTTGAAAGGGTCTGTTTCTAAATCAAATGCCTTCATTCTCATTTGCTCTGCTCCAGAAATATCTCCTTTTTTTGCTAATACACCAGCAACAAAAGAATAAGCATCAGCAGAAGGAGAAGCTTCAGCATATGCAATGGCTAGTTTTTCAAAAAGAGGATCATCTGTACATTCTTTATTAAACATTCTAGACACAGCTCTCTTTAACCATTTTGCATTTGTTTTATTTGCTTCAAAATCTCTTTCGTATAATGGGATTAATCGATCACATGTAGAAAGTACTATAATAATTTGATCTAATCCTGATTCTACTTGTCCAAGAGCTTTTGAATTAATAGTGTAGGCTCTTAAATTTCTTTTTTCTTTTTTGTCTAATTCTTGACCAGCTTCAACTTTATTATTTAAAACTTTAAGTTTTTTAGCATAATCTATAAGTTTTTCACCAACAGACTCTAACACATCATCATACGTGTCAAATACTTTTTGTGGATTGGTGTCTTTGTTAGCATCAGTAATTCCCTGAAAATATCTGTAAATATTTTTTACACTCATTCTGTTAGGATCTATGCTATATGCTAGCTTTAGAATTTCAAACACTTCATTATCAGAAGCTAACTTGTTTTTTACTAAAAACGTAGCATAATCACTGTGTACTTTTGCTGGATCTTTGGTAGGGAAATTTTCTAATCTTTGGAGATATACCCTTTTAACTAATGCTGCAGCTTCTGTTTTATCGGCTGCATCTTTAAATCGCACTTGAGCTAATTTATCTCCTAACTTATATACATTAATAGATAATTTTTGACAATTATCCATTAAATACATCCAATTTGGAAAAGCATCATCATATTTCTTTGACTGATAATCTCCTTTAAAAAGATTGTATTTTATTGTACACTCTTGTTGAGTAGCCTGGGCATTTACAACCTGTAACCCTAAAAAAAGAAATAGGTTAGCTAATAAAATAATTCGTTTCTTCATTTTTGTAATTATTTGTTAATCAATTTTTCGTTTTTTGAACCAAATATCGTTTAAAGATAAACTAAGTCTAAAATTGAAATAGTTTTCTTCTAACAATCCATTTGATGTAGTTCCTTTTTTACCGTATTCAAAACCTACATTTACATTAGATAATCTATTGCCTAGAGGTAACCCTAATCCAAAAGATATGCCAAAATCATCAATACTGGTAAAAGTATTAGATCCTGGAATTCCGTTTACTAAAAGGCCTAGTTTTTCGAACTTTACTCCACCTCTATAAGTAACTCTTTGCCAATAACTAGTAATTGAGTTAATTTTGGGAATAAAATATCCACCAGCTGAGATTCTGTTAGATTCTCCATACTGGAAACTTTGCGCACTGTTATCAAAATAACCAGTAGCTATAAGTGCATCTTGCATTTTATAATTTACAGCAGCGTACCACTTATTAGTTTTACCCAAACCTATTCCAAAAATAGTTTCTGTTGGTCTTTCAAGATTTGCTTTCAGAGGACCTGAAAATATAGTATCCCTTGGTTGTTCAAAACCTGAGGCACCAATTGAAAGAGAATATAAGTTTTCTGTACCTGTAGACTTTAAATTATTACTTAATTTGAAAGAGGCTCCCATATGAAGATTTAAATCTTTAGTAATGGTAGTTTTGTATTGTGCTCCTAGTTTTACTGATGCACCTCTTACATTTGAATCTTCAATATTTTTTGTTGCTAAAGTAATACCTTCTCTAATATTTAAAACATTATTCTGGATATTACCAAATAAGAAATCTGTTTCTAGACCAAATGAAAAGCCCTTAAAAAGCTTTAGACCAAAACCTCCATAAATCCTATTAACGTCTCCTGATCCAGAAAACTGTGTAATATCAATGGCATCTCCATCATCATTTGTAACGGTATTGATTAATGAATACCCAACAGATGAGGTTGGCTGCATCCCAAAAACAACTCCCATTTTTTTTGTAACAGGAAAAGCAAAACTGAAGTAACTTAAATTTGTTGAATTTGAGGATTGTTCTGTGGTTGCATCTTTTATTGTCAAACCATTATTAAGGACACCAAATACATAAGTAGCAAATCTTAACTCAGACAATGAAGCTGGATTTACAAAATTTAAATATCGGTTACTGCTGTAGGCTGCTCCAATACTTCCCATACTAATTTGTTCTACAGTTCTAGTACCAAATTCCTCTCCAACTCCAAAGTAAGAATATGGTGAAGAAGTAGACCTTTGAGAAAAAGATTGGGCTGTTATTAGAACCGCTAAAAAGAATATGATTTTTTTAATCATTATTGATTATTAAATGTCAATATTTTGTTTAATCCTTGAAGGAGGAAATTTCGATTCGCAAAGATGCCATTTTTTAATTGTTTGGACAAGAATTTTGTATCTCCTCCTGTTAAAACAACTGTTAAATCATTAAAATCTTGCTTATATTGAGCTATTACTCCCTCTATTTCCCAAAAAACTCCATTGATAACACCCGAATGAATTGATTCTGTAGTTGAAAAACCAGTACGTCTATAAACCTCATTTTTAGACAGTAACGGTAGTTTAGAGGTATGTTGGTGCAATGCTTTGTAGCGCATTTCTATACCTGGTGATATTGCACCACCCATATACTCATTACTAGAGTTTATAAAATCGTAGGTTATACATGTTCCGGCATCAATTATTAAAGAATTTTTTTGTGGATAGTTAGATACTGCAGCCGCAGCTAATGCAATTCTATCGTTTCCTAATGTAGAAGGTGAACTATATAGATTTTTAAATGGAAGTGGTGTATCTGAGTTCAATAGTAGTAAAGAGGGTAGTTTTTGAAGTTCTTCAAAATACACTTCTTCAATATCTTTAACTGAAGACACTATAGATTGAACTATTTGGTATTTATTGGAGATTTTTTTTAGCTCATCTAAAAAACTATTCTCTTCGCAAACAATAGACAAAATCATTGTATCTATTTCAAATACAGCTACTTTAACTTTTGAATTTCCTATGTCTATGACTAGATTCATTCTTAATTTGATAATGGATGTCAAAAATACAATAGATTTTTCTATTTTTATTTGGTAGTTGTGAAAAACTCGCTTTATATTTGCGACCGCTAAGTACAAAGGTACCTTAGCTCAGTTGGTAGAGCAAAGGACTGAAAATCCTTGTGTCCCTGGTTCGATTCCTGGAGGTACCACAAAAAAATCCGAACAAAACTGTTCGGATTTTTTGTTTTTTATACTCTTTAAATTAACTACATAGAAGATTAAAATCTGTTATTTTATTAAAAAAAACAGCCCTTAAAATTTATAACTTCAATTTTTAAAATAAATATCAATTCAATGATATTATAATCAAGAAAAAGAATCTTTTTTTTTTATTAAATTTGATATTCTACCACTCTAATGATAAGACTAAATAAAGAAAATCATGAAAAAAATTTCTCTATTACAGAAAAATAAACATGATTAAATCATTTGCAGGTTGGCTAACTCTTGCTTGGTTAGTTCTCTCCATCTTCCCCTAGGAAGATTCTTTTTAGTTAAGCCTGCAAAAAGAACTCTATCTAATTTTACCACCTTGTAACCAACGTGTTCAAATATTTTTCGTACTATTCTGTTTCTACCAGAATGAATTTCTATACCTACCTCAGTTTTAGACTGGCCTTCTACATAAGAAACAGCATCAATAAATACTTTTTTACCCTCTATAAAAACATCTCCTCTTAGCTTTTGTAAATCCTTTAAATCAAATTTTCTATCTAATGAAGCATGATACAATTTTTTTACATCATGTTTGGGATGGGTTAACTTTTTAGCTAATTCACCGTCATTTGTGAAAAGTAGCAAGCCTGTAGTCATTCTATCAAGTCTTCCAACTGGATAAATTCTCTCGTTTGCAGCATTAGAAACCAATTCCATAACAGTTTTTCTACCACGTTCATCATCCATGGTAGTGATGTAATTCTTAGGTTTATTTAATAAAACATACTTCTTTTTTTCTGGAGTAATAGAAGTACCATCAAAACGAACTTCGTCTGTTTTTTGAACCTTATAACCCATTTCGGTCACTAATTTACCGTTTACAGTAACACTTCCGTGCTCTATATATGTATCTGCTTCTCTTCTGGAGCATATTCCAGAATTAGATATAAATTTATTAAGTCTAATACCGCCAACATCTACTTTTTGAGGAGTGGTTCTAGGTTTTTTAAAGTCTTTGCGGAAACTGTTTTTTTTCTGAGGAGTGTTGCCTTTTCTTGCTTGTCGTCCTCCCGACGATTTATTATTTGAATTCATTATGTAAATTTCGGCAAATGTAATAATAAATTTCTCAAAAGAAATGGATATAAAATTCTTAATTAGCTTTTTAGAGTAGTTACTTCAGTGTTTCTATTACCTTATCTAAAAGTAATCTACTATCTATTAGAACAAGACTAAGTACACCTACTAAAAGTAGAATTTTTAGTGTATTATGAAGTATGGTATACTCTTGTTTTTTTGATGATTTAAATAACATAAAACCAATAATAAATAAAGAAACTCCAGCTGCATAAAAATAATATTTCATAGATGATATCGCAGGATGGTTTAGCAAAATGAAAATTGTAATTATCGCAAGAATAATTAGAAAAATAGACAGTTTTTTGGTGTTTTTTTCACCATAAGCAACAGGAAAAGTTTTATAATTACTAGCTACTGCACCTTTCATATTTTCTAAATCTTTCACCAATTCACGAACCATAATCACTAAGAATAAAAAAAAAGCATGAACAAAAATGATCTTAGAAAAATTTCTGAAATAAACAAAAGTGACAAAAAAAGGTAATATGGTAAGTAGTGTGGCAGTAATTAAACCAGTTAAAGGATAACGTTTTAGTTTGTGTGAGTAAAACCAAATACCAAATATGTATATTGAAAAAAACAAGGCTGCTTTCCATGAAACTAAAAAACCAACCAAAACTCCAATAAAATTTAAAAAGAAATAAATAGATAATTTGGTTTCTTGTTTCACATAATTATCTAATCCAGACTTAATAGGTCTATTGATAATATCTGCCTTAACATCATAAAAATTATTAATTATATAACCACCTGCTACTACGCAAACAGTTGAAAATACGACAAACAATAGATGCAAATCAAAGACGACAGTTGTTATTGATTTTTTTGGGGAAAAAATATAAATTGATACAAGATATTGAGCAATTACAAGTACCAATATGTTATAACCTCTCACTACCGAAAGCAAGCTGAAAAATTTATAAAATAATGAAGTTTTATTTACATCCTTCATAAGCGAAGAATTTAAAATCTGTAGACCAATTCTAATTTATAGTCTTTTAAAGAATTTTTAGCTTTTTCATAATCTTGTGCAAAGCCAAGGATATAGCCACCACCACCAGAACCACATAACTTAAGATAATAATCATTGGTTTTGAGTCCTTGTTCCCATATTTTATGGAAAGCCATTGGAATCATTGGTTTAAAATTGGCAAGAACTACTTTAGATAAATTTTTGACGTTACCAAATAATGAATTAATATTTCCATGAAGAAAATCATCAATACATGCATCTGTATAGGATACAAATTCCTCGTTTAGCATTTTTCTAAACCCTTCATTCTTCATCTTATTCATAAAAATATTGACCATTGGTTCAGTTTCACCAACCTGTTCAGAATCTAACAAAAAAACGGCTCCTTTTCCTTCTTTTTGTGATGGAATACCAGCTGGTTCTATATTTGTTTTCGAATTAATTAATATGGGTAAACTTAGATAACTATTTAATGGATCTAAGCCAGAACTTTTCCCATGAAAAAAAGATTCCATGAATGAAAATATTTCTTTTAACTTTAATAATTTATCTCTGGTTAAATTTTCAAGTATTGTAATTTTATTATAAGCATATTGATCATAAATTGAGGCTACTAAAGCCCCAGAACTTCCAACACCATAACCTTGAGGTATAGAGGAATCAAAATACATACCTGAACCAATATCGTTTTTAAAAGAGGTAAAATCAAAACTTACAAGTTCTGTAGCATTAACTTTTAAATAATCGTAAAACTTTATTAAATTTTGATTTGATTTTTGAGCTTCTCCAGAATGGTTAGATGAGGATTTTAATGCCCCTTTGTATGAACTAAAAGGTATTGCTAAACCTTTGGAATCTTTTATGATGCCATATTCTCCAAAAAGTAAAATTTTAGCATAAAACAAAGGGCCTTTCATAGGGTATAATTTTTAACAAATATACAATAAAATTAATTTTGATCAGGATAATACACATCGCGGTAAAAAGTTGTCCATTCTCCAACTTTTTCACCATTTCTATACTTTCCTTTTGTTTTGATTTTTCCTGACTTATAATATATTTTCCAGGCTCTTTGTTTAAGCCCCTCTCCATAAACACCTTCAACTTTTACTTCTCCAGTTGGGTAGTATTCTTTATAGGGTCCATCTAAAAAGCCATTCTTATATTTTTCTTTTTTTGAAATAGAGCCATCTGGGTAAAAATAAGTCACAAACCCTTTAAATACTTCTTTGTTAGCAATTAGAGACTCCGCTTTGCCTTCTCTATACTTTGATCCATTTTTGTAAAAATCAACAATCAAATAAACGCTTCTTTTTTTCTCAGGAATTGGTCTGTAGAATTTACCATTTTCTTGAGTTACTTGATTATGGTTTTCATCTAGCCAAACATAACTTTGAGTATAGGATGCTGATAGTAGGAATATGAATGCAACCGAAATAAGAAAAGAAAATTTAGAAAGTGCTATTTTCATTTGTAAGCTATAATTTTACGGCTCCTAAACCAACAATATCACAAATATAATGATTTTTTTGACAGAACTTAGATAGCTCATTATCAATGAATTGAAGTATACTTTTAGATTCATTTGCAGGATACAAAACATGAACATTAGCTCCTGCATCTAGTGTAAAACACACCTTACTCCCCGTATTACTTCTATACCTCCAAATGGCATTGATTATTTCTAAGGTATTAGGTTTCATTAAAATAAAATACGGATTGCTAGTTAGCATCATAGCGTGCAAACTCAGAGCTTCACTTTCCACCAAATTTATAAAAGAATTTATATCTCCGTTTTGTAAAATTTTAGAAATTTTAGCCAAATTTTCATTAGCTTGATCAAATCTTTGGGAAGCAAATGGATGATTGTGCATTAAATCGTGTCCTACTGAACTACTCACTTGCTTTTCTCCTTTATCTACCAATAAAATTGCATCATGATAGTTTTTAAAAACTTCATGAACCTCATAAGGAAATGGCACTCCAAATACATCTGAACTCCCTTTGATGTCTGGATGATTTCCCCAAACCACCAATGGGCCTTCTATGCTTCTACTTGCGCTTCCTGATCCCAAACGTGCTAGGAAAGAAGCTTTTTTATTGATGAACTCATTGGTTAACTCAATAGAACTTAACGATTTTTCTAAGCTCATTAAACACATAGCAATAGCACTCATGCCGCTTGCAGAAGACGCTATTCCGCTACTATGAGGAAAAGAATTCTCTGAATGTATTACCATGGTATAAGTGGTTAAGTATGGGCAATATTCTAGAATTCTTTCAAAGAATTTCGCAATTTTTGGCTTAAAATCTTCTTTCTTTTTCCCTTCAAAAAACAACTCAAAGTTGATCTTATTATCAGCTTCAGAATTACTTTTTTTGGTAAAATCTATTGTTGTAATGGTATGACTATTACTCAACGTAAAACTTATCGAGGCATTTTTTGGGATTTGCGGTTCTGTTTTTCCCCAATACTTCACCAATGCAATATTGCTAGGTGTTTTCCATGTAAAGGAAGTTTTTGTTATTTTATTTTGAAGAGAATTCGGAATAAATTGCTGTGTATCCAAGCCTTATATTTTGCTACAAATATAGCAGTTTTTGACTTATTTACCCGCCAACTTTTGTAAGACATTTTCTTTATAAGATCTGCTAATTGGAATCGCTTTTTTATCTAACTCTAAAAACTCGTTGGTAAAAGAATCTATTTTTGGCATCGAAACGATATAAGATCTGTGGGTTCTTAGAAATTCATTAGAAGGCAATTTAGACTCTATATTGCTAATGGTTTCTCTCGTTATGATGGTTTCTTTATCTGTGAAAATTTTCACATAGTCACTTAAACTTTCTATGTAATTAATTTCCTTGAATCGAACTTTTACCATTTTACGATCTGAACGAACAAAGATGGATGTTTCTTTTGCTTCACTAACAATTTCTTGTTTGATGATTTCTTTGGAAACATGCAAATCAAAGTATTTTTGAACAGCTTTTAAAAATCGATCAAATGAAATAGGTTTTAATAAATAATCTACCGCTTGTAAATCAAAACCTTCTATGGCATATTCTCGATAAGCAGTTGTAAAAATTACCTGACTCTTATGCTGAATAGATTTTGCCAAAGACAAACCAGATATCTCTGGCATATTGATGTCTAAAAAA
>Ga0209309_10000761_pt1 | contig 35243 bp, 31 predicted proteins | sample COGITO_mtgs_1204_2_FD_184807 | JGI IMG/M metagenome (GOLD analysis project Ga0209309, IMG submission 184807) | Pelagic marine microbial communities from North Sea - COGITO_mtgs_120412 (SPAdes) (version 2) | ecosystem: Environmental > Aquatic > Marine > Epipelagic ... | reverse complement strand
GTGTTGCTTTGGACAGTCTAAATCATACTAATTCACTATACAACCGATGGCTCTACAACAAAAATGAAGCTATAGAACGCGTAAGCAACAACCCCAAAGGGTTTTTAGATTATTTATTTAGGAAAATTCCTTTTTTTATTTTCTTTTTTACTCCTATTTATGCGCTGTTTTTCTGGCTTATTTACAATAAGAAAAAACACAAATATATTGATCATACAATTTTTATATTCCACGTATTCAGCTTTTTGTTTTTAGCTTCGATAATTTGCCTACTTCCAGATACTATTATAGGCTCTGATATTTTTGAAAGTATCCTTATTTTTTTAATTGGCCCTTTCTACTTTTACAAAGCACTTCGAAACTTTTATAAGCAAAGCCGCTTTATAACTATTGTAAAATTTGTATTTTTAAATTTCGTATTTTGGATTGGCGCAACAGTTGCCGCCTTATTTTTCTTTGCAGCAACAGCTGCCGTTTATTAAATTATGGTTGAACAAATAACAAAAGGAATTAAAATTTCGGTCATTTCCCGGTTTGAAGGGATGTTGATTAACCGACAACGGGAATGCTGTACCTTTTCGTACACCATTACCATAGAAAACCAAAGTAAGGCCCCAGTACAACTATTATCGCGCTATTGGGTTATTAAAGACTCCCTTAAACCTCCCGAAATTGTGGAAGGAGACGGCGTTATAGGCGTTAGACCACTATTGCCACCTGGCGAAAAACACACCTACAGCAGTGGTTGCCTCTTACAATCGCCCATTGGCGCTATGGAAGGATATTATATTTTTCGTAATCCTGAAACATATCAAAAGTTCAGAATACCCATTCCGCTGTTCAAATTAAATGCAGCTTTCGCTTTAAACTAACGCTAGAAAATTTCTGTCACCACCTTTTCTTCTTGAAGATCTTCGTAGCGCATTTCTACAGTTTTATTTTTAACAACTTGAGTAATACTTTTTGTTTTCACAAAACCGCGATCCATCACCACATCGGTTTCAGGATTTCCTTCTCCTGCTGTTTTATGAAACTGAAGTAAATCTGCAGCAGTAGGTTTTATGTTTTCAAATAAGAAGGTTGAAAACCATTTCTCACGTTTCTTTTTCATTTCTTGTGTATATAATAAGGAAGAAGACCAGATTTGCGGAGCCAACGGTTTTTCAGTAAAATGAGTTTGTGTTTCATCCCAAACCAATTCAAACACCCGCAAGTGAGTAGACCAATCTACCATAATAAGTGTAAAAGGTTCTATTCCTTCAAAATTATATTTTTCAATTTCTGAAACAGCGTCATCCGCAGTTAGCAAATCGGTTACAATAACACCTCGGCTCATTCTATAAGCATCTTTACGTTCGTGAGCCGTAAAACCTCCGTTTAACAAACAAATAAGGCGTTTTTTTCCACTTAGCCCTATCCAAGTGCCGCCGGCCAATTCGTCTTTTGGGAACAGCAAATTCGTATTTTCTTTTTCATAAATTTTTGGAAGCAGCGTATTCCTTCCGGGTGCTTCATCGCGATTAGAAGTCAAAACAAAACCATCATTAGAAGTTGGGATAAAAGTAAGCGTACACATATTCTATAGTTGTCTTTAAATTCTTTCCGAAAATTACAAAAAGTAGCGTCCAATCTATAGTATCTCTGTGCAAAGTTTCATTATAAAACGCAACTCTTGTCAGCTTCTATAAACGAATAACTTAACAACCCCATAACACAAATTCTCCAACCTAAATTTGTACCTTTGCAACCTTATAAATACGAACATATTAAAAATTAAATAAACCTATGGGAAAAGGATTTTTTGAAGTACCGGTAGCCGAAAACGAGCCAATCTTGAGCTACGCTCCCGGAACTCCTGAACGAGAAGAAGTTTTAAAAGCCTACAAAGAAATGTACAATAGCACAATAGATGTGCCTCTTTACATTAATGGGAAACATATAGAAACTGGAGATACCGCTACTATGGCACCTCCGCACGATCATAAACACGCGTTGGGTGTGTACCATAAAGCCGAAAAAAAGCATATTGAAGATGCTATTGAAGGCGCTTTAGAGGCACGTAAAAAATGGGCAGCTATGCCTTGGGAAAACCGTGCTGCAATTTTTCTTCGCGCTGCCGAATTAATCGCTGGACCATACCGCGCAAAGATTAATGCTGCGACTATGTTGGGGCAATCTAAAAATATTTTTCAAGCTGAAATTGATTCGGCTTGTGAGTTAATTGACTTCCTTCGTTTCAACGTTCAGTCAATGATTGAAATCTACAAAGAACAGCCTGAATCTACAGCTGCTGCTTGGAATAGATTAGAATACCGTCCATTAGAAGGATTTGTATACGCAATTACGCCTTTCAACTTTACAGCTATTGCCGGAAACCTTCCGTCTAGTGCAGCATTAATGGGGAACGTTGCTATCTGGAAGCCAAGTGACAGCCAAGTATATTCAGCAAAAGTAGTGTTGGATGTATTTAAAGAAGCTGGTGTACCGGACGGTGTCATTAATATGGTAATGGGTGATCCTGAAATGATTACCGATACTGTTTTGGCAAGTCCAGACTTTAGCGGGTTGCATTTCACAGGCTCTACAACTGTATTTAAAAATATCTGGAAACAAATAGGAAATAACATCCACAACTATAAAACGTATCCACGTATTGTAGGTGAAACAGGCGGAAAAGATTTTATCATCGCACATAAAACTTCAAACCCTAAGCAAGTAGCAACCGCTATTTCACGCGGTGCTTTTGAATTCCAAGGTCAAAAATGTAGTGCTGCCAGCCGTTGCTATATTCCTAAAAGTATTTGGAATGATGTGAAAAAATATGTTCAGGAAGATTTAAAATCCTTTAAAATGGGAACGCCTGAAAATATGGAGAATTTCATCAATGCAGTAATCCACGAAGGTTCTTTTGATAAATTGGCAAGCTATATTGACCAAGCTAAAAAAGATGATAATGCAGAGATTGTTGCTGGTGGTGAGTATGATAAAAGTGAAGGATATTTCATCCAACCTACGGTTATTAAAACGGAAGACCCTAAATATACAACTATGTGTACAGAGCTTTTCGGCCCGGTAGTTACCATCTATGTATATGAAGATGACAAGTGGGAAGAAACCCTTCATTTAGTTGACGAGACTAGTGATTACGCACTAACAGGTGCTGTATTTAGTGAAGACCGTTACGCACTGCAACAAGGAGTTGATATTCTTGAAAATGCAGCTGGTAACTTCTACTTAAACGATAAGCCAACAGGTGCTGTTGTAGGACAACAACCATTTGGTGGCGCACGTGCAAGTGGGACAAACGATAAAGCAGGAAGTAAATTAAACTTATACCGATGGATTTCTCCTCGTATGGTTAAAGAAACCTTTGTTTCGGCTACTGATTATAGATATCCGTTTTTAGGGTAAGCTGTAAAGTCATTATGTAATTTCAAAAGATCGTCTATAAATTTATAGACGATCTTTTTTTGTACCTTTTTCCTATGAAATATTCTATTGAAAATGAACGTGTCGTTTTTAACGACCATTATAAGATGTTAAAAGCTGAAACTACCTACGACAGTTTTAAAGGCGACACCATTAAAGCCAAAAGATTAGCTTTTCATAGAGGCGACTCTGTTGCTATTGTGCTTTACGAAAGTGATACAGATAGTGTTTTATTAACCAATCAGTTTAGGTATCCTACCACACAACATGATGAAGGTTGGATTATGGAAATTCCTGCAGGTTCTTTGGAAAAAGACGAAAATCCCTCAAGCTGTATGGAACGTGAGGTACTAGAAGAATTAGGCTATCAAATTAATGATCCGCAACTTATTTCACAATTTTATACCTCTCCTGGAGGTTCTACAGAGCGGCTTTCGCTGTTTTATGCTGAAGCTACTTCAGAAGATAAAATTAAAACAGGCGGCGGTGTTGAAAGTGAACATGAAGACATCCAATTAGTAAAAATTCCGGTTCCTGAAATAGGAGTGTATCTTTCAGAAAAAATTGTAGATGCAAAAACTATTATTGGGCTACAGTGGTTTCTATTTCAGAAAATGAATGAAATTAAACGGTAGTTTCTCAGAAAAAAATCATCCTTTAAACTTTAAAGGAACATGCACCACGCTTTTCGTTTCAAAAAAATCTTCTTCAAAATAATCGGGTAAATTGTAAATAGTGGCTTTCGGATACTTAGCGAGTTCTTCGGTGAGATCACCTCCTTTTAAATATAGGATCCCATTTTTAAGTTCGTGTTTGCTTTTTTTGGCTATCCTTCCTTTCACCCAACGCACAAAGGTTTCCATTTGAGCGACCGCACGACTTACAATAAAATCGTATTGACCGGTTATATTTTCAGCACGATCGTTAGTAATTTTCACATTTTTTAACCCCAATCCTTCTGAAACTTCTTCAACGACTTTAATTTTCTTCCCAATACTATCAACCAAATGAAATTGTGTTTCAGGAAATAAAATAGCCAATGGAATTCCTGGAAATCCACCGCCAGTGCCAACATCTAAAACGTGCGCCCCAGGTTTAAAGCTTTGGATTTTTGCAATTCCCAAAGAATGCAGCACATGACGAAGGTACAATTCATCAATATCCTTCCGGGAAACAACGTTTATTTTTAAATTCCAATCTTGATAAAGCGCTTCTAACGTTTTAAATTGATCTTGTTGATTTTCAGAAAGATGCGGGAAATACTTTAAAATTAGGTCCATAATAGAAATCTAGAGCGCAAAAGTATAACTTATAGTTAAATTTTCTATGCTTGTGGCAGGGTATTTGATTTAAGATATGTATTTTTATCCATTAATTTCTTCAGAAGAAATTCTGTACAAATACAAACTAAGTGAACACTCCTTATATAAAATTTTCGCGCGTAGATTCAGCTAAATTTTTTAGAACATTGAACAAACGCGTAAACTCATACTTTAAAGAAAACGAGATACCACGTACCGGTAATTGGAAATTACACCTTAAAACCGTGGTTATGTTTTCGATATACCTTACTCCCTACTTTTTATTATTAACATTAGATTTTCCTACGTGGGCACAAATTCTTTTCACCCTCATTATGGGTGTAGGAATGGCAGGCGTTGGTATGAACGTAATGCACGATGCTAATCACGGTGCGTACTCGTCAAAAAAATGGATCAATAAAATAATGGGAGGCAGCATGTACATTTTAGCCGGTAATGTTTATAACTGGCAAGTGCAACACAATGTATTGCACCATACGTATACCAATATTCATGGTCATGATGAAGATATGGAGGCTGGCCGGGTAATTCGCTTTTCAAAACATGCCAAATGGCGTCGTATTCATAAGTTTCAACAATATTACAGTGTTTTCTTATACGGATTGCTAACATTCAATTGGGCATTAACGACAGACTTTAAGCAAACGAAAAGTTATTTGTCTAGAAAACTTTCCTACGGAAAATTACCAAAACCCATTACACAATGGAGCAAGTTGATCATTACAAAAATCATTTACATGGGGGTTTGGATTGCAATCCCGATTTTGTTTTTTAACATTGCTTGGTGGAAAATTCTTATAGGCTTTTTCATTATGCATTACGTGGCTGGCCTCATTTTAAGTATTGTATTTCAACTGGCTCATATTGTGGAAGACACCGATATGCCATTACCTGATGAAACTGGCAGTATGAAAAATACATGGGCAATCCATCAATTATTTACCACGGTTAATTTTTCTACTAAAAACAAAATAGTAAATTGGTTTACCGGAGGCTTGAACCATCAAGTGGAACACCATATTTTTCCAAATATAAGCCATGTGCATTATTCTAAAATTTCAGAAATTGTACGTGAAACTGCCTTGGAATTCAACCTTCCATACAACGAGTACAAAACTACTAGAGGTGCCATTGTAGCACACTTTAAATATTTAAAACAAATGGGGCTTAAGCCCTCAATACCTGCATAATTTACTTATATGAAGCAACTACTTTCGGACCGCGTTAACAAAATGGCCACATCTGCCACACTAGCCATGGCAGCTAAAGCAAGGGAACTTCGAGAAGAAGGAAAAGACATCATTGGGCTCAGCCTGGGTGAACCAGATTTTACGGTTCCAGAGTTTGTGAAAGAAGCCGCAATTAGAGCTATTGAAGAAGATTATCACGCATACACCCCTGTTGATGGTTACAAAGAACTAAAACAAGCCATCATTAAAAAATTTAAAAGAGATAACAAGCTTGAGTACAAACTTTCTCAAATTGTTGTTTCTACAGGTGCTAAACAATCCCTTGCAAACTTAGCGCAAGTTTTATTGAATGAAGGCGATGAGGTATTACTACCCGCACCTTACTGGGTAAGCTACAGAGATATTGCAAAAGTAGCTGAAGGTGTTCCTGTTGAGATAAAAACCACTATTGATAGTGACTTTAAAGTTACACCTGAAGCCCTCGAAGCCGCCATTACCCCAAAGACTAAAATGATTATGTACAGCTCTCCTTGCAACCCAAGCGGATCTGTTTATAGTAAAAGTGAATTACGCGCCCTTGCCGATGTGTTAGTCAAATACCCTGACATTATTGTGATTAGTGATGAAATTTACGAGCACATCAACTTCACCAACGAACATGCTTCTATGGCACAATTTGATGATATGTACGACCGTACCGTCACCGTAAATGGCGTTTCAAAAGCATATGCGATGACCGGCTGGAGAATAGGTTTTATTGGCGCTCCCGAATGGATTGCCAAAGCGTGTACCAAAATGCAAGGACAAGTAACCAGCGGCACGAACTGTATTGCTCAACGCGCCACGATTACCGCTTTAGAAGAATCTCCTCGTAAGATTCAATATATGGTGGAAGCGTTTAAAGAACGTAGAAAACTGATTTTAGACTTGCTTTCTGAAATTCCGGGGATAAAAACCAACGAGCCAGAAGGGGCATTTTATGTCTTTCCTGATGTTTCAAGTTTCTTCGGAAAAACGATACGCGGAACTACAATAAACACCGCGACCGATTTCTCATTGTTTCTTTTAGAAGAAGCCTTGGTAGCAACCGTTACCGGTGAAGCTTTTGGCGACCCCAACTGTATCCGACTTTCATATGCAGCTTCCGAAGCAGATATTAAAGAAGCTATGAAACGAATTAAGAAAGCACTTTCAGAATAAACATCCAAAAAATATAATTGATGGCAACCATACTTTTACTTGGCAGTGGTGAATTAGGAAAAGAATTCACCATCGCTGCGCAACGCATAGGACAAACAATCGTTGCTGTAGATAGTTATGAAAATGCGCCTGCTATGCAAGTGGCAGACACGTTTGAGGTAATCAACATGTTAGACGGAGATGCATTGGATGCTCTTGTTGAAAAACACAAGCCAGATTATATCGTTCCGGAAATTGAAGCCATTCGCACTGAACGGTTTTATGAATATGAAAAGCAAGGTTACACCGTAGTTCCTTCAGCAAAAGCCGCGAATTATACGATGAACCGAAAGGCAATTCGTGATCTCGCTTCAAAAGAATTAGGCATTAAAACAGCCGAATATAGGTATGCAACTTCAGCAGAAAGTTTACAAAAAGCAGTTGCTGAAATTGGTATGCCGTGCGTGGTAAAACCTTTAATGTCTTCCAGTGGAAAAGGACAAAGCACCATTAAAACCGAAGCAGACATTAAGAAAGCGTGGCAGTATTCACAAGAAGGCTCCCGTGGTGATGTAGCTGAAGTTATTGTAGAAGCCTTTGTAAATTTTAATTACGAGATTACCTTATTAACCGTAACGCAACGCAATGGCGAAACACTCTTTTGTCCACCAATAGGCCACAGGCAAGAACGAGGCGATTACATGGAAAGCTGGCAACCCGCGTCTATGGATAATTCCCATTTAAAAACTGCTCAGGATATGGCCGCCAAAGTGACCAAGGAACTTACCGGATCAGGAATTTGGGGCGTCGAATTTTTTGTAGCAGACGACGGCGTTTATTTTTCTGAACTCTCTCCAAGACCTCACGACACAGGCATGGTTACACTAGCTAACACACAAAATTTTAATGAATTTGAACTGCATTTGCGTGCTGTTTTAGGATTGCCTATTCCTGAAATAACACAAGAAAGAATAGGCGCGAGTGCTGTAATTTTAGCTCCTGGAGATTCAAATAATCCAACATTTGAAGGACTGGAACTAGTTTCAGCAACCGAAAAATGTGATTTTAGGTTATTCGGAAAACACACCGCTCGTCCTTATAGACGAATGGGAATTGTGGTAACCTATGATTCTTTAGACAGTTCTGTTTCCGAAGTAACAAAAAAAGCTAGAAAATTAGCAGATACAATTAAGGTAAAGCTCTAGTGTTACCGATTCCGCCAGAAGAATGGCGTTAACAATATTAAGACTGTAAACAGCTCTAACCTACCGATTAACATTAGGAAAGAAGCCCACCATTTGGCAGCCCCTGGTAACGCTCCGTAATTATTTACCGGCCCTAAATCTCCTAGTGCTGGCCCAACGTTTCCTAATGTTGAAGCTGCTCCTCCCAAAGCAGTTCTAAAGTCTAAGCCAAGCCAGGAAAAAACTAACACGCCCATTATAAAGGAAAGCATGTACAAGATAAAAAAGCCTAATATATTATATACGATAGGCTGTTCAACGGCCTTGTTGTTATACCGTACCGGCAAAATAGCATTTGGATGTAACGTCCGTTTAAACTCTAAAATACCATTTTTTATCATAAGTAAATGACGTACAATCTTTACACCACCGGCAGTTGAACCTGCAGAACCTCCTAAAAACATAAGACCAAAGAAAAACACGACAAGAAAAGGGGTCCACAATGTGTAATCTGCCGAAACAAATCCCGTTGTAGTAATTATAGTAAGGACCTGAAACATTCCATGCCTCAATGCACTTTCAAATCGTCCCCATATCATAGGATGATTGATGGTAGAAGCCGAAATATCGGCTTTAAAATATATAAGAAGCGTTGCTATGACAGTAAAAGACAGGATAAAAAAGCAATACCATTTAAATTCATCATCTTTTAAAATTTTGGAAAATTTTGTTTTAAATGCAAAATAACTCAGCACAAAGTTAGTACCGGCTAAAAACATAAAAACAATGATAATGTATTGGATTATAGGTTGGTTATTCCAATAAGCAACACTTGCATTTTTTGTTGAAAATCCACCCGTACTTAGCGTGCTCAAGGAATGATTTATAGCATCGAAAAAACTCATTCCTGCCAATTTCAACAATAGTGTTTCAATAAGCGTGTAAGCAACGTAAATAACCCACAACCGCTTAGCGGTATCTGTAATTCTAGGGTGTAGCTTGTCGCCTCCAGGACCGGGAGCTTCAGCAGAAAACAACTGCATACCTCCTATTCCCAATAATGGAAGAATAGCTATTGCTAAAACAATAATCCCCATTCCTCCTATCCAATGTGTTATACTACGCCAAAAAAGGACACCTTTCGGTATACTTTCAATATCGCTTAATATGGAAGCTCCGGTTGTGGTGTAACCACTCATGGTTTCAAAAAAAGCATTTGTAAACCCTGGAATGGCACCGCTAAATAGATAGGGCAACGTTCCTGCCAATGACATGCATATCCAACCAAAAGTTACAATAAGATATCCTTCCCTTTTTTGAATTTCCTTGCGGTGGTTTCTTGTTACAAGCATCGCTGTACCGCCAATTGCTAGCGTGACAATACCTGCATAAAAAAGTTGTAATACGACGCCATCTTTATATAAAAAGCTAACTAACGCACTTAAAAACATAAAGCCAGCATTTACCGCTAAAAGTAAACCCAGTAAATGAAATATGATTTTTAAGTTAAGTCTGGCAAATGATCGCATTACACAAAAAGTTTTTCAACCTTACCAATAGATTGTGGTAAACAGCAGATTACAATACGATCGCCATTTTTAATTTTGAAATCCCCCAAGGCAATCAAGCCTTCGTTATCTCTAACGACGCCACCAATAATTGCAGATCGAGGTAAATCAATGTCTTTAATTTTTTTATCGCACACTTTTGAAGAGTTGGTAACGATGAATTCTAGTAATTCTGCATTCATATTGTTCAGCTTGGTCATTGCAACAACCTCCCCTTTACGAACATACCTAAATATATTATTGGCCGCCAATAACTTTTTATTGATCAACGTGTCAATACCGATGGACTGTGACAACTGAAAGTAATCCATATTTTCAACGAGTGCGATTGTTTTCTTCACTCCTTTAGATTTTGCCACCAAGCATGACATAATATTAGTTTCACTATTTCCGGTAACGGCAATAAACGCATCCATTTCGTTGATAGATTCTTCCTGCAATAAATCTACATTTCGGCCATCGCCATTAATTACAAGACAGCTTGGAATATCATCGGCTATTTCAAAAGCTTTGTCTTTATCGCTTTCTATTAATTTAACCCGAAAACTGTGTTTGCATAAATCTCTAGCTGTTTTATACCCAATTTTACTACCACCAAGAATCATTACATTTTTAATCTCTTCCCGTACTTTTCCGGTAAGTTTAAAAATCTCCTCCACTCCTTTTTCCGTCGTGGTAAAATATACTTGATCTCCTTCTTTAAACTGCGTATCACCTCTAGGAATAAGTGTATATTGAGTACCAAATCGCTGTATTGCGAGCGGTACGTAATTTAAATCTGGATATAAATCGCCTACTTCTTTAACCGTTTTGCCTACAAAAATAGCCGTGCGTGATAAATTTAAACCAATCATGGTAAGCGCACCGTTTTCAAATTCATAGGTGTCATTAAAAGCACTTTGGCTCAATAATAATGCTATTTCATTAGCAGCAAGTGATTCTGGCGAAATAAGTTCGTCGATACCAAACTTAGTAAAGCCCACTTCTTCTTTCTTTTCAATAAATTCAGTATTAGAAATTCGGGCTACTGTACGTTTGGCTCCTAACTGTTTTGCTAAAACACATACCGTAATATTGGTTGTTTCACTGGAAGTTACCGCAATTATTAAATCTGTTGACGCTATTTTGGAATCTTTTAAAACCGAGATAGACGTAGCATCTCCCCGAACCACACGAATATCCAAATGGGTATCTGCGTAAGCCAATGATTCTTTATTGGTATCTATAAGTGTTATATCCTGAGATTCGTAAGACAGCAGTTTAGCTAAATGAAATCCCACTTCACCGGCACCGGCAATAATAATCTTCATAAACGTCTTCTAATAAGTGCGGCAAAGTTATATAATTTAAAATTAGTTATTAGAAAGTATTTATAAATCTCTTTTACATAAAGAAGTTACGTTTCATTTTCTACTTCAAAATGTATATGCAATTGCTTACAAGTATCAAAAAAAACGTAGTTTTGTTTCCGTTATGACTTCAGAAAAAAAAGTGACACCCTATAAAGATTCCGCTGAAAACAAAAAGCAGCAGGTAGAAAAAATGTTCGATACCATTTCTGGTGAATACGACGGATTAAACCGTGTTATTTCCTTAGGAAGTGATATTAAATGGCGAAAAAAGGTAATTAAAATGGTTGCCGAAACCAAACCAGATACTATACTGGATATTGCAACTGGCACAGGCGACCTTGCCATACAGTTTGCCCAAAACACAACCACTTCTAAAATTATTGGTTTAGACCTTTCAGAAGGGATGCTCTCTGTAGCCCGAAAAAAGGTAAAAGGGAAAGCTATTGAAAATACCGTTGAATTTGTAAAAGGAGATTCTGAAGCGTTACCGTTTGATAAAAATTCCTTCGATGCCATTACGGTTTCCTTCGGAATTCGGAATTTTGAAAATTTAGAAAAGGGGTTGTCAGAAATTTTAAGGGTTTTGAAAAAAGATGGGATTTTTGTTATTTTGGAAACTTCGGTACCCACTAAATTCCCTTTTAAACAAGGCTACTCTATTTATACCAAAGGTGTTTTACCCATCATTGGTAAATTGTTTTCTAAAGATAAAGTGGCATACCGATATTTAAGTGAAAGCGCCTCGATTTTTCCACATGGAGAAGCACTAAACAATATTTTACGTAAAATTGGGTTTATAGAAGTGGAAAACAAACCACAAACATTTGGCGTAGCCACCATTTATACAGCTACTAAATAATATGAAGAAACTATTTTTTGTGCTTGCCATATTACTATTCGCAGAAAGTGCTCAAGCTCAGCTTTTTAGCAAAGAGAAATTAGCTAACCGAGAATCATTCGACAAACGTTTTCTTACGTATGGTTATTTTTTGGGCTTTAACAGTTACGATTTTAAATTTGACTACAAAAACGAAAACCCAAACAACAGAACCGATATCCTTGTTGAAGGCGATGTAGGATTTAGTGTCGGCCTTGTGGGTGATATGCGTATTAATGAGTATGTAAATTTACGATTAGAACCTGGCTTATACTATGCGCAACGAAACTTACGGTTTCCGGGTTTTACTGAAGAAAAGGATATTTTACGTGAAGTAAAATCTACGTATATCCATGTGCCACTGCTAGTCAAGATTTCTACCAAAAGATTGAATAATTTCAAACCCTTTATTATAGGCGGTGTTTCTACTTCTTTAAATTTATCGAGCAATGAAGACAACCCGCAAGATAATTCAGCTGGGGAATTCAGAATGACGAAAGGCACAAATTATTATGAAGTTGGTTTTGGTATCGATTTTTACCTCTACTATTTTAAGTTTACCCCTTCTATTCGCGGTGTTTTTGCTATGAGTGACGAGTTGGTTAGGGACGAAGACCCAAACAGCCCTTGGACTGGGAATATCAGTAAGATGTCCACACGTGGCGTTTTTATCAATTTTACATTTCAGTAAAGCGTCTCGCTTCACTTAATAAAATGGCCGTTGCGGTTGCGACGTTTAAACTTTCGGTAGTCTGATTGCCAAACTGAGGGATGGCAATTTTTTCAGTAATTAACCTTTCAATAGTTCCTGAAACACCATTCGCTTCATTTCCCATTACAATAATAGCATCTTCCTGAAGTTTCTTTGTGTACACATTTGCGCCGTCCATAAAAGCCCCGTAAATGGGCAAAGAAGACTCTTTTAAGTAATCTTCTATATCCAAATATTGAATGGCAACACGGGCAAGCGAACCCATTGTTGCTTGCACTACTTTTGGATTGTAACAATCGGTCGTATCGGTTGAGCAGATTAACTGTTTTACACCAAACCAATCGCAAAGCCTGATGATGGTTCCCAAATTTCCAGGATCACGAACCGCATCTAGTACCAAGGTTAGCCCTTTAGCTTCAATCGGTTTTTTTTCAGGAATTTCAAAAACAGCTAACGATGTATTTGCTGTTTTTAAAAAACTTAATTTCTGAAGTTCGGCTTGCGTAACGTGAAAGCTTTCTTCAGAAGAAATTTCACTTTCATCAACAGAAAAAAAGGAGTGAATTTTCAAGCTTTCGTTCTTTAATTCTGAAATAACTTTAGGACCTTCGCCCACAAAAAGTCCGTATTTTTCCCGGTACTTTTTTTGCTGTAAGCTCGTTATTAGTTTTATTTGACTTTTACTTACCAAATTATAGTATTTTTGAAATTAAGTAAACCTGAACACTTGACCCAAACCCTCACAAAAATAGCATTATTTTTAGGAGTAACCGCACTGTTTCTATCTTGTAACGCTGTAAAACGCGTACCAGACGACAAGTTTTTACTCACTAAAAATACCATTGTCGTTGATAGCCTAGAAATCACCGATAGTAGGGTGTACAGTCAATTAAAGCAAAAACCCAATCCTAAAATTCCACTTGTAGGTACTCCACTCGGGCTTCATATATACAATTTGGCAGATCCATATCCAGACTCCACGTATCAAAAATGGTTGCACAAAAAACCAAAGCGTGAAGAGCGGTTAGTTAAATTTCTTTCAAGAAAACAAGTAACAGAATTGGGTAATAGCTACGTTGGTCTTAATAAATGGCTGCAAAAATCTGGTGACGAACCAGTTATTATTGATAAAGAGAAAATTGAAAAATCTAAAGAGCGCCTCAAACGATATTATACCAGTTTTGGCTATTTTAATACCGAAACAGCTCATACAATAACGCCACTTGAAAAGAAGAAAAAACGTGCTAACATTACCTACAATGTTAAAAGACACCAACCCTATTTTGTGGACTCCATTGTTCAAAAGATAACATCTCCGGTTGTTGATTCACTTTATAAGAAATCCATCGGAAATTCATTTATAAAATCGGGTAAACAGTATGATGCAAATGATTTTGTAGATGAACGGGACCGACTGACCATCCAATTTAGAAACTCTGGTTTATATCATTTTGATCAAGATTATGTAGGCTATGTTGCCGATACGGTAAACACTGGACATAAAGCCAATATTGAACTCATTATACCCAATAGAGAGGTAACTGAAGGCGACAGCACCTACACCGAGCCTTTTAAAGTACACACCGTAAATGAAATACGCATCATTACAGATTTTGGGTATGAGCACCGAAACGAAACACCAACCGATTCGGTAGAATATGAAGGGTATAAGCTGTATAGCTTTAACGAGCTAAAATACAACCCAAAAGCTATCACCGATGCCATATCTATTGCACCAGATTCTATCTTTAAAGATATAGACCGAACGCTAACCTATAACCAAATAAACGACCTTAAAGTTTTTAAATACCCAAACATAAGCTACCAAGAAGATCCGCGCGACAGCACAGGCAAAAAGCTAATCACCACCATTCTACTTACCCCTAGAAAAAAATACAATTTAGGCGTCGATTTTGACGCCTACACCTCTACCATTCAACAATTTGGTATTGGTTTTAGCTCTACTTTTCAAATTAGAAATGTTTTTAGAGGAGCTGAAATTTTAGAGATTTCAGGTCGCGGAAGTGTCGGTTCTTCGGCAGATAAAGGCGGAGGATTTTTCAATACGTCAGATTTGGGCGGCGATGTAAAACTTAGTTTTCCAAGGATTTTATTTCCACTGAGCACAGATTCGTTTATTAAAAAATACATGTCCCCTACTACCGAAATCAGTGTTGGTTTTAGCGCACAAAATAACATTGGGCTTGATAAACAAAACATAAACGCCATTTTCAATTACCGTTGGAAACCATCAAAAATTCGCACCAATCAATTTAATTTGGCAAACGTGCAATATGTTCGTAATCTTAGGACAGATAATTATTTTAATATATATCAAAACACATACAATCGTTTAAATCAAATTGCGGAAGAAATAGGATATGATTTCATGGGCGACCCTACTGGCAATCCAACACTTGGCATACCAGACGAAGCCAATCAACTTATTGATGGTATATTAGATAGAAGTCTTCCAAACACTGTTTCCCCAGAAATTTATAGCGAAGTTTTAGGAATAGATGAACGCAAATTTAGACTCACCGAAGACAATCTTATTTTCGCTTCAAACTTCACTTGGACTCGTGATACTCGTGAGAATATTTACGACAATAATTTTTCCCGCTTACGATGGAAACTAGAAAGTGCCGGAAACTTTCTTTCGCTTGCTTCTCGTGTAACTGGACAGGAAAAAAATGCAAACGGTAATTACGAAACATTAGGTGTTGCCTACTCGCAGTATATCAAGGCTGAAACCGAATACATAAAACACTGGGCATTAAATGACGACAACATTCTCGCCGTTAGGGCTTTTGGTGGGATTGCCATTCCCTACGGAAACAGTAACAACATACCTTTTACAAGAAGTTATTTTGCTGGTGGAGCCAATGATAATAGAGGTTGGCGAGCCTACGATTTAGGCCCTGGAAGTAGCGGTGGTATTCTTGATTTTAACGAAGCGAATTTTAAATTAGCTTTCAACGCAGAATACCGCTACACCATTTTAGGAGCATTTAAAGGAGCGTTTTTTATCGATGCTGGAAACATCTGGAATGTTCTTGATAACGAAGAAAGAGAAGCTTTTAAATTTAACGGCATACAAGACCTGAAAGAATTGGGAGTTGCCTCAGGATTCGGCCTTCGGTACGACTTTGGTTTTTTTGTACTCCGGTTCGATATAGGCTTTAAAACACACGATCCTGCCAGACCTGTTGGCGAACGCTGGTTTAAGGATTATAATTTTAGAAATGCCGTTTATAATATAGGTATCAACTATCCCTTCTAACCCGCTAAAAATTCTTATTTTTGCAGGTAAAACAAACAAAACTATGAATCATTCCATCCAGCCCGGCGTAGCAACCGGACGCGAAGTTCAAAAAATACACCAATACGCTAAAGATAAAGGCTTTGCTATGCCTGCGGTAAACGTTGTTGGTTCCAACACCATCAACACCGTTATGGAAACGGCCGCTGCTTTAAATTCGCCCGTAATTATACAGTTTTCAAACGGAGGCGCATACTTTAATGCCGGTAAAGGATTGAGCAACGAAAATCAAAAAGCTGCTATTTTAGGTGGTGTTTCTGGTGCAAAGCACATCCATGAGTTAGCTGAAGCATATGGTGCTACGGTTATTTTACACACCGATCACGCCGCTAAAAAATTATTACCTTGGATAGATGGTTTATTAGATGCTGGGGAAGAGTTCTACAAAGAAAAAGGAAAGCCGCTTTTCAGTTCGCATATGATTGATCTTTCAGAAGAACCTCTTGAAGAGAATATTGAAATTTCAAAAAAATACTTGGAACGCATGAGCAAAATGGGTATGACACTGGAAATTGAATTGGGCATTACTGGTGGTGAAGAAGATGGTGTGGATAATACCGATGTAGATTCTTCAAAATTATATACGCAGCCAGAAGAAGTTGCGTATGCGTATGAAGAACTATTAAAAGTGAGCGATCAATTTACTATTGCTGCTGCCTTCGGAAATGTGCACGGTGTTTACAAGCCAGGAAATGTAAAATTGACACCTGTTATTCTAAAAAATTCGCAGGAATACATTCAGAAAAAATATAATACCAATCACAATCCTATCGATTTTGTTTTTCACGGCGGAAGTGGTTCTACCGTAGAAGAAATAAGAGAAGCAATTGGCTATGGTGTTATTAAAATGAATATTGATACCGATTTGCAATACGCTTTTAGCGAAGGACTTCGTGATTACGTAATCAAAAATATTGATTATTTAAAAACACAAATAGGAAACCCAGAAGGCGAAGAAGTACCGAATAAAAAATATTACGACCCGAGAAAGTCGTTGCGCGAAGGCGAATTAACCTTCAAAAAACGATTGGAAAAGGCATTTGAAGACCTTAACAACGTAAACACATTATAACCTTAAAACTCCTCAACTATGTCTTGGTTTAAAAGAACAAAAAAAGGAATTCAAACCCCTACCGAAGAGAAAAAAGACGTCCCAAAAGGATTGTGGTATAAATCTCCAACCGGAAAGATTGTAGATTCTGAAGAGCTTGAAAAAAACTTTTACGTAAGCCCAGAAGATGGCTATCACGTAAGAATTGGAAGCAATGAGTATTTTGAATTGCTTTTTGATGATAATCAGTACAAAGAGTTGGATAAAAATTTAACTTCAAAAGATCCATTAAAATTTGAAGACAAGAAAAAATATCCAGATCGCTTAAAAGATGCCCAAAAGAAAACCGGCCTTAAAGATGCAGTACGCACCGGTGTTGGTAAGTCTATGGGTAAGGATTTAGTGATTGCCTGTATGGACTTTAGTTTTATAGGCGGTTCTATGGGAAGTGTTGTAGGCGAAAAAATAGCCCGTGCGGCAGATTATTCGCTTAAAAACAATATTCCGCTTATGATCATCTCAAAAAGTGGTGGTGCGCGTATGATGGAAGCAGTCCTTTCTTTAATGCAATTGGCAAAAACTAGTGCTAAATTGGCACAATTGTCAGATGCAGGGATTCCATACATTTCATTATGTACCGACCCTACAACCGGAGGAACAACCGCATCCTTTGCCATGTTGGGCGATATTAACATTAGTGAACCAGGCGCCTTAATTGGTTTTGCAGGTCCTAGAGTAGTACGCGATACAACTGGACAAGAATTACCTGATGGATTTCAAACAGCAGAGTTTCTAAAAGAACACGGCTTTTTAGATTTTATCACGCACCGAAGAGACTTAAAAATGCGCATAAATCAATATTTAGATTTAGTACTGAATCGCCCTATGCGTGAAAAAACCGCTTAATTTTTATTAAATAAAGACGGCGAGTTAACAAAATAGTTTTGTACTTTTGCCGCTTGATTGCCAAAGAGGTAGTCGTACATAAAAATCATTTTAATAATATTGGCATGTATTTAACTGCAGACGAGAAAAAAGAATTATTCAAAAAACACGGTAAGTCTGAAAACGACACCGGTTCTACAGAAGGTCAAGTTGCATTGTTCACACAACGTATCGAGCACCTTTCACAACACCTTAAAAAAAACCAGAAAGACTATAACACAGAGCGCTCTTTGGTAAAATTGGTAGGTAAACGTAGATCATTACTAGATTATCTTATGAAAAAAGATGTTGTAAGATATCGTGAAATTGTTAAAGAATTAGGCTTACGTAAGTAAGTATATAAAGGGGCTTTTTTAAGCCCCTTTATTGTTTAAAATCCGGAAATTCAACACCTCTGGATGTTTCTAAAAAAGCAGAAACAAATAGAAAAAGCTACCCTTAGGTTTTTCATTGGTCACCACAACAACACAACTTTTGTTCGACAACCGGACAACGACCAACTTTAACTGCGCCTATTCTCCCGATAGCTATTGGGATGCGCAATAATGAAAAACAATATGATACCTAAAGTATTTAAAGAGGTTATAGACCTTGGCGATGGTAGGGAAATCTCTATCGAAACTGGAAAATTGGCAAAACAGGCTCACGGCTCTGTTGTTGTCCAATCTGGAAAGTGTATGTTACTTTGTACCGTAGTTTCTAATTACGAACAAAAAGACTTACCATTCTTACCACTAACAGTAGATTACCGCGAAAAATTCGCAGCAGCAGGACGTTATCCTGGTGGATTCTTTAAAAGAGAAGCTCGACCAAGTGATGGTGAAGTTTTAACGATGCGTTTAGTGGATCGTGTACTACGTCCATTATTCCCAAAGGATTACAGTGCTGAAACACAGGTAATGATCCAGTTAATGTCTCACGACGAAGATGTGATGCCAGAAGCAATGGCAGGTTTAGCGGCTTCAGCAGCTATCCAATTATCAGATTTTCCTTTTGAATGCGCTATTTCTGAAGCGCGTGTAGGTCGTGTAGATGGTAAATTCATCATCAATCCAACAAGAGCACAATTAGCAGAATCTGATCTCGAAATGATGATTGGTGCTTCAGCTGACAGCGTGATGATGGTGGAAGGTGAAATGGATGAGATTTCAGAAGAAGATATGGTAGAAGCAATAAAGTTTGCACACGAAGCCATTAAAGTACAAATTGCAGCACAACATCGCCTAGCTGATGCAGCAGGAAGAAAAGAAGTACGTGAGTACGACGGTGAAACTACTAATGCAGACCTTGAGAAAAAGGTACACGATATGGCGTATGACAAAGTGTATGCTGTAGCAAAAGCTGGTTCTTCAAAAGCAGAGCGTACAGAAGCCTTTGCTAAGATTAAAGAAGATATAAAAGCTTCCTTTTCTGAAGAAGAAATGGAAGAATTCGGCGGTTTAGTTTCAGATTACTACCGTAAAGCTGAAAAAGCTGCAGTACGTGACCTTACCTTAAACGAAGGATTGCGTCTTGATGGTCGTAAGACTAACGAAGTTCGTGACATTTGGTGTGAAGTAGATTATTTACCATCTGTACACGGTTCGGCTGTATTTACAAGAGGTGAAACGCAAGCATTGGCAACCGTTACTTTGGGTACATCTCGTGATGCTAACCAAATAGACATGCCGTCTCAAGAAGGCGAAGAACGTTTCTACTTACACTATAACTTCCCTCCATTTTGTACGGGTGAAGCAAGACCTATTCGTGGAACATCTCGTAGAGAGATAGGTCACGGTAACTTGGCGCAACGTGCATTAAAAGGTATGGTGCCAGATGAATGCCCTTACACAGTACGTGTGGTAAGTGAAGTATTAGAATCTAACGGATCATCTTCTATGGCAACTGTTTGTGCAGGGACCATGGCATTGATGGATGCTGGTGTGCAAATGAAAAAACCAGTTTCTGGTATCGCTATGGGATTAATTTCTGATGGTGATTCTGGTAAATATGCTGTATTGTCTGATATTTTAGGGGATGAAGATCACTTAGGAGATATGGACTTTAAAGTAACGGGTACTGCAGATGGTATCACGGCTTGCCAAATGGATATTAAAGTAAAAGGATTGTCTTACGAAATTTTAGTGAATGCACTAAAACAAGCGCGTGATGGTCGTTTACATATCTTAGGTAAACTAACAGATGCTATTGCACAACCAAATGCAGATGTTAAATCTTACGCGCCTAAAATGGTATCGGTAAGAATTCCTAACGAGTTTATTGGTGCTATGATTGGACCTGGCGGAAAAGTAATACAAGAACTTCAAAAAGAAACGGATACAACAATTGTTATTAACGAAGATCCAGAAACTGAAGAAGGTATTATTGAAATTTTAGGAACCGGTCAAGAAGGTATTGATGCCGTATTAGCTAAAATTGATTCTGTTACGTTTAAACCAGTAGTTGGAAGCGTTTACGAAGTGAAAGTAATCAAGATGCTTGATTTTGGAGCCGTAGTTGAATATGTTGATGCTCCTGGTAATGAAGTATTGTTACACGTATCAGAGTTAGCTTGGGAACGTACTGAAAACGTAAGCGATGTTGTAAACATGGGCGACGTGATTGATGTTAAATACTTTGGTATTGATAAGCGAACTAGAAAAGAGAAAGTTTCTAAAAAAGCCTTAGAACCAAAACCTGAAGGCTATCAAGAGCGTAAAAGCAGTGGCGGAAGCCGTGATAACAATAGAGATCGCGACAACCGAAACCGTGATAAAAAGAGAGACTAAATTTCTTTCTTTATAGATTATAAAACGCCTTCTCTCGAAATTTCGGGAGAAGGCGTTTTTTTTAGTTAGAAATCTCCTCTTTACTTTGTTCTCTTTTATTCCATTGTAAAACAATACCGGCACCAATCATACTATTAACGCTATTAATATTGGATTGTACTTGAAGCCCTAACGAAAACCTGGCTCCTGTTTTAAACCTAAATTTTACAAGTAACGGTAACCCTATCGTCTCTTTTTGCTCAACTCCTTGACGATTACGATCAACATCTTCAGATTCGTATGAAAAATAACCAAGACCTGCATGTAAATCTATAAAAACGGTATCATTCATTTTAAACTCCCTACCATATAGCAAATTGTATTGTTTTAATTGATCATTAAACTCTTCAAAAAGTATTTCTGTTTCACTAGCAAACGAAACTGCCAATGACACTAAATGCTTTTCTTTATAGACAAAACTCAAATCAGTATTAAACACCAGTCCTCCAATATTTCCATCATTAAAAAGTCCTAAAGGCGAAAAAGAAAAAGAATGGTACTTAAATGAATTGGTATCGGTATCGGTTTCTTCTTGAGAAAACAACGGCCCGAACGACACTAAAAGTAAAAGCACAACGACGATTCGAACATTCATGATTTTTTAATTTGAAAATAAATCTTTAAACATCATACAATAAAGGTAATTCAGAAAATTATAAAATATTTAGTTATCTTACTTTTTTATCTGCCATTATTGCAGAAAACACGCCATAGTAGGCACATACTGCCATTTCTGCACTACATCAATAGAAAGGCTAAAAATTAACAATTAATTAAAGAACACGGCTTAACCACTGTATTCGTTATGGTTATCTGAGTGATATTTAAAATAATTCCGAATATTCTAAATATTCAGGATTCTCGTATGGTACTTGCACTCTATAATCCAAACAATTAAATAAACTTATGAAAGTACTAGTTATAGGCGCAGGGAATATGGGATTAACTTATGCCGAAGGCATGGCAAAATCACCTTATTTAAACCGCAGAAACTTAATGATATTTGATGTTTCTATAGAAAAAACAGAAGCATTGAGTGCTATTCCACATTTTGATGCACATGATAGTCTTGAAGACTGTCTGCCAAAAGCAGATGTTGTTTTCATTGCAGTAAAACCATATCATAGTGAAGACCTTTTTTCTAATATGAAAAATCTGGTGAATAAAGATCAAGTCTTTGTTTCTTTAATGGCCGGAATTACTATAGAAAGCATACAAGAAGGATTAGGAATTAAAAAAGTAGTCCGCACCATGCCAAATTTACCCGCTAAAGTTGGTAAAGGGATGACTTCTTTTACAGAATCTAAAGAAGTAAGTCGCATAGAACTTATCATGGTTCGCAATTTATTAGACACCACAGGCGAAGCCATTCATGTTGAAAACGAAAACTTTATAAATGCTTCAACTGGTATTTCAGGAAGTGGACCCGCTTACGTTTTCTATTTTATGCAATCGATGCTTGAAGCAGCCTTAAAAATGGGCTTTTCAGAAAACGATTCAAAAGTATTGGTTTCACAAACGTTTGAAGGCGCTGTTGCACTTTTTAATGACTCAGACCTCTCTCCTACCAGTTGGATGGACAAAGTAGCTTCAAAAGGAGGTACAACGCGTGCCGCTTTAGATTCTATGGACGATAATAATATTAAAGAATTAATTAAAGAAGCTGCTTACGCAGCCTTTAACCGAGCGACAGAACTCGGACAATAAACAAAACACCTAATCCCTTTTGGATTAAAAATTTATATGTTTAAAACAATGAAGTTGTGATAAGTCAATGAGCTACTTAGTTATTTAATTTCAACATAATAACTTTCGTAGCAAAACACTTATAGAAATTAAAAAAGCTACAACAGCATTGTAAACTTTAACTTGACAATAAAAATAAAGATATGAGTAAAAAACGAGTGGTTATTAAAGTAGGAACCAACGTTATGACGAATAAGGACAATCGCATTGTAGGCCCCATTCTGAATGAATTAGTTCGGCAAATTGCCGAATTGTACGAGAATGATATTGAGCCTATTTTGGTCTCTTCAGGATCTGCAATTGCCGGTAAGGAAGTTTTAGGCGACTGTTCTTCTGATGATCCATCAACCCGCAGACAAATATTCTCTGCAGTTGGGCAACCACGGATGATGCGTCATTACTACAGCTTGTTTCACGATCACGGAATGCGCTGTGCACAGGTATTGGCCACCAAACGTGATTTTGCACCCGGTAAACACCGCGAAAATATGATAACCTGTTATGAAGGGTTAATGAAAGAAGGTGTAATCCCTATTGCAAACGAAGACGACGCTGTTTCCTTAAAAATGTCTATGTTCAGTGATAATGACGAGCTGGCAAGCCTTGTGGCCGAATTGGTTCAAGCAGATGCCTTAATCTTGCTTACTGATACGGACGGATTGTATACCGGTCACCCGGATGATGATGATTCAGAAAAATTGACTCAAGTTCGCCACAATGAAAATGTGGAGAAATACGTTCAGAAAAATGAAAAAGGTGAAGGCGAAGGCCGAGGTGGAATGAAATCTAAACTAAAAATAGCCAAAGAAACAGCTCGTAAAAACATCCCAACTTTTATTGCTAATGGAAAACGAAAAAATGTTATCGTTGACCTTTTAGAAGGTAAAGATGTAGGAACCCGTTTTTACGCATAACAAAAATTAATTATAAACCTAGAAAGAAAGAAATATGCAATTGATAGAAACAGAAATTAAGAACAACGTTTTAGATAGCATGATGTCTATTCTTGAAAAAAGAAGAAAAGACATTATAGATGCTAATAAAAAGGATTTAGAGGCTTTTACTAGAGAAGATCAAGCTTTATATGATCGTCTTGTAGTGAATGACGCTAAGGTAGATGGCATGATAAAAGCCATCTCTGAAGTAAAAAATCAAGAAGATCCAGTAAATAAAGAAATTTCAAGCCTGACATTAGATAGTGGCCTTGAAATAAACAACCGAACAGCTCCATTTGGCACCATCATGATTATTTATGAGTCACGACCAGATGTTACCATTGAAGCTGCTGTATTAGCTTTTAAAGCCAATAATAAGATCCTTTTAAAAGGAGGGAAAGAAGCATACAATAGTAATGTAGTCTTGGTTGAATGCTGGCATCAAGCCTTGCAGGAAAACGACCTTAAAAAGGATTGGATCAAGATGCTTCAAATGAACCGTGAGGAAACTCAAGAGTTTTTAAGAAATCCTGATGAAAAACTAGACTTGATCGTACCACGTGGTGGAGAGCGATTAATTAAGTTTGTGAAAGAACACGCTACATGTGCTGTTCTTATTAGCGGTAGAGGAAACAATTTCCTATATGTACATAAAGATGCTGATTGGAAAAAAACGGTTGAAGTTATTATCAATGCGAAAACCGATAAAATTTCAGGATGTAACGCGCTAGATAAGGTATTGGTAGATAAAAACATACCAAACTATGAAGAAAAGCTGCAAGAATTGAACAAAGTGCTAAACGCTTCAAATGTTGAAGTCATTGTAGATAATGAAGTGAAAAAGGTATTGACCGATTCTGAAGTGATTTTAGATAAAAAAGTATGGTTTGAAGAATTTTTAGCGCTTAAAATAGCAATTGGTGCTGTTGACAATTTAGACGAAGCCATTGAAATGATTAATCATTATAGTGGTGGTCACTCCAGTGTTATTTTAACTGAAGATAAAGGAACTGCCAAAAAATTTATGGAACACATAGACAGTGCTGCTGTGTATCATAACGCCTCTACCCGATTTACCGATGGTGGTCAAATGGGTGTAGGTGCCGAATTAGCAATTAGTACTGATAAATTACACCACCGTGGACCTTTAGGTCTTAAACAGTTGGTGACAAACAAATATTATGTATTTGGTGATGGACACGTAAGAGTGTAAACCTTCAATAAATAGAATAGTAAACAGCCTCCAAAAGGAGGCTGTTTTTTTTATATTCAAAACTTTTTTAAAATTTCACGCAACTTTTTTATAAAAGCAACACTATTAAGTAAGAACCATTAAACAATACATGATGAAAACTACAGTTCAACTACTCTTTCTTGCTTTAATTTCAATTACTTTTTCTTGTGATAGCGACTCTATTCAGAGGGTTCCCGTTAATACCGATGTTGTGGATGCAGAACTATTTGATTTAATAAAACGAGTGCCTACCGAAGATGAAGACACTTCTATCGATTGTATTGAATTTAATTACTGGTTTAATCTATTTATTTTTGATGAAAACATGGACTTGTTCAACACAATCCCTATTATAAATAATGAACAATTTAGTGAAGTGTTAGGAAGCATACAAGAGGATCACTCCATAAGTTTAAGTTATCCCATAACAGGAACGTTAAGCACCGGAGAAACCATTGAAATAACCAACAACGAGGAGTTAAAAGAAAGTATTGATTCATGCCAAAAAGAAGAAATATTAACCGATTGTAATGGCGCATTAACCAAAGAAAACTGTCTTTGGAATGTTACAGACCCTAATAATCCAAACGGCACGTATTCCAATTCTTACTTTAAAATTGAACACGGAGGAAATGCTACTTTTTACAGTAACAACAAGGCCTATTTTGGCAGCTGGACAACTTATTTTATTGAAGACCAACTTCACCTAAACATTTTCTTAAATGACAACGGAACAGTGGGTAACGATTGGAACTTTGATTGGGAATTACAATATACGAGCGACACTTCTATGGTTATTACCAATGACGAAAATTCGTATAATATTACTATCGATTGTAGCTTGCCGTGTAAAGAGACAACCTATACAACATGTGAATTTGAAGACAACCCAGGTTTCGCCGAATTTAACTTATACGATTATTTAGCTTGTTTAAAAATTTCTCCTTTCAGTAACGAAACAGAAACGGTACAATTTTCTTTTTATGAAACAGAGGAAGATGCTGAAAATGAAACAAACGAAATTTCGGCAGAGAGCTATGTAAATACAACAAATCCGCAACAAATTTTTGTAAGAGCCGAAGATGACACATCTGGAAACATTATTAATATATTTCAACTTACAATAGAAGCGATTTTTTGTGAAGAATAAAGTATTAATACATAAAATCACTTTCTTTTTACTACTTTTTGACACCAATCGGAAAAAAATAAATGTTTGAGTTCAGAAGAAGAATTAATAGAACGGTGCAAAAAAAAGAATCGAGCAGCTCAAAGTGAACTGTTTGAACAATATAAAAACACCCTTTACTTTTTATCGTTGAAATATTGTAGAAATCAAGCAGATGCAGAGGATAATACCCAAGATGCATTTGTCACCATTTTTGAAGGAATAAAAAATTATAAAGGAAAAGGTTCTTTTGAAGGTTGGATGAAACGCATTACCATCTATAAAGCCATTGCTAAATACAAAACAAAAAAGGATATCGCAATGGATTACAAAGACAATCTTTTAGAAGACACAACTATAGAAGAAAACAAGATGAAGTTGCCACTTGAACAGTTATTAAAAGTCATTCAAAAACTGCCAGATCAATACCGGCTGGTATTTAATTTATACCAGCTGGATGGGTTTTCACATAAAGAAGTAGCCAACCTACTATCTATTTCTGAAAGTACATCAAAATCTAATTATCATCGAGCGAAACAACTTTTAAAAAACGCCATTCTAAAACTAGAAAACACCCCAAAAAACACATAAAATGGAGCATAAAAAAGACATAGGAACTTTATTTGAAGAGAAGCTCCAAAATAAAACTGTTACCCCAAAAAACAGCCTTTGGGAAAAAGTAGATACTTCATTGACACAAAGAGCAAAAAGACATAAAAAAATCTATTGGGCATGGGGAATTGCCACAGGAATTTTAATAATTGCCGGGATTTTTTTTAGTAGTATCATTTCAGAAAATTATAACGATTCTTCAAAGCAACCCAGTCCGCTAGCCATACCGATTCAGAACGATCTAAAAACGCATACAAACCCTGTGATTTCAAAAACAGACTCAGTTGATAGCATCTCAAAAATTTCAGAAAACTTAGACAAAACAACTGTTAACACATCGGATAAAAAAATCAAAGAATCAAAAGTAGAACGAGTTGAAAAAGGCTTTGATTCCTTCAGAAAGAAAACAGTGTATCGCTACTATAATAGCCAAGACGGCACGACTATAGAAACAACCAACAAAGCTTTTATAGATAGCTTGATAAGGATTGAGAAAAACACAATAAAACTCGACTCAACAAACTAAGCCCTAAAAAATTGATATCCTGTTGTTTAAAAAAAATAATGTTAATATTTTAACTTTTTTGTAACATTTATAACCTTCTTTACGTATAACTAAATAGAAGGGCAAATAACAACCGCCCGCAAACCTATTTTAAACTTACATGAGACAGTTAAAAATAACAAAACAGGTTACCAATCGGGAAACCGCCTCCTTGGATAAATATCTTCAGGAAATTGGCAAAGTTGACCTAATTACAGCGGAACAAGAAGTTGAATTGGCACAGCGCATAAAAGCGGGAGACCATCTAGCATTAGAAAAGCTTACAACAGCAAATTTACGGTTTGTTGTTTCGGTTGCTAAACAATACCAAAATCAGGGATTAACACTACCTGATCTTATCAATGAAGGAAATTTAGGACTCATTAAAGCAGCTAAACGTTTTGATGAAACTCGTGGTTTTAAGTTTATTTCCTATGCCGTTTGGTGGATTCGACAATCAATTCTTCAAGCATTAGCGGAACAGTCTCGGATAGTTCGGTTACCTTTGAACAAAATTGGTAGTATTAATAAAATTAATAAGACCTTTGCATTTTTAGAGCAAGCAAACGAACGTCCTCCTTCTCCTGAAGAAATAGCAAAAGAGTTGGATATGACGATTACCGAAGTAAAAGAGTCGTTAAAAAACAGTGGCCGCCACTTATCGATGGATGCTCCGCTTATTGATGGAGAAGATTCTAATTTATACGATGTTTTGCGAAGTGGTGAATCACCAAACCCCGATCGTTCTTTGCTGCACGAATCGTTGAAAACTGAAATTGAACGTTCTTTAATCACACTAACACCTCGCGAAGCGGACGTAGTTAGATTGTATTTTGGTTTATGTGATCAACAGCCAATGACCCTTGAAGAAATTGGGGAAACATTCGATCTTACGCGTGAACGCGTTCGGCAAATTAAAGAGAAGGCCATTAGAAGATTAAAGCATACTTCAAGAAGTAAAATATTGAAAACCTATTTAGGATAACACCTAAATAACGGCAACGTACGGTATGAGATTTCCACGCTTGTGGAAATTAAAACTGTTCGTTTTTTGATTGATGAATGACCTCCGGCTGATTACCGGAGGTTTTTTTTGTAGTATCTTTGAAAAACAACAAAGCCATACTAGAATGACGCACACCATTTGTTACTTAAGTAGCGCAACAGACGATCTAAACGATAAGGAACTAGAACAACTCTTTAAAAAAACCCAAACTAACAACCTAACTCAAGAGGTCAGCGGTATTTTACTCTATTCCTACGGAAATTTTTTACAGGTTTTAGAAGGTGAAAAAACAAAATTACTTACTCTTTTCAATACCATAAAGCAAGATCAGCGGCATAAAAACATCATTACCATCTTTAACAAACAAAATGAACATTGTACCTTTGAAGGGTATAAATCGGGGTTTAGTATTATTAAAACCAATACTGACTTAAAAAACTTGAACAAATATTTAAACCATAATAAAGACAAAGCCCCTTTTTCATCAAGTGTTTTAAGTCTTTTAGAACCTTTTTTAATTTAAACTATGAGCCAAACTATTTTAGCACCTTCCATCCTAGCAGCAGATTTCGCCAATCTTAAAAAAGATATTGACATGGTAAACAATAGTGAAGCAGACTGGTTTCACTTAGATGTTATGGACGGCGTTTTTGTCCCAAACATTTCTTTTGGCATGCCTGTTATTGAAGCTATTTCAAGATATGCAACAAAACCTTTGGATGTTCATTTAATGATTGTACAACCAGAACGATATGTAAAAGATTTTGCATTATTGGGGACCAACACACTAACGGTCCATTATGAAGCTTCAACGCACTTACACAGAACACTACAAACCATTAAAGCAGAAGGAATGCAAGCCGGTGTAGCTTTAAATCCACACACTAATATTTCAGTATTAAAAGATACCATTAAAGATATTGATTTGGTGTGCATGATGAGCGTAAACCCAGGATTTGGTGGCCAATCATTTATTGAAAACACCTACGAAAAAGTAAGAGAACTTAAACAGCTTATTTTAGAAAAAGGAGCTACTACCAAAATTGAAATTGACGGTGGGGTAACCAACAAAAACGCAAAACAATTGGTTGAAGCAGGAGCCGATGTGTTAGTAGCAGGAAGCTATGTTTTTGGCTCGGAAAATCCTACAGATACCATTAAAAATCTCACTACTCTCGTGAAGTAAACATAAGTATACCCTATAGTAAGGTAAGGTGTTGAGCAAGGCTTTTGTTATCTTTGCCCAAAAAGAACACATTGACAACCGAAAAAGAAGTCCTTATTATAGGTGCCGGCCCCATTGGTATTGCTAGCGCCCTCGAGTGTAAAAAAAACAACATTGATTATATAGTGGTAGAAAAGGGAGCTTTAACAAACTCCATTTACAACTACCCGCTGAACATGACCTTTTTTTCAACTTCTGAAAAATTGGAAATTGATGGCATTCCTTTTATTAGCAATAATCCAAAACCTACTCGAAACGAAGCCCTGGAATATTACCGGCGAGTTGCCACTTCAAACAACCTGAACATCAATTTATATGAAACCATTACCGAGGTTGAAAAAGAACCAGACGGAGGTTTCACGGTTACTTCAGAAAAAAACACATACCGTGTAAAAAATATTGTGGTAAGCACAGGCTTTTATGATATCCCAAAACTGCTAGATGTTCCAGGGGAAAATTTACCAAAAGTTTCGCATTACTACAAAGAAGCCCACCCTTTTGTGATGCAAAATAGTATCGTAGTCGGCGCTAGTAATTCTTCAGTAGATGCCGCTTTGGAAATTTGGCGTAAGGGAGGAAATGTTACCATGGTGGTTCGCGGGCCAAGTATTGGTGAACGTGTAAAATATTGGGTGAAGCCAGACATTGAGAATCGTATTGAAGAAGGGAGTATTACAGCCTATTTTAATTCAGAAATAAAAGAAATTAAAGAATCTGAAGTAATTATTGAAACACCAAATGGTAAACAAAACATACCCAATGACTTTGTAATTGCGTTAACTGGGTATCGACCCAATTTTAAATTCCTTGAAACTTTAGGAATTGAATTATCGAAAGAAGGCAAGTATTTTCCACAATACAATCCTGAAACCATGGAAACCAATGTTCCTAATTTATATTTGGCCGGTGTTATTTGTGGTGGCATGGAAACTCATAGGTGGTTTATTGAAAACTCACGTGTTCATGCTACTATAATTGCGAAGCATATTTCAGAAAAAAGCAATACGCAGTAAAAGTAAAATTGAGTAAGTATTTAGGTGTGTTTCTAAAACGCTAGAAAATAAGTTTAAAATTTTTCTGGTAATTTATCAAAGTATTCAAATGAAGGCAGCTATATATTTATGAACACCTAAGTTTAAAGATAGCTATTTCTAATTTGGTTTCCATTCTCAAAATCCTATCGACACATCACCATAACTTTCCCTTGGGTTGCTATTTATTCTTTTACTATGCCAATAGTGAATAAATGTAAATCACAATAGCCAATGTCAAGCTTAGTTAAAATATTAACGTAAAAAAATCACATTTATATTTACGAAATCTTAAAAAAACAGAAATTGACTTATCGGTATTACTAGAAAAGGGAGCTAAAATCAATAAAATTAAAGGCTGTAGCCAGATAGCATTTACAATATAACTTTTAAACATTTGATTATTAACAACATAAATATATGTTAAAATAGTGGTAAAAAATTTAACGTTTATTAGCTGTAAAAAGCATGGAATTTGAATAGTTTTGTAACAAGCTTAACAAAAAATACATATATGAGACAAAAATTTAAAATTCTGTTAACGTTACTGTCTTTCGTAATGGTGCAAACTATGTTTGCTCAAGAGAAAGAAATTACGGGATCAGTACAAGATGCGTCCGGAGTTCCATTACTAGGAGTAAACATTTTAGTAAAAGGAAGCTCAACAGGGACACAAACCGATTTCGATGGAAATTACACTATTGAGGCATCGGCCGGCGAAACCTTAGTATATAGTTACGTAGGGTTTACGCCTAAAGAAATGGTTGTAGGCGAAAGCAGTACAATTGATGTTGTTCTTGAGCAAGGAGAAGCTCTTGAAACAGTAGTTGTAACCGCTCTTGGTATTTCTAGAGAAAAGAAAACCTTAGGATATGCAACTGAAACAGTATCTGGCGATGAAGTTAATACTGTGACTGCAGGAGGAAACGTTGCCAACTCATTATCTGGTAAAGTTTCTGGTGCACAAGTTAGAAGAAATGGTAACTTAGGTGGTTCTACTAATATTATTTTACGTGGTACCAACTCTCTTACAGGTAACAACCAAGCGTTATTTGTTGTAGATGGAGTTATTATTGACAACTCTAACACAAACACCGCAGGACAACAACAAGCAGGAGCTGGTTTTGACTACGGTAATGCTTCATCAGATATTAACCCAGAGAACATTAAAACTATTAACGTTCTTAAAGGTGCCGCTGCAACAGCATTATATGGTAGTCGTGCCTCAAACGGTGCTATTATCATTACCACTAAAAAAGGTACTGAGCAAAAAGGTTTAGGTGTATCTGTAAGTACAGGTATTCAAGTAGGTAAAGTAAACAGAGAAACTTTTCCAAAATATCAAGACCAATACGGTGGTGGTTATGGAGCCTTTTATGGAGGAGATAACCCTTACTTTTTTGAAGAAGATATAAATGGAGATGGCCAAGATGACCTAGTAACTCCTTTAACAGAAGATGCATCATATGGTGCTCCATTTAACGGGCAATTAGTGTATCAATGGGATGCATTTTTCGATCCTACAAGTCCAAACTTTAACACACCAACTCCTTGGAAGTTTGCAGGTAAAGATGGACCTATCTCATTTTTTGAAGAAGCTGTGACATTAACAAACAATGTTGCTGTTTCAGGTAGTAATGACAAGTCTTCATTCAGATTAAATTATTCTAGATTTGACACTGATGGTATTTTACCAAACAGTGAGCAGAAAAAGAACACTATTAACTTTAATGGTTCTCTTAATCTAAATGATGATCTAACTGCTACGACGAGTATTAACTATGTTAATCAAAAAACATTAGGACGTAACGGTACTGGATACTCTGATAACATTGTGTCTAACTTTAGACAATGGGCACAAACAAATGTTAACTTCCAAGACCAGCGTCGTGCTTATGAAAGAACGGGTCAAAACTTTACTTGGAACCCTTCGTCAACAACAAATCCAACTCCAATATTCTGGGATAACCCATACTTTATTCGTTATGAAAATTTCCAGAACGATGAGCGTAACAGAGTATATGGTAATGTAGCATTATCTTATGATCTTGCTGATTGGGTAAATATTTTAGGACGTGTAACAGTTGATTCTTATGATGAGATTCAAGAAGAGCGTACTGCTGTTGGAAGTAACCCAGTATCAAAATACTCTAGGTTCAACAGAACTTTCAGAGAATTTAACTATGACTTGATTGCTAACTTTGATGCCGATATATCTGATGATATCAGTTTTAACGGTTTAGTTGGTTTGAATATTCGTAGAACAAATGTTAAATCAATCTTTGCTATTACAAATGGTGGTTTAACGGTTCCAGGGTTATACTCTTTAGCTAACTCTAACAATCCAATTGAAGCTCCTATTGAACGTGAAGAAGAAATTGGAGTTGATGGTGTATATGCGCAAGCTAGTTTTGGTTTTTGGAATACTTTATTCTTAGAAGGTACTGTAAGAAGGGATGCTAACTCAACGTTACCAGAAGGTAATAACTCGTATTACTACCCATCAGGTACATTAAGTTATGTATTTTCAAACAATATTGATGCAGACTGGTTTAGCTTTGGTAAATTTAGATTTAACTATGCCGAAGTTGGTACAGGTGGTGATTTTGCATCCTTGCAAGACACATTTGTAAGAAATACTAATTTCGCAAGTGGATCTTTATTTTCTGTGTCAAATACAAGACGAAATCCTGATTTAGTTGAAGAACGTTTAACTAGTTATGAAGGTGGTTTTGAGCTACAATTTTTCAGAAATAGATTAGGTCTTGATATCTCTGGTTATAAAACAAGCACTAAGAACCAAATTTATCCTGTACGTGTTACTGGTGCTACTGGATATACACAAAAGTTTGTAAATTCAGGTGAAATTGAAAACAAAGGTGTTGAATTATCTTTAAACGCTACTCCTGTTAAAACTGAAGATTTTCAATGGAAGGTCCGTGTAAATTGGGCTAAAAATGAGAACGAGGTAATTTCTTTATTTGAAGGGACAGACAACTTGGTTCTTGGTAGCTTCCAAGGAGGGGTTACCCTTAACGCAACTATAGGTCAACCTTATGGAGTAATTAAAGGTACCGATTACCAATATGATGGTAATGGAAACCGTGTTCTTGAAGATGGTATTTACCTAAGTACTCCAGGTTCTAATAACGTAATTGGAGATGTTAATCCAGATTGGACAGGTGGTGTAACAAATACATTCACTTATAAAAACATGAGTTTAAGTTTCCTTATTGATGTTAAACAAGGTGGAGATGTATTCTCATTAGACCAGTATTATGGTCAAGCAACAGGTTTGTACCCTAATACAGCGGGAACAAACGATCTTGGAAATCCAGCAAGAGACCCTATCGATAATGGTGGTGGTGTAGTTTTTGATGGTGTAAATGCAGATGGTAGTCCTAACACTACACGAGTGGATGTTAGTTCTTTTGGAGTATTTGGTTACCAAACATTCCCAAATGCTGAATTTGTTTACGATGCATCTTACGTGAAGTTAAGAGAGCTTGCATTTAGCTACTCACTTCCTGATAGATTTTTAGATAATTTGTTTATAAACCAAGCTACTTTTACCGTTACAGGTTCAAACCTTTGGATTATTCATAAAAATCTTCCACACGCCGATCCTGAAGCAGGTTTAAGTTCTGGTAACTTACAAGGATATCAAAGTGGGGTATTACCTACCACTCGTGATATAGGATTTACTGCTAAATTCCAATTTTAAACACAAAATTAAAAGATGATGATAAATAGAATAATAGTAATTTGTTTAGTGGGAGTTCTCTTTGCGCAATGCTCAGATGATCTTACGCCACTAAATGAAGACGAAAAAGCCTTTACTCAGGTTCCGGGGGAAACATTGATGACCAACGGACAGCGTAATATGGTAGACCAATTAGTGAATACAAATGTTAACACAAATATTTGGAGATTATTCGCTCAATATTGGGGTGAAGCAACATATGTTGATGAAGCTCGATACAATGTAATTACTCGAAGTATTCCTGAAAACCACTGGAATATTATGTACAGAGATGTTTTAAAAGATTTAGATGTATCTTATGATTTAATCTCTGCACAAGAAGTTATTAACGTAACACCAGATCAATTTCAAGAAGACACAGCGATTAAAGCCAACAAATTGGCAATAATCGAAATACAACGTGTAATGGCTATGCAAATTTTAGTAGATACATTTGGTGATGTTCCCTACTCTGAAGCATTAGATATAGACAATATCAATCCTGCTTATGATGATGACACAGCAATATATAATGATATTATTGCTAGATTAAATGCTGCATTGAGTACTATGGATAGTAGTTTCGGGAGTTTTGGATCGCAAGATTTAATCTACAACGGTAACACAGAAAGCTGGGTTACTTTTGGTAACTCAATTAAGTTAAGATTAGGAATGCGTATTGCAGATGTAGATCCAACAAAAGCTGCCAGTCTAGTTTCTGATGCTGCAGGCAATATTATTACAGATAATAGCCAAAATGCAACAGTACAATATCAGTCTGCTACACCAAATACTAACCCATTATGGGTAGACTTGGTACAAAGTAACAGAAAGGATTTTCTTCCTGCTGATACTTATGTAAACCAATTAAATGATTTAGAAGACCCAAGAAGTGATGTGTTCTTCTCTGATAAAGTGGATGGAGAATACCTTGGCGCACCTTATGGTAACACTGTTTCTTATGGAGATTACTCACACATAGGAGATTTGTTTTTCACCCCAGATCTTGAAGGTTTAATTTTTGACGCTGCTGAAGGTAACTTCTTGTTGGCTGAAGCTGTT
>Ga0209309_10000759_pt1 | contig 35426 bp, 37 predicted proteins | sample COGITO_mtgs_1204_2_FD_184807 | JGI IMG/M metagenome (GOLD analysis project Ga0209309, IMG submission 184807) | Pelagic marine microbial communities from North Sea - COGITO_mtgs_120412 (SPAdes) (version 2) | ecosystem: Environmental > Aquatic > Marine > Epipelagic ... | reverse complement strand
TAGCAAAAACATTGGCTATTAACACCCTTTCTCAAGCAGTTCACGGAAGTTTTAGTAGAATACAATTTACACCAGATTTACTTCCTGCCGATGTTGTTGGTACGATGATTTACAACATGAAGGTGAATGACTTCAGCATTAAAAAAGGACCTATTTTTGCCAACTTTGTATTGGCAGATGAGATTAACCGAGCGCCCGCTAAAGTACAATCGGCTTTATTGGAAGCCATGCAAGAAAAGCAAGTGACCATTGGTGAAGAAACCTTTATCTTGGATAAGCCGTTTTTAGTTATGGCAACCCAAAACCCAATTGAACAAGAAGGAACCTACCCTTTGCCTGAAGCTCAAGTTGACCGGTTTATGCTTAAAACCGTTATAGACTATCCTAAGATTGCCGAAGAACAACTCATTATCCGCCAAAATCTAAAAGGCGCTTTTGAAAAAGTAAACCCTGTTGTTTCTATTGAACAAATTTTGCGCGCACAACAAGCTGCTCGCGAAGTGTATATGGACGAAAAAATTGAACAATACATTTTAGATATTATTTTCGCCACTCGTAATCCAGAAAACTATAAACTTTCCGATTTAAAGCCGCTTATTAGCTTTGGTGCTTCTCCGCGTGGTAGTATTAACTTGGCGGTTGCTTCAAAATGTTATGCGTTTATTAAACAAAGAGGCTATGTAATTCCAGAAGATGTTCGCGCCGTAGTTCACGATGTGTTGCGTCACCGTGTTGGAATTACCTACGAAGCGGAAGCAGAAAATATTACTTCAGAAGATATTATAAATAAAATTATAAATGTAATCGAGGTACCATAAAACAGTACGCAGTAAACAGTGGTCAGTATACAGTTTTGTTGTCTGACTACTGCTTTTTACTGCCCCCACTACCTATTGAATATTGACTACTGGAATAATGGATACAAAAGAACTTCTTAAAAAAGTACGGAAAATCGAAATCAAAACACGTCGGTTAAGCGATCATGTGTTTGGTGGCGAGTATCATAGTACGTTTAAAGGTCGTGGGATGACCTTTAGCGAGGTGCGTCAATATCAATTTGGCGACGATGTTCGAAGCATAGACTGGAACGTAACCGCTCGCTATAACGAACCCTTTGTAAAAGTTTTTGAAGAAGAACGTGAGCTTACCTTAATGCTCATGGCAGATATTAGCGGCTCTGAGTTTTTTGGAACAGATGCCCAATTTAAAAATGAGATTATTACTGAAATTGCTGCAACTTTGGCCTTTTCAGCACTTCAAAATAATGATAAAATTGGGTTGATTCTTTTTTCAGATGAAATTGAACTCTTTATTCCACCGAAAAAAGGAAAATCACACGTATTGCGTTTGATTAGGGAATTATTGGAATTCAAACCAAAAAGTGAAAAAACTAATCTATCACAAGCCTTAAAATATTTAACCAACGTCATGAAAAAGAAAGCCATCGTCTTTGTGCTTTCCGATTTTATTACAGATGACTATAAAGATGCGTTGCGAATTGTAGCTAGGAAACATGACGTTACAGGAATTCGTGTGTATGACAAGCGTGAAGAGGAAATTCCAAATCTTGGCATGGTACAAATGCAAGATGCGGAAACTGGTGAACTCATGTTGGTAAACACCAATGCAAAGTCTGTAAGAACAAATTATAACAAGTATCACAGAGAACGGGTCGGATATTTTAAAGAGTCGTTTACAAAAAGTGGTGCCGGCGCATTAAGTTGCCGCGTGGACGAAAGCTACGTAAAAAAATTACTGGGTTATTTTAAACACAGAGCATAAATTATAATGAAAAAAAAGAAACTACATAAGGCTTTGTCATTCCGAACAAACGTGAGGAATCTAACGATGATGGCCTTCATCTTGTTTTTTTATCAATCTGCAATTGCTCAAGTAACCTCTTCGGTAGATTCCACTTCCATTAAAATTGGTGAAGAGATTGTCTATAGCATTCAGGTGGAAGCAGATTCAACCGATTTAGTGGTTTTTCCAGAAGGCCAAACCTTTACACCTTTGGAAGTAATTGAGTCGTATAAAATTGACACTACTTTTGAGCAAGCAAAATACCGCTTGATTAAAAAATACGGACTTACACAGTTCGATTCAGGTCACTATACGGTTCCGCAGCAACAAGTGGTGATTAACGAGAAACGGTTTGCAACAGATTCAGTTTCTGTTGAAGTTCGTGATGTCGCTGTCGATACGACCAAGCAGAATATGTTCGACATTAAACCTGCTATTGAAGTAGATGAGCCGCCTTTCGACTTTAAGACATTGTTGTTATGGCTTATTCCTATACTGATTGTTTTAGCGATTGTGGGGTATATTTTATTCCGAAGAAAAAAACTAAAAGACGCCAAAGAAGAACAGTTACCGCCGTATGAAGAAGCAATTACAGCTCTACATACACTTGATAGCTCAACTTATTTAAGGGAAAATAAACCCAAGGAATATTATTCACACTTAACTGAAATTGTAAAGCGATATTTAGACCGTGAGGTTGATGAAACCGCTTTGGAAAGCACTTCAGATGAATTGATTTCCCGATTACAGTTGCATAAAGATGCGGGTCATTTTGAATTTACCAATGAAACCATACGTAGATTGGACGCCATTTTAAAACGTGCCGATTTGGTGAAATTCGCCAAAATGTACCAAGCCGAAGGGCAAGCCTCGTCTGACCGGAAAACCATAGAAGAAATTATAAACGAAACCAAAGAAGTAATCCCAGAGCCTACTGAAGATGAATTACAGGAAAATGCCGAATATCAAGAAAAACAACGCAAAAAGCGTGTCCGTAGAAAATGGGGATATGCTGCGGTAGGCTTGTTGATAGTTGCCGTTTTAGCGGGTGTCGTCTACGGAAGCTTTAAAGGATTTGACAATCTTAAAGACGTGGTAGTTGGCAATGAAATAAGAGAATTATCTGAAAGCCGCTGGATAAAAAGTGAGTATGGCGATCCGGCGATCATAATAGAAACTCCTGAGGTTTTAGTGCGTGCCGATATTGAGGTTCCAGAGTCACAAAATATGCGCGTTGCCAGTGCAAGTGTGTTTACGGAAGGCGAAATTACCGATCCGTTATACGTTTGGTTAAATACAACGATGCTTAAACAATCGCCGCAAGGACAACAAAAAGGACAAGCTAGTGCCGATTTAGAAGGATTAATGGACGAAGCCTTAACAAATCTTGAAAAACGAGGTGCTAAAAATATGCTGGTAAAGCGAGAGAGTTTTGAAACCGAAAAAGGCATCACCGGTTTAAAAGCCTATGGTAAATTTAATGTGCAGGTTTCCGATAAGAAAGTATTAAAAGAAACGAGTAGTTATGAATTGCTTTTATTTGCTCAAAAAGGCGGAATACAGCAAGTTTTAGTTGTGTATCAAGAAGACGATGGACGTTTTGCCGAAGCTGTAAAAAATAGAATTATTAATTCCGTAGAACTTGAAATTTCAGAAAAATAATGTTTGAAAATTTTGAATTTGTAAATCCTAATTTTTTCTGGTTGCTGCTCGCACTTCCGGTGCTGGTGGCATGGTATCTATGGAAACGGAACAAACAAACGGCTACCTTAAAAATTTCAAGTATAAAGGGATTTAAAAGCGGTAAAAACTGGTTAACAAAACTGAAACCTTTATTATTTGTGTTACGGTTACTGGCCTTGGCCGCAATAATTGTTGCTTTAGCACGCCCGAGAACGGTGGACGAATCTACCCGAATTAAAACAACAAAAGGAATAGACATTGTCATGGCAATTGATGTTTCAGCAAGTATGTTGGCGCGCGATTTAAAGCCAAACCGCCTCGAAGCCTTAAAAACAGTTGCAGCTCGATTTATACAAGCCCGACCTAATGATCGTATTGGGTTGGTGGAATATGCAGGCGAAAGCTATACAAAAAACCCACTCACCAGTGATAAAACCGTTGTGCTATCGTCTTTAAAGAGTATGAAGTATAATACTGTTATTGAAGGCGGAACAGCAATCGGGATGGGATTAGGTACTGCTGTAAACCGATTAAAAGAGAGCCGAGCAAAAAGTAAAGTGATTATTTTATTAACCGATGGTGTAAATAATAGTGGATTTATAGATCCTAAAATTGCGAGTGAATTAGCAGTGGAGTTTGGTATTAAAGTATATACCATTGGTCTAGGAACAAACGGGTTGGCCATGTCGCCTATTGGTTTGCGTCCCGATGGTAGTTTTCAATATGGAAGTATTCAAGTTGAAATTGATGAAGAATTGTTGAAGGAAATTGCTGAAACCACCGGTGGACAATATTTTAGAGCAACGAGTACCACAAAGCTGAAGGAAATTTATAACGAAATCAACAAACTGGAAAAAACAGATATTGAAGAATTTAAATACACCAATTACGAAGAAATGTTTCGCCCATTAGTATTTCTAGCATTAGGATTATTATTGATAGAATTATTGCTTCGATACACGGTGTTTAGGAGTTTTGTGTAAAAAAGAATATAGATGATGGAGCATAGAATATAGAGTAAACATCTTTTTTTGAAAGACAAAGAATTTATTAGATAAGTAAGGAATAACAATAAAAAGGTTCCTGCCTGCACAGGAAATATTATGTACCAATTAGAACAGCCCATATATTTTTACGTACTCTTCGCCATTCCGGCGGTGGTCGTGCTATTTCTATTGGTGTTGGCCTGGAAAAAACATACCCAAAAGAAATTTGCAGACAAGCAATTATTAAAAAAGTTGAGCCCCAACCAATCGGTTTTTAAATCTGTTTTAAAAGTATTGGTTATTTGTTTGGCAATTGCTTGTTTAAGTTTTGCGATGGTCAACCCTAAAATCGGCACGAAACTGGAAACCGTAAAGCGGGAAGGTGTAGATGTGGTGTTTGCGTTGGATGTTTCAAAAAGTATGTTAGCCGAAGATATTGCGCCTAACCGTTTGGAGAAATCAAAACAATTGATCACACAAATCATTAATAGTTTGGCAGGTGATCGCATCGGGATTATCGGCTATGCCGGAAGTGCTTTTCCGCAGGTGCCTATTACGACCGATTTTTCTTCAACCAAATTGTTTTTAAACGGAATGAACACCGATATGGTTTCTTCGCAAGGAACCGCTATTAACGAAGCCATACAAATGGCGGAAACTTATTATAACGACGAAGAACAAACGAATCGCGTGCTGTTTATCGTTTCAGATGGAGAAGATCACGAGGGGAACGTTGCAGGCATTGCTGAAGAAGCAGCTAACAAAGGAATAAAAATCTATACCATTGGCGTGGGAACGCTTCAAGGTGGTCCAATTCCGATAAAGCGAAATGGTATTCTTCAGTATTATAAACGCAATCAAAACAATGAGCAGGTAATTACCCGTTTAGGTGAAGAAACGCTTAAAGAAATCGCCGATGAAGCGAATGGACAATATATAGACGGGAGTAGCACACAAGAAGTGGTTGACACTGTGACAGCGATCCTTAACGGGATGGACAAAAAAGAATTTGAAGCCAAACAATTCACCGATTTTAAAGATCAATTTCAATGGTTTTTAGGTGGGGCATTATTTTTGTTGTTATTAGATGTGTTGCTGTTAGAAAGAAAAACAGCTTGGGTAAAAAGACTCAATTTATTTAATGAAGGAGATAAAGAAGACAAGTAATATGAAAACGAAACTTTCTGAAATAACGACTATTTTAAAACTATTGCTGGTGGTATTGGTTTTTAGTGTTTCTTCTGAAGCGCTTTCGCAGACTTCGAATAAAGAGCAAACCAAACTTCAGAAAAAAGAAATACGACAAGCTAAGGAATTGATGAGCAATGCAAGCTTGGAGCTACAGGATGAAAACTTTCCCGTGGCCGAAGCCGATTACCGAAAAGCCATTTCGTTAAACCCAGGAAGCGAAGTCCCTAAGTATAACTTGGGGAATGCCTACTACAACAAAAGTAAAAGTGGTGAAGCCATGCTTCGGTATAAGCAAGCAGCATCGGTAGGTACGTCAAAAGCTGAAAAACATAAAGCCTTTCATAATTTGGGGAATGTGTTTATGAATCAGAAAAAATATCAAGACGCGGTTGAAGCGTATAAAAATGCACTTCGAAACAACCCAACAGATGATGAAACCCGTTATAATTTAGCCTTGGCAAAAGAGATGCTAGAGAAAAATCCACCACAAGGCGGCGGCGATGATGATAAAGATAAAAACGAAGATAACAAAGACAAAAAAGACAACAAGGACAAGCAAAACCAAGACGATAAAAGCGACGAAGGAGATAAAGGGAACGAAAAAGAAGAAAAAGACAAAGGCGACAAGCAGGAAGATAAAAAAGAAGGAGACAATAAAGAAGATAAGGGAAAACCTGATGAACCTAAAGATAAGGACCAGGGTAAAGGCGATAAGCCTCAAGAACAGCAACAACAGCCTGTTCCTGGTCAATTATCACCGCAACAAGTAAAAAGCTTGTTAGAAGCAATGAACAACGAAGAGAAAAAAGTTCAGGATAAAATGAATGCCGAAAAACAAAAAGGCGCTAAAATAAAGTCGGATAAAGACTGGTAACATGAAACTCAAATCTATTCTTTACATATTGATTTTTATGCTGTGCAGCGCAGGTTCGTTTGCACAAGTAACTTTTGATGCTAAAGTGAGCAAAAAAAGATTGGGGATTAATGAACGGTTACGCATAGATTTTGAAATGAATCAAGATGGCGACAATTTTAATCCGCCCGACTTTAAGGGCTTTCGTGTGGTTGGCGGACCTAATCAAGCTATTAGTAATTCGTACATTAACGGAAAGCGTAGTTACAGCAAAACGTATTCGTATTTTCTATCACCACAATCGCAAGGAAAATTTACTATTGGTCAAGCTACCATCGAGATTGAAGGCGAAACGTACAAAAGTTTACCTATTCAAGTACAGGTTACTTCTGCAGTTACAAAGCCACAAGATGGAAACAATGCAGATTATGTAGCCAGCGAAAAAGTACACTTAGTTGCTGAGGTTTCGAATAACAGTCCCTACTTAAATGAATCAATTACCGTTGTGTATAAACTATATGTTTCACACGATGTGAGTATCACCAGTAGTTGGCGAGAAATTGACACGCCGAAGTTTGCTGATTTTTGGAGTCAAAATATCGACAACCAAGGGAATTTTAAGGTATACGATGGTATATACCAAGGAGAAGACTATCGGTATGTTGTGTTGCGAACGACCGTCCTTTATCCTCAAAAAACTGGGGAATTAGAGATCGAGCCGCTTACGTTAGATGTTCCTATCGATGTACCAACCAATCGCCGTGATTTCTTCGGAAGAAGAGTTACTACACGTGTTAATAAAACTATTTCTGCTGGAAAAAGAAACATAAATGTAAAACCACTACCTGTTCAAGGAAAACCAGATGATTTTGCGGGTGCTGTGGGGAATTTCGATTTTGATGTTTCTGTGAATAAAAATAAACTGGATGCTAACGAATCGCTGGAATTAACGACAACAGTTTCTGGAAATGGTAATTTAAAACTGTTTGAATTACCAAGTGTTGCTTTACCAAGTTCACTAGAAGTTTACGAGCCGGAACGTTCAGAAAAAGTGCGTACCACCCGAAGCGGAATGAATGGTTCAGTAACCGAAAAATATACAGTAGTGCCAGAATTTAAAGGCAATTATCCTATTCGGCCGCTTACCTTTTCATATTTTGACCCGAAGACCGAAACCTATAAAACGCTTTCTTCAGAAGAAATTATTATTGATGTAGAAAACGGACCTGTTACTGCGTCTACAAATAACGAAACGTCAGACAAACAAGCGGTAGTTTTTGATAAAGAACAGTTTAAATACATAAAGTTAGATACTAATTTAGAACCTATCGCTAGTGGATCTTTCTTTAAGTCAACGTTGTTTTGGTCGTTACTTGGTGGTCCTTTATTACTAATTCCATTATTTATTTTGGTTGGTAAAAAACGACGAGAACGATTGGCCGATGTAAAAGGAACCCGATTACGTAGAGCAAATAAACTGGCTAAAAAATATTTGAGCGAGGCTAAAAAGCAAATGAGCAATAAAGTGCTGTTTTACGAATCGTTAGAGCGCGCTCTACACAATTATTTAAAAGCAAAATTAAACATTGAAACGTCAGATTTCAGTAAAGAACACATCGCCACTTTACTTAGCGAACGCAGCGTACAGCCGCAAACGGTAACAGCGTTTATTACATTACTTAAAAACTGTGAGTTTGCGCGTTATACGCCCACCTCAACTGTAACAATAAAAGAAGATTACAGAAAAGCTGTTTCAGTTATTGCAGAAATTGACAAACAAATTCAATATCCCGAATCATGAAAAAGCTATTGATACTTGGTATGCTGTTGGTTTCCGTTTTGGGGTTCGCTCAAAACGAAGCGTTATTTGAGCAGGGAAAAGAAAATTATAAAAACGCTAAATTCAGCGAAGCGGTTACCAACTGGAAAAAAATAGTAGATAATGGACAGCAATCTGCCGAGCTATATTTTAACTTGGGCAATGCACATTATAAGCTTAATAATATTGGTCCGAGTGTTTATTATTTTGAAAAAGCACTTCAGTTAAACCCTAACGATGCCGATATAAAAACCAATCTTGCTTTTGCCGAAAATGCACGGATAGACCTTATTGAACCTTTGCCCAAAAACATTTTTACTAGGTGGTATAAAAATATTTCAGGAATATTTACCTATAACGGCTGGGCTATTGTTTCGGTTATAGGTGTTTCATTATTTGTATTGTTATTTCTGTTGTATTGGTTTTCCATTTCAGAAACAAAAAAACGGGTTTATTTTACAACCTCCATTCTTTCAATAATAGTATGCATAGGTGCTTTGGTAATGGCTTTTCAAACCTATATGGATTTTAACCAAAACAAACCAGCTATTATTTTTTCTGAAAGCACCGAAGTAAAAAGCGAACCCAATATGGGCAGCGAAACAGCCTTTGAACTCCATGAAGGCACCAAAGTGCAAATTATAGGAAACGACCAAAACTGGGTACGTATTGAACTAGTTGATGGAAAAGACGGCTGGATGCCCGTTAGCGACCTAAAGCAACTTTAGATTTAATGTTTACTTAACACTAAAGTATCTCTAAAATATTATTTTTGTATTTTTCAAAAAATAACGCGTATTGAAGTTAAAAAGTATTTTCTTTTTATTAGTTTTTTCATCTTTTCTGCTAACTCCCATAGTGGTGTCTTTAACGGATATTGATGTTGATATGACCTCTTATTTCTCCATGAATGAAGAAGAAAATACCGATGGCTTTAAAGTAGGACCAAAACAAAATTACGCTTCAGAAAAAAACTTGATTCCAGATTTTTCAATTGAAACCGAATTGAAAAAAAGAGTTCAATCTCCGTATTTAAAAACCTGGAAACCGGTTTATCACGAAACCCTCTTGCCTCCGCCTGAACGGGTTTTATCTTAATACTTCATTTTAATTTAAAGAAAATCTTATCTATCTATTTTTGATAGAAATAGTACATTGCTATGATTTATAGCCATGTACCTATATTTTATAACTATAAAATTTCAACACCAATGAAAACACATACAAAAGAAACGCAAGCTAAATTAACACCTAATACAGCCTTAGACATATTAAAAGAAGGTAATAAGCGCTTTATCAATAACTCTAAAGCAGAGCGAAACCTATTAGAACAAGTTAAAGACACACAAGGAGGGCAATATCCCTTTGCTGTTGTTTTAAGTTGTATCGATTCTCGTGTTCCAGCTGAAATAGTATTCGATCAAGGAATTGGCGATATATTCAGCGCCCGGGTGGCAGGTAACATTGTTGACAAAGACATTCTAGGAAGCATTGAATATGGCTGTAAAGTGGCTGGTTCAAAATTAGTTGTGGTATTAGGCCATACATCTTGTGGCGCGGTAAAAGGAGCTTGCGATAATGTTGAATTGGGAAACATAACCAGTTTAGTTTCTAAAATAAAACCAGCTGTTGCTGCTGTAAAAGAACCAAAAGATGCATCACAAAGAAACTCTAGCAATACAGAATTTGTGAATGAAGTGTCCAAAACAAATGTACATCATACCTTAGAAAACATGCGCAAGCAAAGTCCACTTCTAACCGAAATGGAAGAAAGTGGCGAGATAGAAATAGTAGGCGCTATGTACAATGTAAGTACGGGTGAAGTAATATTTTACAACTAAAAAGAAAAACTATGTTTAAAGGAATATTTACAAATTTTAAAGGCAATCTCTTTGGTGGTATCACCGCAGGGATTGTAGCACTACCATTGGCATTGGCCTTTGGGGTACAATCTGGTTTAGGTCCTGATGCCGGATTGTATGGTGCCATCATGATCTGTTTTTTTGCTTCTCTTTTTGGAGGTACAAATACACAAATTTCAGGTCCAACAGCACCTATGACAGCTGTTTCCATGATTGTAATTGCAGGTATTGTAACTGCAAATAATGGAAGTGTAGAACAAGCACTGCCTTATATTTTATTGGTTTTCTTATTGGCTGGATTGTTTCAGGTTGTTATGGGGATCGTTGGTATTGGTAAATACATTCGATACATCCCGTATCCTGTAGTTTCTGGTTTTATGACGGCTATTGGAGTTATTATTTTGGTAACGCAAGTATTACCCATGTTAGGCTATTATGCCGAAGACGACACGGAATATATAAGTGAATTTACTCCTCAGGCAGAAGAAGTGTTATTAGATAAAATACTTAAAGATGAAGCCGGAGAGGGTATTTTAGTGCTAGAAGATTTCAAAGAAACCGTAAACAGAGCCGAAGGAATAACTGAATCTGAAATCAACAAAGAAGCAACCACCCTGGCAAAATCTGAAAGCTCAGGCGTTTTAGGTGCCATTAAATCATTACCTAGAGCCATTAGTAGTATTAGTTGGCTAGAATTTGCGTTAGCTGCCTTGACGATTTTTATAATCTATGGTTTTAAGCGTATAACAACGGTAGTGCCTAGCACCCTTGTCGCCTTGCTAGTTGTTTCAGCGGGAGCCTATTTTTTAAATCTTGATTACCGTCCCATTGAGCAAATACCCGGTGGTTTCCCAATGCCAAACCTCGATATGTTTTCGAGTTTCAGTTTAGGGAAAATTTCGCCGTATGTTTTTAGTGCCTTAACGCTGTCATTTTTAGGGGCAATCGATTCCTTATTAACCTCTGTTGTGGCAGACAATATGACCAAAACCAAACATAAGCCCAACAAAGAATTGGTGGGTCAAGGTATCGGTAATAGTATTGCTGCTATTTTTGGTGGTATTCCGGGTGCAGGAGCTACTATTCGTACCGTTGTAAATATCAAATCTGGAGGTACCACACGACTTTCGGGTATGGTCGCCGCCATATTGCTTCTTATAATATTATTAGCATTAGGCCCCGTTGCATCGCAGATTCCAGCAGCCGTATTGGCAGGTATTTTAATTACTGTAGGTATTGGTGTGATGGATTATAAAGGATTGAAAGCCATTCCTAAAATGCAGAAAAGTGAAATCGCCGTTATGATGGTAGTTTTAGTACTATCTGTATTTTGGAATTTAGTGTACGCAGTAGGAATTGGCCTTATTCTGGCTTCGATAATTTTTATGAAAAAAATGGGAGACCTTACCGCAGATCATTCTAAAGTGGTGGCATTAGACAATTCAGATGAATTAGCGTTGCCTTGGAAAGATGAAGTGATTTTCCCCGATAAGTTGCAAGAAGAAGTATTTATAAAACGATTGGAAGGACCTTTGTTTTTCGGATATACATCCGATTTCCAACAGTTATCCGAACAAATCCCCGATACAGCCCGACATGTAGTTATCCGAATGGGGAAAGTACCTTATATGGATCAATCTGGATTGTATGCAATGGAAGAAGTATTATTGGAATTGCGTAGGAAAAAGATAAAAATCATTTTTGAGCAGTTACAAACACAACCGCGTATTATGATGGAAAACATTGATATTATTCCGGACTTAGTACCGAAAGAACGAATTTTCGATGACTTTAAAGAGACGATGGTCTATATAAAAGAAAACGTTGACAATGTCGTTTAACTCAATACAGCCTCGCATAATGCGGGGCTTTTTTTATGGTTCTAGTGAAGTACTATCAGGAAATTGTTCTTGAATTTCAGGTTCTGCTTCTTTTATCTCCTCTTCCTCATTTCTGAAATCGTCCACTTCTCTTAAAATATGCGGAAGTACCAAAGGTGCTAATGAAGCTACCGGCGGGTATAAAATAGATTCACTTCGTTGCTCTGCAGAAACAATAGAATAGCTTTCCGAAGCATTTACAAACATAAAAATTACGCTTACTATAAAAGCATATTTCAGCACGCTAAAAACGGCTCCCAATAGTTTGTTTACAATTCCTAAAGCAGCAAAATCGGCCACTTTGGTCAATAACTTTCCGGCAAGCGAAATCACAAAAACAATAATTAAAAAGGTAACGGCAAAGGCAGCTAAATTGGTTGTTTGCGTACTCCAGTCAAAACGTTCTGTGAGAAAATCTGCCGCGTAATGTGAAAAATAAATTGCACCATATACCCCGGCAATAATTCCTATTAAAGACGCCAACGTCACAAAAAGCCCTTTCTTAAACCCTAAATAAAAAGCAATTAATAAAATTACACCTAAAATAATATCAATTGTGACCATACTACAAGTTTGAAGTAAATATACTATTTCTTAAAATATTGATAAGTATCTACGGTACTTTTACTCTTTTTCCATTTGCCTTTTGGTGTTTTAAACACGTATCTTTGCATCATAATTTATGGCAAGAGACGAACAATTAAAACAACAATGGGAAACGCTAGTTACACTGTTAAGTAACCGTTTTGCCGATGGCGATAAACTCGATTTAGACGCAATAATTTATTTAATTGGCGTACAAGAATTGGGACAATTGCACCGAAAATTTAAAAAAGACGATAAAATAAACCTGATGCACATTGCTATTTGCAGGTTATTAGAACCGTTTGGTTATTACGAGTTTGAATATTTTGACGATCAAGGTTGGCCACATTACAAAATGCTGGAACAATTACCACCCTTAAAAGCAGGCGAACAGAGTGTGTTGATGAAAGAAGCCATTGTGCAGTATTTCGTTGAAAAGGAAGTAATTGAATAGCTAATAATTTATGTAATTTTGCCACATACAAGAAATATGGGTATGCTAGATAAAATAAAAGAACATATTGCCGAAGTTGAAGCATTTACAACAACTTCAAAAGAAGAACTGGAAACCTTCCGAATTAAGTATCTGGGTAAAAAAGGATTGCTAAACGATTTTTTTGCTGAATTCAAGAACGTTCCTAATGAGCAGAAAAAAGAATTTGGGCAGACCATCAATACTCTTAAAAATGCAGCTCAGGAAAAAGTAGATTCTATAAAGGCAAGTATAGAAGCTAAAGAAGAAATTAAAGGGATATATGGCGATCTTTCTCGCCCGGGAGAACCTATTGAGTTGGGTTCGCGCCACCCGATTTCTGTGGTTAAAAACAAAATTACGGAGATATTTTCACGCATTGGCTTTAATGTTTCCGAAGGACCCGAAATTGAAGACGATTGGCACAACTTTACGGCTTTAAATTTACCCGAATACCATCCAGCGCGTGATATGCAGGACACCTTTTTTGTGCAAACCGATCCCAGTATTATGCTTCGTACGCATACCTCAACCGTTCAAGTTCGGTATATGGAAAATAACAAACCGCCCATACGGACCATTTCACCAGGGCGTGTGTATCGGAATGAAGCTATTTCAGCACGTTCTCATTGCTTTTTTCACCAAGTTGAAGGATTATATGTAGATAAAGGAGTAAGCTTTGCAGATTTAAAACAAACGTTGCAATATTTCACTACGGAATTATTCGGAAAATCTAAAATACGGTTGCGTCCTTCTTACTTTCCTTTTACAGAACCTAGCGCTGAAGTAGATGTGTATTGGGGCTTAGAAACCGAAACCGATTACAAAATGACCAAAGGTACCGGTTGGTTAGAAATTATGGGCTGCGGCATGGTAGACCCCAACGTTCTTGAAAACTGCGGAATAGATTCTGAAGAATATTCAGGATTCGCTTTTGGGATGGGAATCGATCGCATTGCCCTATTGCTCCATCAAATCCCAGATATTCGTATGTTAAGTGAAAATGATATTCGCTTTTTAAAACAATTTAAAAGTGTACTATGAAAAAGTATTTAATCGTTGGTCTCTTAATAGTCGCATTTTTGGTGGTTGCTTTTCTAACCTTTGTGATTGCCGCTATAAAAATAGTCGTGGGCAGTATTTTCTTAGCCATTTTTGCATTGGCACTTTTAGGTCTTTGGATTACATGGAAAGTGAAGAAAGATTAAATCCGTATGCGAAAAGACATCAAAATACCAGAAGTTAAAAACGTTTATATTGCTGCCGTAAAGGAGTTTAACGACGCGTTTAAAACCCACGACTGGAACGCTTACATAATTAATGATAATGATGATCCATTAGAAACCGTCATCATTGTATCACAAGGCTACGACAGTGAAAAAATGACAGCACCGATGCGGAAAACTATTACTCTTTTACCCGCTAAAGGCTTCGCAAAAATTGAATTTCTAGAAGAAAATGTATTGAAAGTGAACAATTTCTTTACTGTCACATATTTTATTGGCGACAAGCTGTACGACAAACGTTTTGAACTTCCAGCAAATGCTGCAATGGAAGACAATGCAATATCACTTCCTGTGATGAAAAAAGACGGGGTTTTGGCGCGGTAACCACTTAAAGCATTTCAAATACTTGAAATTCCGTATCTTTAACCTATGGAAATCAATTTCAGAACTAAGTCAGCAAGCAACAAAGCCCAACAAGAGGAATTCCTCGCCTTGACGCCAACGGAGCGTTTTTTTGCTTTTCTGAAACTTTCCTATGAGTTAAGGGATTTTCCCACTAAATATCCTTCCAAAAACGATAATACAGCTAATTTTGAGATTGTAATCCCGCCTAAACATGTGGAATGAATGGGACAAAAACATACGTAACTTTATTGCCTTAGCAAATAAACACAATGTAAGGATGCTTATGGTTGGTGGAGGAGCCGTAAATTTTCATGGATACAAACGACATTCTGCAGATGTAGATTTTTGGATTGAAACCACCACCGAAAACTTTAAAAAATTGTGTGCCGTTTTTTCTGAAATGGGCTATGAAATTTCAGATTTTCCAGATGCCGTAAAACAGCAAAAGCAAAATATCTCAGTTAAATTTTCCCCTGAAAGTCTGCAATTGGAGTTAATAACTAACTTTTCGGTCAATAAACCTTTTGAAAGAGCATTGGCCGAAAGTGAAGAAACGAAGGTAAAGGACAGTGAGTTTTTAAGATGGAACGTTCTGTCTTATGAAGATTTAATTACCAGTAAACTAAAAGCCAACCGACCTAAAGATTTATTAGACGTACAACAACTTCAGAAAATTAAGAAGGAGCAAGAGTAACCCACTAATCCAACTTATCCGTCAACTTTATAAATACCTTTTTAGGATCTTTTCCTTCATATAAAATATTGTACACGGCAGTTATAATTGGAGTTTTGGCTTTTTTCTTGCCTTTTGCTTGATTGAGATTATAGGCACTTTTTGTGGCGTAGTATCCTTCAGCAATCATACTCATTTCCATTTGAGCGCTTTTTACGGTGTAGCCTTTTCCAATCATATTCCCAAACATTCTATTTCTACTAAATAATGAATACCCAGTAACTAATAAATCGCCTAAATAGGCAGAGTCATTAATGTTCCGTTTCATTTTATGGACTTTCTTTACGTATTTTTTCATTTCCCGTATGGCATTGCTCATCAACACACTTTGAAAATTATCGCCATACCCTAACCCATGAGCTATTCCGGCAGCGATAGCATAAATATTTTTAAGCATAGCGGCGTACTCCGTTCCCATAACATCGTCACTAGTGATACATTTTATATAATCGCTCGATAATGTATCTGCCACCAATTTGGCTTTTTCTTCGTCTGCACACGCTATTGTTAAGTAAGAAAGACGTTCTAAAGCGACTTCTTCTGCGTGGCAAGGCCCTGAAATAACTCCAATGTTATTAAAAGGGACATTATAATGGGTATTAAAATGGTCACCGACAATTAAACTGGTTTCTGGGACAATCCCTTTTATGGCTGAAAAAACAACTTTATTTTCTAGCGAAGCAGTTAATTTTTTAAGCTCCGTTTCAACAAAAGCGGATGGAATTACAAAAATGAGATAGTCGGCGTATTCCACCATTTCATTAATATCGTTGCTCAATTTTAGTTGCGAAACCTTAAACTCTACAGAGCTTAAGTAATTAGGATTGTGATCCTCTTTTTTTATATGTTCTAACGCATAGGTATTGCGCATGTACCAACCTACTTCATCTAGATTTTCACATAGCATTTTTACGATAGCGGTTGCCCAGCTTCCGCCGCCAAAAACGGCAAATTTTGGTTTTTCTGTCATAAGTCTCTTTTCAATTATATCAAAAATAAGCAATTATTGATAAGACTACTATAAAACTGAGCTTTTCAAGAGGTATAAATCAGTTTTTACGCTACGCTTTTAACCTTAAATTCCTTTTCATTAAACATAAACGCGTCGCTTTTTTTCTTCCCTGAAAGCAATTGCCCAATAGGTGAGTTTAACGCCACGCAAATATAATTAGTTTTGCCAACGACTACAGCGCCTATAGAAATACTGATAAAATAGGTGGCCTGATTGGTATACACCAAGCTTCCCAACCGTGCATAATCTGACTTTGAGTTTATGTCAATTTTACGAACTAATTGTTGTAGTTTTTCAATTTCTAGTAGTTGTTTTCCGGCGTTCTCACGATCTATTTGTAGCATCGCACGACCGGTTTCATGCTTATCACCTGCACTGCTCTTGGATTCTTCAGCCAATGATTCTTCAATACCAGCAATGGTTTGTTTTATTTTGCTGAAACGCTTTTCAACCACGTCTTTACAATGGTTCAGTAAAGTGGTTTTTAATTCTTTTGTCGTCATTTATCACTTGTTTCTTGTAACGTAAATGTACCATAATAACGCATTTGTTTTACAATCCACGTTTTTCTTTTTTCAATATAAGCTGAAGCTGGAGAAGCCCTGTAGTTTCTTGGATTTGGTAAAATAGCAGCGATTGCGGCTGCTTCATATTGCGATAAATTTTTAGCGTTTTTGCTGAACCAATACTGTGCAGCAGCCTCAGCGCCAAACACACCATCGCCCATTTCAATGCTGTTTAAATACACTTCCATAATGCGTTCTTTGCTCCACATCGTTTCGATTAAAAAGGTGAAATAGACTTCCATTCCTTTCCGTAACCAACTTCTATCGGGCCACAGAAAAACATTCTTTGCCGTTTGTTGCGAAATGGTACTTGCTCCCCGCAATCTTTTTCCTGCTTTATTTTTTTCGTAGGCTTTTTCAATGGCATCGTAATCAAACCCGTTATGGTTTATAAAATTTTGATCTTCAGAACAAATAACAGCCAATTGTAAATAAGAAGAAATGTCATCAATAGATTCCCATTGGTGTTTGGTTTCATAATTTTCGTCTCCGTTATACGAACGAATTGCCATTAACGGGGTATACGGAACGGGTACAAATTTATACGCCACCACCCACAGGACAGTGATAACGATAAACCAGACTATTGCTTTAAAAATAAATTTGAAGAGTCGTTTCATTCACTTGCAAGTTTAGCTAAATTATGACCAATAGCACTCCCAATAGCGACGCCCATTCCGCCAAGACGAACCCCGCAAAATATACTTTCTGAAAGCTGTTTTACAATGGGTTTTTTCTGTTTTCCTACCCCCATAATGCCGCTCCATCTCCTATCAATTTCAAAAGTAGTTTCAGGTAAAATGGTGGTTTGTAACAATTCCTCTAATTTATTCTGAATTTGCTCCGTAGTTGCTATTTCAATAGTTTCTTCGCCTTTAAAATTGAGGTTTCTTCCGCCACCGAAAAGAATTCGATTATCGATATTTCTAAAATAATAATAGCCTTTATCCAGATGAAACGTCCCTTTTATATGGAGATTTTCAATCGGTTTTGTAATTAAAACTTGGGCTCGCGCGGGTTGTACTTGCTCGTCTAACAATTGTTTGGCAAAGCCATTGGTTGCAATGCATACTTTTTTTGCTGAAACTTCAATTTCATTGTTAAGTTGAAAGGAAGCTGAATTTTTTTCTTGCGAGAGCGCAGTAACTTCGGCACAATTTAGAACGGTAATTCCTTCTTTGTATACTTTCTGAAGTAAGGCGTGCATCATTCTTCCGGTATCTATTTGTCCTTCAAATTTGTTGAAGATAAGCTGCTGTTGAATTTTTTTAAACTGAAAGGTATTTTCAGTAATTGAGAACACGGCGTCATTAAAAATTGGCTTCAATAGTTCGTTGATACTTTGTAATTGGGATTGACATGCTTGAAAGAGTTCGCCGTCTTCTTCCGTAAACAATTCATATCCGCCATATTGTTTAAACTGAAGTTGTTCATCACCAATATTCTCCCGAAGCAATTGCAAGCCTTCTACACGTTCTTTTACAAGGTTGACAACTTCTGCTTCAGAATGAGTTGAAAGATCGTCTAGTATTTCTGAAAGGCTTCCAAAACAAGCAAAACCGGCATTTTTAGTGCTGGCTCCGCTGGGCAACATTCCTTTTTCAAAAACCGTTATGTTTGCCGTTGGATGCTTCTTTTTAAGAGCCAAGGCACAGTTGAGACCGACCAATCCACTGCCAATGACAGCAAAATCGATGTTTTGTAACCAGGATTTATGTTCCCAATAGGATAAGTTCATGTAGCTTAGTATTTAACCCTTCGACTCCGCTCAGGGTACACATTCAGTAAATTTCAAAAAAAAAGCATCAAACTCCAAAGAAATTAGATCTTTCTGGAACTTGATGCTTTTAACTTAATATAAAAATATTTACTCTTCCTCTTCTGGTTCGTTCATTACAAAGGTGTCCATAAACGCTGTGGTGTAGTTCCCGCTTACATAAGCCGGATCGTCCATCAATTGTCTATGGAATGGAATCGTGGTTTTTACGCCTTCAATAACAAACTCATCCAAGGCACGTTTCATTTTACTAATAGCTTCTTCTCTGGTTTGAGCCGTAGTTATCAGTTTAGCTATCATAGAATCGTAGTTTGGTGGAATAACATATCCAGCATACACGTGCGTATCAAGCCTTACTCCATGACCGCCAGGAGCGTGCAATACTTCAATTTTACCAGGAGATGGTCTAAAGTTATTATATGGATCTTCCGCATTGATTCTACATTCAATAGCATGTAATTTTGGTATGTAATTTTTTCCTGAGATAGAAACGCCTGCAGCTACCAAAATTTGCTCCCGAATTAAATCGTAATCTACTACTTGTTCGGTAATTGGGTGTTCTACTTGAATACGGGTGTTCATTTCCATAAAGTAGAATTTACGGTGTTTATCTACCAAAAATTCTACCGTACCGGCACCTTCATATTTAATAAATTCAGCAGCTTTTACAGCAGCTTTTCCCATATCGTCCCGTAACTTTTTAGTCATAAACGGACTTGGGGTTTCTTCGGTCAATTTTTGGTGACGACGTTGTATCGAGCAATCGCGTTCACTTAAGTGGCACGCTTTACCATTGCTATCGCCCACAATCTGTATTTCGATATGGCGTGGCTCTTCGATGAGTTTTTCCATATACATATCGTCATTCCCAAAAGCGGCTTTACTTTCTTGACGAGCAGACTCCCAAGCGTCTTGAAGGTTTTCCTCTTTCCAAACGGCACGCATTCCTTTTCCACCACCACCAGCACTTGCCTTAAGCATAACTGGATATCCGGTTTCTTTGGCAACTTTTTTACACGCTTTAAAATCTGGAATTACACCTTCACTTCCGGGAACACAAGGAACACCCGCTTCGCGCATGGTAGCTTTGGCCATGGCTTTGTTCCCCATTCTGTCAATCATGTCGGGAGAGGCACCTATAAACTTAAAGTCGTGTTCTTCACATATTTTGGAGAACTTAGAGTTTTCTGATAAAAATCCGTAGCCAGGATGAATTGCATCTGCATTGGTAATTTCAGCCGCAGCAATGATATTTGAAATTTTCAAATAACTTTCACTACTTGGGGCTGGACCTATACAAACAGCTTCGTCGGCAAAACGGACATGAAGACTTTCTTCATCTGCTTTACTATAAACCGCAACGGTTTTAATACCCATTTCGCGGCAGGTTCGGATAATACGAAGTGCTATCTCTCCCCTATTGGCAATCAATATCTTTTTAAACATAACGTTCTTGAAATTAACAAATTCCAAATCCTAAATTCTAAAAAATTCAGACTTCGATTCGAAATTTTAGAGGTTATTTATGAAGGGTCTACTAAGAAAAGTGGTTGATCAAACTCTACCGGAGAGGCATCGTCTACCAATACTTTTACTATTTTTCCTGAAACTTCGCTTTCAATTTCGTTGAAAAGTTTCATCGCTTCAATAACACATAAAACATCTCCTTCTTTTACCGTATCTCCTACTTCAACAAAAAGTGCTTTGTCTGGAGATGGTTTGCGGTAAAAAGTTCCGATTATTGGAGATTTTACAGTAATGTATTTTGAATCGTCATCACCAGCTGTTTCTTTATTGTCGGTACCTGGAGCGGCCGGAGCTTCAGCTTGTTGTGGAGCAGCCGAAGGAGCCATTTGCTGTGGCTGTGCTGCCATTGTTGGTACTTGCTGAATATACGTCGTTTTGTCTTTACCATCCTCTGTTCCGGTTTTAATGGTAATTTTAACATCGTCCATTTCAAGTTTTACTTCACTGGCTCCGGATTTTGCCACAAACTTGATTAAATTTTGAATTTCTTTTAACTTCATATCAGTTGGTTTAATCTTTCGTTTTTTATTTTGCATCGTAGGCCCATTTCAAATAAATAGCGCCCCATGTAAAGCCTCCTCCAAAGGAAGCAAATACTAAGTTATCTCCTTTTTTTAATTGTTTTTCGTAATCGTAAATACACAACGGTAAAGTTGCCGATGTTGTGTTACCATATTTATGGATGTTCATCATCACTTTTTCTGAAGGAAGTTTCATCCGTTTTGACGTGGCGTCAATTATTCGCTTGTTTGCTTGATGTGGTACTAACCACTCTATATCTCCTCCTGTTAAGTTATTGCGGTTCATTATTTTTTCACTTACATCTGCCATATTGGAAACTGCAAATTTAAAAACAGTTTTTCCATCTTGAAAAACATAGTGCTTTTTGTTTGCAACCGTTTCAGCAGAAGCTGGAAAAAGGGAACCGCCGGCTTCAATTTTTAGGCTTTGTCTTCCTATACCATCACTTTTTAAAATTTCATCTTGAAGACCGTAGCCCTCTTCGTTGGGTTCAAAAAGCATGGCTCCTGCTCCATCTCCAAAAATAATACAAGTAGTTCGATCTTCATAATCGATAATGGAAGACATTTTATCCGCACCAATCAACAATACTTTTTTATACCTGCCCGACTCAATATAACGAGCGGCAGTTGACATTCCATATAAAAAACTTGAACACGCAGCCGAAAGGTCATATGAAAAAGCGTTTACGGCACCTATTTGGGTGGCTACGTAAACGCCTGTTGCTGCTACCTGCATATCGGGTGTGGCTGTTGCCATAATCACCATATCGATATCTTTAGGATCGGTATTATTTTTTGCAAGAAGGTCTTCAGCTGCTTTAATAGCAAGAAAGGAAGTTCCTTTGTCTTTATCTTTTAAAATCCTACGTTCTTTAATTCCGGTACGGGATGTAATCCATTCGTCATTAGTTTCAACCATGGTTTCAAGAATCTGGTTGGTAAGGACGTAGTCCGGCACATAGCCACCGACAGCGGTAACTGCTGCTGTGATTTTGTTCATAGATTTGAATTAAATTCACAAAAAAAGGCTTCAACGCCTTTTTAAGGGAGTGAAAATTACTAAAAATTCATCAAAGCGGGGGGTAAAATAAGTTGTTTTTAACGTTTACAATGTTAAAAACAAAAAACTCCCACTGGTATGTGAGAGTTACTTGTTTATTGTATGAACGTTCTATGCTTCAACCTCTTCAACAGCGTCGATTACAATCTGTCCTCGGTAATATAATTTACCTTCGTGCCAGTGTGCTCTGTGATATAGGTGAGCCTCTCCTGTTGTAGGATCTGTTGCTATTTGAGGGGCAGTAGCTTTATAATGTGTTCTTCTTTTATCTCTTCTTGTTTTCGAGATTTTTCTTTTAGGATGTGCCATTGCTCTATATTATTTATCCGTTAATAGTTTTTTTAATTCGTTCCAGCGAGGATCAATTTCTTTCTCGTCTGGATTTTCGTTTTTTTCTTTTAGCCGCAGCTCTTCAAGTTTATCGAGTATATCACTTTTTAATGTGCCATCTTCAACACCGGGGTGTATTTTTTTTATTGGCATAGACAATACAATAGATTCATATATAAACTGTTGTATGTTTACTTCGTAACTTCCATGAGGTAGCACTAATAAATCTTCGTCTTCCTCATTATGGTCTTCACCAAATTTTACAACAAATCTATATTCATCGTCTACTTTTTGGTTGTATGGCTCATTACTAACATCACAATTTACATTTACGATACCTTTAAAAGTTAGCGTAAATTCTAACAGTGTTGCTTTTTTAACCAACAATACATCCAATTTTATAGCTGCATCATTAAACTCGTTATACTCAAAATGCTCAAAGAACGGTTTTTCAATTGTAAACTCAAACCGGTGCTCGCCTATTTTAAGCCCTATAAAAGGGATCGTAAATTCTTTCAATTCCTTCATTATCACACCAATTTCTCATTTCCACCTTACTTGTAAGGCGGGTGCAAAGATAAAAAATTATTTGAATAGCAAATTATTTTATCGTTTCTTTTTTGAAAAGGATTTTTTTGGACTCGTTTTTAAAGGATTTTTTGAAAGTTTCTTATACTGTTTTCGCTTTTTATAAATACTAATAGCACTGAAAACTGCTTCCTTAAACGACTCGAAATCTGCTTCATTTTTCCCGGCTACATCATACGCCGTGCCGTGGTCTGGCGAAGTTCTAACCCTATTAAGTCCTGCTGTATAATTAACCCCTTTACCAAAAGCTAGGGTTTTAAAAGGAACCAAACCTTGATCATGATATGAAGCAATAATAGCATCAAAATTTTTATAATTTCCTGAGCCAAAAAAGCTATCGGCTGCGTATGGACCGTATACTAATTTGTCATTTTTCCGAAGAATTTCCAAACTGGGCTTTAAAACTGTATCATCTTCATTACCAATAACGCCATTATCCCCGTTGTGTGGATTAATCCCTAAAACGGCTATTTTCGGTTTTCTTATGCCAAAATCCTTTATTAAGGACTCGTGAATGGTATTGATTTTTTTTTCAATTACTTCTGAAGTAATGTTTTTCACCACATCTTTAACCGCCACGTGATCGGTAAGTAAACCAACCCGTAAGGTTTCGGAAATCATAAGCATTAAACTATCGCCTTTCAGCTCTTGGGCTAAATAATCGGTATGCCCAGGGAAGTTGAACGTTTCCGATTGTATGTTCGATTTATTTATAGGCGCCGTTACCAACACATCAACTTGTTTTTCTTTTAATGCTGAAACGGCTGTTTTAAGAGATTTAATAGCATACTCCCCAATTTTTTTATCTTCTTCCCCAAAATTCACATCCACTTGTTCTTGCCACACATTTAAAACATTTATTTTTTTATGCGCTATTTTATCGAGCGAATCGATTCCGTGAAGACTCATTTCTAAATTATATTCTTTTTTGAAAAAAGACATCAATTTAACTGATGCAAAAATTACTGGAGTGCAAAATTCCAACATTCGAGAATCTTGAAAGGTTTTCAGTACAATTTCGCTGCCTATTCCATTAAGATCGCCTATTGAAATCCCTACTATTATTTTTTCCTTCTTCGCCATACCCTTGAATGCGGTTTTTAATTTCTATTTTTGCACTACAAATGTAACTAATTTAAGGATGTTTACAGGAATTATTGAACAGGTTGGAAAAATAAAAACACTCACCAAAGAAGGTAGCAACCTTCATATAGAGATAGCAAGTGATTTAGCTTCGGAACTAAAAATAGACCAAAGTGTGTCGCATAACGGCGTGTGCCTTACCGTAGTTGAAGTGAAAAACAACAGCTATTTGGTTACTGCTATAGATGAAACTTTACAAAAAACTAATCTTGGAAGCCTTACTGAAAGCAATGCTATAAATTTAGAACGGGCCATGAAGCTTGGTGACCGCTTGGATGGCCATATTGTGCAAGGCCACGTGGATCAAGTTGGTGTTTGTAAATCAATTTCTGAAGAAAATGGGAGTTGGATTTTCACTTTTACTTATAAAGAAGAAAAAGGAAATGTAACCATTGAAAAAGGTTCTATTACTATTAATGGGGTTAGTTTGACGGTTGTAAACTCTAAAGAAAATGAATTTAGTGTGGCTATTATCCCTTATACATTTGAACAGACAAATTTTAAAGAATTAAAAACTGGAAGCAAGGTTAATTTAGAGTTTGACATGATAGGAAAATACGTAGCCCGGATTACGCAAGGCTATCGTTAGAACGATATTTTTTTATTAGAAAATAGACACCTAATAATAACCCCATTGCCAATAAAATATAAATATTATCATCTATTGGGAATTGTGGCCCGTTTAATGTACCTCCTTTAGGTGGTGGCGGTCCGTTAGTATCTGACAAAGATTGCCCAAAGCTTACTACAGTAGTACATAAACTTAGTGCTATGGAGAGTATGAAAATGACTTGGGGGCGCATAATCTTGTGGCTAAAGTACTAATTTTTTATTAAAAATCAAGTAACGGTTAAGTTGTCAAACATTTATAAACTAATTTATTGCTTTTATATTGCTCTAATCGTTATAAAAAATTGAAAACTTTCTTTACAAAATCAAAAAAAGAACTAAACTTTCTAAGCCAAAAAAGTGGTCCCACATGGGCTCGAACCATGGACCCCCTGATTATGAGTCAGGTGCTCTAACCAGCTGAGCTATGGGACCGAATTGGCTGCAAATGTAAAACACTTTATAATGATTGCAAACATTTTTTGCAATTATTGCAAATTTAAGTGCCTCATTCTATTTCTTGGCAAAGTTCAATTAAAACGCCATTGGTTGATTTTGGGTGCAAAAAAACAACTAATTTATTATCAGCTCCTTTTTTGGGTTCTTCATTAATTATTTTGAACCCTTCTTTTTTTAGGCGTTTAACTTCTTTCTTTATATTACTTACGGAAAAAGCGATGTGATGGATTCCCTCACCCTTTTTTTCTATAAATTTTGCAATGGGACTATCGGGGTTTGTAGCTTCTAATAATTCAATTTTACTCTCTCCAGACATAAAAAAAGACGTGGTGACCCCTTCACGTTCTACATTTTCGGTTTTGTAGTGCTCATACCCCAATAAACTTTTATAAATTTTATTTGCCTCGGTAATATTTTTTACGGCAATACCTATATGTTCTATTTTATCCATCTTTTCAAATTATTTTACAGTTTCAAAATTACTAAAATCTTTGTAGGTGAATATTTATTTATTTCCGAAGAAAATAGGAACGCTATAAAATTATCCTTTCAAACGCTTAATTAAACGGTTGTTAGTATTAAATATCCTACTTTTGCAGTATGAGTACGACAGAAAGTAACAGACAAAAGAAAATTGCTGGGGTTTTACAGAACGACCTCGCCAACGTTTTACAGGAATTGCTTCGCGAATCGGGGCAGTTAAGCACCATATTGACCGTTTCAAAAGTTTCAGTGACGTCAGATCTTTCCATTGCAAAGGTGTATATAAGTGTTTTTCCTTCCAACAAAGCAGAAGCTATTATTAACGAATTAAAACAACTTACTCCAAAAATAAAACACCAAGTTGCGCAGCTCACGAAGCATCAACTTCGGAAAATGCCCGATCTTTCTTTTTACAACGACGATTCTATGGAATATATTCAAAACATAGAAAAAGCGGTAAAAGACAAAGAAAATCCTATCGAAAATCCGGATTTACTTCCGAAAAGAAAAAAATCGTAGTATTGAAATTTCCGCTCTACATCGCCAAGCGGTATTTATTTTCAAAAAGTAGCAATAACGCCATTAACATCATTACCGGGATTGCAGCTGTTGGTGTTGTCGTAGGCGCTATGTCCTTATTTATCGTCCTTTCTGGTTTTTCTGGATTAAAAGATTTCAGCCTTCAGTTTACCAATGTTTTTGACAGCGATCTTAAAATTTTCCCGGCCAGTGGGAAAACAATTACATTTTCTGAAGCCACGGAAAAAAAATTAAATGAACTTCCTGAAGTTGAAAGTTTTTCAAAAGTGATAGAAGAACGTGTTTTTCTTCAATACAAAGGAAGAAACCACATTGCCTATATTAAAGGGGTTGATGAAAATTACAATGCTGTTAACCCTACCGATAGCATTTTATTTTTAAGCAACTGGTTTACACCTGGTCAACAAGAAGTAGTTGTTGGTTTTAATATTGCGCATAAACTTTCCTTAGGTGTAAATGATTACACCGATTTATTGGACATTTATGTACCGCGCCCCGGAACCGGGCAAATTTTAGCCACCGATGTTGCCAATGCGTTTACCAAACGAAAAGCTGTAGTTTCAGGAATTTATGATGTAAATGAAGAACTAAACAGCAAATATGTATTTAGCGATATTGGTTTTGCCCGTGATTTGCTAAAATTGGACAGCACCACCGTTTCGTCCATTGAATTAAAATTAAAACCCGATGTTTCAGAAGAAGCTATTCGTAAAGAAATTCAGCCAATTTTTTCAGAAGAAGTGCTTATAAAAAACCGCATTCAGCAAAATGACGCTTTGTACAAAATGTTGAATACCGAAAATATTGCAGTATATCTCATCTTTACCTTGGTGCTAATTATTGCTCTTTTTAATGTAGTTGGATCTATTATTATGATGATTCTCGATAAACGAAAGGACATTAAAACACTTTATAATATGGGTGCTACCCTAAAAGACATCCGGAAAATTTTCTTTTTACAAGGCACACTTATGACCACCTTTGGTGGAATATTAGGCATTGGTTTAGGTATAGTAATGGTTTGGGCACAACTACAATTTAAGCTAATAAACATTACCCAAACGCTGCCGTATCCTGTAAAATTTAAGATTATTAATGTGGTGGTGGTCTTTGTAACAATTACCGTTTTAGGGCTGATTGCTTCAAAAATTGCATCAAGTCGAGTTCGGAAGAAATTACTCAACTAAACAAATTGGTGGTCGCCAAATTTTTGCAACACCTCATCAAACGCGGCAAAAACATCTACGCTGTCGTCGCTCGTTACCATTTTCATTCGGTACGGCTTAAAGTCTGGAATACCTTTAAAGTAATTGGTATAATGGCGGCGGGTTTCAAAAACACCTAATTTTTCACCTTTCCAATCAATAGCCATTTGTAAATGACGGCGAGCAGCTTCTACGCGTTCTTCCATCGTAGGTGGTAACGCATGTTTGCCAGTTTTAAAATAGTGTTTTACTTCTTTAAAAAACCAAGGATAGCCAATACTAGCACGACCAATCATAGCACCGTCAAGTCCGTATTTATCGCGCATTTCCATCGCTCGCTCTGGCGTATCCACATCGCCATTACCAAAAACGGGAATATGCATGCGAGGGTTATTTTTTACGTCGGCAATAGGTGCCCAATCGGCATTTCCTTTATACATCTGGGCTCGCGTACGACCGTGGATAGAAATAGCTTTACATCCTACATCCTGCAAACGTTCGGCCACTTCTTTTATCATTATGGTGTTTTCATCCCAACCCAAGCGGGTTTTTACCGTTACGGGCAGTTTGGTATGTTTTACCATGGCTTCCGTAAGTGAAACCATTAAATCGATATCTTTTAAAATACCGGCTCCAGCACCTTTGCTCACTACTTTTTTCACAGGGCAACCAAAGTTAATGTCGATAATATCCGGACCGCTAGCTTCCACAATTTCCACACTTTTTAGCATAGAATCGAGGTTGGCACCAAAAATCTGAATGCCTACGGGACGTTCTTTTTCATAAATGTCAAGTTTCATCGTGCTTTTGGCGGCATCGCGTATTAATCCTTCCGAAGAAATAAATTCGGTATACACCACATCGGCTCCTTGCTCTTTACAAAGTGCACGAAAGGGTGGGTCACTCACATCTTCCATCGGTGCGAGTAACAGCGGAAAATCGCCTACATCTATGTTTCCTATTTTTGCCATATTCATCTCCTGCGCAAGCGGGAGTCTCTTTTTTATATCACCCTTTCGATAAACTTCGAAGGGAATTTCTTTATCTTCTCCGCTCAGCATGAAAACATGCTTTTCGCGGAAATTTTAAGAATTTATATCTGCAAAATTACGGAAAATACGTTAGGAAACAATTTTGAAGTATTGAAGTATAATTTCTGGTTAATTAATACGCTCCGTCTCTTCCGTTGTGGTAGAACGATTATTATCACGTAGGCGAGCATTTCCGAAGTTGTATTTAAAGCCTACTGTAAACAATCTGGTTTCCACTTGGGCGGTAAAAAAATTGTCTTGATTATAGTATTTGGAAACTTGCCTGTAGTTAGATGCTGTATTAAAAATATCATCAACACCTGCCGTAATACTAGCTTGATTGTTCCAGAATGATTTTCTAAACGAAATATTTAAAAAGTAACCGTTTTTAAACTTGGTTGAGCCTTGGATAAAATTGGATAAGTACTGAGAAGACAAATCTGCTGTCCACGTCCTGTCTTTAGATAGTGTAAAATTGGAATATACATATCCATAAAAGCCTGCCGTATTGTTTTTATAAGTTCTTGGTACGCTCTCTACCGCCAAAAATTCGTTTTCCAAATAGTAGGTGGAGGTTATCACATAAAAATACAGCCAACTGGGTAAATTCCTTGGGGTATATTGAATGTCGAAACTATATTGAAAATCACGCAATAGATTGGCGTTGCTATTCCGCAGCGTTCTGTTTTCATTATCCTGAAAGGTCAAAGCGCTCAAAGAATTGTCTATCGTTTCATAATAGGCTTCAAATGTCCATACGCCATCATAGGTGTAGTTTAATGCGATTCTATCCGAAATAGCTGGTACCAACTGCGGATTTCCTTCATTGAAATTGTTTTCGTTTATAAAATAACGGAACGGGTTCAGGTTTTGATAGTTAGGTCGTGAAATGCTTTTGGTGTATGCAAACCCAGCGCTGTGCTTTTCATTAAAATTATATTGTCCTGACACCCTAGGAAACAACTTAAAATAATCATCCGTATTGGTTTCACCCAACGTTCTTGATCTTCCTTCTACATCGGTATATTCACCTCGCACTCCAGCAACAAGGCTAAAGTCACCAAAAGCTTGGTCAAAGTTTATGTATTCGGCGTACACTTTTTCACGATAATTAAAATCGTCAGACAAGGATGGATTAAACTGCATCCCGCCCATATCGGTATCAAAAAAATCGAGTTTGCTGTTACTGTCTATATTACTGTATTTAACCCCAGCTTCTATATTTCCTCTCCAAAAAGAATGCGTTACATCGGCTTGGCCAGTAAATATATTCGTGCCTTGATCGGCATTGGTTGAAAAACTGTTTTGACGGAGCAAATCTCCTGCCGGATCATTATAATTAGTGGCCACATTCTGCAACCTTTCATTATTATAATCGGTATAGTTAGCCGAAACCGTCACATTGGAATTTTCAGCATCGAGCAAAATTTTATAATCACCGGTTATGGAAAGCGTATGGGTATCAGACTCCAAATCGCTCAACGTGGTAAAGGTACTATCGATTACCTGTTGGGCATTTCGTATAACTGCAAAGCCATTATTATCATACGTTTCGTTCGGGTTTATGGAAAATGTAGTCGCCAAACTTAGCGTTTGTTTTTCGTCCAAAGTAAAATCTGCAATTAAATTTGCTTGGTGGGCGTTGGTGCGGGTGATTTTATTAAAATCGGAATTCCAAATGGAATTAGTGCTGCCGTCCGGCTCAAAAAAGCGGGTAACGTTTTTATCTTCTTTGAAATTTTTATGGGTATTAAAACCATAGCTTCCATAGAAGTTAAGCCAGTCATTTTTATAAAAATGCGATGTTCCCAATCGGTACTTTGGGTAGGTCCCTTGTTTGTACGAGCCGTTGACCGAACCTTTATAGCCAATGGAAATTGCCTTAGAGGTATTAATATTTAAAACCGTACCCGTGGCGCCGTCATACTTGGCAGAAGGAATGGTAATAACCTCAACCGATTTAATGTTTGCAGCATCCGTATTTTCGAGTAAGGAGACAACCTCAGAGGAGCTTAGATACACTCGCTTGTTATTAATATATATTTCCGGACTTTGAAATTTAACCTGAATAGACTCGCCAATAACCACCACGCCCGGTGTTTTTTTCAATAAATCGAAGGTACTCCCAACTGAAAGCGAAGTGTTTTCAACATTAAAAACCAGTTTTCCCGCTGTTTTTTCAATAGTTGGTTTTTTTGCAGTAATTACTGTTTCATCAAGGGATTCCGTATTTTCTTTAAGAATTATTGTTCCTATGTTTTTTTCAGAAGAAACATCTATTTTTTTAGTTATGGTTTTAAACCCCATATAACTAAAAGTAAATTTATAGGTTTTTGCTTCTAGGCCTTTTAATAAAAAACTTCCATCTTTATTTGTTGTTGTTCCTTTAAATGGCTCGGAGGCTTCCTCTTCATAAACAAGCACATTTACAAACGAAAGCGGGCTGTTTTTGGTATTAGCAACATCTCCAGAGATTGAAAACTCTTGTGCAAAAAGTGAGGTAGTACAGAACAACAAGCCTAGAAGGCACAGTATTTTCATGGGGTAGAATTTGGTTTGTTATTTGTTTTTTATTGCGCTTTAAGGGGAGATGAAGCAAACTTCATTTAAATACGCAGCATTTACAAATATGTTAATATTATCCTAAACACCCAAAGCGAACGTAGTTTTTTTGATGAAAGAGAACAAATGCTTTCTTTCGGTTCAATTTAAACTATATTTGCAGTCAATTTGACTACGGAAGAAGAACACTATGAAGAACATTCGCAATTTTTGTATCATCGCCCATATTGACCACGGTAAGAGCACCTTGGCAGATCGATTGCTTGACGCTACTGCAACGGTAACCTCTCGCGAAAAGCAAGAGCAATTACTAGACAGTATGGATCTTGAGCGAGAACGAGGCATCACTATTAAAAGCCACGCCATACAAATGGATTATGAGTTTGAAGGTGAGCAATATATTTTAAACCTTATCGACACCCCAGGCCACGTAGATTTTTCATATGAAGTTTCTAGAAGTATTGCTGCCTGTGAAGGCGCTTTATTGGTAGTCGATGCGGCGCAAAGTATACAAGCGCAGACTATTTCAAACTTATATTTAGCATTGGAAAATGACTTAGAAATTATTCCGGTGTTAAACAAAATAGACCTTCCTTCAGCCAGTCCAGAAGAAGTAACCGATGATATTGTAGATCTTTTAGGGTGTAATCCTGAAGATATTATCCCTGCCAGTGCAAAAACAGGGTTGGGTATCGACGAAATTTTAGAAGCCGTTATCAAACGTGTTCCCGCACCGAAAGGAAATCCAGACGAATCGCTTCAGGCTTTGATTTTTGATTCAGTTTATAATCCTTTTAGAGGGGTGGAAACCTATTTTAGGGTCTTGAACGGTGAAATTAAAAAAGGCCAGAAAATTAAGTTTATGGCTACCGATAAGAGTTATTTCGCTGATGAAGTAGGTACCTTAAAACTGAAACAACTTCCTAAAAAAGTTATTAAAACCGGGGATGTTGGTTATTTAATTACTGGTATTAAAGACGCTCGGGAAATAAAAGTAGGTGATACCATTACCGATGCTAAAAGCCCAACCACTAACATGATTGGAGGTTTTGAAGACGTAAAACCTATGGTTTTTGCAGGAATTTATCCAGTGGACACCGAAGAGTATGAAGAGCTTCGAAACTCCATGGAAAAGCTACAGCTAAACGACGCGTCCTTGGTTTTTCAACCGGAAAGTTCTGCAGCACTTGGTTTTGGTTTTCGTTGTGGTTTCTTAGGAATGCTTCATTTAGAAATTATTCAAGAACGCTTAGAACGTGAGTTTGATATGACGGTAATAACAACCGTTCCCAACGTTTCTTACCACGCTTTTACTAATAAGAATCCCGACGAGCTTGTGATGGTAAATAATCCATCCGATCTTCCAGAGCCTTCGTCACTTAATCGTGTAGAAGAACCTTTTATAAAAGCTAGTATTATTACAAAAGCCGATTTTGTTGGTCCAGTTATGTCGCTTTGTATTGAAAAAAGAGGACAAATTGTTAACCAAACATACTTAACGACAGAGCGTGTAGAGCTTACTTTTGATATGCCGTTGGCTGAAATTGTATTCGACTTTTACGATCGCTTAAAAACGGTTTCAAAAGGATATGCTTCGTTTGATTATACACCTATTGGAATGCGCGAATCGCATTTGGTTAAGGTAGACGTCTTGTTAAACGCAAACACCGTAGATGCACTTTCGGCGTTGTTACACCGCGATAATGCCTACGATATTGGTAAGCGTATGTGTGAAAAACTAAAAGAACTAATTCCTAGACAGCAGTTTGACATTCCTATTCAAGCAGCTATTGGCTCCAAGATTATTTCTAGAGAAACTGTAAAAGCACTGAGAAAAGATGTTACTGCCAAATGTTACGGTGGTGATATTTCACGTAAAAGAAAGCTGCTAGAAAAACAGAAAAAAGGGAAGAAACGAATGCGTTCGGTAGGAAATGTTGAAATTCCTCAAGAAGCGTTTATGGCCGTGTTGAAATTGAATGATTAAGGTTTAACCGCCTCCACACGTAGCTCCAGACTCTTCTAGACCCGCTACATATACATCATAATTTGTATCGGTATTTTCACCGTTTACTACCGCATTGCCGTTTTGATTTCGACATACTTCAAATGAAGTAGTTTCGGGGGAGTTACAGGTTACGCATGAAATAGCGGAATCATCTTCGCACGACAAAACAAGTAGAATTGAAAGTACCGCAAGTGACTGAAAGAATAGACCTTTTTTCATAGGAAAGAAGCTTTATTGAAAAACGAAAACATAGGTGGTTTATTATGAGTTTTGGTCTTGAATTTTGTCCTCTTCTTCTTTGGTAGCATTTACAACATCTTCAAAATCGATCGGTTTTCCCAGATAGACTAGTTGACTGCCTTCGGTAATTTCCATTTCTTGAGGGTTTTCAATGAGATCAATATGGTTTTCATCGTTTTTCACGAATAAGGCAACCGCGTCTTCTTCTTCTTCAATATAGCCCAATAGTTTCAAAAACTTGGATTGTGTTTCAATGGGCAATTCTTGTATAGAAGGAAAATCGCGCGCTACTTCGGTAAACCGCACGTAATCGTGAGTAGTAGAAAAAAGTTCCTTTGAAGAAATTGTATTTTTTACTTTCCGTTCTTCTGTATTCATCAATCGGAACGAGCCATTTTCACCAAACGTAGATCCATATCGTATAATTGCCTGTTTATTTATTTCGTCATTGCCCGTCATGGCTAAGAGATAACCTACATCGTTTAGTTCGATGTTATCGGTAAGATCATCAGAATAGATATTTCCGTTAATGGCTTCAAGGCCCAATTCTTTTGCTTTTTCAATATTCAGCCGGTTGGTATCGACCAAGACCACGTGACGGTTATTTTTTTGAAGATAGGTCCCAATCAATCTAGATACTTTTGAAGCTCCTACGATCATAACCCCTTCCGAAGTTTTTAAGAAAACCCCCACTGCGGAAGCAAACATGCGGGCAGATGCTGCATTTAACAATACGGTAATTAATACCACTGCAAAAACCAACGGGGTAATATATTCTGCACCTGGAACACCTTCGTTTACTAGTTTGGTTCCAAAAAGAGAAGCAATACCTGCAGCCACGATACCACGTGGTCCTACCCAACTAATAAACAGTTTTTCGTTGGTTTTTAAACTGGAGCCTGCGGTACTTAAAAAAACCGCAATAGGCCGCAGTACGAAAATTATAATGATTAATAACGCCGCCGTTTTCCAGTTATACACCAATAACAGATCTTCTAAACTTATGTTTGCTGCTAGGAGTATAAAAAGAATGGATATTAATAAAACACTTAACGATTCTTTAAAATACAACAACTCTTTTAGACTTGGCAAATCACTGTTTCCTAAAAACATTCCCATAACTACTACGGCCAATAAACCAGATTCATGGGCAAATTGATCACTTAAAACAAAAATTAAAAGTACGATAGAAAGGGAAACGACATTTAAAAGGTAGTGCGGTATAAATTTCTTTTTTATTGAAATATAAAGCGCATATCCGGCTGAAATTCCGAAGGAAAAACCAATCAATACAATTTTACCAAATTCAATTAAGGCTTGTTTGGTATATCCTGCATCGCCTTCCACACTTATAAACTCGAATACCAAAACCGCAACTAAGGCGCCAATGGGATCAATTAAAATACCTTCCCATTTTAATACGGCTGAAACATGCTTTTTCAATGGAATGTTTCGTAGAATAGGTGTGATTACCGTAGGGCCTGTAACTATGATTAAGGCTGAAAAAAGGAAAGACATACGCCAATCGAGCCCAAAAACATAATGAGCAGCCACACCGGCACCCACAAAAGTTATGGCTGAACCAATACTGATTAGTTTTCCAATAACACCACCTACTTTGGTGATTTCGCCCCGACGAAGTGTTAAGCCCCCTTCAAAAAGGATAATACCAATGGCCAAGGAGACAAAATAAAAGAGGTTTTCTCCAGGAAAGAGTCCGTTTTCTCCATTATAGATTGGCTGTATCCATTGGTTACCATCTTCAGATAGTAATGTTGAAATAGGTCCCACAAATAGACCGATAAGGATAAGCGGTAAAATGGCGGGAATTTTAAACTTCCAGGCAACCCATTGTGCCAATATTCCTAAAACAATAATCCCTGCCAATTCAATCATATATTTGCTTTTTGGTAATATAGCCCCTTTTGAAATTTCCCAAAAGGTTATTTTTGTTAAAAATAATACAAATAATTAAGTATGCCCCGAGTGACTGCTTCGCTTTTAGTATTTTGCACACACTAAAAATAAGAATATGAAGCTGTACCCCATTGAATCTGGAAATTTTAAATTGGATGGCGGTGCTATGTTTGGAGTAGTGCCAAAATCCCTTTGGAACCGAACCAATCCCGCAGACAATAACAATATGATCGATATGGCAGCCCGTTGCCTTCTTATTGAAAACGGAGATCGCCTAACCCTCATCGACACCGGAATGGGTGAGAAACAAAGTGAGAAATTCTTTGGGTATTACTATCAATGGGGAG
>Ga0209309_10000756_pt1 | contig 35513 bp, 35 predicted proteins | sample COGITO_mtgs_1204_2_FD_184807 | JGI IMG/M metagenome (GOLD analysis project Ga0209309, IMG submission 184807) | Pelagic marine microbial communities from North Sea - COGITO_mtgs_120412 (SPAdes) (version 2) | ecosystem: Environmental > Aquatic > Marine > Epipelagic ... | reverse complement strand
ACACCCCATGACCCTCCCCCTGAAGTGGTCTAGTAAATTTGTACAGCGTGCTAAGATGTATCCAACACAATTAAATGGATAGGCGAATGACAAAGCGACCGAATTTTTCAGACAAGTATAAAGCATTGGAGGCGCTTGAAGCGCTGCGCGGTCACCTCGTCAGTTGAAGCTGCGTGCCGTATCACCGGCAAGCCGGCGCTTGCCTGCTTCAATGAATTCCTTCGCCTATTTGTAACCGATACTTTGGGCAATGCCTTCGCGGCGACAAAACTCTGCAATAGTTTCCTCACCCCGCAATCCGTCCAGCACAATACGGATCTTTTCCTTTGCTTAATATTGTTTGCAAACTGCTTAGAAAATGCTTTTTAATATAGAAGGTATTTTAATTTTTATCTCAAGTTAACAACTAAGGAGCTTTAAAATGAGATTATCTAATAATACTTTTATGCTATCTGTATTAGCCGGGGGCCTAGCAACCTTTCCTTCGATTGCAAGTGCCGCTGAAGGCAATTTAATGGCAGACGATTACGTTGGAATTTCGTTCTGGCTGATTTCAATGGCTCTTGTAGCTGCAACAGCGTTCTTTTTCCTTGAGACGCAGCGAGTATCAGCTAAGTGGAAAACATCTCTGACTGTTTCCGGTCTTGTGACTTTAGTTGCTGCAGTTCACTATTTTTACATGCGTGACGTTTGGGTTTCCACCGGAGAAACACCAACAGTTTATCGATACATTGATTGGCTTATAACTGTTCCTCTATTAATGGTAGAGTTCTATCTGATCCTTAGAGCCGTTGGTGGGGCATCAGGGGGGATTTTCTGGCGCATTATGATTGGCACGCTTGTGATGTTAATTGGTGGCTATGCTGGTGAAGTCGGCTATATCAACCAATGGGCAGGCTTCATAATTGGAATGGCCGGTTGGGCATTTATACTTTATGAAATCTTCCTTGGTGAAGCCGGTCGTATGTCTGCAGAAAAAGCTTCCGCAGCTGTGAAGTCAGCATTTTCAACAATGCGTTGGATTGTTACAATCGGTTGGGCAATCTACCCAATTGGGTACTTCTATGGTTATCTAGCAACAGGCGATCCTGCTGGATCTGCTGATATGCTCAACATCATCTATAATTTTGCTGACGTACTAAATAAAATTGCGTTCGGTGTGATTATCTGGAATGTAGCTGTCACTGAAAGTGAATCTGCAAGCTAGTATTTTTAGGGGTGGTCTAAAAAGACCGCCCCTTTTACTATCTTGAGATATTTCCAGATTTGCCAAAGTTCCAACTTTATTCATATCGAATATGTAAACTGCATTGGGTTTCTAAGGCTATGTCAAAGTTATGTTCTCTGGTAAACAGTGCTCAGGTTCCCAATAAAACTGCTACAGTCTATTCATCCACTGATGTATCCTCTCTTGTTTGTTATGTAAAAAATTGCTTGCCTGAAAGTAACCACCCACTATCAGAGGCGGCCGCTCATCACTTTTTTAAGCCTGGTAAGTTACTGCGTGCCAAAATGGCAATAAGGGCATCAAATTATCTGAATATAGAACAGGTTGCTGCACTCCCATGGGCCGCTGCGGTTGAAATACTACACAATGCATCTTTGATACACGACGACATCTGCGACGGAGACGCCTTGCGTAGAGGCAGGCCATCTGTTTGGCATAAATACGGTCCAGATACTGCGCTAATGCTTGGTGATTGGTTAATTGCACTCGCTTTTGAATTGGCCGCTGAGGCAGCTCAAATATCAGCTACGCCAGTACTCGTTAAAATACTCGCTGATCAAATGAAATTAACAACTGTTGGCGAAGTTGGTGGGCTTGGTATTAAACAGATGATTAATTGGCATGATTACGTTGATTTATCTGCTAACAAAACTGCTCCACTGCTAGCCGCCCCGCTTCAAGGCATCATGGCAATGGCTCAGCAAAATGACTCATCTGCACCTATTGTTGCTTATTTCAGGCGTCTTGGTAGCGCTTATCAAATTGCAAATGACATCTTAAACTTTGAAGGTACAGATGGTGCTGAGACACAAGGTTCAGATCTCGCACGCCGTTCCCCAAATGGAGTCACTGTGATCTACCGTCAAATGCTCAGCACACCAGAACAGATGAGATTTGATAGTTGGTACAGAACTAGCTGCAATTCCTTACTTGAAGACTGGCGCGATAAAATAATAGCATCAGAAGCATTGAACACTACCACAAGAAAAATGCATGAAATTTTTTGTGATTGTGAGCAATTATCAGAAGAACTTCCAGCTGAGTTATACGAAATCATATCCCCCCTTCATACAATGGTGAAACAGGTTTGTGAGAAATCAATTAGCTCGTTCATGCTTAATCGAGATGATTAGTAAATATGCCGTCACAACCTAATAAACTCCATCAAAACGTTGTCTTACCAAAAGAAGATAATTCAAGTGATATTCTAGTGATTGGTGCTGGCTTTGGTGGTATTGCGGCAGCGTTAAGGATGCGTGCCAAAGGGTTTTCTGTTACTCTTCTTGACCGATTACCTGAAATCGGCGGCCGGGCGCAAGTTTTTTCAAGAGGTGGTTTCATACATGATGCTGGTCCAACAGTCATTACGGCTCCATTCCTATTCGATGAATTATATGAATTATTTGGAGAAAAGCGCTCTGACTATCTTGAATTTAAAGGATTAGACCCTTGGTACAGGTTCTATTTTCATGGAGGCCATAAATTCGATTACAGGGCAAGTATTGAGGACACAAAGAAGGAAATTAAACGTTTTAATCCTGCTGATGTTGCTGGATATGATAGACTTCTTGCTGCTTCAAAGAGTATTTTTGAGATTGGTTTTGAAAAGCTTTCAACAAAACCGTTCACTAATTTTTTTACCATGCTCCAACAGCTGCCATCACTAATAAGATTAAGGTGTTATAGAACTGTTGATGGAATGGTTAGAAGTCATATTAAGCATCCCTTACTACGACAAGCATTCTCAATTCATCCACTACTAGTGGGTGGAAATCCTTTTAGTACAACCTCAATTTATTGCTTAATTCATTATTTGGAACGTCGTTGGGGTGTCTATTTCTGCATGGGTGGGACGGGTAAGATTGTCAGTGAATTATACCGGCTTCTGGAGCGAACTGGGGTGAATGTTGTTACAAATACTGACGTTACAGAGATAATTATAAAAAATGATCGTGCAACAGGTTGTCGAAGCAGAGATGGAAGATCCTTTAACGCTAATCGTATTATTTGTAACGCTGATCCACCAACCGTTTATAGTGAAATGTTGCCAAAATCAGTTGCGCGCAGAAAACGCATTTTACCTACCTCTTTAAATCAATACTCAATGGGCCTCTTTGTGTTGTTTTTTGGTACACGAAAAACTTATCCTAATCTTGCCCACCACACAATTTGGATGGGGCCACGATTTAAAGAGTTATTAAGGGACATATTTGACCGGAAATTACTTAGCGATGATTTCTCATTATATATTCATCGACCGACTGCCACAGACCCTAGTTTTGCACCTGATGGATGTGATAGCTTTTATGTTTTATGCCCAGTCCCTAACCTTCTTGCCGATATTGATTGGAAGATAAAAGGCTCATGGTTACGATCACGTATAATAGATGAGCTAGAGGCTACTATAATGCCCGATCTTAAATCTTGTATTACTGATGACTTTTGGATGACACCAGAAGACTTCAAAAAAGATTATAGATCTATGCACGGTGCTGGATTTTCAATTTCGCCAATATTTTCCCAATCAGCTTGGTTTCGCTACCACAATCGTGACCCACATATTCCAAATTTGTATTTTTCTACTGCTGGTGCGCATCCAGGTGCAGGCATCCCTGGTGTGTTATGTTCTGCAAAAGTTGTTGAGAACCTTATCGATGAAGAGGAAATTTTTCCCTAAACTGTCAAATCTCTACCCTAGAGGTATTTAGTCTATTGATGTAGCGTTGAATAATTGATGCACCCAAACGAAAAAATAACACCGTTTCAGTCTCTATCAATAAATGGTCGCAGCTTTTACTGGGCGAGCATTTTTCTATCCCCTTACGATAGAAAAAAAGCAGCTAGATTATATGCATTTTGCCGGATTCTTGATGACCTAGCAGATGGCGACATACCGGGTGGAGAAGCTCGCCTTACTCAGCTGCAATCTGAGCTTCAATCAAGCAATGAAGATTATGATTTCGCTTCCTCTGGGTTTGAATTTTTCCCCCATGATGTGTCATCTTTGAGGCCAGTTCTTTCTGCCTTATTAGATGGATTGGTTCAAGATGCGGGAGGGATAATTCGCCTAAATTCTAAGCGGGATTTACTTAGATATGCTTACTGCGTTGCAGGGACTGTTGGTCTATTGATGTGTGAAACTTTGAATTGTCATAATCCTCTAGCCAAATCGCATGCTATCGACCTTGGCATTGGCATGCAATTAACAAATATTGCCCGTGACGTTTTAGAGGATGCCCGTATGGGTCGACGTTATATCCCAGGAGAGTGGGTGTCAGACCTATCCCCTGAAGCAATTTGCATTGCCGCAAAAAAAGTAAATTCTTCTGAAAATTTACTTGTCAAAAAAGCCGTGAAACAGCTGCTAACGCTCGCAGATAAATATTACCAAAGTGGGACCATCGGCTATAGATATTTACCTTGGAGAGCTCGTATTTCTATCGCTGTTGCGGCTGAGGTCTATCGTGAGATTGGTATGCAGCTTGCTCAATCAGGCTACAGCTGGCATATGGGTAGACAGGTTACCAGCAAAGCTTCCAAGCTACGATGCTCATTTAAGGCGATTATGAACTTAATTTTCTGTCGGCGTCGAATGGATTCAGAAACACACGATTACACATTGCATAATGCCCTTAAAGGACTACCAAATATCAAATAAATTATGGTAATTTAATCTATGCCAGCTATACAAATCATTGGTGATGGATGTGCAGGGCTCTCACTTGCAGCACGTGCGAGAGAGCTGCCAGACCATCAGTTAACATTGATTGTCCCAGAAGGAGCTCCACGACAGCAAGAACACATATGGGGTTTTTGGCACCTCCCAATTCTTAATACAGCAGCGGGGCTCTCTCATTGTTCTTGGAAGAATTGGCAAGTTGTAACTAATGAGAAAACAGTTGTACTCACTTCAATTAACTACCCCTACCATGCCATTTACCGTAGTCGTTGGACCTCTATGTGCAAGGAGCTTGCAATTGCACATGGCGTCAAAATTGTTAGTCAGTCAAAAGTAGCAAGCGATCAGAAAGCACAAATTCTTGATACCAGGCCGCAACCAGTCCCACATGGACAACTGATGCAGCATTTTATAGGTTGGGAGGTGTTGGCTAAAAGTGGTTCTTTTAATCCATCCGTTGCAACAATGATGGATTTCCGATGTGATCAGTCACGTGGTATTCATTTTATATATGTCTTACCATTTTCTGATAGCGAAGCTCTTGTCGAATCCACTATGTTTAGCTGTGATAGAGAACCAGATGAATTTTTTGAGAAAGCAATTTTAGACTACCTAAAACTTTGTCATTCTAAGCAAGTTGTTTCAGTGAAGCGCACTGAAAAAGGCGCGATTCCAATGGGCTTATTAGAGCGCTCAGACGTTTCTGTAGTAGGTCTCGGTGGAAATGGCGGCGCAATCAAACCTTCTAGTGGTTACGCATTTTATTTCATTCAAAAGCAAATATCTGTAGCAATTTTATCAGCTCAAACCAAAAACAAATTAATGAAAATCACCTCACCTCATAAAAACATTGATTTATGGATGGATCAAATGTTTGTAAAAGTTCTTAAAGAATGGCCTGCCGTCACCCCCCATATATTTATACAGCTTGCCGATGCATTAAGTGGTGATGAATTCGCTTTATTTATGAGTGGGGAAGCATGTTGGCGCCTTCGCTTGAAGGTGATTTTTTCGATGCCTAAATGGATTTTTATCAGATCATTTATACAGTCACTTTATAGTAATTTTTTAAAATTTAAAATAGGCGCTTAATGTTGCTCAATTCTTTAATTTCAGATTTTAGCACTCTTGACTTTGCTGCACTTATGGCAATTTCACTAATAGGCTTACCCCATGGCGCTGCAGATGGGGCAATTGCAGGGTATATCGGTTATACAAGGCAGCCTGGTAGCTTGTTTAAATTCTTTGGTCTTTACATCGCAATGGCTGTGTTAGTCATATTGTTTTGGATGCTATTCCCTACAATCTCACTGATGGTTTTTTTAACAATAAGTATCATTCATTTTGGTCTTGACGTTGCCCGCACAAAGCAAGGATGGATGTCTTTAGTACAAGGATACGCTCACGGATGTGTGGTAATAGTTGGTATTAGCCAATGCCATAAAGAAGAAGTCCTACAAATTTATTCTTTCCTTATTGGCAAGGATGCTGGTCCAGTTTGGGTTATGATTGATTTTATTTCTATTATTTTTCTGATTGTCTTGGTCTTTTATACATGCAAAGCAATCTTAGACACCAAATGGCGTCTTGAGTTTATCGAGCTATTGGTTTTGCTTATATTATTTTCACAGTTTCCACCTTTAGTTAGTTTTGCAATTTATTTTTGTGGCCTTCATTCAGTCCGTCACTTTCGAAATATTTGGCTGCCTTTGAGAAATACCATTCCTTTAAGAAATATTTGCCTTCAAATCGCTAGTTTTACTTGTATCACTTGGGCATTGGGGGGATTGATAATTTGGCTGGCTATGTTTCAGGTCTCAGCCGACGTAGCATTTATTCGTATTATATTTATTGGACTAGCAGCGTTAACCGTTCCTCACATGATATTAGTAGATGGATTATACCATCGTCATCTAAGTGTTACATCATTTGGTAAACCTTAATATTTTTAGCATTCACCTAGAATTTTAAGATTAAAATTGGTTTTAACTAGTATCCATACTTCGCTTAATTACCTAAATTCAACAAGTAAGTGCAACTCAACGTGTCGTAATAGAGGTTAATCTGCGGAAGCATCATAGCCTTTCGTTCCGGCAAGAATGAAAGGCACATATGAGACGCTACACTCAGTTAACCCAAGATCAAAGATACCAGATACAGGTATTAATGAAAGCGGGACTGAACCAGACAGAGACGGTACTAATTGTGTGTGTTCATAAGTCTACGATCTGCCGTGAATTCAAACGTAATACAGGCTTGCGTGGTTACTGACCAAAGCAAGCCCACAGGCTAAATCTGGACTTAGCCAACTAGGTGTTGCATAAAACGACTAATCTTACCCCCCTTGCTGGCTGTCAGTGTGAGCGGTGAGGCTGTAGCAGCTAATGATGAAGCTATTCTGCTGCATTGTTTTGGTGACGCCACGATTGAAAAAACATACGAATTGCGAGAGATGGGTCTTGGCTAGAGCCCGGCCTTATTCCTAACAGAGATGCAAGGTTTAAGAGCGCTGGAGGCATTTGGTATTACAAAAATGAGGACGTGAATGGCAACCCGATAGAATACCGCTTTTCTATAGAGACAATGAAACGGGTCCTAACAGTCGGTGACAGTTGGGTTTTTTCTCATTGTTTCCCCAACCAAAACCCATTCACCAACTAGCAAAAAGAAGGTGTCTGTCACCCACTATTTTGTTATGAGTCTCGCAAAGCGCTTGGTTCATACTATCCATCTATTTACTCAATCTGGACGTACGGAATATTACACCATCGTGTCGTATAGCGAGGTGACAAACGCTCCTGACGCATACGCCATTTTGCTCCCTTTGGCGATAATCCAAGCCCAATAGAATCACGTCCAAACCGTGCATTGAGCTTACCGTAAAGCGGGCGTCCTGCTTTTAGAGTTATCATCTGAGCAAGACGTTATACCATCATTGTTCGATGATCAGTTGAGCGGTGTGGAGCCATTGATGAAGGCGTTAGATCAAGTTAACGCAAGGTTTGGGCGTGGTTCTATTGGGCTGGGGTTATCACCTAAGGGGGCAAAGTGGCGAATGCGTCAGGAGCGGTTGTCACCACGTTATACAACACGTTGGCAGGACATTCCGCACGCTCGACTTTGAACTAACGACACCCGCAATACGGGGTAAGAAGCGCTGTGGGATTCACAGTGGCCTATCAACAGGCGCGCCAAAGGGAAATAAAAATGCCCTTAAGCACGGCAAATACACTGAGAAAGCTATTGCAGAGCGCCGCTATATCTGGGAGCTGATTAGTGATTGTATACGGCTTACTGATGAAATGTGGCGGTGCAAAATAAGAACCTGTCATTGAGTGAAGCCAGTTCTTTTTAGGGCTGTTAAGGTCTCGACGTGTAGAATCGTTAAGAATCTATAATCTTTAATTTAATACGTTAAGGCTGCGGAAGATCTTTCAATAACAGCACACTAGCTACCAATGATGCGGTCGATAACACGATGGTATCCACAGAAGAAATATAAGTTGCGGCTGGACACAATACACTCGGAGAATACAACTTGATTATGCTACATCTCCCCCCTCCCCTTTGACTTTGGAGGTATTATATGTTCACAATACTTACAGTTATTCTTATTAGCGCCAGTGTTAGTGAATGCTTACTCCCCCGCGAATATAGGGCCCAAAAATTTAAAGAAAATTGTGTTTCATATGGTTTCGTTATTGGCACGACAGAATTTGCCCAGTGTATGCAAACCGAGAATGCTAACTGGGGTGCAGCATCTCAGCAGAATATGCAGAATCTGCAAAATACTTTGAAAAATGAAGCAGATCGCAGACAAGCACAGACTGACAAATTGAATAACCAGAACAGGCAAGTTAACTGCACCACACGATATTATGGGAATACAGCCCGGACCACGTGCAACTAGATACACAGGATCAACCTCACCTAGACATTCGATCTATCAGACTATCATGACTTCTCAACACAGGTTGTGGTTGGCATTACGCGGGTGATGAAATCGTTTAATTCTTGCTCGCTGTAGCCCTCAATTATTCCGCGTTGTTTAATGTATAAAATCGCATCTTCTGCAGTTTTGAACAGGCCCTCATAAACGTCTTCAAACTCCCAACCTCCTCGTCCAAATAGCTATCCCAATAGCAAAGTTCAGCACGTTCAAATGTATCACCGTCTTGGATCCAACTGTACATGGGAGCCGCCATCGTGTTGTAATTATCATTATAAATACTTGATGATTCGATGTACGTTTCTTCGATCTTACACGTCATTGTGCCTGTGAGTGTCGCATCAACTACTGTGTTAATAAGCTTCTGATCAATCATTCAATTGGCCTTCATTGCGTAAATGGATTTTCGAAAAGAGTGCAGCTATATTTTTTAAGTTCAACACCCCAATCTATCAAGCTATTGCTGGCAATTTTAGGAGCTAATGAGGTGCAGATGGCACTGAGAGGAGCGCATTTTTGGATTGGAATGAATACATTCGTAAGATAGCGATATAAATAAATGGCATAATCAATCAAATAGATTTGATTAAAATTGGAATCCTTAACAAGTTATAATGTGAATTTGAGCCCAAGCTATTTCTAACACAGGACATGAAGTTCAGATATTAGCCTAAAGCGCCATTCTGAATGTGTGTATTAATGTGGGTAATAATAATTTTTGCCAAATAAACAGCAGAAATTATAGGGTAATGGCGGTGGGGGTGGGATTCGAACCCACGGAACCCGCAAAGGCTCAACGGTTTTCAAGACCGCCGCATTCGACCACTCTGCCACCCCACCTGGGTCGCGTAACGCATCTTTCGACGCATTTGATCGGCGGCGGACTTTTACCCCGTGATAATCGGGCGGGCAAGGGAGAACAGTGATAAAATTTCGGAATGTCTCATCTATTTTTCAAATACGCTCAGATGAGATTTTAAATCTCGTGGATTTTGTGACCCGACAACGCCTGAAACATTCGTTTTTTAATATGTTTTGCGTGCGAGGATCGTGGTGTTGGGCGTGTAGTTTTTACTGCGAATATCTTCTTGGTGTGCTAGGTTTTTATTATAATTTTACTAAATTCCCATTCCCGCAGGCATTTAGCTGGGTGAAATTGACATGAGTAAGGTTCAACAATAATGAACGTTTTAACTGGCAATACTGAAATTGTATTCAGAGCTTCGGTTTTTGGCGCGCTCGCGATGGCCATGGTTGTGTCTAATGTTGCGCACGCAGATGGACTTGTAAAAGACAGTGAGCCTAAAGCGTTGGAAGACCCACTTGAAGGCGTGAACCGTGTCACATCGGATGTAAACCGGGGTCTGCGCGAAGCCATTATCGATCCCGTCGTCGATGGCTATCAAGCGGTAACGCCTGATCCTATCCAACAATCAATTTCGAATATATTCTCAAATCTTTCGGAACCTGTGACGGCGATAAGCTCGCTGCTACAAGGTGATACCGAGAATGCGGGTACGGCAACCAACCGGTTTATTATCAATACGACGGTTGGTTTAGGCGGTGTGAATGACGAAGCGACTGACATGGGTTATCAGCAGCGTCGCGAGGATTTAGGCCAGGTCATGGGCGCTTATGGCATAGGTTCAGGGCCACATTTCGTCCTACCCATTTTAGGCCCAACAAATTTACGCGATGTGACAGGTAACATTCTAACCGGATTGGTGAGCCCTGTACCACTAGGCGTGCAAGCAGGCGACGCAGGCGTTCAATATTCGACGTTTCAGGATGATATTAACGCGCTTAATAAGCAGGCGATTGATCCGTATGTAGCCGAGAGAGAAGCGTACGAGCAGCATCGTGCTTTTGTGATTCAAAACGGTGCAGAGATGCAGGTCGATTTTCCATCATTTGATGCACCCGAGGCACAAAGCCTCGCAACGTCTCCTAAATAAACAGATCCATTCATTCGAATCGAGTGCTACTGACAAGTGGCGCGTGAGGCATCACAACGTTTGGCGGCTAAAAGCATATAGTGCCGCTCAATGTATTGTCCGCGCCTCAATACAAAATACAAATTTGAAAACAATATCTTAAAGAATTTCTGCAAGAAACGTGTCACAAGCAGCTCTAGCGCTGATAGGGACTTTATTGCTGATTGATGATTGGCGCGCTAAGCAAAAATTGAGGCAGGCGCTATGTTCTTTTATCTATCAAAAGTATTTTGGTTTTTCGCGGACCCCGGCAATGCATTTCTATTTGCGTTGTTGTTTGGATTTATCTTGGCAAAGACGAGGTTTAAGCCCTTGGGCAAAGGCCTGATTGCTATCTCTATTGTATTTGCATTACTTGTTTCTGTGGTCCCGGTCGGGCCGATGCTTCTAAATACGCTCGAAGAACGCTTCCCTGCGCCAAAGACATTGCCGGATACTATCGCTGGCATTGTTGTGTTAGGTGGTGTTATTGATCCATATCGCAGCGAAATCCGGCAAACACCTGTTATTGGTGGCGCCGTAGAAAGAATTACAATTTCTGCAGACTTAGCGAAGAAATACCCTGAAGCGCGATTGATATATACAGGCGGTTCCGGATCGCTCCGCCATCAAGATCAAAAAGAAGCTGATCATGTTGTTGAGCTATATGAATCGCTGGGTATTCCCCGTGAGCGCCTATTACTCGAAAGAGAGTCTCGAAATACATGGGAGAATGCGAAGTTCAGCATTGAAATCGCGTCTCCTGTCTCGTCGGAGAACTGGATACTTGTAACATCTGCGTTTCATATGCCCAGAGCCGTCGGCGTTTTTCGTCGTGTTGGATGGGAGCTTATCCCATATCCAGTCGACTATAATGTAGGTGTCGTTGAAAGTTTTCCATCACCCCTTAGTTTTACGAGAGGACTGGGCTCTTTGTCTCATGCAGGCCATGAATGGATTGGCTTGATTGCATATTGGATAACAGGCAAGAACAGCGCAGCATTCCCCAAACCCCGCTTTTCGGAGGATAAATAACCGTGTCGCATAAACTTTCTCGTGTATTGCTAGGCTTGTTCATGGTGCTTTTGGCATCAACGGCACAGGCAGAACAATCTCAGCCGTTCGATGTTTGGCTTAAAGGATTTAGAGCTGAGGCAGCACGTGCAGGTGTGAATGACGCGTTGCTGGATAGGGCGCTTGGATCTGTGACGCCAATCCCCCGTGTGCTTGAGCTTGATAAGCGTCAACCGGAATTCATGCTGACATTGTGGCGTTATATGGAGATTTATGTTCCAGATTCACGCGTCGCAAAAGGCAAGGAAATGCTCAAGAAGCATGCAGCTCTTTTGGCAGAAATTGAGAAAGACTACGGCGTGCCACCGCGGTTTCTCGTGGCATTTTGGGGCGTTGAGACAGATTTCGGTCGTAACTTTGGTGCATTTCACATGTTGAGTTCGGTCGCAACGCTGGCGCATGACGCACGACGTGCAGACTTCTTTAAGACGCAATTCCTGTCGGCGATCAAACTTGTCGCCCGTGGGGATGTGCCGATTGACGTTAAGTCATCATGGGCAGGTGCAATGGGGAATATGCAATTCATCCCAACGACATTCGAGGCCTATGCCGTAGACCGTGATGGTGATGGGCGCCGTGATTTATGGAACAGCCTGCCGGATGCTTTTGCATCGGCTTCAAACTATTTGAAACGCGTTGGCTGGAATCCTGATTACACTTGGGGCCGTGAAGTCGCATTACCAAAAGAGTTCGATTGGTCATCAGCAGGCTTACAGGAAAAAAAGTCTTTAACTGAGTGGCAAAAACTTGGTGTCCGCAAAATTGGTGGTGCTGATCTTTCTACAAAAGATATTCAGGCTTCGTTGCTCTTGCCGGCTGGTGCTGCCGGGCCAGCGTTCTTGGTTTACAGCAACTATCGGACAATCATGCGCTGGAATGCATCGCAGCTTTATGCGATTGCAGTAGGACATTTGGCGGATCGATTTATTGGATTGCCACCGTTAAGTGTTAAAAAACCAGCGAATGCACAAATGCTTCGGTATGCAGATATCTCTGAAATGCAGCGGTTATTGACGCAGCTCGGGTTTAATACGGGTGGTATTGATGGACGAGCAGGGCCGATGACGCGTGGCGCTATCCGTGGTTTCCAGAAAACCAATCGACTGGCAGCTGACGCGCATCCGACATTTGGCTTGTTGGAACGTTTACGTACGGCCGCAGGTAAATAATACGCCATAAATAGCGTTTTGCCTTTAATCAAACACAAGATGATGTGACTTTTCGCATTGTTGTGGCAGAATATAACGATATAGCCGAATTGGAGCTGAGCTTGAGGAACAAGACAATATGATTGGCGTTAGGTTGCGGACCTTGGGTGTGATGGCTGCGATGGTTGTGTTTCTGGCGGGTTGCGCAGAGACCCAGTTCTTGATTCATACAGCGAAACGCGTTGCCCAAGACGATGATACGCAGGCTGGCAGTGGTTATTACAAGGTCGGCAACCCTTATCAGATTGATAACATTTGGTATTATCCTGCCGAAGATTATGAATACGACGAGACCGGCATTGCATCTTGGTATGGTGCTGCATTTCATGGCCGTAAAACGGCGAACGGCGAAGATTATGATATGAATTCGCTGACGGCGGCGCATCGCACATTGCCGATGCCTAGTTTTGTTCGAGTCACCAACTTGGAAAACGGGCGTTCGTTGGTTCTAAAGGTCAACGACCGGGGGCCTTTTGCGAAGGGCCGTATTATCGATATCTCAAAGCGTGGCGCGCAGTTGTTAGGCTTCCAGAACCAAGGAACGTCACGTGTACGCGTTCAAATTTTGGCGGATCAATCGCGCGCCGTTGCTGCACGCATGCAGAACCGTGAAACGTTAGCGCAGGTCGGCTCGCCAATTACCGTAGATAAACTTCCTAAAGCGAGCGTAAGCGCCGAGACATTGCCGGCGCCTGTAGGGGCTGAATTGTCACCAAATGTGAGCAATATTCCCCCAGCGCAAACTGGCACAATTTCGAATGCAACCTTACAACCTGAAACAGCGACTTTGATCACGTCACTAGATGCCGCTGTTGAGCAGGGACCCGTATCACCAACATCGATCTTTGTGCAGGCGGGCGCGTTTGGCCTGTTTGATAACGCAAATCAGGTTCGTGCCAGCTTGAGCCCACTCGGCCCTGTCTTTTTAGATCAGGTCCTCGTGAATGGCAGAGACCTATATCGAGTTCGCGTCGGGCCTTTGGCGGACGTTGATCAGGCAGACATGATACTTAATCAGGTTATTGGAACAGGCTATCCTGATGCGCGTATCATTGTAGATTAAGAACGCCATCAAAATGTCACTGTTAGGCGTCAGAAAGCGTGAATAAAATGGAGCTATATCAAAATTGAACAATATTCTTAAATCAACGCTGACAAGTTTGTCAGTCCTGGCGCTATCTTCGTTTGTTGTGGTGGTGGCGACGGCCGAAGTGATTGATACAAAGGCCCGAGAGGCGATCTTGATCGACCCGTCCACTGGCACAGTGATTTTGAACAAGAACGCTGATGAGCAAATGCCGCCGGCCTCGATGAGCAAGCTGATGACGGCTTATCTATTGTTTGAAAGCATCAATGATGGCCGTGTGTCGCTTGATGACAAATTCAGGGTTTCTGAAAATGCATGGCGCAAGGGCGGGGCTGCGAGTGGTAGCTCGACAATGTTCCTGCCGCCTAAATCCGAAGTCCGCGTTGAAGACCTGATCCGCGGCATCATTGTTCAATCTGGTAATGATGCGTGCATCGTCGTCGCTGAAAGCCTTGCAGGCAGTGAAGAAGCCTTCGCACGCCGTATGACAGATAAGGCCCAAGAACTCGGTATGACGGGTAGTAACTTTATGAACGCGACGGGATGGCCGCATTCAGAACACCGGACGACAGCTCGAGATTTAGCAACATTGTCGACACGTATTATTCAAGACTTCCCTGAATTGTTTAGCTTCTATTCTGAGCGTGTATTTACTTACAACGGCATTCGCCAGTCCAACCGGAACCCGTTGATTTATGGGTATGCGGGTGCAGATGGCATGAAGACCGGCCACACATCTGAAGCCGGGTACGGCTTGACGGGGACTGCCAAGCAGGGTGACCGACGTTTGATCGTTGTCGTCAACGGCTTGAAAAGCAGCAAAGACCGGGCCTCAGAATCAGCACGAATTCTGGATTGGGGTTTTCGCGAGTTCAATAATTATTCACTGTTCAAAGCGGGCGATACCGTTGAGATCGCGCCCGTATGGCTCGGCACGAAACCGACGGTTGCCCTTAAAATCGATCGTGATGTTCATTTAACGATGTCCAGAAAGTCTCGCCGCGCCATGAAGGTGACTGTAGAGTATCAGTCACCAATTTCGGCACCTATCACGGCAGGGCAATCCGTTGGGACACTGACGATTGAAGCACCAGACTTCGAGACCATCGAAGTGCCATTGCTCGCCGCAACCGATAGCCAGCAACTCGGCATGGTAGGTCGTCTTGGCGCAGCACTGGAGTTTCTACTTTGGGGCCAACAAGGGTGAGGATCAGCCGTCAATGAGCGGCAAGTTTTTAACATTTGAAGGCGGTGAAGGCGGGGGTAAATCGACCCAAGTCAAATTGCTGGCAGATGCTCTTAAGCAGGCAGGGCATAGTGTTGTCACTACGCGTGAACCCGGCGGCGCGCCCGCTGCTGAAGATATTCGAGAGCTCTTGGTGTCTGGCGAAGTCGATCGATGGTCACCCATGGCCGAAGTCTTGTTGAATTATGCAGCGCGTGAAATGCACGTCATAAAGACAGTCCGACCAGCGCTTGAGCGTGGTGACTGGGTGATCTCTGACCGCTTCTCAGATTCGACAATGGCTTATCAAGGTTATGGCGGTGGCATTGAACGGGACCGTATCGCTTCTATTCATAGTGCCGTGCTTGGGCCGTTCAAACCAGATGCCACGTTCATTCTGGACCTTCCAGTGGGGGAGGGGCTTGCCCGTGCGGGCCGTCGCATGATCAAAATGAAAAGTAATGAAGATCGTTTTGAGCGGATGGAAACGGACTTCCATAATCGTCTCCGTGAAGGGTTTCTATCGATCGCTGCTGCAGAGCCTGATCGCTGCAAAGTCATTGATGCGCGCGGAGACATTGATGCCGTCGCAAAAGCTGTTCGCACTTCGTTGCATGACTTGCTTGGAGTTCAGGTCTGATGAACGCCAAGGCCGTCATTTCCGAAGAAAACGACATCCCAACACCACGCGAAACTGCCGATCTGTTTGGTCACGAAGAGGCTGAGCAGGTTTTGATCAATGCTGAGGCAAGTGGACGGTTGCCGCATGCCTGGTTGATCACGGGGCCAAAAGGTATTGGTAAGGCGACGCTCGCCTACAGATTTGCACGGTATCTCTTCACACGAGACAGCGATGGCGAGACCGCGTCAGCGGCTGGTGGTCTGTTTGCGGATGACGATATCCCGACGACCGAAGGCAGTCTTTATGTGTCACCGGATCGGTCTTTGTTCCACCGGGTGGCGGCAAGTGGCCATGGCGACTTGATGACGGTTGAATTAAAGGTCAACGACAAGGGTAAGCTCAGCACGCAAATCCGCGTTGATGACGTGCGCTCGGCCATTGATTTTGCGCATATGACATCGAGCGAAGGCGGCTACAAAGTGATCATCGTCGATGGTGCTGAGTTGATGAACACATCGTCTGAAAATGCATTCCTGAAAGTCCTCGAAGAGCCGCCTGCGGGTTTGGTTATTATCATGGTTAGTCATAATCCCGGCCGCTTGTTATCAACCACACGGTCGCGCTGTCGGACACTGACGCTCAAGCCGCTGTCCACTGAGACAGTATGCGACCTGATGGGCCGCTACATGCCAGATGTTAGCGCTGATGATGCTCACGAGCTCGCACGCTTGTCTGAGGGGAGCATCGGACGCGCCATGTCACTGGCATCTGGCGATGGCTTAGACATCTACCGTGATGTTGTTAAAATCATCGGATCGTTGCCGAACATAAACGGCAGTGCAGTTCAGGCGTTGGCAACCAAACTTTCGAAATCAGGTGCTGATGATGCGTATTATTCAGGCCTCGAATTATTCCGCTGGTGGCTGTCCAGGATCGTTCTGGCGTCTTCCAGAGGTGCTGAAGGGGATGAAAGCCTGAGTGATGCCGAACGTGAGATCGCGACACGTGCGGCAGCGACGGCGGCCTTGCCGGTATGGCTGGGGCGCCTGGATCAAGCTGAGAGCCTCATTCGAAGCGCTGATACCCTCAATCTCGATCGTAAACAGGTCATTTTATCGCTTTTCCTGTCGCTGGCATAAACTCTAAGCACCATCATCCTTGACCGTTTGCCGTGCCCGCCGTACCTAAAGGCCGGAATTATTAGGGAAAACCGATGTCAGATCAGCCGACTTATTACGTCACAACACCGATTTACTACGTCAATGACGCGCCGCATATTGGCCACGCGTATACGACGTTGGCTTGTGACGTATTAGCACGCTTCAAGCGCCTTGATGGGTATTACGTGCGTTTCCTTACTGGAACTGACGAGCACGGCCAGAAGGTTGAGAAATCTGCCGAGGCAGCGGGTAAAGATCCGCTAACATTCACGACAGAAGTCTCGCAGAATTTCCGTGATCTTGCAGACTTCATGAACTTTACCCATGACGATTTTATTCGTACGACCGAGCCTCGCCACATCAAGGCATGTCAGGCGATCTGGCAAAAACTAGTTGATGCGGGCGATATCTATCTTGGCTCATATGTGGGCTGGTACGCTGTGCGCGATGAAGCCTTCTACGGCGAAGACGAGCTGACAAAGAATGCAGACGGCGTGCGGATCGCACCTTCGGGTGCTGAGGTCGAATGGGTCGAAGAGCCAAGCTACTTCTTTAAGCTATCAGCCTGGGGTGATCGTCTGCTTGCATATTATGATGCCAATCCTGATTTCATCTTGCCGGAAAGCCGTCGCAACGAAGTGACCAGCTTTGTAAAAGGTGGCCTGAATGATCTTTCTGTTTCGCGGACGACCTTTAAGTGGGGCGTTCCGGTGCCGGGCGATGATGAACACATTATGTATGTGTGGCTTGATGCGCTGACGAACTACATTACAGCCGTTGGCTATCCCGAGACTGATGGTGGAAATTACGCCAAGTACTGGCCTGCAGACCTGCATATGGTCGGTAAAGATATCCTGCGCTTTCATGCTGTCTATTGGCCCGCATTCCTGATGGCAGCTGGGCTTGAATTGCCCAAGCGGGTGTTCGCGCACGGATGGTGGACCAACGAAGGTCAAAAGATTTCAAAGTCTCTGGGCAACGTTATTGATCCGATTGAACTCGCAAATAGATACGGTCTCGATCAGGTGCGCTATTTCATGTTGCGGGAAGTGCCGTTCGGTAACGATGGCGATTTCTCGCATACTGCGATGATCAATCGTATGAACGGTGAGCTGGCAAACGACTTTGGTAATCTGGCACAGCGCGTGCTGTCGATGATCGCCAAGAACTGCGATGGCAAAGTACCGACACCAGGCCCGTTCGAGGCTGATGATACAGCCTTGCTAGGGCAAGCTCAGGGCCTCTTGGAGGTGGTGCGTGACCAATTGGACCGACAGGGCTTTAACCATGCCCTAGAATCGATCTGGGTGGTTATCCGTGCAGCCAATGGTTATGTCGATCGTCAGGCTCCTTGGAAGCTTAAGAAAGAAGACCCTGCACGTATGGCAACCGTCCTTTATGTGCTGGCAGAAACCATCCGTCATCTGGCCATTATGGCGCAGCCTGTAATGCCTGAAGCGATGGAAAAGATGCTCGATCAATTAGCACAATCCGCTGATGCCCGTGATTTCACGGCATTAGGCGAGGGTGGGGCGCTTGTACCGGGTCTGGACCTACCAAAGCCAGAAGGGGTATTCCCCCGCTTTGTGGACGAAGACGCCGAGTAATATCCCTCTTAGACGACTAAAATCCTGCCAATAGCGGTCGCTGTTAACGTCTCGCTAACCATAAGGTTGACTCTCAGCGTGGCAGAGACAACATGTTAGCCATGACCGATAAACAACCACCTGTTTTTGATACGCCGCTCGTAGACAGCCATTGTCACCTCGATCTCCCTGGCTTTGGGGATGAACTTGATGATATCGTGGCACGGGCAGGTAACGCTGGTATCTCTCATATGGTGACGATCTCAACGCACCTGAGTAAGTTCCCGGGCGTTCTCGCTGTCGCTGAACGCTTCGATAACATCTTTTGTTCTGTAGGCATTCATCCGCACCAGGCAGGCACTGAGAAAGAAGTCAGCGTCGAAGAACTCGTCGAGCTATCACAGCATCATAAAGTTGTGGGAATAGGGGAAACCGGGTTGGATTTCTTCTATGAGCATAGCCCCCGCGATATACAGGAACGACAGTTTCGCACCCACATTCATGCAGCGCGCGAGACCGGCTTGCCGTTGATCGTACATACGCGTGATGCCGATACCGACACCATCCGTATCATGGAAGAGGAGCACGCGCTGGGGCCGTTCCCAGGGCTCATCCATTGCTTTAGTGCAACCCAGGAACTGGCTGAGCGTATGATCGCCATGGGCTTCTATATCTCGTTCTCAGGCATTGTTACGTTCAAGAAAGCCGATGAGCTGCGCGACGTTGCCCGGGTTATTCCAGCTGAGCGTATTCTGGTTGAAACGGATAGCCCGTATCTAGCACCCATTCCACAACGGGGTAAGCGCAACGAGCCTGCATTTACAGCGTTCACGGCCGCAAAAATCGCCGAGGTTAGGGGGATTACCCCTTCTGAGATTGCGCAGATTACCACGGATAACTTCAAGCGTGTCTTTGCCAAGGCTGGTGCGGCTATTGACGGTGCTGCTGCGTGAGTGAGTTTGGACCGATAAAAATCACGTTCCTGGGCTCTGGATCATCAAGTGGTGTGCCTGGCATTGGTGTTGGTTGGGGGGAATGTGACCCCACAAATCCAAAGAATGCCCGTCTCAGGCAATCGATCTTGGTGGAAACGGCAGATAAACGTTTCTTGGTCGATACATCGCCTGATCTGAGGCAACAATTACTGCGTGAAGATGTCCATGGTGTTGATGCGGTGCTTTATACGCATGCCCATGCAGATCATATGAATGGGATCGATGATCTCAGGGGCATTAACAAGTTCATAAAGAAGCCTTTGCCGATATATAGCAATGAAGCGACACATCGACATATTGAGCAGTGTTTTGGATATACGCTGAAACCATTGCCGCCGGACGACAAAAAGATATTTGTGCGTCCTGTGCTCGAAATGAATGAATTTTTGCCTGGTGATGACTTGGACGTCTTTGGCGTTAAAATTGGAACTTTTGAGCAAGATCATGGATTTTCGAAAACGGTTGGATTTCGATTTGGTCGGACGGTTTATTCGACAGATGTAAAAGATTTGACTGAGGACGTTCTGACCGATCTCGAAGCGGCAAATCTTGATGTTTGGATTATTGGGACTTTTCGGTGGGATGAACATTGGACACATGCTCATGTCGATTTGGCACTGAAATGGATTTCTCGTGTAAAACCGAAAAAAGTGATCCTTACACATCTCGGTCCAGATATTGATTATGCCGAATTGAAACGGCAGTCACCTGAAAATGTGACGCCAGCATTTGACGGTATGACGGTCATGATTTCATCCGAAGGGGGAGAGATCCAAATCTCTGACTAACGTCAATCCTGCGGCATTTATACTTTTTTCAAAAACTCTATATGATTATATCTGTAATTCATAAGTATATGATATATAATAATATAATATAATTTTCCATAATATACATTATGCGACTTTTATGTATATGCATGCTAGGCGCCCCTGTGCATTTTGAGCACAAAATATTGTTACCAGGTCAGTTTCTTTCTTGGTTCGCTTATTCTTGATTATCTATAAACGCTCATGACTGAGGAGTTTCTTTATGCCTGACCATTCGACTATTCACTGTATGACATCCTATATGGCGTGGGCCGACGACGTGATGCTTACAGGTGCTGAACAGCTTTCGGACGCTGATTTATTCGCGCCGCGTGAAGCATTGTTCAAAAATATCACTGGTACTTTTGATCACACACTGGTTGTTCAGGAAATTTTCCATGCCCATTTAGAAGGCCGTGATCACGTGCATCATTCTCGTTATCGCGACGAACCTCTCGCATTCGCTGAAGTCGCACGACGTCACCGTAAAATGAACGATCACTTTGTTGAGGTCGCGCGGTGCTCGACTGAAGTTGATTTGAAGGAAAAGATATCTTTTACGTTCGTAGGTGACGGCGAAGGTGTTATGACGCGTGAAGAGATCCTTATGCATCTCGTCAACCATTCGACATACCACCGAGGTTTTGTCAGCACCCTTCTCTATCCACTCAAGGTCAAAGTCGCTGCGAATGATCTTACCGTGTTCTTACGCGATGTATGGACGGATATGTAGAGCGGTCGTCCTAGCACCGACCTGTTGATCAAGGCAGAAATGCTGCGCTGAGATGACATGAGGCGGCCCCTATTTCCGTTCTTCCAGTTACCTACTCATCTCTACTAGCAGATAATCGGCGTTCAGAAGAAGACGCATTAAATCGCGTATACTGAATGATGGACTTTGAGTTATGGCTTGGCAGGTATCGGGCGTGTTGGCTCAGTAGATGCGGCCATCGTCTTCTTTGTTGTGTCTTTTGAATGACTGCGCTGCGGTTTATTCGAGGCCGCGAGTACGGTGAGAATATCGCTCGCCTTGAGTGATTTCCATAATAACATATTAGGCTGGCTTTGCGACCGCTGGTGAACCAAATATTGGTGTAGATGATCCACTGTTCTGGCCTACGCTGTGTTCCGCCATCGCCTGACGTATTTCACACGAGCATTTGCCGCAACAAGGCTCAACACCATAATGTGCATGCACATCATTCCAACGCTCTACGCCGGAGCGGATCGCTGTTCGCACCTGTTTCTCGTTCATCCCACGGCAATTACAAACAATCATCAGATCACCTTTAAAGCTTTAAGTGAGAATGACTATCATTACTATTACGAATGATTGTCAATAGCTTTATTACTTCTTCACAAACTGATTTGTTATTTATGACTGGCTTCATTCCGCAGACTAAAGAATAGGAGTAGCTCATGAAGGGCGACGCTAAAGTTATCGAACATCTGAATATTATTCTGAAAAACGAACTGACGGCGATCAATCAGTACTTTTTGCATGCGCGTATGTTGAAAGACTGGGGCTATCAGCGGTTAGCTGCAAAAGTATATGAAGAATCAATCGGTGAAATGAAACACGCTGATTTATTGATCGAGCGTATTCTGATGATTGATGCCCTTCCGAACTTACAGGATCTAGGGAAGCTAAAAATCGGCGAAAATGTCCCTGAAATATTTGTCGGTGATTTAGCTGCTGAATCCAACAATCAGGCTTACTTGAAGGAAGCGATTATCGCGAGTGAACAGGCTCGAGACTTTGTGTCGCGCGAAATGCTGCACACAATCCTTGACGATACCGAGGAGCACATTGACTGGATCGAGACTCAGCAACGCCTGATCGATGAGACAGGCTTACAGAACTACCTTCAGGAACACATGTTCGGTGGCGACGAAGTCTCCTGAGCGATATATGTGCGTGATCAGAGGCCTAGGGTATTACCCTGGCCTCTGTCGGCCGTCTTTTCCCCGTGACTTTTACACTCATATAATGAGCGACTGAGCTAAAGCTCCATATAGTCCGTTGGATGCGTGATCAGGCATTTTGGGCCTGTGTCCGTAATCAAGATCATTTCGCCAATTGCGGCACCCCCCACGTTTGGGAGAAAGAAGCCCGGGTGAAGTTCCAGCAACATTCCCGGCTGCACGGTTAAATCCGACGTGACGTTCAGTGATGATGGCGCCGCTTGTCCGAAATACTGCGGAAAATTCGCCGTAATCAGAGTATCCTCATAGGTCGTGCCCAGGCCATGTCCGGCGCGAAACCTGACCATGTGGGATACCTCGTCTTTGGCGTAATGCTCAGCCAACACCCGGTTCATCTCATCACCACAGGCGCGAAGTGGATTGCTCGGGGTTAGGCTCTCGATGCCGGCCCTTAGCATGTCAGCGGCGCACTGCCACAATTTGTATTGAGCTGTTGTCGCAGGCCCTATAGAGCCCATGCGGATGCCATGCGCCCAGTTCCCGGCAACCGTCAGCGCGATACCGAATAAAACCTGATCACCAGTTTGGGGGATGCGTGTTCCCTCCTCCGGCCAGTATCTTGGGTAATCGGCACGTGGCATGATGGTAAGCCATGTCTTGCAGTAATCAGCGCCGAGTAAGCGTGCTGTAGATTCCAGCGTGACATGGATCTCCCAGCACATCTTTCCCTGATGCAGTTCATCACCAAGGGACTCAAACAACGCGTCACATATGATGACGCCTTGTTTATGCAGCTCAATTGTATCGTCGTCCTTGAACAGCTGTATCTCGGCCATCTGCTGATCAAAGGGATGTATAGCTGGTGCGTTTAGATTTGCTTCGAGACTACGGTATATCGCCATCGGCATTTCATCGAAGCCTATGCTGCCCAAGTCTCCATCAGTGTGATCTTTAAGATATGCACCCCAATTAACTGTTGGGATATCAACGATGTCGATGTTGTGCAGCTTGGCCTGGGCGGCTGGCACCATGAACGGACTGCCGACAAGTAAGGTCTTGGCGGTGCTGTGTTATTATGAGTAGTGATGTCGCCTCATGGCTGTCCCAACCAGTAAGGTAGCGCATTGCGCCGTGGGACTTGGTCCCGGCGCCCAAAACGCTGCCATATCCAAAGACGATCAGTATATTGACTGACGCGCGAGCTAAAAGCTCAGCACGGCGCGCATCATATCTTTTTTGAGGTAAATCAATAGCGGGTGCTAATATAGTGTTTGAATTCTGACCAAGTGTTGGCATTCACGTTGATCCTTCACAGTTGTGACAACAGTAATGTTTCTAATGAACATTATCATGTGACATGCCGATCTGCGAATGATGATAATGTAACGTTAGGTCTTTGTTTTGACGCCAATACTTGTCATCATTTTATAGGTTCCTGCTTCGACATCGTAAACTGTACGTCCCTTAAGGGTTTCCAGTGGCTGACCGTAAAAATGCAAATGGCGGATACAAGCTTCGCCCTTGATTTCAACGCTATGGATGTCGTCGGGCATCATTGCAACAGAACTTCCCGGGCCTAAATCAACAACTTCACTGACACGTAAGTCCGCTTCGCCTTCTACGGCACCATCATCGATACTATCGTAAAGTGTGTTCACTTCAACACCTACGGCTGCTGCTACGCAGGCCCATGTTGTGTGATCGTGCGCTGGTATTTTCTTCCCCGGCCTCATGACATTGAGATAGAGCGTGATGTCGTTGTCTCCATCGCTATGGATTAAAAACCGGTTCTGTCGTTCTTCCTCGTCAGGTTCAGGATAGTCTGCACAGTCCCAAAATTCGGTTTGGGCAGCTAAGTCTTGAAGATCAAGTTGGATTTGGCTGAGCACGTATCGATCTGGAGTCCCGACTTTCAGCAGTTCGCGCGTCTCATGGATAAGCTGGTCGACAGCTTTCTTTCGGGTCTTAGCTAATTCGCTCATCCTAGCCTCCAATGCGCTCGTATATTGCTATATTTGGCTGAGCTTACGGTCAAAAAACACATTATGTCTATTTATTAATACTGGCTTATCTATCAGTTATATTTATGTAATAAACACTAGGATCTTAGGCGATCGCTTTATTCAGCTGTATTTTTCAGCATGCTCAATGATCATCTGAAACAAATCATCTGATGATGATGTCGCCTCGTCAGAGGGGCGATGCAAATAGAAAGAGATTTTGGGCAAGGACGGCAGCCCGGCTTTTCTACCTAAAATTTTTGTATCGTGTTGGAACGCGCTTTTCGTACGGGCTGTGATGCCCAGGCCCGCTGCAACAGCAAGCTTAACGCCAACAAGTGACGGTGACGTGAGTTTTTCGATGTAATCGTGGCCATCCACATCCAATGCGGCCAGTGCGATCCGTCTAAACAAGCTCGGCTCGTCCGTTAAGACTAGCGGCCACGGCGCGTCAGGTTCCGGTTGCCAGTTCGCCGCTGCAATCCAATTTACGGGCATGTTTGCCAACAGAACACTGTCGTAATTTTCGGAGCGTCGGGTGCTTAAGGTCATATTCAGGCGCCCCTCCTCCATCGCTTGCATCAGCACGGGACTGCGATCGATCTGAATGACAATACGCGTTTCGGGCCAGCGCTTGGTGAATGCTGCGAGAGGCCCATGCAGGAAATCTTCTGCAACCTCATGAGGTGCACCGATTTTGATAAGGTCTGCCTGTTGGTTTCGCCTGGACGATGCAATGGCATAATTACACATCGAGACAATCTCGCGCGCATGTCGAAGCAATGTTTGGCCTGCGTCAGTCAACTCTTTGTTTCGACCATTCGAGACGAACAGCGGTGTGGACAGAATCTGATCAAGGCTTTGCATTTGTTGCGTTACAGCCGATTGGGTACGTCCTACACGTTTGGCAGCAGCGCCAAAGCTCCCCTCTTCGTCTATTGCGATGAGCGTTTTTAAGTAGTTTATTTGAATCTCAGGTTTCATAACGGATGCAGCTCAAAAGTTTCTAGTCTGCAATAGTATCATTATTTCTAATGTATTACGAAGTATTATTAACTTTAAATAGAGAGATTTATCCGTCAGGCTCTATAAATAACTCGTCAAAATTGAATTCCAATTAATGCAAAAAAAATATCAAGGAACGCCACATGAAGGAAATATCTGCGCAGCAGACGAAAGACATTCTTACCCATGACGCAGAGATCGCATTTCTCGATGTGCGCGAATATGGGCAATATGGCGAAGAACACCCCTTCTTTAGCGTTAACATGCCCTACAGCCAGATTGAAATGCTTGCGCCCAGATTGGTCCCCAGCTTTAGCGTTAAATGCGTGTTACTGGATGATGGTGACGGCGTTAGTGAACGCGCTGCGGTCGCTCTTAAAGGACTAGGTTACCGTTATGTTGTTGTTCTAACAGGCGGCGCACCGGCGTGGCAGGCTGCGGGGTATACTCTATTTAAAGGCGTTAATCTGCCGTCGAAGACGTTTGGCGAGCTTGTGGAGCACAAGTTTGATACCAAATCGATCTCGGCTGAAGAACTCGACGCGCACATCAAAAATGATGATGACTATATCCTTCTGGATGGTCGTTCTATGCCCGAATTCCATAAAATGACCCTGCCGACATCGCAATCATGTCCGAATGCAGAATTGGGATATCGTCTCCCGATGCTCTGCAAAGATCCAACAACACCGATTATTGTTAATTGTGCGGGTCGCACGCGGTCTATTATCGGGGCACAGGGATTGGCGTTGCTAGATATCCCCAATCCGATTTATGCCCTCCGTAATGGCACACAGGGTTGGCGTTTGGCCGGGTTTGATCTTGTGCACGGCGCGTCCCCGCTCCCGCTTCCTGAGTTAGATGCTGAGACACTCGAAGCTGGACGCGCGTTGGCGACCGATCTACGTAAGAAATACGGTCTGCAAACGATTACAACTGCGGAAACAACAGCATGGCTTGCTGACCCAGAAAGATCGACATTCCTGTTCGACGTCCGAACGGAAGAAGAGTTCGCGAAAGGCCATGCGGCCGGGGCACAATCTGCGCCCGGCGGTCAGCTTGTTCAGGCAACGGATGAAAAACTCGCAGTGCGCAATGCACGTATCATATTGAGCTGTGACAATGGCTTACGGTCAGCTTCGACGGCGATCTGGTTGATTGGTATGGGGCATCAGGTTTGGCTTCTGGATACGGAAACGCCGATGGATGCTGTCATTCCAGGGGCGGCTGAGAAAAACATCAACACGCTTGATGCGGGAGATTTGAAAAAGCGTATCGATGCTGGCGCTAAGGTTCTTGATGCTTCCAAGGGACTCGATTACCGCGCAGCCCATATTGAAGACGCGCATTGGGTGACACGTGCTCGGTTGGATGCGGGTACCATCGGCGACTTAGATGATCTCGTCATTGTCGGGCAATCGGCTGCTCTTGTTGACGGCATCATTGCAGAGTTCAAAGCAGTCACAGGGCAAGCGCCTCGCGATATCTATGTTGGCACCCCTGAGCAATGGCGCAAGGCGGGTCTTAGCGTCGTTGAAACGCCAGAAAGCCCAAGCGAGGCGGACTGCATTGATCACCTGTTCTTCGTGCATGATCGTCATGACGGCAACCTGGACGCCGCGCGTCGCTACCTTGAATGGGAAACAGGTCTTCTGGATCAACTTGATGATCAAGAGCGCAGTGCTATAGAGCCGTTAGTGGCGTCTCAAGGTTAAGCCTACGCGGTTTTAACTTTGGAGGGTGCGCTCTACTGGGAATTTCAATGTTGCGGTTGTGCCTTTGCCAAGCTCACTCTTGAGCACGAGTGTGCCGCCATGCAGCTCCATAAGGTGATACACAACGGATAAACCGAGGCCAATACCTTCCCCGCGCCGCACCATCGAGTTTGATTTCACCTGATTGAACGGTGTCATGACAAACTTCAGATCAGCCTCAGAAATGCCAATATCTGTATCAGTGACAACAATCTGTATGCTTTTGTCTGACATCTGCTCAAATTTGATCTCAACGCTGCCACCGGTCTCGGTGAATTTAATGGCGTTGTCTGCGAGGTTCAGAACCATCTGTTTAACCCTGAGATGGTCGCAATGAAGCATCGGCAGATCACTATCAATACTAAAGTTTAGGCCAACATTTGACTGAGTGGCAGGGCCTTGGAGAATGCTTGAAACTGATTCCGAGATTTCCTTCAGATCAACATCTTCTTCGTGCAGCGTCATGGCGTTTGCTTCAATCTTCGAGAGATCGAGGATATCCGAGATGAGCTTTAAAAGATGTTCGCCAGCCGACGCAACAATCGACTCATTCTCTTTGTAATTCGGATCGCCAATTGGCCCATATGTTTCCGTTTCAGCCAATTGAGAGAAGCCAATAATCGCGTTTAACGGAGTGCGGAGTTCATGGCTCATATTAGCCATAAACTCGCTCTTGCTTTGGTTCGCAAGAACAGCCTCGTCTCTGGCTTTTACCAATTCGTAGGTGCGTTCAAAGATGCGTCGCTCAAGCTCATTATGAGAATTCTTCAGTTCTTCATTTGCTTCTTCGCGCTCAGTCACATCCGTGTAAACAGAGACATATCCCCCACTTTCCAGGGGGTAGCGCCTGACATGTATGCGGCGCCCATCCATCATTCGGAAAATTTCGTCGGCATTTCCACCAGCGTCGACAACACGTGAGAGCTCATTTTCGACTGTTTCGTCGATATCCCCCTTACCAAAAGCGCCTTTCTCAGCAATGTGCTTCAACAGGTCTCGCATATGGATGCCAGCTTTGAGGTCCTTGGGATGATACCAGAAATCAACGCAGCGTTTGCTCCATAGCACTAGGCGTTTATCTGCGTTCCATACCGCAAAACCCTGATCGATAGAATCCATGGTCAGCTGTACGAGCATGGCATTCTTTGAAAGTTCTGCCGTGCGATCACCAACCATACGATGGAAACGGATATTCTGCATGGCGATGCCATAGAAGATCAGCGAGAGCAGGATTGTCACAAGGGATCCGCCAATGCTGACGATGAGTGGTAACTCAATCGCTGGTCCGCCCCGGTAATCGGGTAGAATATCCCAATGCAGGTCCCAGCGCGCCTGACCACTCGTAATACGAATAATTTCAGTGTCGATGACGTTAGCCGGTGCGTCCTTTGGACCAATAATCGGAATGAAGGCATTTGTCGCTCGGGATTCACTATCACGCTCAATCAAGCGGACCTGAATGCCATTAGGCAAGTAGTCCGCTGAGAACTGTGAGAAGAATTCAACCAAGTTCACGGTGGCCGCCATGACCCCGGAACCACCAATCAGATCAGTCGCCGTTGCGATGACGGCGTGTCGTTCGCCGCCCTCACCTATATACGCTGGGCCGAGGATGATATGCCCGGGGGGTTGGCGTGCTATAACGACGGCGGTTTTAATAGCTGGATGCGTCGTAAGGTCATAATGGATCGATAAGATACTGTCTTCGTTGGAGTAAAGCTCAACGGTGAAACTCTCATAAGCTAGTGGTGCTCGGGTCGTTGGGGCACCAAGAATCTTTATCGAAGTCCCGGTATCAAATTCATAGCGGGCCCGTTCCTTACGAAGAACACGTTTGGCATACACCACATTATCGAATGAGACATCCGGGTCTCAGGTTTCAGCATCGTCGATGAACTTAAAGAATGTTTCCTGATCAGCATATAGGCCGCTTCGAAACTGACCTGCCAGCGCGCGTAGATTAACTTCGGCTTTGGATATCTAAAACAGGATCCTGCCGGTCATTCGGTGCGCGTCAATTTTACCTTTGCTGATCCACTCATCATAAGCCGTTTGGCGCAAGCGCTCACCGGTCAGGATGGATGTGCCCATGCCAACCATCAACAGACAGGCCAGTGCCAGACTGACTAAGGTTTTGCGCCGGTCAAAGCTCATCTGAAATATATACCTGAAAAAATAGAAATCGTTACGCCCCCCTCTTAACATAAGAATGCTCTAGGCGCGCCTTGTTTGCAATATATCGTCAATCAAGCTGGCGCATTGATAGCCTATCGACGCGCCCAGCCAGAAACGGCATAACTAAGTGTGCATAGCGCCTAAGAATTTGATGGAGATACCATGAACAATAATAATCCTGTGTGGCCAACCAAAACCACGGATGATCTGTTGCGGATCATGGCAAAATTGCGCGATCCCGATGGTGGATGCCCATGGGACGTCGAGCAGGATTTTGCCTCCATCGCACCGTATACGATTGAAGAAGCCTACGAAGTCGCCGATGCGATCGAGCAATCGGATATGGAGAGCCTTAAGGGTGAACTGGGTGATCTGCTGTTGCAGGTCGTTTTTCATGCACAGATGGCGTCTGAGGCTGGACACTTTGTGTATGCCGATGTGGTGAATGCCGTTTCCGAGAAAATGGTCGTGCGTCACCCTCATGTATTTGGTCATGTCTCTATTGAGGATGCGGATGCGCAGACGAAAGCTTGGGAAGACCAGAAAGCCGCTGAACGGGCTGCTAAAGCAGAGGCATTCGGTCGTGTTGCCTCGGTGCTTGATGACGTTGCGCGCGGCCTGCCCGCTTTAATGCGCGCTGAGAAACTCCAAAAACGCGCTGCACGCGTCGGTTTTGACTGGCCGACCGTGGAGCCGGTGTTCGATAAAGTCCGCGAAGAACTCGACGAGGTTTCTGTTGAGATTAATCGGGGCTCTGACCCGGCGCGCCTCGAAGACGAACTGGGCGATGTGTTGTTCACCTGCGTGAACCTGGCCCGTAAGCTCGGTACCGACCCAGAGACAGCGCTGAGACGCACCAACGCCAAGTTCGAACGCCGCTTTCGCGATGTTGAGACATTCGCGGCTGCGGACGGCAAATCCCTCAACGATATGGATATCGAAGCACTTGAGGCGCTTTGGGACCGAGCGAAGGAAGCTGAGCGGAAAGATTAGCATTGATGCTCTATTCACTAAGCTTGGGAATGATATACTCAGCCTATGAACACACATGAAAAAGACCCTGACATTCGCCCTTGGCAAGGTCAGTTTGAAGTTAATAACGTCGATGTGGTGGCCGAGACGCACGAGCTTCGTGTGATCGAACTGACGCTTAATCCGGGTGAATGCGTGCCGTGGCATGCGCATCCTGAGAACGACGATATCTTCTATCCCATCGAAGGTATCATCGATATTCATGAGAAAATGCCAGAAAGCGTCACGCGATTAAACGTGGGAGAATGCTATATGGTGCCCGAACGCCGTGCTCATCTCTTGCACAACCCAACGCATAGCATCGCGCGGTTTTTGAATATTCAGGGGCCCGGTGCATACGACTATCTTCCGATTGGGGAGCAGGCTGATCCGGAATTTACCGCGAAGCTGATGGACTAGATATGGACGAAGATTTTTGGCAAAACCGCTGGGCAACGAACAAGATCGTTTTTCACGAAAAAGACGGGAACAAGTTGCTGGCACGGCACTTTGATGTGATCGAAATGCCTGAAGGTGCGCGCTATTTCCTGCCCCTTTGCGGCAAGACGGGTGATATCGCACGATTGTTGAGCAAGGGCTATCGGGTTGTCGGGATCGAATTGGCGGAAACGGCGATCCAGCAGCTTTTCCAAGAACTCGACGTGACGCCAGAGATTTCTGAGATTGGCCCCCTCAAACTTTATAGCGCTCAAAACCTCAATATATTCGTCGGCAATTTTTTTGACCTGACAGCCGAGACGCTTGGCACCGTTGATGCGGTTTATGATCGCGCCGCCCTGGTCGCCCTGCCCGTCGATATGCGCCCACGCTACAGTGCTCATTTAGCGACCATTACGCAGCATGCAAAGCAGATGCTGATCACGTTTGAGTACGTGCAGAACGATATGGATGGCCCACCGTTTAATTTGGATGAAAACGAAGTCCGAACGCACTACGCCGACGCGTATGAGATTGAGCTGATCCGCCGCATCGATATCCCGGGCGGCCTCAAGGGCCAGGTCAAAGCAAACGAGACCGTGTGGTTGTTAACGTCTAAGTGATACGTGTTGCTAAAGTTCTTGCTCAACAAGGTTGGTGGCCAATTCGCGTAGTTCACCTCGCAGCGAGACTTCTTTATCTTCCATGAATTTTTCTCGGGAAACCATATTTCCGGTCATTGTCATCGCCAAGTCGGCCATCGCCACAACGTAGGCGTCTTCCTGTGGTGTGCATGCAGAAATAACAAGCTCAGTCACCTGCCCAACGGTCAGCTTACTCGCGCTGGAATTCGCTGAATAGGTCTCAGCCTGTTGAAGAACACACGTCCTGTATTGTTCCAGGCTGTGTCAAAACGCCGTCTAATTTCCTGTGCGGTGCGTTCGTGCGTTGGATCGGTTTTTCGTGGCGGGTTTTCAATTTTTATTTCTGTCGAGAGCTGTATAGCCGGATTTTCCGTTTAGGGAGCTGTTGGGGCGGATATTAGGCGTAAAATGGTGCGCACAGGGCTTATTCCACCTGCATGGCCGCGATCAGTGGGCGGATGCCGATGATGTTGATGACGCGTTTCAGATTGTAGGCGAGCACATGCAATGCCATTTCTGTGCCGATGTGTTTTAATGTTTTCATTTGAAAGTGGGTATATCCCATCCACGATTTGATGGTTCCGAACGGGTGCTCGACGGTCTCGCGCCGTTGCCTCATTTTCTCAGGATGCTCATCGAGGCGTTGCTGAACAGCCTCAAGAATATGTTCATGTTCCCAGCGGGTGATCCGACGTTCCTTGCCCGTGGTACATTGCCCCTTGATGGCACAAGCTTGGCAAGCATTGGTCCAATAGCGGTGTAAGATCAATCCCCTTTCCACAGTTGTGGAATGGGGAACCAAATGCTCATTGGCAGGGCAACGATACACATCTCCTGCAGCCACATAGAAAAAATCCTGTTTGGTAAAACGACCTTTGGCCCTGCTGCCCGAAGTCATCGGCTTGGGAAGCGTAACTGCAATGCCCGCCTTATCGCAGGCTAGGAGTTCTTCGCTTTTGAAGTACCCTCGGTCAGCAACAACATCCAGCTTATCTGTCTTGAGAGCCGCTTTCGCCTGCTTCGCCATCGCGGAGAGTTGAGATCGGTCTGAGCCAGAATTGGTAACCTCATGGGCAACGATCAGATGATGTTGGGTGTCCACGACGGACTGCACATTGTAAGCGACCATGCCGCTTCCCCTGCCACTTGTGGCCATTGAACGGGAATCGGGATCCGTCAGGGATATCTGCTGGCCGGGTGTTGCCAACATCTCGACTTCAAGCTGTTGTAAGCGGTGCATCTCGGTTTTGAGAGTCTCGATTTTACCGTTGAAGCGTTCCGTCGTCATCGTTCGCGCAGGCGAAGGTTCTTGCCTGTCGGCGCTATCAAGCTGATGCAGATAACGATCAACACTCTCTTCGATCTGATCCATACGGCGCTTTATCTTGGCGCGTGTGAAGTTCTTGTCCCGGGTGTTAACGGCCTTAAACTTACTTCCGTCAATTGCTACGCTGGCATCGGCGAAAAGATTAAGCTGACGGCATAATCCAACAAACTGAGCGCAGACTTTACGGATCGCCGGACCATTATCTTTGCGAAAGTTGGCAATCGTCTTGTGGTCCGGGACCAGGCGACCCGTCAACCACATCACTTCAAAATTACGTCCCGCTTCACGCTCCAAGCGGCGGCTGGATTGAACCCGGTTGAGGTAGCCGTAAATATAAAGCTTCAGTAAAGCAGAAGGATGGTAACTTGGCCTGCCAGTTGCCAAAGGTTCAACGCGGCTAAAGCCCAGGCCACCGAGATCAAGCTCATCGACAAAGACATCGACCACACGAACGGGATTATCTTCGTCAACATAATCATCAAGTCGTTCGGGAAATAATGTGCTTTGGCTGCGGTCCTCGCCTTCAACAAAACGCTTCATGAAAAACTCCCAACAAAAACTATGGGAGAATCATATCATGCATTACGTTTTGACACAGCCTGGACCCTAAGCAGAATACATAGAGCATATTTAGCATTATCGATGTCCGTGAAAAAAGCAGATGTTTATTTAAGGCCAGAAACTAAGATGATTTCGAGAAGGCCTTTGCCTTTGACTTCTCTCAGCCCCAAGGTTTTCCCCAAAAAGGAATCCTGTAATTTCATCCAACAGTTAATATTCATGGCCAATGATGAAGCGTCAGCTATATCTGCCATGCGTGAGGCCGTGTTAACCGTATCTCCCCAAACATCAAATTGATAGCTGTGTTTGCCAACGACACCAGATACAAGGGGGCCAATATTGATACCGATCCGGACATTCCAGCCGATGTCCAATTGCTTCGTTGCTTCAATCATTTCAAGTCCGCAACGGACAGCCGAGTCGAGTGGGCTTGAATTCGGGCGGAGAAGACCGGCGATCGCCATAAAAGCATCGCCGATAGTCTTAATTTTTTCCATTTCGTATTGGTCAGTTAGTTGCTCAAACGTCAGAAACAATCGTTGCAGATTATCCACAACATCAACGGCAGAGTTTTTACTGCAGTAAGTTGTAAACCCCACGATGTCACAGAATAAAACAACAACATTTTCGTGCGTTCGAAGAGATACCGAACCGCTCGTTTTCAACTCCGCAATTGTGGAGGGCGGTAGAATGGCACTGATGAGTTGATCGGAGAAATTTTTATCCTTTTGAATATCAGATATATATTTTTTCTCCATCTGGCGTAAATAATACCTCTCAAGAGAAGCGCATATTCTAGATTCTAATAAGACCGCATTGATTGGTTTAGCGGCAAAGTCCTCCGCCCCTGCTGCCAGGAATTTCGCCATTTCTGATGGATTCTCTCTGGTGGAAACAACAATTATTGGAATATCACGCAGTTGCATATCAGACTTGAGCTCACTGATAATTTCCAAAGCGGGCATATCAGAAACATTAGTATTTAGCAGGATTAGATCTGGTGTCTCTCCTCTGGCAACTTCCAAAAATGCTTTGCCACTTTCAAAGGATTTGATGGCGTTGAATGCCATTTTTTCAAGATAATCGGTAAACATCTGTGAACTGGCTGGCGAGGCGTCACACAAGAACAATACCGCACGACTTATGAGTGAGGATCTATTGTATACGCGTGAACTGTTATAATTCATTGCTGGTCAGCCGCACTACTCGCAACTTGGTCCCTCAAACCTTCTAGCATTTTTAGTGTATCTTTATCCCAATTTTCTATTTTTAGAACGTCTGATAAGCATTCCTCATAATGGAATGGGCAAGCTTCGCGGCCTCACTAATTCGCTCGTGTGTCTCTTTGAATGTATCGTCACCTGAAAGACAGTCTTGTTGGTATTTGTGAAGGTCACGAATATCACGTGCCAGACCAGCCACTTGTCCTGGACAAAAGCAATTGTAAAAAACGGTTTGATCCAGAAGTTTCTCAAGGTCCTCGTTTGAGAAAACCGTATTTAATCCGGTAGTCATTCACATCTCCAAAATTCAATAATTGTCGTTTATCAGTTTTTGCGCCATATCTTTTCAAGGAGCAGAAACTAGGTAACGTTATGTATTATAATGATTTTAAGGTTAACTGACAGATGAAAATAGGGCCGAAGACTTCTGCTATTGGCTCATATTCAGACATTCGGACCTGCGCCGTCACGTCGTTTTGGGCACATCAAACCCAACGCCCTACGGCGCTGCTGATTTCTTCGTCAGTTTGTCTTTGAGCAAGAAGCCCGGCACCCGTCAGGGTGTTGTGGAGGCGAAACTAATTAACAACCGATTGACAGCCTCGGATTGTTCTTGCTGCACCCAATGGCCGGCACCGTCGATCAGATGCGTGCCCCGGTAATCTGAACAGACTGCGGACTGCATTTTCTCGAGAGCGCCCGGCACTTGATACGTACCCCAATCGCATTTACCGGAAATGAACATTGCCGGGACATCAATGGTGCGCCCGGAAAAGATCTGCAACTCGCGGGTAAAGGCATCGACAAAGCGGCAGCGATACCAATTCAGTCCGCCCTGAAATCCGGTCTGCTGA
>Ga0209309_10000753_pt1 | contig 35607 bp, 42 predicted proteins | sample COGITO_mtgs_1204_2_FD_184807 | JGI IMG/M metagenome (GOLD analysis project Ga0209309, IMG submission 184807) | Pelagic marine microbial communities from North Sea - COGITO_mtgs_120412 (SPAdes) (version 2) | ecosystem: Environmental > Aquatic > Marine > Epipelagic ... | reverse complement strand
CTAAAATTGAGAAGAAAGCTTTAGAAGTTGCTGCAAATGCATCTTTATCAAAATCAATGAGTTACAGAATATACGAAAACGGAAAAGCTCTTGCTGAGTTAACTGGAAAACATGGTGTAATTTTACACGATACTCCAGCTGACTATTTCCCAGCGTATATGGCTGCAGCAAAAAAATCTTTAGAGACAAATGCTGCGAAGAACAAGTTCTTTGCTAAAGTTTGGCAGTCTCAAAAAGACTTTGCTGACATCGCTGTACCTTTCTGGTCTGGATCTCAAATGTCTAATGCGAAGCTAGGAATGGCTCACGCAGAAACATTAAAGTAGTATTTAGATAAAACAATTATAACTGAAGCGGACATAACAGTCCGCTTTAGTTTTTTTTTAAAGATTTATTTATGCCAAGAAACCACGACTCCCAAAAACCAAAAGAAGAAATCAATCCTATGAATCTTGATATTTCAGATGAAATGATAGCTGAAAGAAGAGGTGGTTCAGGTCCAATGCCTGAAGACATGCCTAAATGGATGGCATCTACAATCACCAAAATTGATTTGTTTAGTAAATGGATCGGTAATATCGTTTGTTGGATTACCGTACCTCTAATATTTGCGATGGTTTATGAAGTATTAGCAAGAAAACTTTTTAATGCCCCAACTATGTGGGCATATGACATGAGTAGATTTATGTACGGAGCTTTATTTATGCTTGGAGCTGGTTATGCATTATCAAAAGGTGTTCATATAAGAGCAGATTTTTTATATAGAAATTTTAAAACTAAAAATCAAGGAAGAATAGATTTTTGGTTATATCTTCTATTTTATTTTCCAGGCCTGGCTGTATTTTTATATATGTCTACGGGCTTTCTGCAGGAATCGATTATGAGAGGCGAAAAAGGAATGGACACTGCATGGATGCCATACATGTGGCCAATAAAAGCATGTTTATGGGTTGGCATAATATTTTTATTAGTACAGGGAATTTCAGAATTACTTAAAAGTTATTGGGCTGCAACAAAAGGTAAATGGCCGGGAGGTGATGATTAATGTTAGCAGAATTAATTGATCCAGCTATTTTAGGATTCATACTTATTGGGGTAATGCTTTTTTCTATATTTGTTGGTTTTCCAATATCGTTTACATTAATTTTTTTAGGATTTGTATTTGGTTATTTGGGATTTGGTAAATTAGTATTTTATTTAATGACCTTGCAGTTTTCAATGGTTATGACTGAACAAACCCTCGCAGCAGTTCCTCTCTTTGTTTTTATGGGAATAATGATGGAGCAAGCCGGATTGATGGAAAGATTGTTTTCTGCATTTCAGTTAATGTTAGCTAAGGTAAGAGGGTCTTTATATTATGCTGTTTTATTTGTTTCAGTAGTTTTCGCTGCAGCAACTGGAATTGTTGGTGCATCTGTAACTATTCTTGGAATTATGGCTGCAAAATCGATGAACAAGTCTGGTTATAATGTTAGATTGGCAGCAGGAACAATCACAGCTGGTGGAACTTTGGGTATATTAATTCCTCCAAGTATTATGCTTGTTGTAATGGGGCCTATAATGGAAATTCCAGTAACAGATTTATTTGCTGCCGCTATTATTCCTGGAATATTGTTAGCAACTCTTTATGCGGCCTACACAACAATTAGATGTTGGATTGATCCAAGCTTAGGTCCAGTTTTACCACCAGAGTTAAGAGCCACAAGTATGAAAGCTGTTTGGATTGAATTCTTTTTGGGCTTGGTTCCACCGGCAGCATTAGTCTTTGCTGCATTGGGCAGTATACTTTTTGGGTTTGCTACTCCAACAGAAGCAGCAGGTTGTGGAGCTATGGGCTCATTAATTTTAGCTTTAGCTTATAAGAAATTAACTTTAACAAAACTGCAGGATGCTCTAGTTAAAACTTTAGAAATTTCAGCATTAATCATGGTTTTGGTTGCAGCTTCAAATTTTTTTGGGGCAGTTTTTTCAAGATTAGGAACTCCAATGTTGCTAACGGAGTTTTTACTTAGTTTAGAAATGAATAAATACTTAATTCTTGCAATGATAATGGCTATGATTTTTCTTTTGGGTTGGCCTCTTGAGTGGGTGCCTATCGTAATGATTATAGTTCCAATTATATTGCCATTAGTTGAGGCTTTAGGCTTTAATTTAACATGGTTTGCAATTTTAGTGGCTGTCAACCTCCAAACAGCTTGGCTCTCACCACCAGTAGCACTATCAGCATATTTTTTAAAAGGTGTTGTGCCAGAATGGGATCTAAAAGATATATACTATGGAATGATGCAATTTATGGTAATTCAAGTCATTGGATTAATTTTAATTATAGTATTTCCTCAGATTGCTTTATGGCTTCCATCCTATCTGTATGGACAGTAGAATTTATTAGTTTATTATAAACTAGTGAATCAAGATAAATCTAAAAATAATTTAATAAATTGGGAACTGGTTTCTGTAAACCCAAATGATAAAACGTGGTCATGGACTGACCTTTTTTGTTTTTGGGGCGTTAATATTCAAAGTATTATTGCTTTTTCTTTAATAACTTCACTTTATCTAGTTTATGAGCTCAATTTTTTAGTAGTTTTTGTTGGTTGTTTAGCAGGAACTTTTTTTGTTTATTTGTTCGCAAACTTAATAAGCAAACCATCCCAAAGGCATGGAATTCCTTTTACTGTTTTGTTAAGAACTTCTTTTGGTATTAAGGGAGCTAAATATTTTACATTAATAAGAGGATTGGTAGGAATTTTTATGTTTGGTATTCAAACATATTTTTTATCAAAAGCATTTAGTTATTTAATTAGAATACTAATTTTTTCGGTTGATAATGTATTGCTAGAGCAAGAGATTTTTTTAATATTTTTGTTAGGACTAAATATCATTGACGGTGTTGCTTTTTTATTGGCAATTGTATTTCAAATATATTTGTTTAGCAAAAGCCATAAATTTAATAAACTATTTATCAATTTATCTGCGATAATAGTTTATTTTGGAATATTATTATTTTTTTTAGTAGTAATACTTTACGATTATGAATACGTAACTCGAGGATTTTTAGATTTATTTATTTATGAAAGTCTTTTTATTAAATCTAATATAGCTCCAATTTTTACAATAGCTGGAACTATTTTTTCATATTTTTCAATAATTTTATTAAATTATGGAGATTTTACTCGATATGTTAAAGATGAAAGTGAACTAAAGAAAGGTAATTTAAGTTTATTTTTGAATTTAATTATTTTTTCATTTTTTGCAGTGTTTATTGTTATTGGCGCCGACGTTATTTTAAATAAAAATTTAGAAAACATGAGTAGAATTTTAACTAATCCTACTGATATAATTGGCAAATTTGATAATATTTTAATAACAGTAACAGTACTTTTTTTTATTTTGTTTGCATCCTCTTCAACAAATTTGATAGCAAACTATATTCCAACTCAAAATTCTCTATTAAATTTTATGCCTTCCAAACTTGACTTAAAAAGTACTGCAATTATAATTTTTATTTTTGGTTTTGTTATTGGAATTTTTTGGCTTACATTGTTAAGTCAAATTGGCACTTTATCTTTTATTGACACTTTTGGATCTTTTTTTGGACCATTTTTTGGGATAATCATAACAGATTATTATTTAATTAAAAAAAGTAAACTAGTAAGCAAAGATATATTTTCAACAGATAAAAATGGTGCTTATTTCTATTCTAGTGGTTGGCACTTTAAAGCCATCTATTCTCTAGTGATAGGTTTTATTTTTGCTGCTGCAACAATTTGGAATGAAAATTTGATGCATTTACAATCATATTCATGGATAGGTGGTATGCTAGCTTCATCTTTGACTTATTATCTATTAGCTAGTAAATAACATCATGCATCAATTTGATTTAAAAAATAAAACGGCAATTATAACTGGTGGTGCTCAAGGATTTGGTCTTGACATAACTAAAAGATTTTTAAATTCAGGCGCAAATGCTATAATTTGGGACATAGATGAAAACGAATTAATAAAAGTCTCAAAAGAAATAAACAACCCAAACCTTTCTTTTAATGTTGTTGATGTTTCAAATTTTAAACAAGTTAAGGATACAGTTGATGAAATTTCTAAGTCAAGCAATATAGATATTTTGATTAATAATGCAGGAATTACTGGTTCAACAGCAACTCTATGGGATTATGATGTAGATGAATGGAATAAGATAGTGCAAATTAATTTAATGGGTACTTTTAATTGCTGTAAATCTGTAGTGCCTTATATGATTAAAAATGACTATGGAAGGATTGTAAATGTTGCATCAGTTGCTGGAAAAGATGGAAATGCAAATGCAAGTGCTTATAGTTCAGCAAAAGCAGGAGCAATTGGCTTAACTAAGTCACTAGGTAAAGAGTTAGCAAATAAAAATATTGCTGTAAACGCAGTTACGCCAGCAGGAGCTAAAACTAGAATATTGGATCAAATGTCTAAAGAACATGTTGCGAGGATGCTTTCAAAAGTCCCAAGAGGTAGATTTTTAGAGGTAGAGGAGTTTACTTCTTTGATATGTTGGCTTTCCTCAGAAGAAAATTCATTTTCTACAGCAGCAGTGTTTGATATTAGTGGTGGTAGATCTACTTATTAAGAGTTATTTTCAGGTTTGTTTCAATTTTGTTATCCTTAGAAATAACAGGTGCTAGAAGTATTACTGACCAATATATTAAGAGAAAAAATATAGAGATTGATTTCATAACTGTCTTTTAGTCAGAAATATTGATCTTAGAATGTTTAAAGTATGTTCAAATGTTGTTTTTTTCAAAATTTCAAATATATAAAACTATAATGAAAAAATTGTTCTTAGTATCGTTATTGACATTTATCTTATTTTTAAACAAAACATTTGCTGAAAAGATTATTGCTTTTGAGTTCACTCAAAATGAATTTGCTAGTTTAGAGAAAAAAAAAGTCAAGGGAGAAACTATTTGGACTCTCGGCAGCAATGAAAAAGGTAATTATATCAAAGCTGAAGCTAATGCAGCTGGATCTGGATTGGGAAAAAAGATTAAAATTGATTTAAAAAAGACTCCATTTTTAAATATTACCTGGAAAGTAGAAAAAGATTTAGTAGGAATTGATGAATCTAGTAAAAAAGGTCATGATTATGCAGCAAGAGTGTTTGTTATTAAAAAGACGGGAATGACCGCATTATCTAACAAAGCTATAAATTATGTATTTTCAAGTAATAATAATATAGGGGAAAATTGGAGAAGCCCTTATACAAAGCAATCAATAGATTATATTCTATCAACCACTAAAGATAATTTTAATAAATGGGTTACTGTTAAAGTTAATGTTAAAGATCACTTTAAAAAATTTCATAATTTAGATGTTAATGAATTAAATGGTATAGCTTTAATGTCAGATACAGATAATTCAGGATTAAGTGCAGTCTCTTATTATCAAAATATTTATTTTTCAGCAAAATAATCAAAGTTTAAAATATTTTTTCAAAATAAGGTTAAATAAGAATAAAGCAACAGACACAATAACATCTTCCAGAGGCGATGCTCCGGGGTAACCAAAGTTCCAAGCAATTACCATTATCAACCATATTATAAAAATATTCATATGATCTTATATCTTAGTTTCTGTATAATTATTAATTATTTGGTATAGTTTCAATATGCATGAAAATTTTTTTCATAAGATTAAAGTTTATTATGAAGACACAGATTCAGGTGGAGTAGTATATTATGCTAACTACTTAAAGTTCTTAGAAAGAGCGAGAACTGAAGCATTATTTTCAATTGGGTTTAGTAATAAAAAAATTGAACAACTATATGGTTTATTGATAATTGTTAAGTCATGCAATATTGATTATAAAAAATCTGCGTATTTAGAAAACGAGTTAACCATTAGATCTTTTGTAAAATCAATTACAAAAACTTCTTTTTTTATGACACAAATAATCACTAAAGGAAATGAAACAATTGTTGAGGCTAAAACACACTTAGTTTTTGTAAATAAAGATGGAAAACCAGTCAAAATTCCGGAAAAAATTTATTCAAAGTTTAGGCCTTATTTTTGTGATAGTATTAAAAACTAGCAATTTTTTTTGCCTTTCTAAATAGTTGATTAATCATCTTTAGGTTAATAATTTTAGTATTAACATTTCTTGGACTTGGATGGTAACAAGCAATAAGTATTTTATTATCAGGAAGTAAATATTTTTTACCATGTTTAAATTGAAATTTTGCATTAATTTTAAATTTTTTTTTGTATATTTTTAAACAATTATCAAATGCAACTTTTCCTAAAGCAACTATTATTTTTAAGCTTTTTAAATTATCTAATTCACTGATAAAATAATTAGAACAATTTGCTAGCTCAGTATTTAAGGGTTTATCATTTGGTGGAACACATTTAATAATATTTGTGATATAAGTTGAGTCTAGTTTTAAGTTATCATTTATACTTTCTGAAAAATTTTGATTAGAAATTTTTACTGTAAAAAGACTCTTAAATAAAAAATCTCCTGACTTATCACCAGTAAAAACTCTACCAGTTCTAGTTCCACCGTGCGAAGCAGGCGCTAAACCTAAAATCATTAATTTTGCTTTATTATCCCCAAAACCATGGACAGGTTTACCCCAATATTTTTCGTTTATATTTTGTTTTCTTTTTTCAGTAGAAATTTTCTTTATAAAATTAGTTAAACGAGGACATTTTTTACAATTAACTATTGTTTTATTTAATTTTTTAAACTTAATATTCATTAATGAAGCTAGTTAATTTTTTATTAATAATATTTATATCTTTAACAACTGGAATTAAAGCAGATTCAAGTGCTGAAATTATAAATGAACTAAAAAAAGGAGGTCATTTAATATTTATAAGACACGCATATGCTCCAGGAACTGGTGACCCAAATAATTTTAAGATAAATGATTGTTCAACTCAAAGAAATTTAAATGATAAAGGTAGAAAGCAGGCAAAAAAAATTTCTGATTTTTTTCAAGAAAATCAAATTCCAATAGACTTGGTTATTTCAAGTGAATGGTGTCGTTGCAAAGAAACTGCATTATTAAGTTTTAAAAGTTTTAAGACAAAAAATTTCTTGAATTCATTTTATAGTGCAAAATTTGCAAAAAATAAAAATAAACAGATGAGTGATTTAAAAAAATATGTAAAAGAATGGAAGGGTAGTAAAAATTTAGTATTAGTTACTCATTATGTAGTAATATATGAAACTTTAGATTATAGTTCATCATCAGGTGAAATTATAATATCTGATAAAAATTTTAATATGATTAACAGTATAGAAATAAAATATTAATAAAATTATGTCGTCTAAAAAAGCTATGAAGCAAGCTCAAAAACAAGCTTTTGCTAAACATAGAAGCAACATTACAAACAGTAAATTTGCATCAAAAAAAATAAGTTTAATAAATAAGCTTAATAAAAAAAATAAAAAATCTTAACTTTCTTTTTCAAATACTTCTACTTTTTTACATGTTGACATTTTCATAATTCCTTCTTCATTATTGATAACAGTTTTAATTTCAATTATTGGACTATTTTTTTTAAAAACTAATTGGGTAAAAAATTGTGGGTAGCCAACTTTATCTGTTAAAATTAAACCTTCTTCTTCATAGATAAATTTTTCAATAGTGTTTTCTTTTTTTACACTTAAATCAGTTATTCTATACTTTTTATATGTTTTGTTATCATAAATATAATTTCTGGTCATCAATGAATTTTTTAAATCTAAAATATATTCATTTTTTAAAAAACTATCTTTGAGATTTTTACATCCACTCAAAATCATTGTTTGCGAATATCCAAGAGTGCTTAAACTTAAGAAAAAAAATAATACTAGGAAAAAATTTATTTTAAGTTTATCTATTTTCATATTTATCAGTCCATAAAAGAGCTATTAGAAAAATAGCTGTCCACACAATACCTATCAAAGCTTTTGGACCAGTATCTGCACTCCATAAATCAAGCACGAGAGCACCAAAAATTAAACCTAAAACATATATCAACATAGCAAGAGATGATTTACTCATTAATTAATTTTTTTTTAAAAAGTGAAATGCCATTATCAATTTTATGTTTATAAGATTCTTTAAAACTCTCTAATTGCCATCCCGTAAGTCTTTTTTTGAGATTAAATAGGTTTTTATTTTTCCATTCATCAGTTGTTTCTTCTAATTTCCAAATTTTTTTTTCTTCATTATTTCTACCACAACCATAACAATAGCCAGTTTTTGGATCTGTTTTACAAATACTTATACATGGAGATATGATCATTTTTTTAAATATATGATATTTATAAATGATTATTCATATAATTTGCAACAATTGTCATTGGACAAATAGTTTCAATAATATATAAAACTGCATAATTTGTGGGGCGATGGCGGAATTGGTAGACGCGTTGGTCTTAGGAACCAATATTTTCGGATGTGAAGGTTCGAGTCCTTTTCGCCCTACCATAAAATATTATGAAAGTAACAATAGAAAATAAAAAAGGCTTAAATAAAGACATTAAAGTTTTCATAGATAAGAAAACTATTAATACCCATATGGATGAAAAATATGAGGAAATTAAAGGAACTGTAAATTTAAAAGGTTTTAGACCAGGAAAAGTTCCAAAAGAAATTTTAAAAAGACAATTTGGTAAAGCAATTTTTAGTGAAGTTTTAGATAAGGTTTTGAAAGACTCATCAACAAAGGCTTTAACAGACAATAAAATAAAACCTGCTGGACAACCAAAATTAGATCTTAAATCATATGGTGAAGATAAAGATCTTGAATATATAATGTCAGTAACTGAACTACCAAAAGTTGAACTTAAATCAGTAGAAGATATTAAATATAATGATTACTCTGTTAAAATTGATGAAAAAGAAATTGATAAAAGAATTAAAGAAATTGCAAAAAACCAAAATAATTTCAAAGATGTAGCAGACGACACTAAAGCTATTGATGGAAACTTGGTAATTTTTGATTACAAGGCGACCATTGATGAAAAAGATTTTACAGGTGGAGAAGGTAAAAATACTCAATTAATTTTAGGTAAAGATTTGTTTATCAAAGGTTTTGATAAAAAATTAATTGGTGTAAAAAAAAATGAAGAAAAAATTGTACAAGCTAAACTACCTGAAAATTATCCACATAAAGAATTTGCGAATAAAGATGCAGAATTTAATTGTAAAATAATATCTGTTAAAAAAAATGAAGAAGTAAAAATTAATGATGAGTTTGCAAAAAACTTAGGAGCAAAAGATCTTGTTGATTTGAAAGTATTAATATCTAAACAAATTAATGATGAATTTAAAAATTCGCTAGATAGCTTGACAAAAAACCAAATTCTTAAAGAAATAGAAAAATTTAAAGTAAGTGAAATACCAGAAAATTTAATTGAAGAAGAAGTAAAAATTTTATCACAAGGAATGAGTGAAGAGGAAGCTAAAAAAAATAAAAAAAGTTTTGAAGAAACTGCTAAAAAGAGAATTAAAGTTGGATTAATTTTAAATGAGTTTGGTGAGCAAAATAAAGTTAATGTATCAGAGCAAGAGATTCAAGCAGAAGTTCAAAAACAATTAAGAATGATGCCGGGACAAGAAAAAATGGTAATGGATTTTTATCAAAAAAATCCATCTGCTTTAGCAAGTCTTAAAGGAACTGTTTATGAGGAAAAAATTATAAAAGTAATTAAATCAAAAGCAAAACCTATTAAAAAAGAAATTAATAAAGAAGAAGCTGAAAAAATTTTAAAAGATGCACATAATCATGAGCATACGAAAGAAAAAAAAGCCTCCACCCCAAAAGCTAAAACAAAAGTCTTAGAAGCCAAAACTAATGTAAAAGCTAAAAAACAACCACAAAAAACCACAAAAGTAAAAAAAGTTAGCAAAAAGTAATCACAAGTTATATAAGTTAAGAGAATCAACTTATGATAAATAATTTTTCTGATCAAATGAACACATTAGTTCCAATGGTAGTGGAACAATCGAACAAAGGAGAAAGAGCCTATGATATCTATTCAAGGCTTTTAAAAGAACGAATAATTTTTTTAGTTGGTCCTATAAATGACAATGTAGCATCTTTAGTTACTGCGCAACTTTTATTTTTAGAGTCTGAAGATCCAAAAAAAGAAATTAATTTATATATAAATAGTCCTGGAGGATTAGTCACAGCAGGTCTTGGTATTTACGATACTATGCAATATATCAAACCTGATGTTTCGACTTTATGTATTGGTCAAGCAGCCTCAATGGGGTCATTTTTATTGGCTGCTGGTAAAAAGGGTAAAAGATTTTCATTACCTAATTCCAGAATAATGGTTCATCAACCTTCAGCAGGCTTCCAAGGTCAAGCAACTGATATTGAAATTCATGCTAATGAAGTTTTGGCACTAAAAAAAAGATTAAATGAAATTTATTCAAAACACACAAATAAATCAGTAGATGATATTAAAAAAGCTCTTGAACGCGATAACTTTATGACCGCTGAATCTGCTAAAGAGTTTGGTTTAGTTGATGAAGTAGTGGAAAATAGATCTTAACACACAATATTTTTAGAGAATTGCTAAACCTAGACTTGATTGTTATTAGTTATATATATTAAGATATCCAAATTGATTCGTTTACAAATTTATGACAACAAATAATAAAAATATTTTATACTGTTCTTTTTGTGGAAAAAGCCAACACGAAGTTAGAAAGTTAATTGCAGGACCAACTGTTTTTATCTGTGATGAGTGTGTTGAGCTTTGTATGGACATTATAAAGGAAGAAAACAAAGACAGCTTCGTAAAACATCAAGATGGACTACCATCTCCAAAAGAAATTTGTAATGTATTAGATGATTATGTTATAGGCCAACCTCACGCAAAAAAAGTGTTATCAGTTGCTGTTCACAATCATTACAAAAGATTAAACTATGAAAACAAAACAAGTAAAACGGTTGAACTTTCTAAATCTAACATTCTCTTAGTTGGACCAACAGGTTGTGGAAAAACTTTATTAGCGCAAACACTAGCAAGAATTCTAGATGTGCCATTTACAATGGCTGATGCTACCACTCTGACTGAAGCAGGGTACGTAGGTGAAGATGTAGAAAACATTATCTTAAAATTATTACAAGCAGCAGATTATAATGTTGAAAAAGCCCAAAGAGGAATTGTATATATTGACGAAGTTGACAAGATTAGTAGAAAATCAGAAAACCCATCTATTACTAGGGACGTTTCAGGCGAAGGCGTACAGCAAGCTTTATTAAAGATTATGGAAGGTACTGTTGCAAGTGTTCCACCTCAAGGAGGAAGAAAACACCCACAACAAGAATTTTTACAAGTAGATACTACAAACATTTTATTTATTTGTGGTGGAGCATTTGCTGGATTAGAAAAAATAATTTCTCAAAGAGACAAAGGTACATCCATTGGATTTGGTGCAAATGTGAAAAAAACTGAAGATAAAAAAACAGGTGAATGGATGAAGAGTTTGGAACCAGAAGACCTATTAAAATATGGTTTAATACCAGAATTTATTGGTAGATTACCAATGATAGCAACTTTGGAAGATCTAAATGAAAAATCTCTAATTAAGATATTACAAGAGCCAAAAAATTCTTTAATAAAACAATATCAAGAATTATTTAAATTAGATGGAGCAAAGTTGAGCTTTAAAGATAATGCAGTTAAGGAGATAGCTCAAAAAGCTATAAGTAAAAAAACTGGAGCGAGGGGACTTAGATCTATTTTAGAAAATATTTTGTTAAAAACAATGTATGACCTTCCAAGCCAAGATAATGTTGAAGAAGTAATTATTGATGCAGGTGCGGCCAAAGGACTATCTCAACCTATTGTAGTTCATTCAAAAAATAATAACAAAACAAAGACAGACAAAACTTCAGCAGCGTAATTTAGTCGTTAATAACTGATAAATAGCTATTGCAATATTACATTTAATATCCATATTTAAGGAATGGATATTAAAATCGAAAAACCTTTATTACCACTAAGAGATATTGTGGTTTTCCCTAACATGGTTATTCCACTATTTGTAGGAAGAGATAAATCTATTTCAGCTTTGAATGAAGTAATGAAAAAAGATAAAAAAATTGTTTTTGTAACACAAAAGAATTCAGAAATAGATGATCCTAAAAAAACAGATATTTTTATGTATGGTTGTGAAGGAAACATTCTTCAATTGTTAAAATTACCTGATGGCACTGTAAAAGTTTTAGTTGAAGGTAGCAAAAGAGTAAAAATTTTAAATTTTAAAGATAATGATAAATTTATTGTCTGTGAGTATGCTCATCATAATGATGTAATCGCAAAAGATGAAGATTTAATTCCTTTAGCAATGACCGCTGTAAGGAGATTAGAAAAATTAACATCAATAAATAAAAAGATTTCAAGTGAAACAATTAATAATATAAAAAAATTAACTGATGCTTCACATATAGCGGATAATATTGCCTCTCATCTAAACGCAACAATTTCTGAAAAACAACAAATTTTTGAAACAGTCGATGTTAAGAAAAGACTAAATTCAATAATAAAAATAATGGAAAATGAAACTAGTATTATTGGAGTAGAAAAAAAAATTAGAGGTAGAGTTAAAACTCAAATGGAAAAAACTCAAAGAGAGTATTATTTAAATGAACAGTTAAAAGCTATTCAAAAAGAATTGGGTGAAATTGAAGATGGAAAAGATGAAACTTCCAGTCTAAATAAGTCAATTATAAAAGCTAAAATGCCTAAAGATGTAGAAAAAAAATGCATGTCAGAGCTTAAAAAATTAAAAAATATGAGTCCAATGTCGGCTGAAGCAACTGTTATTAGAAATTATCTTGATTGGATGATTGACCTGCCTTGGTTCAAAAAAAGTGAAGTTGATATAGATCTAAAAAAAGCACTTTCAGTATTAGATGCAGATCATTTTGGCTTAGTGAAAGTTAAAGAGAGAATTATTGAGTTTTTAGCTGTTCAAAAAAGAATGGATAAAATTAAAGGCCCAATTTTGTGTTTGGTTGGTCCTCCAGGCGTTGGCAAAACATCATTGGGTAAATCAATTGCAAAAGCTACAAATAGAGAATTTGTGAGAGTTTCAGTTGGTGGAATGCGTGATGAAGCAGAAATTAGAGGTCACAGAAGAACTTACATTGGTTCATTACCGGGTAAAATTATTCAAATGATGAAAAAAGCAGGAACTAAAAATCCCTTAATTCTACTAGACGAAATAGATAAGATTGGAAATGATTATAGAGGAGATCCATCTTCAGCATTATTGGAAGCTTTAGATCCTGAGCAAAACTCAACATTTAATGATCATTATTTAGAAGTTGATTATGATTTATCAGATGTAATGTTTGTAACCACAGCCAATACATTAAATATATTACCTCCTTTATTAGATAGAATGGAAGTAATCAGATTAGCAGGTTACACAGAGGATGAAAAAATTAGTATTGCGGATAGATACCTTCTCCCTAAACAAATAAAAGACAATGGCGTTAAAGAAAAAGAAATGAATTTATCAGAAGGTATTATTAAAGAAATTATTAGGAGTTATACAAAAGAATCTGGTGTAAGAAATTTAGAAAGAGAAATTTCGAAAGTTGCAAGAAAAGTAGTTAAAAAAGTTGTGTCTGGTGAAGAAAAAGAAGTTAATGTTAGTTTAGAAAATTTACATGATTATCTAGGTGTTAAAAAATTCAAGTTTGGAGAATTAGAAAATAAAGACAAAATTGGAGTTGTTACTGGTTTAGCTTGGACTGAGTATGGAGGAGAAATTTTAAAAATAGAAACTGTCATTATGTCTGGAAAAGGTAGAATGCAAATTACAGGTAAATTAGGTGATGTTATGCAAGAGTCTATCAAAGCAGCAAAATCTTTCATTAGATCTAAAAGTTTAGAATATGGAATTATTCCACCTTTATTTGAAAAAAAAGATTTTCATATTCATGTTCCAGAAGGAGCAACACCAAAAGACGGACCATCTGCTGGAATTGGAATGGTTACTTCAATAGTTTCCGCAATTACTAATAATCCAGTAAGAAGAGATGTTGCTATGACTGGTGAAGTTACATTGACAGGTCAAGTTTTACCGATCGGTGGATTGAAAGAAAAATTACTAGCGGCACATCGAGCAGGTATTAAACAAGTCTTAATTCCAAAAGAAAATGAAAAAGATTTAGTAGATTTGCCTAAAAAAATAATAGACGATATTAAAATCACTCCTGTTGAACATGCAGATGAAGTATTAAAAATAGCACTAACAAAAGAACTTAAAAGAGTTGAATGGGTTGAGGTGGATAAAATTTCTAAATCAGATGAAAAATCTCAAGCTAGCATTCAATAAACCAGTATATTCAACAGAATTTATTTAAAATAATAAATCCAATAAAAAGTTTTTGATTCAATTAAATGATATAGTTTATAAATAATGAAAATCTACGACTGTACAACATTTTATTCTGAAAAAATGATGTTGGATTTAAGATTTAATATTCTCAATGAAAATGTTCATAAATTTATTGTAGTAGAGTCTTCTTTTTCACACAGTGGTAAAAAAAAAAAATTTAATTTTGAAATTAACGACTATCCAAAATTCAAAGATAAAATAATCTATTTAAAGATAAATGAAGAGCCAATTAGTATATTTAAGGACAGTGATGGGTTGATAAGCCCTTATAAAAAAAGATTGAATAGCATAAAAAGAATCGAACAGTCTTACGATTATATGATGAGAGGCATTTCAGATGCTAAAGATGAAGATTTAATTATCATTAGTGATAATGATGAAATACCAAATTTAGAGTCATTTAAATTTAAAAATAGCAAAAAAAATTTTATTATATTTAAACAATTGTTATTTTATTATAAGTTTAATTTATATCATGATCTGTTGCCATGGTTTGGATCAAAGGCATGCAAAAAAAAATATTTAAAATCTTTTTCAAATTTAAGAAATCTTAAAAATAAGAAATATCCATTTTGGAGATTAGATACATATTTGTCAGATATAAAAGAAACTAGTGTTGAAATTATAAATGAGGGTGGATGGCACTTTACAAATATTAAAACACCAGAAGATCTATACATTAAAATGAAAAACTTTGGTCATCATGACGAATTCGATGATAGCAAATTGACAATTGAAGATTTAAGAAAAAATATTGATAATGGAATAGTTTTTTATGATCATTTTGCTGACAAGACATCAATAAATAAATGGCAAAATGATTATAAACTTAAAAAAATAGATAATTATTTATTACCAAATTATTTGGTACAAAATTTAGATAATTATAAAAAATGGTTTAAATAAATTATATATGATCAAATGGGGAATAGTTGGATTGGGAAAAATGGCAAATGTATTTGCTCATGCTATAAATGATGTAGAAAATTCAAAACTAATAAGTATAGCAAGCAAATCAAAACATAAGTTAGATGAGTTTCAAAGTAAATTTAAAATAAAAAAAGAAAATAAATTTAATGATTATAATGATCTTATAAAGTCAGAGGATATTAATGCTATTTATATTGCAACATTAAATAACACACATGTAGATTTGATTTTAGAATGTGCAAAAAATAATAAAAAAATCTTATGTGAAAAACCCATTGGTTTAAATTTAGATCAGGCAAATTTAGCTTTAAAAGCAATTAAAGAAAAAAATATTATGTTTTTTGAAGCAATAGCATATCGTTCACACATACAAACCAAAAAAATAATTGAATTGATTAATTCAGATGAGATTGGAGATATTTTAAGAATTGAAGCTTTTTTTGGTTTTAAGGTAAATCACGTAAAAAAAGATTCAAGATTATTTAACAAAAATCTAGGCGGAGGGGCCATACTAGATGTAGGCTGTTATCCTATCAGTTTTTTTAATCTTTTTTGTAAAAAGGACGAACAATTAAAACTCATAAAGTCCAATGGAACTTTTTCATCTACAGGTGTTGATGATCAATCCGAAGCGCATTTATTGATAGGTAAAAATATAGAAGGATATTGTAAAGTTAGTTTAAAAGAAAATTTAATAAATTCTTGTAAAATTTTTGGAACAAAAGGTTCTGTAAATATTCCCGCACCGTGGTTACCTGCGCAAAAAACCTACATAGAAATTAAAAATAAGAACTCTTATTATAAAAAATTTATTACATCCAATAAAAGTCACTATTCAACACAAATTAAAAACGTATCAGATCTATTTTTAGGAAATATAAAAGATCAAAAAAATTATGTTGATATTAATGAGTCAGTACAAATAATGAAAATTCTTGACATATGGAGAGAAAAAATTGTGAACTCCCATGATTAAAAAATTTTTTATTTCAATTATTTTCTTAATAGTGAATTCATGTACAGATATAAAAAAAAGCCAAATTATAGACAATGAATTAAATTTTTACTTTAAAGGTCAAACAAACCTATATTCTGAAGGTAATAAAAAAAAAATTATAAAAAAATTTTATGAATTTTCAAACAATGAAAACCAAGCAAGACAAAATGTCAAAAAAAAATGTATTAAATTTGTGGAGATTAACAATTTAAATAAAGAAAATTGCCGTTATATGGGTACAAAACCTACTGAAAAAGTACTCATTAATATAGATCAAGATTTTGATGGTACGATAAATTAAATAACTTTTTTGAATCTACTAATGTTAAATATTTCTTTTACCTCTCTGGTAAGTGAACCTAAATAACTTCTTCTTATTAGTACTGGCTTATTTTTTATAATTTCAGGTCTATAGTTAGTATTTTTTTTTAATGGCTTTGACCAAGTCTCACCATATATATATTTACAAGCAGCTTTTGGATTTTTTGGCATATTAAATTTTTTACCTTTTTTAATTGGAAATATAAATTTTTTTGGGAAATGCAGTGCGAATCTTTTGTCATTTATATTACCTATCCAGTTATGTTTATCTATTATAAAATTTTTTTTTGGATTGTTTACATAAAAATAAAAATCAACAAAAGTCCGTAATCCTTTATATTTTTTTATAAATTGTACAAAATATTCATTACAAACTTTTTTATTCACCTTAAACGATTTATCTAATTTCATTCTTCTCAATAATGTTTTTTTAAACTTATGATTAACTAAGAAGTCAATATCATCATCGCCTTTAATAATATTATTTTCTCTTATTATTCCAAGTAGAGTGCCATAGAAAATAAAGTATTCAATGTTCTTAAGTAGAGGTGAGACAGATATTAAGTTTTGAAAGTTTAATTCTTGTAATTTATTTTTATCAAACATTAAAATTTAAAAATCATACGTGACAAATTTGGATTATCTTTTCTAACAATAGACAGGTTAATACCATTTTTTTGATAAATAATTTTAGATTTAGTCTCTATAAGAAATTTTTTTTTAAATATTTTTGGATCAATAATTCTTCTAAAATGTCCTTTTTCAAATTCAACCACTTTATTGTGATCTTTGGCTTTAAAATTTCCAAAAATCTTATCTTTATAATTTCTAAATTCAAAAAATACCTTAGTTCCTCTATTTTTAGAATTTTTTATTAACTCAATTAATTTATTTTCTAGTAATTCATCCACTGTATGAACAAAAAATCTACAGTAGATTATATCAAACTTACCTTTAATTTTATCTTTACCTATATCAAACTTTTTAAACGATAAATTTTTTATTTTATCTTTTGAGTTTTTTTGTATTGCTTTTTGTGAAATGTCTATACCTGTCACTATAAGGCCTTTTCTATTAAAATAATATGAGTCTCTTCCATTACCACACCCTATATCTAAAAGTGTAGATTTTTTATTAATTATTTTTTTATAAGTAAATTTTGCAAATGTAGACTCTGCTGTTATTGATTTTTTTTTATAAAACTTGTTCCAGTAATTAATAAGAATTTTTTTTTTCATTATATAATAATTATGATCTATTCTAGCCATTGATTTATTTCATATTATAATTAAGTCAATTATAAATTACATTCTTTAAAATATGACTCTAAAGCCTCAGGTTAACAATTAAACACATTTATTTATTGGCTTGATGAGATCTAATGTAATTCAATGTGAAAAATTGAGAAATACTTGATTGCACTAAAAATTAAATCTATTATAAATCAACGATAATTAAGTGGCGGGGTAGCTCAGTTGGTTAGAGCGCAGGACTCATAAGCCTGAGGTCAGTGGTTCGATCCCACTTCCCGCTACCATGTAATTGTACCCTTTAAAAAATTATTTAATGCCCAAACGTTTTATAATATCTCTTTTAGAAATAGATTTGTAATATTTTTTATTTTTAAAATACCATTGAAAGGTTTTTTTTATACCTTCACTTAAATTTGTTTTAGGTGTCCATTTAAGTTCTTTTTTTAATTTTGAACTATTTAATGCATATCTTATATCATGACCAGGCCTGTCTTTTACAAATTTAATCTTAACACCGTTACCTAAAATTTTATTTTTTTTAGCTACATTAATTAATCTTTCACAGATTTCTAAATTTGTTTGGTTTTTGTTGGAACCTATATTATAGAAATTTCCTATTTTTCCTTTTTCAAAAATTTTAATGAGCGCTTCACAATGGTCTTTTACATAAATCCATTCTCTTGAATTTGAACCATTACCATATATGGGTAAAGGTTTATTTGTAAAAATATTGTATATAAGCTTAGGAATTAATTTTTCAGGATGTTGTTTTGGACCATAGTTATTAGAACAATTAGTTACGATGGCTGGAATATTATAAGTTCGAACGTACGATGATACAAGGTGATCAGAAGAAGCTTTGCTAGCAGCATAGGGTGAGCTTGGTTTATATGGATAGTTTTCATCACTACGACCAGTTAAAATATCACCAAAAACTTCATCAGTTGAGATATGAATTAATTTGGTTTTTTTATATTTTTTTGAAAATTTTCTAAAAATTTCTAAAATATTGTACACACCAATAATATTGCTATCTATAAAACTTTTTGGGGAATCAATTGATCTATCCACATGTGTCTCTGCTGCTAAATTAAAAATACCAATTGGTTTGTATTTGTTAAAAATTTGTTCAATTTTTTTACTATTAATATCGCATTTAATAAACTGATATTTTTTGTTGTTATTGAATGTTCTGGTATTATACAAATTAGATGAGTATGTAACTTTGTCTAAATTAATTACATAATAGTTCTTTTTTAAAAGTAACTCTATTAAATTACTTCCTATAAAACCTAAACCACCAGTGACAATTATTTTTTTCATTTAAAAGTTTTTACAATAATTTAAATTAAAGTATATATATGTTTTAATAATAATGAAAAAAATAAATAATCTAACAGTAGTAATTGTTACATATTTAACTGATAAAAAAATTCTCTTAAATTGCATAAAATCTATCGATAAAAAGATAAATATAATTATTGTTGAGAACTCAAAGAAATTTATACATAAAAGTTATTTTCTTAATAAATTTTCAAATATTGAGGTTATTTGTACAGGTCTAAATTTAGGTTATGGAAAAGGTAATAATTTTGGTTTAGATAGAGTTAAAACAGATTATGCTTTAATTTTAAACCCAGATATTATTTGTAAGGACAATTTTTTTAAAAAGATAGTTAAATTTTTAAAAAAAAATAAAAAATTTTCGGTGATAGGATGTCAATATTCAAATGATACCGCCTATTTACCTGCAGGTTATTTTAATGAGAAGAAACATAACGCTTTTCAGAAAAATTTTTTTAAACAAAGAAAACAACTGATTAAAGTCGATTGGGTGACAGGATGTTCAATGTTAATAAACTTAAAAAAATTTAAAGATAAAAATATTTTTGATAATAATTATTTTTTATATTTTGAAGAGTTTGATTTATGTAAATCCATAAATGACAGAGGTGGCTTAGTATATTCATCAAGTGACCTTAAGGTACATCATATGGGTTTTAAGGGTTCTTTGGGGTCAATTGTTAAATTTAAAAACGAAGCTAATAGATTGCGTGATTGGCATTGGATGTGGTCATATTTTTATTTTTATAAAAAAAATTATAATTATCTGTACGCATTAGTTAAAATTTCTGGAAAATTTTTTAAGTCTTTTTTTAAAGCAATTTTTTATACACTTTTATTTGATGAATTTAATAGAGATAAATATCTATTTAGGTTTTTAGGTCTTTTATTTTCAATTTTAGGATTCAAGTCAAATTATAGAGGTGGGCGATTTTATTAGTGTCCTGGGAAGTCCATTAAACTTTCAACTTTGTATTTTTTTTTAATTAAATTATTGGATCCACCTAAATCAAAAAGATTAATTGCAAATATAAAAGCTGCTACATTTCCTCCAGAAATTTCCACAAGTTTAGCAGCAGCTTCAGCAGTTCCTCCAGTAGCAATTAAATCATCTATAATCAAAATAGAATCATCTTTATTAATAGAATCCTTGTGAACTTCAATGGTGGCACTTCCATATTCTAATTCAAAATCAACAGAATGAGTTTCAGCAGGAAGTTTGTTTTTTTTCCTAAACATTATAAATGGTTTTTTAAGCAAATAAGAAACAGCTGATGCAAAAACAAATCCTCTAGACTCTATTGCAGCAATCTTATCTATTTTAAATTTTTTTGATCTTTTAACTATTTGATTGATGGATTCTGCAAAAGCTCTTTCATCTTTAATTAGAGTTGTAATATCTCTAAATAAAATTCCTTTTTTAGGATAATCAGGAATAGATCTTATAAACTCTTTTAAATTCATTTTTAATAATTATTAATATATAAAACACTTAAAGAATTTTATTAATATGGCAAATAATAAATTAGCAATTATTGGTGGAAGTGGTCTTTATGATGTGGAGGAGTTTAAAGACAGAAAATTCATTAAAATCAATACTCCCTGGGGAAATCCATCAGATGATATTTTAAAAACGACTTTTAACAATAAAGAAATTTATTTTTTACCCAGACATGGTAGGGGACATTTTATTTCTCCCACAAAGATTAATTTCAGAGCAAATATAGATGCTTTAAAACAAATGGGTGTTACAGATATAGTATCAGTTTCAGCCGTTGGCTCTTTAAAAGAAGATCTTCCACCAGGAAAATTTGTTATTGTTGATCAGTTTATCGACCGAACTTTTTCTAGAAATAAAACTTTTTTTGATGATGAAATAGTTGCCCATGTTTCCATGGCACATCCAACTTCAAGTGGTCTTATGAGTGCTTGTGAAGAAGCAATCAAAAAAGAAAAAATTGAATACCAAAGAGGTGGTACATATGTTGTTATGGAAGGACCTCAATTTTCTACATTAGCAGAGTCAAATTTATATAGATCTTGGAAAGCTGATGTAATTGGAATGACCAATATGCCAGAAGCCAAATTAGCAAGAGAAGCAGAAATTAGATACGCATCGGTTTCAATGGTTACCGATTATGATTGTTGGCACCCGGATCATGAAAATGTTGATGTACAACAAGTTATAAAAGTTCTTTTAGATAATGCTGCAAAAGCAAAAAATATGATTAAAAATCTAATAAATAATTTTGAAAAACATATTGATCCAAAAGACTCGACAAACAATTGTTTAGATGTAGCAATTATTACTGCACCTGAAAAAAGAACTCAAAAGACAAAAGACAAACTCAAAACCATAGCAGGAAGAGTTTTAAATAAATGAGAATAGAAGGAAAAGAATACCGAACTATTTGGTTTGAAAATGATATTGTAAAAATTATTGACCAAACTAAGCTTCCACATCAATTTATAATTAAAGATCTAAAAACAATAAAAGACACTATAAATGCCATTAAAATGATGGAAGTTAGAGGAGCTCCTTTAATTGGAGCAACAGCTGCATATGGTTTGGTTTTATCAATATTGGAAAATAATGATAAATCATTTTTAAAAAAATCAGCAGAGAATTTAATTAATTCAAGACCTACAGCAATAAATCTTAAATGGTCAGTAGACCGTATGATGAAAAAATTATTAGGGGTTAATAGTGATAAAATTTTAGATATAGCATTAAAGGAAGCTAAAGAAATATGTGAAGAGGATATTAGATTTTGTAAAAATATTGGATTAAATGGATTAAAAGTAATAGAAGAAATTTATAAAAAAAAGAACCGTACAGTTAATATTTTAACTCACTGTAATGCTGGATGGTTAGCAACAATTAATTGGGGTACTGCTACTTCACCAATTTATCATGCGCATAGGAAAGGAATACCAGTTCATGTTTGGGTTGATGAAACAAGGCCTAGAAACCAAGGAGCAAATTTAACTTCTTATGAGTTAAATGAAGAAGAAGTATCAAATACAATTATTGCAGATAATACAGGTGGAATTTTAATGCAAAGAGGAGAAGTGGATATGTGTATTGTGGGAACTGATAGAACTTTATCAACAGGAGATGTCGCAAATAAAATTGGAACTTATTTAAAAGCACTAGCAGCGCATGATAATGACATTCCCTTTTATGTTGCGCTACCAAGTTCAACTATTGATTGGGATATAAAGGACTCCAAGGATATTCCAATAGAAGAAAGAAATTCAGAAGAATTATCTCATATTGAAGGGCTAGATGAAAATGAGAATATTAAAAAAATACGAATATATCCAAAAAAAAGCAATTCGATGAATTTAGCTTTTGATGTAACACCTGCAAAATATATTTCAGGATTAATCACAGAAAAAGGAATTTGTGAAGCATCATCAAATGGATTAAGAAAATTATTTAAATGAAACAAATAAAATCTGAGATTATCAAATATGCTAAAATGCTTAATAACAAAAAACTTTCAGCTTTAAGATCGGGAAATATATCTATTAAATATAAAAATGGGTTTTTTATAACTCCTTCAGGAAAAAAATACTCAACCTTAAAAAATTCAGACATCGTTTACGTTGGTTTAGATGGTATATTTGACAAAAATTATGGAGTTCCATCATCTGAATGGAAATTTCACCAAGATATCTATCTTAAAAAAAAGGAAGCCAATGCTATCGTACATGCCCACTCAACAAATGCGACTGCTATTTCAGCTCATAAAAAAGGAATACCAGCATTTCATTACATGGTGGCAATGGCTGGTGGTAAAGACATTAAATGTGCGAAATATGCAACTTTTGGCACACGAGCTTTGTCAAAAAATATATTAGTAGCCTTAAAAAATAGAAATGCTTGTCTAATATCAAATCACGGACAGATTGCATTTGAAAAAAATTTATCAAAAGCTTTTGAACTTGCTGAAGAGGTTGAAAATATATCACTTCAGTATATAACAAGTTTGAAGCTGGGTAAGCCTAAAATTCTTTCTAATAAAGAAATGAGTAAAGTTTTATCGAAAGCAAAAAATTATAAAAGAGGATAATTTTTAATGACTAAAGTTGGTGAGCATATTACTTTAGATATTATAGGCACAACTAAAGAATATGATTCTTCTTTTTATGAAAAAGTCATTCATGATATTGCAAGAGTTGCTAAAGTAACAATTTTAAATATTTCTAAATATAAATTTGAGCCACAGGGTTTTACAATTTTAGCATTATTAGCAGAAAGTCATATTAGTTTTCATACATTTCCAGAAAAAGGAATAATTAGTTTTGATTTTTTTACTTGTGGAAAAGTAAAACCATCTATTGCTATCGATATTATTAAAAAAGAATTTAAATTTAAGAGAATTGTTAAAAAAGAATTTAATAGAGATACTAAATCCTTATATCACGATATTTATAGTTCTCCTGGTTTGCAAAAGTTATATGTTGTTAATGATATTCTTGAAGATTTTAAATCTAAAGTGGGTCAACACATTGAGATTTTAGATTTAGAGCAATTTGGTAAATCATTATTTATTGATGGAGAAATTCAAGTTGCTACATCTGATGAACATTTATATAGTTCAACTTTTGTTGGAGCTGGATTAAAATTAAATAAAGAAAATGAAAGAGGTGCTATCATAGGTGGTGGTGATGGTGGTGTTGTAAGAGAATGTATATCAAAAAATTTTAATTTTGTTGATTGGTATGAACTTGATCCAGAGGTTGTAGATGTTTGCAATAAACATTTAGGTGATATTGGTAAAAAATCTACTGAAAAAAATTCAGTTAAGTGTGTATGGGGAGATGCTTTTGAAAGCATTAAATCTGTTAGTGACGATACATATGATCATATATTTGTTGACCTAAATGATGATCAATTTTGTATAGATTTAGCAGAAAAAAATATGGAGTCACTTGTTAGAATTTTAAAACCAAAAGGTGCGATAACTACTCAAGTAGGAAGTCAAGATAAAAAACCCCACCAAGTTGAAAAATGGTTAAATGTATTCAATCATCATTTTGGTAACACTAATTTATCAAGAGTTTATATACCAAGTTTTGATTGTTCTTGGAATTTTTCCACATCAATAAATCATTAATTTTTCTTTTTAATTTCATTAATTTATGAAATACTTAATTCTTATTTAAAGGAGAAAACAATGAATATATTAAAAAAATTCAGTTTAGGATTGTTAATAACTTTATTTTTGACAATATCAGCCAACGCTGACAAAATAAGAATAGGTACAGAAGGGGCTTATCCTCCATGGAATTCAAAAGATGCTTCAGGCAAACTAATTGGATTTGAGGTTGAATTAGCTTGGACACTTTGTAGATACATTGGACAACAATGTGAGATGGTTGAACAAGATTGGGACGGTATGATTCCAGGCCTTATCATTAAAAAGTTTGATGTAATAATGGCAGGTATGTCTATTACAGACGAAAGATTAAAAACTATTAATTTTTCTCAAGGCTATGCAGATGAAGTTGCTTCATTAGCAGTCATGAAAGGGTCAAGCCTTGAAGGAATGGATACACCAGCTGGAATAAACCTGTCAAAACCAAATTCAGCTGCAAAAAAAGCACTAAAAACTATCACAGCTGCTTTAGCTGGAAAAACAGTTTGTGTTCAAACAGCTACAATTCACCAAAACTTTTTAGACTCAGGTGATGTAGGAAAGGTAAATGTAAGAACATATAAAACACAAGACGAAGTTAATTTGGATTTAACTTCTGGTAGATGTGATGCTGCTTTAGCTGCTGCCGTAGCATTTAGTGATTATGCGGAAAAATCTGGAAAACCAGTTGTTTTAGTTGGACCAACTTTTTCAGGTGGAGCATTTGGAAATGGTGTTGGAGTTGGTATTAGAAAAGATGATACTGAACTTTTAAAAGCTTTTAATAGTGCTATTAATAAAGCAAGAAAAAATGGAGACATTAGCAGAATCGCTACTAAGTGGTTCGGTTTTGATGCTTCTATGTAATTAATTTTTAGATTTGGCGACTATACTATATAGTCGCCAATCTATATGGAACTTCTAACATTTGGAAATACTGGTTGGGGTGATGAGTTGTTTTATGCAACTCTAATGACAATAGTAGTGTCTATTACAGCAATGTTAATTGGTTTTTTCTTTGCATTAATTTTTACACCACTAAAGTTATCAAATAAAAAATTTTTAAATTTTATAGCAAATTCATACACCACAGTTATTAGAGGTGTTCCAGAATTATTAGTAATCTACCTTTTCTTTTTTGGAGGAAGTGGAGCAATAATGTACGTCGCTTCAATATTTGGATATTTTGAATACATTGAAATAAACGCATTTATTACTGGATCTTTTGCAATTGGTATTATTTCTGGTGCATATTCAACAGAAGTTTTTAGGGGTGCAATCCAGTCAATTGACAAAGGTCAATTTGAGGCAGCAAAAGTTTTAGGAGTCAAAAAACACATCCAATTTTTTAAAATAATTATGCCACAAATGTTAAGGCTTGCCATTCCAAATTTAAGTAACGTTTGGCAGATAACATTAAAAGATACCTCATTAATATCGGTAACTGGATTGGTTGAAATAATGAGACAATCTTACATTGCAGCTGGATCAACAAGGGATCCTTTATTGTTTTATTCTGTTGCTGCATTGATTTACTTAATGCTTACTTTTTTAAGTATGAAACTAATTAATAGACTTGAAGTTAAATATAGCAGGGGATTTTAATGGATTTTACATTAATGGCTACAAGTTTGCCAAAACTACTAATTGCTGCAGCAGTAACTTTAAAATTATTATCACTTTCATTATTATTTGGAATATTTATTGGTCTTTTATTTGCAATCTTAAGATTAAATAAAAATCCACTTATTAATAAATTTGCATATGGATATTCATATATTTTTAGAGGAACACCACTTTTGGTTCAAATTTTTTTAATTTACTTTGGTTTAGGACAAATAGAGTATTTTAGATCAACGTTTCTTTGGGTTGTTTTTAAAGAACCTTACTGGTGTGCAATAATAGCTTTTGCACTGAATACAGGAGCATATACTTCAGAAATTTTAAGATCTGCATTTCAAACTATAAAACCTGGAATTGTAGAAGCTGGAAAAAGTTTAGGAGTTTCAAGTAAAATTATTTTCTATAAAATTCAGATTCCAATTGCAATTAGACAATCATTACCAGCATATGGAAATGAGATTATATTGATGATGAAAGGAACATCTTTAGCAAGCACAGTAACATTGATGGATATAACAGGTGTAGCGAAATATATTATATCCACATCATTTAAACCTATAGAAGTATTTATTGTAGCAGGTGGAATATATTTATTTATGACTTTTGTAATTCATAATATTATAAAATTTTTTGAAAAAAAATATAGTTTTTAACAAAATGATTATTTTAACTTAATAAAAGTTATATAATTATAGAATTTTAATTCATTTAAAAATTTATTTAAATTGACATGAATTTTTTTAAATAAAGGTTTCTTAGTTTTCATTTTTAATTTGATCAAAGGAGGAAATTCAAAATAAACAGAAATTTTTTTTTTTATATTATTCGAATAACCTTTATGAAAAGAATAATCTCTTATTCTGTTATTTATTTTGTCAATATCTTCGTAAGCATTATATTTATTTAAAATATTTTTTTTTATTATGACCATTAAGAATATGAATAACGTTTTTAAATAGCTAAAATAACTTTCACTGTGAATGAATTTATGATTTTCAAATAATTGCTTAATCGTTTGAAAATCTCCACTTTTATAATTGTAGTTATCTTCTAATATAATATTCTTAATTCCAAAAAAATTTGCTTCTTTTAATCTATTCAAATGGTTTATGTGGTCATCAAAAAACACTAGTGTATTAACAGGTATCTTTGAAAAATCATGAAACTTAAAATCGATATTAGAATATTGTGCTTTTTTTGAAATATATTTTCTTTGTGACAAATCAATGTCAATACAAATTAGTTTTGCTTTAGGAAGTGTTTTTTCAATTAGCCATGTAGTTTGTCCTTTATACACACCAGACTCAATAACTAATTTTGGTTTTATTTTTTTTAAGATACAGTAAAGAGCAAAAGCATGATTAATCTGACATCCGCCAACATTGTTTTTAATAGGTCTGTTGTTGTAAATCTTTAAAAAATTATTTAATTCTATATTAATTTTCTTATATGAAAATTTAGAATCTGTATTATAAACACTCTCTTTCATGTTTGATTAATAACTTTGATATTCTTTAATTTCTTTAATTACTGAGCCTGTAAGTTCATTGATTTGTAATTTTAATTTAGCTCTATCATCATTTAAAAAATGTACATCTCTTGAAAGTTTTATAAATTTTTCATCAAAAGTTGAGTTTTTTTCACACATTCTTTTATCATCTTCTATAATCCATAATCTTGCATTAATCTCTTTTAGCGATTGAAATAAATCATTCAGTTTATTATTAGTTCCAACATTTTTATTTAATTGGTCATTTAAAATTTTGTGTTCATAATTAATAAATTTTAGTTTTTCTTTATCTTTGATCTTATCCTTTTTAATTTCCAAAATAGAGATTTTATCTAAAAGTTCGCCCACTGAAACTTCAACTAGAATTTTATTCATAAAAAATATAGTATGTTATCTTGTTAATAATATGTCTAATATTTTAATTATCAAACATGGTTCACTTGGAGATATAGCCCAAGCATGTGGTGCAATTCAAGATATTTCTGAAAATCATAAAGAAGATCAGATACATTTATTAACCACTAAGCCATTTTTTGAATTATTTAAAAAAAACTCATTTATTCATAACGTTATTTTAGATAAAAGATTATCAAGATTTAATCTTATTTATCTTTATCAATTAACTAGAAGTTTAAAAAATTATAATTTTAAAAAGATTTATGACCTTCAAAACTCTTCAAGAACAACTTTTTATAAGAATATTCTATACCCAAAAGCAAAACTTGATAAATGGTCTAGTTCTGAAACAACTTTACCTACAAATATTTCAAAAGAAGAATTTGATAAAAATCCTGTTTTAGATAGGTTTGATCACCAACTAAAAGTATCTGGCCTAACTACCTTAAATACTACGAAGCCTGATTTTAGTTGGGCTGGTATAAATATAGATAATATAAAAAAAAATTATAATTTAGATGAATATATTATTCTTTTTCCATTTTGTTCTGCACATTTGAATATTAAAAAATGGCCTTACTACAATGAATTAATCGATTTAATCAAAAATAAATATAAAGATAAATATAAGATTATTGTTGCTCCCGGTCCTTCAGAAATTAATGACACTAAAGATGTTAATGCAATCTCAATATTGGATGATGAAAAGATATTAGATATTTTTCAATTAACTTCTTTAATTAAAGATAGCTCTTTTGTTGTAGCAAACGATACAGGACCAGCTCATATGGCAGCACACCTTGATGTTAAAGGTTTAAGTTTATTTGGTAAACATACCACTGCCCATAAAGTAAGTATAGAAAGAGAAAAATTTAAAGCAATACAGGTTAATGATTTAACTAAGTTAAGCGCTGATAAAGTTTTTGAAAAATTAGATAAAAGTCTAAGATAATAATTTTTTATACTCTTCTATTATCTTATCCCATTTGAATTTAATAGAATTTTCTTTAGCAACTTTTCCATATTCTAAATATTTTTTATTTTTTAACATTGAATCAATTGCAGAATAAACTGCATCTAAATTATTTCCATCACATATTAATCCAGTTTTTTCATTTTCAATTGCATCGGAAGCTCCACCATCAATACCACCAATAGAGGGTATTCCGTATTGTGCAGCTTCAATGTAAGCAATGCCAAAACCTTCAACAGACTTTTTATAAATTATAGAGGGCATCACAAATAAATTAGATTTAGCTAAAAGAGAATTTTTAAGCTCATTGGAAATATCTTTAAAAAACATGACTTGCTCTTTTAGACCAAGTTCTTCCACAAGCTTTTTTATATTTTCTTCTTCATCACCGTGTCCAATGCAGATGTAGATAATATCAGGATAAATTTGTTTTAAATTTCTAATTGCCATAACAACTTTTTCATGATTTTTTCGTTTATCATATCTAGAAATAGTAATTAACCTTGGATACTTATGTTTCAATAAACTCTCGACATTATCTAGTGATTTTTTATTTAATTCTTTTACCTGATCCACTCCAGGATTGATTACAACAATTCTATGTTCATCAACACCACATTGAATAGCTAATTTTTTTGTAAATCTAGAATTTGAAATAATTATATCTACATTATTTAATACTTTTAAAACTCTTTTGTTGAGATTAGATCTTTTTTCATGATTTATTTCTTTAGAATGTATTAAACATATTTTTTTTTTGTCAGTTTTAATTAACTCAAGACTTTTCCAGTGGTCAGCTATTATGCTCTCAACTTTATTTTTCTTTATATATTCATTGATTAACTGAGCTTTTCTGTGCTTTCTAAGTAATTTAATACCACCAACTCTTTCTATGGAAAAAGATATTTTTTCATCAAAATCTTTATGATTTTTGTGATAATCAGCAAAAACTTTCAACATGTAGTGTTTAGATAATTCATTTGTTAAACCCCACATTAAGTTCTGCATGCCTCCAAGTTCTGGCGGAAAAGATCTAGTAACTATTAAATGCATTAATTATTCAACCATTTTATTCCACAACCCATACTTGGTATCTGTTCTTTTGGTCCTTTACTTGTTTCTGAAATTAGTTTCATAGCTTTATATAAATCACTTTCTCCAGATCTCACTGGTTTTAAATCTTTTAATTCTCTAATTCTTCCTCTATATTGTAACTCTAAGTTTTTATTGTAACCAAAAAAATCTGGCGTACATACTGCATTGTATCTTTTAGCTATTTCTTGATTTTCATCAGATAAATAGGGGAAACTAAATTCATAATTTCTAGAAAACTTTACCATATTATCAAATGAGTCTTCAGGATAATTAACTGCATCATTAGAACATATTGCTATTGATGAAATACCTAGTTTTTCTAAATTTTTACAGTCATTAACGATATCTTTAATTACAGCTTTAACATAAGGACAATGATTACATATAAACATTATTAGTGTACCATTTTCACCTTTTACATTATCTAATTTAATAATTTCATTATTAGTTGATTTTAATTCAAAGTTTTTAGCTACTTGACCAAAATCACAAATTGGTGTTTTAATTGGCATGATATAATAATATATAAGATATGTTTTATAATTTGGAAGATAAAAAAGTAAAAAATTCAGGAGATAATTGGTCTGCACCTAATGCATCTATTATTGGAGATGTAAATTTAGAAAAAAACACAAGTATTTGGTTTAATGTCACATTAAGAGGAGATGTTGAAAATATTTATGTTGGTGAAGGTTCTAACGTTCAAGATGGAAGTGTATTACACACTGACCCTGGGTATCCTTTAAAAATTGGTAAAGATGTAACAATTGGTCATCTTGTGATGTTACACGGATGTACAGTTGGTAATAATTCTTTAATTGGTATTGGAGCTGTTATTCTTAATGGTGCTAAGATAGGTAAAAATTGTATTATTGGTGCAAATGCACTTGTAACAGAAAATAAAGTTATACCTGATAATTCTTTAGTTATGGGCTCCCCTGGTAAAATCGTACGTCAGGTATCAAGTGAAGAAGAAAAATTAATTACTGAAAATGCTATTCATTATCAAGAAAATTGGAAAAAATACTCCAAGACTGTATTTTAATTAATTATAAATAAATAATTTTATTTGTATTTGATCTTATAAATTAGAATAAAAAAACTTAAAACTAATGTTATAGTGTTAGCCAACATGATGGGGACTGATGAAATAACTAACCCATAAACTAGCCAACAAAAAGTACCAATTGTAAAAATTAGAAACATATATAAAGAAATGTCTTTAGTACTTTTGGATTTATAAACTTTAATTGCCTGCGGTAAAAAAGAAATTGTTGTACAAAATGCAGCAAAAAAACCAATGTATTTTATTATAAAATCTAGCATATCAATTTATGGAACCAACCAGGTATTTTTATTAGTTTCTAAATCAAATTTAGCTCTTCTATGTCCTTTAGCGGCAAGATAAAGCCATTCAATTGATTTAATTTCACATTGAATAACTGTAAAATTTTTATATCCAACTTCACTTTGTTCTATTGTAAATCCAAAATTATCTAATTCAGGTTTTAAACCTGATGTAGGTTTATCAGACTCTGTTCCAGGACCGTTATTAACTAGATAACATTTTCTACTCATGTGTACTGTTTTTAACCAAGACTCTTTAGTAATGTTGTTGTCATGATTAATTGTGCACATCACCTTTAATCTTACTTGAATTTTTTCTTCTTTATCATAAAAAAGCATTGCTGCTTTTGAGTTATCTTTTAATTTTTCAATTTTGTCTGATCTAATATCACTATGAAACTGAACTATATTATTTTTCTGATCTGATTTTCTTAATACTACAATTCTTCCATCAAAATCAGATTGGTTACCACAGATAAAAGTTGGTATTCTAAATTGTGAATTTCGATTGGTTACTGAGTCATTTAGCATTAACCAGATCTTCTTCTTTATTTCATTAAAATCTTCATAGTATGCTGGTTGCATACAATACTACTTTCTAAATCTTTTAATTAAGCTAGATGTATCCCAACGATTACCACCTAATTCTTGTACTTCACTATAATATTTATCAACTAGCTCAGTCACTGGTAATAATGAGCCATTATTTTTAGCTTCATCCATAGCAATCTTAAGATCTTTTCTCATCCAGTCTACAGCAAAACCAAAATCAAATTTATCTTCAATCATTGTTTTGTATCTATTTTCCATTTGCCAAGATTGAGCAGCTCCTTTTGAGATTACCTCAATTACATCTTCCATATTTAATCCAGCTTTCATTCCAAAATTAACTGCTTCTGATAAACCTTGAACCAATCCAGCAATACAAATTTGATTAACCATTTTTGCCAGTTGACCATTACCTGGACCACCAAGTAATTTCATTTTTTTACTATAACAATCTATTTTGTCTTTAGCCTTATCAAAGTCTGCTTGATCACCACCTATCATCACAGTCAGTGCACCATTTTCTGCTCCAGCTTGACCACCCGACACAGGAGCATCCAAAGAACCAAAACCATTTTTTTTTGCGTAATCATTAATCTCTCTTGCAATAGTTGCAGAGGCTGTCGTGTTATCAATATATACCGCACCTTTTTTAATTGTTTTAAAAATTCCATTATCTTCAAAAGTTACCTCTCTAAGATCATTATCATTTCCAACACAAGTAAATATATAATCTGCACCATCAGCGGCTTTTGCTGGAGTATCTGCTTTAGAGCCTTTGTATTCTTTTATCCATTTATCAGCTTTTGATGAAGTTCTATTAAAAACAGTTACATTGTGACCAGCTTTTGATATAAAACCAGCCATTGGATAACCCATAACACCAAGACCAATGAAAGCAACATTACAAGACATAATTAATATTTCCTATGTTTAAAAGTTTGAATCTTAAAATAATTTTATTTGGTTTTATTTTTACATTTTTTTCTAGTTTTGGACAGAGTTTTTTTCTTGGATTATTTAATTCAAGTATAAGAGAAACACTTTCTATATCTCATGGACAATTTGGATCAATTTACGCGTCTGCAACACTATTAAGTAGCTTTATATTAGTTTGGATTGGTAAAAAAATAGATGATATGAATATCCTAAAGTTTGCATCTTATGTGATTATTTTGTTAGCTATTTCCTGTTTTTTATTTTCAAAAATTTCATCGATAGTATTTTTATTTTTTTCAATTTTTTTAATGAGATTATCTGGACAAGGTTTAATGTCACATACTGCAACCACTACTATTTCAAGATACTTTGAAAAAACTAGAGGTAGAGCTTTAAGTACAACCTGGTTAGGGTTGTCCTTGGCAGAATTTATTCTTCCTTTATTGACAGTTTTTTTGCTATCAATAATTGAATGGAGAATAATTTGGTTATCAATTTCAATATTGGTCATTTTAATATTACCATTGATTTCATTTTACTTAGTTAAAAATGTTAATTTAGATTCAAGAGAAAATTTAATAGATGAAGAAAAAAAATTAAAAGAAATTAAACAATGGAAACGAATAGAAGTATTGAAAGATTACAGATTTTACATAGTTTGTTTAAATATGTTGGCAATGCCATGGATTGCTACAGGAACTTTTGTCTATCAATCTTTTATAGCATCCTCAAAGGGTTGGGGACCTTATGTTATTGCACAATCATTTATGGTTTATTCAATTTTATCAGTTACAACTTTATTCTTTTCTGGTTTTCTAATTGATAAGTTTAGTAGTCGAAGATTGTTAATTTACATGAATATACCTTTGCTATTATCCGCTTTTGTACTTTTTTATTTTAATAGTCCAATTTCATCATTTGTGTTTCTTGGTTTAATTGGAATATCTAATGGTTTTGCAAATGTTTTAGGATCCTCTACTTGGGCAGAAATTTACGGAGTAAAGCATATAGGATCAATTAAAGCCTTAACCACTGCGCTGATGGTTTTATCAACAGCTTTTGGAACTGCTTTATTTGGTATCTTGATAGATAATAGTTATTCTATTGAGCAAATTGCAATGATCTCTGGTTTTTATATCTTAGTAGCTATTATTTCACTATTTTTCATAAGAAATAGACTTAATCCAAATTATATATAAAATTCTCCTTGATTTTCAGCATGTCAGTGTGTAGACACTGCGCATGGCTAGAGTAACTGTTGAAGATTGCATAGATAAAGTTGAAAGCCCTTACGAATTAGTACTTGTTGCTAAAGAAAGAGCTGTCCAATTAAATTCAGGAGTAGAACCAACACTAGATAGAGATAATGACAAAAACACAGTCATATCATTAAGAGAAATTGCAGAAGAGAATATTAAAGTTCTTGATCTTAAGGAAAGTGCCATTCACAAACTAAGAAAACATGTTGAACAAGTTGACGATGGTTCTGAAGACGATGAAGTTGTAGGTGATGATTTTGAAAGTATGTACAAAGGTGAAATTTCAAAAAGTGGAACTCCAATTTTGCCATCTAAAAGAGCAAGAAAAATTCCTGAAAAAATTCAAGTATCTCAAGAGGATTTAGAAGAATTAACAGCCAAAGCAGAACCAGAAGTAGATGTTGATCCAGAGTTAGAAGTTGCATCTGAGGAACCAGAAGTTTCATTAGATCAAATTTCAGAAGCTGAAACTGAGGCTGAAACTGATAACACTACTCCAGAGGATACTGAGTCTAATAATTAATTATTAAATTCTTCTAAAATTTTTTTTCGATGTTCATCCAAGTCTGGGATCTCCCCCCTAGTTTTTTCATCTTTATAAGCTGACATTTTTATTGGGTTTCCTGCCAATTTAAAATCACCGATAACTTTATGGTGCGCTTTAACAATCATGTTTCGAGACTCAACTTGTGGATTTTCAACTGCTTCTTTAATGTTAAATATAGGGCCGCATGGAATCTTTTCTTTTTCCATTATACTTACCCATTCACTGGTATTTTTTAACAAAAGTTTATCTTCTAAAATTTTTTTTAATTCATCCATATTTTGAGATCTTAATAGATTTGTATTAAATTTTGAGTCTTTATAAATTTCTGAAACATTTAAAACATTACATAATTTTTCAAATAATTTGTCATTACCTGCTGCAACAATTATGTAGCTATCTTTAGTTTTAAAAGCTTCAAAAGGAGCAATAGACGGGTGACGTGAACCCATTGGTTTTGGTATTTCATTTTTCGAAAGATATCTTGCAATTGCATTTTCTAAAATTGCAATTTGGCAATCTAACATTGAAACATCAATGAACATTCCTTTACCAGTTTTTTCTCTATCGTAAAGAGCTGCATTAATTCCAATAGTAGTAAATAGTCCTGCAGTAATATCCCCAATCGAAGTACCAACTCTAGTTGGTTCTGAGTTTGGTTGACCTGTTACACTCATCAATCCACCCATTCCTTGAACAACCATATCATAAGCAGGCAATTCTTTTAAAGGTCCTGTTTGTCCAAATCCTGAAGCAGATGCATAAATTAATTTAGGATATTTTTTACAAATATCTTTCCAGCCATAACCCCATTTTTCTAATGTACCTGGTTTAAAATTTTCAACTAGAATATCTGCTTTAGCTAAAATTTTTTCAAAAATTTTTTTATCATCTGTATTTTTTAAATTTAGAGCAATACTTTCTTTTCCTCTATTAAGTGACATGAAGTATGCGGAGTAATCTTCTATAAAGGGA
>Ga0209309_10000748_pt1 | contig 35867 bp, 33 predicted proteins | sample COGITO_mtgs_1204_2_FD_184807 | JGI IMG/M metagenome (GOLD analysis project Ga0209309, IMG submission 184807) | Pelagic marine microbial communities from North Sea - COGITO_mtgs_120412 (SPAdes) (version 2) | ecosystem: Environmental > Aquatic > Marine > Epipelagic ... | reverse complement strand
GTGATCGTTTTGCCGGACGAACGCTGTCGCTTTTTCTGCGACTGGGTTCAAGATGGTGTAGTGAACCTCTTTTCTCGGAATGAAGCTTTTCGCGAAATGCAGAGGAATGGGGTGGAACGGGTTGTAAAAGCTAATTTTACTATTCTTTACCTTGTTCATTATTTAAAAAAGGATGTTTAAGTCGTTCGTACATAAATTGTCTTAAAGGTAAAGTTTCTTCGGTTGGGTAATCATTAAAGTAATTGTACATAGCTACAGCCATATTTCTCATGAAGCGATTCCATTTTTTAATTGGGACGAAGTATATACCATTTAACTTTTCAAAATAAAAAATAATACCTTGTACTAATAATTGGTTGTTTTTGAACTTATATGCTAAATGAAAGCTATTACCTGAAAAATCAGTTTCTTCAACATATTTATAATTTTCAAGAATATTATCTAAATCAAAATACTTTCTAAACTTCCAGTATTTACCATTCTTCTTTTTTTGAATGAGCTTATCTCCTGCTTTATCAGAATCTATAAATGTATTAATGATAAATTTATGCTTCTTTAATTTACCAAGATTGGTTTTAGAGGTGAATACAAGATTAATAATACTTTTGTTACAAAATAATTCGAAACGATTTAAGAAAAGAAAAAAGCGAAAAGCCGACATAGTGAAAATGAAGTTTCTTCGTTTTGTTCCAAATTCTTTGATGGTGTCATCAGTAAAATGAACATTAAACTCTTTTCTTTTATTGTCAAAACCTATAGATATGTGTTCTCCTTTTTTTGATGTTGGTGCACTAAAAATGAAACCATTTTCATCGGTATAATTGAAAAGTAGGTATAGCTTTTTTAATTCATCAATCAAGTACTATCTCTATTCATTTATTTTATTAAAGTGGTTATCTCAGTTACTTAATTTAAAAGATATTCTTTCCATAATTCAGTAATGTCTTAAAAACTTTCTTCTCTTTTCATGTTCGGCGTACTCAAGTTCATTATCTCTGTGACGTTTAATATGATTCCGAATAGCTCTTGTTTTAGTACCCAACTTCATATTTTCTACCAACTTTAATAACTTTTCCCATTTGGCAGCTTTTATTGCTCCAATTATTGCATTACCATGGTATGTAACTTGGTTGTCAGTCCATTTAATCTGTTTAAAACATTCCAAATCTTGATTCTTTAAGACGTAAAATCGAAATGCTTGTTCAAATAAAGCTTTCCTATTAGTATGAATAATATCGAATACAATTCGAATCATTTGTGTTTGTTCACTATACCTAGCAATTAAGCTTAAAAGATATTTGTCTGCTCTTGAGGCATTACTAGTAAGTGATTGGAAAAAAGCATTTGCAAAATGTTCTGAAATAAAGTAATAATCTAAATTATTAGCCATATAATGCATTACTTCATCTAATATTTCTTCAGCAATAGATAACTCCCAAACTATTGAGAGTTCTTTATGGTCTCTGGCTCTATCAAGAGCCTCTTTTTCAAAAATAACTTTTAAAAATTCTAGCAAGAACCTGCCATCTTTTTGAAGTACTGCTATTAAACACTTACCTCCATAATCAAAGTGACGATCGAGTCCATCTTGCTGGATATAAGCTTTCTTCAGTAAGTCTGTGTCTTCAACCAAAGCGACGACTTGAATAAAGAATTCTTCGCGTAACCAAATTTTTATATGGTCTTCATCTATTCTTTTTACAACAATCTGAAATACTTTAATGAGGACTTCAGCATCAAGTTTTTTATATTTTTTTAATCGCTGAAATTGAATTCCAAAGTTTACCTTAATCGTATTAAAGACCTTATAAAGTCGAGTTATATGCTTTTTTTTAATAAACTCTTCAGGAAGACTGGCAAGTATGTTTAGCTTCCACCTTTCATGTAGCTTTCTCGTTTTAATTGCTTTCCAAAAGCGTTCTGCTAATTCTGGATTAACGGTCAAGCTATCTATTGCATTATAGGATATGGATACGTCTGAATTAAACCTTCCCTCATCCTGAAGTTTTACAAATGCTATAAACGTTGCAAACCCAATTTCACTATCAGCTTCTAGATTAGCCTTTATAATAGCCTCACATACATTGAATTGAGAGTATATGTTAATCTGATTCCACCCTAATATTTCTCGATACTGTGAAATAAATTGGTTGACATCTCTTTTGGTTTTAAACCTTAGTTTCTTGGCAATATCAGACTTTTTCAGCTCATCAAATTCTCGGTAATCTTCAAAATCGTAATCTTCTTTACCTCTGCGTCTATCCCAGTTTACTAATTCGAATAAAGAATACGTTGGGTGTTTGAAAATTGATTTCAATCGTTTAAAATCAGGATGACTATGTTTTACTTTTCTTGAAGAACGTATCATTTCTCGAACATAATAGCAATGACGAAACGATTTGTTTTTTAAATTAGAATCTATCCATGGAATTAAATAGTCTAAATCGAAAGCAAAAGTATATTTACTGTCTTTCCCGTGTGCTATTGAAAAATTTAGCATTACCTCAAAAACCTCATTCGGATAATGATTGTAAAGGTTACAAAGCGCGTCTAATATTTTTCCACGAGATAGTTTAACCGAAGCAATATTAGAATCATCCTTTTTAGATTCCTTTTTGCTCTTATAGGTCCATCCCAACCGCTTAAGCAATGTGTTTGAGATAGCAAAAAAAGAAAGCGCTTCGAGTCTTCCTTTTTCACTCTCTTCAATTAAGTAATCTACAAGAATAGCATATCGTTCGAAATGGTTGATGTAATCCTCATCGAGAAAATAAATATTTTGTTCTATGTGATAGATTAACTGTGGTAGATGCTTTTGTTGCTTTTTGACAAATTGAAATGACAATTCGAGTGCATCGAGAAAAAACATTGGCTTTTTAAAAAAGTTTACAAGCAGATTTAAATGTTTTTCTTTTTTATTCCTACTAGCAAAATCATTAGCCTCATATTTCGTTTTTAATTCATCTACTATCAGAGTATCAAGAGAGCTAATTCGTCCTTCTAAATAAATTAGACATTCATCAGGTAAAAATTCCCAAGCGAAATTAAAAAAGCGAAATACCTTTTCTTCATCCGATTGAATAGTTGACCAATAAGAAGTAAGTGTAGGCTTAATTTCTTTGGTAATATATTCTTTTCCAAAATTTTGATATATTGGATAAACGGTATCCTTAAATCGGTATTCTAGTTGGTCAAAGTAATTATTCCAAAGTGATGTAAACGATAATAGTTTGTCATTAATGAAAATCTTATAGAAAAAGTATGTAGAGAGATTTTGTTCGCCAATTTTTACGTGTTCATAATTTAGCTCAACTAAATCCAAGCTGTGCAACCTATCAAAAGCTTCTCTTAACTCATCACTAGAAATGGAAAAAGAACTTGCAACTGAATTTAGTAACTCATTATCATTATACGGTAGCGTATAAAAAAAGGAAATAATACCTAATGCTTTTAATATGCGCTTATCCTTAAAAGCATTTTCATCACTCACGAATGTTTCGAAATATTGCTCGAACAAATCTGCAACGTTATTAAGTGATTCTAACCTATTTGTTTCTCTTGCAATAATCGCCATCATCACAGCTAAACGTGCATTACCTTTTGCGATATCATAAATTTTACGTTGATATTTTCCATTCTTAACACAAAAAGGCTCTTGTTCAACAATGGTTTTAATTTCCTCAAAATCAAAACCAGAAATTTTAACGATGGAATTTTTATAGGCACTCATCCATTCACTAACATTATCTAAAGCATAATCACGAACAGTTAAGACAAGTTTAAGTTTACCATGATTTAAACCTCTATAAAAACCTAAAATTTGTTCAAATTTATCTACTCTATTCACATCATCAACCAGTAGAATACTATTATCATCTCCTTCAAAATAAGCTCCCAAATTGCCAATTAAGTCTGCTCCTTTGGGCGAAATAGCGAAGCCATTATAATCTAAATGAGATGCAACAAATTCATAAATAGATTGTAATGCTAGCTTTGTTTTACCCACACCAGCTGGACCAGAAATTATAAGAATATCATTATCAGATAGTTTAGATTTAATGTTTTTAAGTTCTCCATCTCTATGTAAAAACATACCAGCCAATGGCGTTGCTAGTTTCTGTTTTCCATTATCATATTCTTCTACGAATTTTTCTAATGAAACAACTTGCCCTGTATCAAGTGGTATTCCTAAATAATCTTTTGCTAGGTTTTTATGATGAAAAAAGATTTCAGTTGCTAATGCATCACGGCCATAGTGCATTGGAACTGTACCCAAAGTTTCGACAGCTTGCTTATTGACTTCTTCTATCTCAACAGCGTTTAGATTTGAGTTATAGCATAGAATAATCTCTTGAATTTTATTTATAGGAATCTTTGTTTTTTCGAAGTTTAAACAGTCAGAAACATCCTTTTTTAGTTTGTTAATTAATCTATTCGATTTATGCTCAGTTGTTGTGGATTCCACTAACAAATAAAGTCCATTTGGCATTTGAACAAACAAATCTGGTGTACCTTTAGTCGTTTTCTGCTTAACGTCATGAGCTCCTGTACGGGAATATGCTTTGTAACCTCGATTCCTTAAACTCAAAAAGCTATCACAAAGTTCTTGAAATTCAGTTTCATTGCTATTTTTAAGCCTTTCTTTTATGCTAGATAGTTGATTCATTCTTTAGCCACTATTCTATTTGCTTTATTTCTTCTTGAATTGCTTTAGTTATATTTTATCTAAGCTTCTCAACCAGCTCATTTTTAAGCCACTTAAAAGCTTTTTCTTGATTATATTCTATTCCCGTTCTCAACAATGCCTCCATATCTCCTGTGAAATTTGGGTCCTGTTCTTTCTCTTCAATATTCATTAAAAATTCTTTTTGACTTGGTGGTCTATTTCCTGTTGAGAATGTCGTGTACTCCTTAAAACATTTAATGATCTGGTCTATGTCCAATTCCATATGCAATCTGGAATAATCCAAATCAAACAAATCCCTCCCTTTACTGCGTTGGTATAATGCTCGTAATTTTGTGCCTAATAACTCATCAATGTTATAGGTTCTGATTTTAGCACTTCCCGTAAACCAATCGCTTTCTACTTCAAAAGGAAATTCTATCCAAGGCAGCACGTTAAAATGCTCTTTACAGTTAATTTCCAATTTTAAGCGCAATCTAATTCCTTCATATTCAGAATTGAAACGATATAGTGCTTTTGCTCCGTGACCTCTTACTTGCGTTTTTCTTGGTTCTTCAAAAAACGTAATGACCTCATTCAGACGTTGCATTATTGGTTTTATCGGACCTGGTTTTATTTGAACCAAATCAATATCCTCAGAATATCTTGGTGCTGGATTCAAATACAACTTATGAAGTGCCGTACCTCCTCTAAATGCAAGGTTTTTATTTAAGAATTCATCGGAAAAAATATTTATAAGGGTACGACTGATTACCAAATCTTGTTCTACCTGTGAAAATTCTTTCCAAGGTGCGTGCATTTGCCATTTTGCTATGTCCGGTCTTGGAATCATAAATCACTTTCCATTTTAATATTGACATCTACTTTCCATCTGTTTTCAACTGCACCAGGTTTTTGATTTGATCTTGGACTCAACAAAACGGGGTAGAACTTTTCTAGCTTTAAGTGGGTGTAAATAAGATTTGAAACATCCGATTCGGGATTAATTTCATCTAATAGAAATCCCAAACGCTGTAAGACACTTTTTTGAGAATACCAAGACAACAAATCTTGAGCATCTTCCAACTTCATTTCTTCTGTCAGTTCTTCTATAACTGAAAGCATTCTATTTAACCCACCTATTTTGGTCTGATGATAAATTAAGTCCACTGCTGTTAAGCAAGGACTGGATATTTTGAACATCCCTGCATCTCCCTTTCTTGATATTATATTTTTTTTTGGCCAGTTAGAAACGGTAAAAAAATTAATATGAATGGCCCTTTTAAGGATAGATAACAAAGGTGCTTTATCGTGTAAGACATACTCCTTTTGGATTTGTTGATGCCCAGCACCATAGAACTTTGCTGCCGAATATAGGCCTACATAGTAATTACGGTCTAAATACTCAAACAAGTTATTTACGTATAGCTCTAAAGGTAACTTTCCAAGTCTTGAATATCGTGGTGGAATAATTAAATAAAAGTGATGCCTTAGTGGAATGATATCTCCATTTTTGGTTGCGTACTTTAAATCGCTTTGTACCGAAGTTTCAGACTTATCTGAGTAAGCTTCAGCTACTTCATCAAAAGTAAATGAATAGTTTTCAAAGGATAATTGATTATTGATGAAATCAGATAAGGTCAATTTTAGTAAATTTTCGAGAAAGGTAGTAAAAATTACCCTTTTTCTCGAAAGTTTACTAAAATAGTATATTTTAATATCACATTATATACTTTTAAAATCCATTATGAACTATCTCTTCATCTGCTCCGCCAACAAACAGCGCTCAAAAACAGCTGAAGACTATTTTGCTGAAAAGCATCCTGAACACAACTTTAAAAGTGCAGGAACCAATCTCAAAATTTGCAGAAAAGAAGGAACTACTGAGCTAACTGAAGATTTACTTATTTGGACAGACAAGGCCTATGTGATGGAAAAGAAACATCTTGGCCAGATTCAGAAACATACAGGCTCTAAGTATTACTCAAAAACCAACGTGTTGGACATCCCTGATATCTACAAGTATTATAATGCTGATTTGATCAAGATTTTGGAAGAGAAGTTGTTTTTTTAAAGGTCAAAACATTTTAAAAAGCATAAAAATTACCAATGTATTGGTCTTTTTGCTCGTTCTTAATTTGAACTAGTTAAATGGCTCAACTTTAGTAAACTTTCGAGAAAAACACTAGAAATTGATACTTTACTCGAAAGTTTACTATAATCTCTGTTCTTAATAATTTATATAGTTACCCTCTTTCTCCGCTGAAAAGCTCGTAAACGCAGTGTTTACGAGCTTTTTCATTTTTAGGTGGTGAATTGGGTGGTCTTTTACTGGCTTTTGCTAAAACAGAAACTACATTTATAGTTAAAACAGGGTAGCTCTTTACCTACCTAAATTTAATAATGAGAACATAATTTTTTCATTGAACTTACTTAATAATAGTCTTATTTTCTCAATAAGTATATATTATAAAAAAACTGCAACCTGATTTAAATCATATTCTTACCCAACTGTATATCGTAATTTTGAATCGAAATTAAAACATACAGTTATGACTCTATACGCAAAATTAAATCAGGACTTTTCAAAAAATTATATGGCAAACTCCGTACTAGGGATTATTCTTTCCACTTGTATTGGTTCAATTGCCGTGATGACTTCTTTAATGAACGGAAACGGAATACTTGAAATGATTCTTGTTTTTGTGAGTGTAGCTACTTGTAGTATTCACAATGCCTCTATTCTTACACTACAAAAAGCGGAATTAGTATTTAAATTATTAATGATAAGCATATTCGTTAATGCGCTAATAATTCTGGGCAACGGATTATTTTAAATGAAAAACTATAATGTCTTCCCTAGTTTCAAAATACAACGTTGCCGGCCCAAGATACACAAGCTATCCTACCGTTCCCTATTGGAAAAGTGAATCGTTTTACCTCGAAGAATGGAAAAAGACTTTGCAAAAAAGCTTTAAAGAAAGTAATACTACCGAAGGAATAAGCCTTTACATTCATCTTCCTTTTTGTGAAAGTCTATGCACCTTTTGTGGCTGCAACAAACGAATTACAAAAAACCACGGGGTTGAGACCCCATACTTGCAATCGGTTTTAAAAGAATGGAAGTTGTATCAACAACTGTTTGATAAAAAACCTATTATAAAAGAGTTGCACTTAGGAGGAGGAACACCTACTTTTTTTTCTGCTGAAAATTTAAAGACATTGCTCAACGGAATTTTTGAACATTCCATAAAAGCTAAAAAAGCAGAACTAAGTTTTGAAGGTCACCCAAATAATACCACCGAAGCACATTTACACATGCTTGCCTCACTGGGATTTAACCGGGTAAGCTTTGGCGTGCAGGATTATAATGAAACGGTACAAAAAGCCATTCACCGTATCCAGCCCTTCGAGAACGTGAAAAAAGCGACAGAAAATTCAAGAAAAGCTGAGTACACCTCTGTGGGGCACGATATTATTTTTGGACTTCCATTTCAGAAAAAAGAACACATAATACATACTATTGAACGAACCAAGGAGCTTATGCCAGACCGCATTGCTTTTTACAGCTATGCACATGTACCTTGGATAAAAGGAAATGGCCAACGTGGTTTTAAAGACGAGGATTTACCCTCTGCTTCAGAAAAACGTGAGCAATACGAGATTGGTAAAAAAATGCTTCTTGAAGCTGGTTACCTGGAAATTGGTATGGATCATTTCGCTTTAAAAACTGATAGTCTTTATAAGGCTATTGAAATCAAAACCATACACCGTAATTTTATGGGCTATACATCATCAAAAACACAAGCTATGATTGGTCTGGGCGTTTCTTCCATTAGTGATAGTTGGTACAGTTTTGCTCAAAATGTAAAAACCGTAGAAGAATACCAACAGATTGTAGATGAAGGAAAAATACCTGTGTATCGTGGTCATATTCTTACTGAAGAAGATCTAACCATAAGAAAGCATATTCTAAACCTAATGTGCAAATTAAAAACCTCTTGGAGCAGTAAAGAGGGCTGGTTTACAAAACTTCCGGATATTTTGATAAACCTAAAAGAAATGGAAACGGATGGCCTAATTGAAATTGAAAGCAATGCGCTTTATATTACCGAAAAAGGGCGCCCGTTTGTTCGGAATGTATGCATGGCTTTCGATCTACTATTACAACGAAAACAACCTGAAACACAATTATTTTCAATGACTGTATAACATTAAAAACTAATAATTATGAGCATAACAGAAGAAAAGACAATAGCCGATATTGTTGCCGAAAACATCAAAACTTCTCACATATTTAAAAAATATGGAATCGATTTTTGCTGTGGTGGTGGTATATCAGTACAAAAAGCTTGTGAAAAGAAAGGTATAGACTATAGTAGTATAGCTGAAGAACTTCGCCATTTTGATATGGAAGTTGAAGAAAATTACGATTATATCAATTGGTCACTGGATGTATTGATAGACCATATTGTTTCCGTACACCATTTATATGTTGAAGAAAATATTCCTCTGTTACTTCAATACGCAGAAAAAGTGGCAAAAGTACACGGTCATCATTATTCTGAATTAATACAAATTCGTGAACTTTTCATTGAACTTTCTAAAGAACTTTCTGCACATATGAAAAAGGAAGAATTGATACTTTTTCCATTCATACGGAAAATGGCCCTTAGCAGAAAAGAAGGACTTTCATTAGATGTTCCTCATTTTAGGACTGTAGAAAATCCTATTGTTATGATGGAAGACGAACACGAAAACGCAGGCGATATTTGTAAGGAAATTGCCCGACTAACTAATAATTATACACCGCCAGAAAGTGCTTGCAATACCTTTAGAGCCCTATATGATAAGTTGGAAGAGTTTGAACAAGACCTACATACGCATATTCATTTAGAAAACAACATTTTGCATCCTAAAGCATTAAAATTGGAAAAAGAATTAAGGGATTAAGTAGAAGCCTGACTAGCTTACACTTAAAGTTTGGTTTAGTAGAAAAGGGAAGTTGAAAATTAATTCGGCTTCCCTTTTTAATTTAGTTAGTTGAATAAAGGCTGTTATTATTTTTTCTTTTTTCCGCTGTTTACCATATTGAAAACAAGTAAAACAAGAACGACACAAACAACTCCAAAAACTACAATAATAGCTGTTCCCATTCCCCAATCTACTAAAGGTATGATTGTCTTTAACATAATTGATATATTTATTGATTAGTAATTAACTCAGTATTCCTGTTTTCTGAAACAGCGTGACAATTATAATTGGGGTGTACCATTTCTACGGCGGGTTTGGGTGAAACATACGGAATTCCCAGCCCCATTCCCCGTACAATAAACAAACAGCCAATAAGCACCACAAACACTGGTATAGCTTTGCGAATACGTTGTCTAACTTGTAGATTCAAGAAATTTCCCAAGTAAATTGCAGTGGTCATTAGCGGAATGGTTCCTATTCCAAACAAAGCCATGTATAAACTGCCTTGTAAGGCATTACCAGAAGCAATGGCTCCAAAAACAGCCATATATACCAGACCACAGGGTAAAAAGCCATTCAAGAAACCAATGGTTAAAAACGTATCAGGTGATTTCCTTTTCAATGCCGTCCCTAATTCACTTTTTACTTTTGAAATAATTCTGAACAGCGGTTTTGAAAAGTTATACTTCTGAAAGGTTTTATAAGGAAGCAAAACCACAATGATCATCAACACTCCAATCGCAATGGTTAATTGTTGTTGCATCCCGAACAAGTAAAAGCTTTTTCCTAACAGACCAAATAAAAGTCCAATTATGGAATAGGCAAAAATTCTTCCGAAGTGATATAAAAATATCTGTCCTACTTTTTTTATTGGTTTTTTATGATCTACCGGCAATAAAAATGCAATGGGGCCGCACATTCCCACACAGTGAAAACTTCCTAATAAACCGAATATGAGTGCTGATAATAACATTTTTAGTTGATTAACTCCTCTGGTTCCCTTTGAAATGGGAAGACAAAAAGGATTCTAATACAATATCTCTTTTTTAAATAAATACTTTTTCCCTTCGTAATCCCAAGCGATGTTTATGTTCCAACGACCGTCCACCAATCGCTTGTTAGGTATGAGCAAATTTGAACCGGAAAATTTCAATGGAAATTGAAAATCCAGTTGCTTGTTGGACGGTCTATATAGGAACACTGTACCCGAAACTTTTTCAGGGTTTATTTCTTTTGGAAAGGTAAACAACCAACCTTCGTTTGTTCTTTCCTCTTTTATTTTTTCGGTTAACAATTTTAAGTTTTCTTCGGCATCAATTTCTTGCTGAAATGCGAGTTCTTTTTTGTAATATTCTTCTACAACTAAGTCGTAGCTATACGTATCGTCCGTGCTCATTTTTATCACAAAAAACATGATAAAACAAATAAAAGCTGCGATACCAATTACAATTCCTGTTCCCCAATTTATTTTCATAACATTTGTTTCTTAAAATGAATTCATTTTCTATTTATAACTTCTCGGCCCTAAAAAGGTAGCTGTGGTAGTTTCTATCAATTTATCTCCGCTATAGACTCCTATTTTAACTTTATCTTTATCACCGGTTAAAGCACTCCCGTTTATTTCAATGAATAATGTCCCTTCTGCCAAGCCTTGTTTGGGTACTTGAAATTCGTCATGGGTTACCAACTTAATGGTACCTTTGTGAGAAAGTAGTTTAAAATGGACACTGTCTACATCTTCAGTTGTTTTATTAATTAATTTAAAAGTGAAGACATTACTGATCATATTGTTGTCTTTGTGTTCATATAATTGCCCAGGAAGTCTTAATACACGCGCTTCTACATCATTCCGAAGAAAAAGCATACCAGCCAATACCCCAACTAAAATGAATAATACTGCGGTGTACCCCTTTAATCTGGGCGTGAACTTAAACTTTGTTTTCTTTTCAATGTTTTCTTCACTAGCATACCGAATCAATCCTTGTGGTAAATTTACAGCTTCCATAATGCTATCGCAGGCATCAATACAGGCAGTACAGTTTACACATTCCAATTGTGTCCCATTACGAATATCGATACCCGTTGGACAAACGTGCACACATTGAAAACAGTCAATACAATCTCCTTTTCCGGAAGCCTCTCGATCTTCATTTTTTTTGAATTTTGCTCTTCCTTCTTCTTTCTCACCCCGTTTATGATCATAGGCCACGACAATACTTTTGTTATCCAAAAGCACACCTTGTAACCTTCCGTACGGACACGCTATAATGCACACTTGTTCTCTAAACCAAGCAAATACAAAATAGAATACACCCGTGAAAATAGTTAAGGATATAAGGGTATTCCAGTTTTCAGTAGGGCCTTCCAGAATATATTCCAGTAATTTATCACTTCCTATAATGTAGGCTAGAAAAACATTCGCAATTAAAAATGAAATGATAAAAAAGATAAACCACTTTAACCCTTTCTTTCTAATCTTTTCGGCATTCCAAACTTGTTTATCTAATCTAATTTGTTTTCCCCTGTCACCTTCAATGGCGTATTCAATTCTTCTGAAAACCATTTCCAAAAAAATGGTCTGTGGACAAATCCATCCACAAAAAATCCTTCCGAAAGCCACTGTAAAGAGAATGATAAAAACCACACCGATGAGCATTGAAATAACAAATAAGTGGAAATCCTGTGGCCAAAACGGAAACCCGAAAATATTGAACCTTCTTTCAAGAAAATTAAATAAGAGAAATTGGTTGCCATTAATTTTTATAAAAGGAGCGGCAAACAAAAAGGCCAATAAAAAATAACTCACATATTTACGATACTCATAAAATTTACCCGAAGGTTTTTTGGGGTACACCCAAGAGCGTTTCCCTTCTTCGTCGATAGTACCGATACTGTCCCTAAAAGATTCATTTTTTGGAGCTTCCACAATTAATTATTTTACTGTGATTATAAGACTTTTAAAGCGTATTATTTCTCTACTACATCCTGTGTTACAGGCTGGTCTTCTATTTTTATCTGTATTTTTGAAGAGTCAATTTGTTTTACCTCAACTTCTTCTACAGGAGCATTAGGATCTATCCAAAGATCGCCTTCAGGTTCTTTAGGATCTGCCGGTGTAATACCATGTAAACTCAACACGTAACTTGAAACCTGTGCCATTTCACTGGGTTTTAAATCTGTTTTCCAAGCAACCATACCTTTTCCGTCACGTCCCCCTTCTGAAATAGTATTAAACACATTTTTGATACCACCACCCAGTATCCAGTAATCATCCGTTAAATTGGGGCCAATTCCGCCTCCGCCATCAACTTTATGACAGGCAATACAATTAGCTTCGAACACAGTTTGTCCAGCTCTTATGTCTTCTTTTCCTGTCAATATTTCAACAGTGTTTACATCAATTAAATCCTTGGCTGTTTTTTTGTATTCTTCTATCTGTATTTGGGCTTCTGCCACGGCAATTTCATATTCTTCTTCTTGGTCAATGCCGTCAAAAACATGATAGCGTACCATATATACTACGGCAAAAACGATAGATGCATAAAACATATAAATCCACCAAGGTGGCAATACGTTATCCAACTCACGAATACCGTCATAATTATGATCTAGTACAATCTCGCTTTCCTTTTCAATAGGTTTTTTGGCCAATAGTTTTTTGTAAGTCTTTTTAAACCAATTATTTTCTTTTCGAAGTGCTTCGGAAGCAATAAACCTTTCTTGTGCCTCTTCATTCAACCCTCTAAATAATATACTTTGCAAAGTTTCTGAAATAACTTCAACGGCAATTGAAAACAAAAAAATCAATCCTAAAACCGCCCATATTACTGGGTATTTTACTATAGCCCACGTCTCACCAGATTCTGTAATAAATTCCATAAGAAAAAACGCAAGGACCGTAAAGACTATAACTCGTATGTAAGATGCTGTTGTTTTCATAATGGTAAATCGTTTTTATCGTTAATTTCCTTGTCTGGAATTAATTCTAAGGGAATGTTACTGACTTCTTTTATATGTTCCTTTTTTGCTGTGAATACCCACCAAAACAGAACTGCAAAAAAGATGAAAAAAATAAGCAGCGATATGATGGGATATATTGCTACCCCATCGATACTTTCCAAGTTTCCTTTAATGAATTTTAGCATGATTAGTCGTTTTGAGCTGAAGCTTCTTCAGCGGTTTTTACTTTAATATCTGTTCCTAAACGTTGTAAGTAAGCGATCAACGCTACAATTTCCCTATCGCGCATTTCAACAAAATCTTCTCCGTTTTCCTCAGCATATTTTTTATCGGCTTCGTATGTTTTTGCAAAATCGGGATCGCTGTACAGGTTTTCTTCAATTTTAGTCCCTTGTTCCAACATGGATAGTTGGGCATTGGTAATTTCTTCTTCAGAATACGGTACACCCAATTTTACCATTGCTTCCATTTTTGTTTCGGTAAGGCTTTTGTCCAATTCAGCATTTATCAACCATTTATAGGACGGCATAATGGAACCGGAAGAAGTACTCTGCGGATCGTACATATGGTTTAAATGCCAGTTGTCACTATACTTGCCTCCTATTCGAAGCAAATCAGGTCCAGTACGTTTACTTCCCCATAGGAACGGGTGGTCGTAAATATATTCTCCACTTTTAGAATATTCTCCGTAGCGTTCCACTTCACTACGGAAAGGACGCACCATTTGTGAATGACAAGACACACACCCCTCTCGAATGTAGATATCGCGGCCTTCCAACTCCAAAGGAGAGTATGGTTTTACACTTGAAATTACGGGTACATAATCGTCTACCAGCAAGGATGGGATTATTTGCACGGCACCACCAATCAAAATAGCGATGGTAGCAAAAATGGTTAATTTTACTGGGCGTCTTTCCAGCCACGTATGATAGCCTTCTTTTGCCGTACGATGCTTGGTTACTTTTACCAATGGAGCAGCTTCGGCCAATTCATCGGTTACTTTGCTTCCTTTACGAGCTGTCATTATAATATTATACAGCGCTATGAAAGCACCGAGGATAAATAGACTTCCTCCAATGGCACGCATCCAATACATCGGTATGATTTCGGCTACGGTCTCTAAGAAGTTTCCGTAGGTAAGCGTTCCATCGGGATTAAATTGTTTCCACATAGAGGCTTGAACAAATCCGGCAACATACATAGGTAAAGCGTACATGATAATACCTAATGTTCCTACCCAAAAGTGGGTGTTGGCCAACTTAATTGAATATAATTTTGTCTTAAACAGTTTTGGCACTAACCAATACACCATCCCAAAGGTTAAAAAACCGTTCCACGCTAACGCCCCAACGTGCACGTGAGCAATAATCCAATCACTAAAGTGTGCAATAGCATTTACGTTTTTAAGTGATAACATTGGCCCTTCAAAAGTTGCCATCCCATATCCTGTGATGGCTACTACCATAAATTTTAAAACTGGGTCGGTACGTACTTTGTCCCAAGCTCCTCGTAAAGTCAATAGACCGTTTATCATACCGCCCCAAGATGGAGCCAGTAACATGATAGAGAATGCTACCCCAAGATTTTGAGCCCAAGCAGGTAAGGAAGAGTATAGCAAATGGTGTGGTCCTGCCCAGATATAAATAAATATCAAAGACCAGAAGTGAATAATAGATAACTTATAGGAGTATACCGGACGATTGGCTGCCTTTGGTACAAAATAATACATCAATCCTAAAAAGGGCGTCGTTAAGAAAAACGCTACCGCATTGTGGCCATACCACCATTGAACAAGGGCATCTTGTACTCCAGCGTAAAACGAATAACTTTTTAAAGCACTAACAGGTAACTCAATACTGTTCACAATATGTAAAACAGCTACCGTAACAAAAGTTGCCAGGTAAAACCAAATGGCAACGTAAAGATGTCGTTGTCTTCGTTTTAAAATGGTACCGATCAAGTTGGCTCCAAACGCAACCCAAATAATTGCAATAGCTATATCAAAAGGCCATTCTAGTTCGGCATATTCTTTTGATGTGGTATAGCCTAGCGGTAGTGTAATTGCAGCCCCAACAATAATAGCTTGCCAGCCCCAAAAGTTAAGGTTACTCAACCAATCTTTCCACATTCTGGCTTTTAACAACCGTTGAGAAGAATAATACACTCCGGCAAAAATGGCGTTCCCCACAAAAGCAAAAATCACCGCATTGGTGTGCAATGGTCGCAATCGACCAAAACTCAACCACGAAATACCGTCCGTGATGTTAGGAAATAAAAACATAAAGGCCAGTAAGAGTCCGATACTCATACCAATAATACCCCAAAACATAGTGGCATTGACAAACTTTTTTACGATTTTGTTATCGTAATAAAACTGCTCTGTTTGCATAATAGTTAGTGTTTCTTCCCGCATTGGTGCAGGATTTTTAATTATTTGAATTGATTTTATTTTCTTTATTCTCCAAATGTGAAGCTTCTTCTTTTACAAGCTCATCCTCAAACAACATGCGAACCGAAGGCGTATAGGTATCATCATACTGTCCTCTTTTTACCGAAATTATAAAAGCGATAAAAAAGATGATTGCCACTAAAACACTAATACTTAATAACACGTAAATAATACTCATACCTATTCTTGATTATGGTGTAAAACTACTTTTGGGACGACAAAAAAAATATGACATCCGTCAGCTTTGCTTATTTATATCCATTCTTAGTTTTCTACTAATATATTGAGTGGCAAGTGTTGTAAACACAACAATACTTATACTGCTCAAAGGCATTAAAATAGCTGCAATAACGGGTTTTAAATGACCTGTTACCGCAAATGAAAGTCCTACCAAATTGTATAGTAATGAAAGCAGAAAAGCCCATTTAATAACCTTAATCCCTTTATGGGAAAGATCAATATACGGTACCAGGTTTTTAAAAACCGTAGCATCTAAAATACCATCACAGGCAGGCGAAAAAACATTGATGTTTTCTGAAATAACAATCCCAACATCACTCTGTTTCAAAGCCCCAGCATCGTTAAGGCCATCCCCTACCATCATAACAGTTTTACCAGATTGTTGCTGATTTTTTATAAATTCGAGCTTATCGTCTGGCTTTTGACCGAAAATAAGTTGTGTACCATCAGGCAGTAAGCCTTCTAACCGTTCCTGCTCTCCGTCGTTATCACCGGAAAGGACAATAACTTCTTTATTCTGCCCCAATGCTTCAAATATTTCTGAAACTCCATTTCTGTATTCATTTTCAAAAACATAGCAGCCTTTATATTGTTCGTTGCTACTAATATGAACTGTTGTTTTCTTTTGTTTTTCTGAAGTGTCTTTTATCTGCATCTTTTCAGATGTATTCTCAACAAAAGCATAGGAACCCACTTTTATAGTTGCATTCTTTGCTGAAGCTGAAATCCCCTTCCCTACTTCTTCTTTAAATTCGTCAAGGGTTTGAATATTGTTTTTATCTAAGATTGCGTATAAAGAACGGCTCAAGGGATGATTCGATGCCCGAAGGGTACTGGTCAAAAGTTCTCTTTCAATTTGAGTAAGCTCGATACCTTCATAGGTTATTGTATTTTTTCGATTCGTTGTGAGTGTTCCCGTTTTATCAAAAATGACTGTATCTACTTTCGCCATTTGTTCAATTATGGAAGCTTCTTTCAAGTAGAATTTATTGCTTCCGAAAATGCGCAACATATTACCCAATGTAAAGGGTGCTGCAAGCGCAATAGCACAAGGACAAGCCACAATCAATACTGCGGTAAATACATTAAATGCTTTTGAAGGATCTACCACCATCCAAAATAAAGTAGAAAGAAAGGCGATACTCAATACCGCCACCGTAAAGCGTTTGCTAATACTATCGGTCAACGATTGAAAAATACCCGTTTTATCTTTGTTAAACACTTCATTGCTCCAAAGCTGGGTTAAATAGCTTTGCTCTACGGGTTTCAACACTTCTACTTCCAGCACCCCGTTTTGTTGCTTTCCACCGGCATATAATTTATCTCCACTTTGTTTGGAAACGGGCTCAGCTTCGCCTGTTACAAAACTATAATCAATAAGCGCGTTCCCTTTTATTAAAATAGCATCCACAGGCAAAAGCTCGTTGTTACGGATAAGCAATCGATCGCCTTTTTGAATTTTATATACCTCAGCCTGTTCTTCTCTAACACCACTTTTTTTATTTCGCAATAAGCGTGTTACAGCAATCGGAAAGTACGATTTGTAGTCCCGTTCAAAAGACAAGTATGAATACGTTTTCTGCTGAAAAAATTTCCCGAGTAATAAAAAGAAAATAAGACCGGTAAGGCTATCGAAAAACCCAGTTCCCCAATCCATGATAATTTCCATCGTACTTCTAATAAAGAGTACGGCAATACCAATAGCAATGGGCACATCAATGTTCAAAATACCAGAACGCAATCCTTTATAAGCCGAAGTAAAATAATCTCTACCAGAATAGAATACGACTGGAACGGAAAAAGCAAACATCAGCCACCGAAACATGTTTTTAAATTGATCCAACCAAAATTCTTCTACTTCAAAATACTCTGGAAAGGAAAGGAACATGACATTGCCAAAAGCAAAGCCAGCAACGCCAAGCTTATAAATTAGGCTGCGATCAATATGTTTTTCTTTCTTTTCTGAATTTTCAAGTGATATATAGGGTTCGTAGCCAATACGGCTGAGCAGTAGAACCAATTCTTTTAGTGTAGTATTTTCACAGGAAAAAGTAATCCGTACTGTTTTTTCAGGAAAATTGACTTGGGATGTTTTTACTGCTTTGTTTAGCTTGTTCAAGTTTTCTAACACCCAAATACAACTACTACAATGAATTGATGGAATTAAAAAAGAGACAACTTGCGTGGTGTTATTGTCAAATTCCAACAGTTTTTCAACAATGGCAGGGTTATCAAGAAAATCGAATTTCCCTTCAATTTCTTGTGGGGAAATACCTGGATTGGTGTCCAGATCGTAGTAGTAACCAAGGTCGCTGTCTTGCAGAATATCAAAAACCGTTTTGCAGCCGTGGCAACAAAACGCTTTCTCTTTGTGTTCAATAACAGTGTCTAAACACGGATCCCCACAATGGAAACAGTTTGTCATTCAATTAAAATTTGCTCATTATACCTATTGCAAAGGTGCTACTGAACCCTATTTTAAAAAATGACAATTATCAGTTACGGAATTTTAGTCCCAAAAAGGGTCAGGATATTCTGATTTGGAACTGTCTTTAATATGGATTTTTTCAATGGTTTCCAGTTCTTCTGGAGTTGCTACTTTTTGTATTTCATTGAACAGAATCCGCTCTTCAAAACGTATGTGTGACTGTAACTCTTCTTCCAAAAGACTCAAGGATTTTTTGGGATCTTCGGTATCTTTAAATAACCGTTTGATTCGACGGTGTTCTTTTAAAGCTCGTTTTACCATTTCATCCTCTTTACCTAGAATGGGAAAGATGTGTTTTTCTTCAGCATTAAAATGAGGTTTTATTTCTGTTTTAAAAAACCAATTGGCATAGCTTTTCATCCGTTCCAAGGAAACATCTTTGGAAAAACCTTTTCGTATTTTCCAAGAAAAGAGCAAACCAAAATGATGCTGTCTACTTAATGGTTTTAAAGCTTCATGACGTTTTATGGGTTTTGGTTTATTCATACTATTTTTAGGATTTTCTTTGTTTTAAAAAAGTTAGACCTACCTCTAACCCAGTTGCCAATTCGTAAAGACTTGTGTTTTGCAACATTCTCTTAAGTTCTTCCCGAACATTCACAAATTTATCGTGTATAGGACAGGGCTTAGTAGCATTGCATGTATCAAAGCCTAAAGCACACCCCTCATAAATAGAGTTTCCGTCTATCGCAAAAACAATATCGGCCAGCATAATAGTATCAATTTTATCTTTGGATATTTCAAACCCGCCTGATGGACCTTTGCTAGATTTTATTATATCGATTTTGGCAAGCTGAAGCAATACTTTTGCTGTAAATGCTTCTGGAGAGTTAATTTCCCTTGCAATTTTCTTTAAGCTTACACGCTCTCCTTGTATTGATTGCAGGGCTATATAGATTGAAGCTTTTATACCGTATTCACAAGCTTTAGAGAACATAGTTTTTTTGTTTATGTAAAGATATTCTATTTCGGACAAAACTATCTTTATTTAACAAAAGCATGGAATAGCCTTCACTTATACGTCTTGCTATCTAGATCCGAAATCGTCTATTTGCTTCCCGTTCCAATGCTTCACGATGATCGGGATGGGCAATTGTAATGAGTGCTTTGGCTCGTTGTTCCAATCCTTTTCCAAAAAGGTTGACCACACCATATTCTGTTGCCACATAGTGTACGTGTGCTCGAGTAGTAGTTACGCTAGCACCTTCTTTAAGGAACGGGGTTATTTTTGAAATTCCTTTATTGGTTACCGAAGGCATAGCTATAATGGGTTTTCCTCCTGGTGAGAGTGAAGCTCCGCGAATAAAATCCATTTGGCCTCCAACACCTGAATATTGATAAGTACCTATAGAATCGGCACATACTTGACCCGTCAAGTCAATTTCAATAGCACTATTTATAGCAGTCATTTTGGGGTTTCGGCGAATAATAGCGGTATCGTTTGTATATCCCGCTTCCTTAAAGTGAACAATGGGATTATCATCGATGAAATCATATAATTTTTGAGTACCCATTGCAAAGCAGGTTACTATCTTCCCAGTTTTAATCTCTTTGTTTTCCCCAGTGATAACACCTTTCTCAACCAAAGGCAAAATACCATCACTAAACATTTCGGTATGAATACCCAGGCGTTTATGGTTAGTTAAATTGTTCAACACCGCATTAGGAATATTACCAATACCCATTTGCAACGTGGCACCATCTTCTATCAAGCCAGCTACATTTTTACCAATAATCGCTTCTACTTCTGTCGGGCTTTCAATTATGGATGCGTGGATTGGCTCATCCACTTCAATTGCCAAATCAATATTTTTTATATGAATAATTCCGTCGCCGTGTGTTCTTGGAACTTTTGGGTTGATTTGCGCCACAACCTTTTTAGCTGTTAAAATAGCTGGTAAGGTGATATCTACCGAAGCACCCAATGAGCAATATCCGTGTCGGTCAGGTGGAGAAACCTGAATAAAAGCAACATCCAATGGCAAAATATTTCGCCTAAACAACCAATGTATTTCACTCAAAAATACCGGCACATAATCGCCATAAGGGCTATGCACACCTTTTCGTACGTTACCTCCTACAAAAAAAGTATTTAAATGAAAGGCTTCATTATAGGGTGCTTCTAAATATTTTGCTTCTCCGTGGGTATGAATTTGTACAATTTCAACATTTTTTAAATCTGAATACCGTTCACATAAGCTGTTTATCAATACATTTGGAGTCATGGCAGCACCTTGGAAAAAAACCCGATCACCAGATTGTACGGTGGTAATTGCTTCTTGAGGCGACACTATCTTTAAGTTTTTATGATTCATCTGTCATTATTTTTGGAGTGCAAAGGTGTAAAACCTTTCAGTCTTTAGTTATGATTTATGTCATACCAATAAATCATCGATACTTTTACCATTGCAACTTAATTTTACTTTCTTTAAAATAATGATTTCTTATAAAAAACACATATACATTGCCCTTGGATATTTTGTGCTGATTGCTATTATGGGAGTTGCTCTTAGGTTGTTTGCAATAACCGAATTGCCTATTACCTATCGATACATTGTACACACCCATTCGCATATTGCTTTGTTGGGCTGGGTTTATACTGGATTGACCACCATTTTGTATTATCTCTATTTAAAAGATAGCGGTATTTCAAAAAAATACAGGTATCTTTTTTGGGCTACGCAAGTAACTATTTTAGGAATGTTATTTTCATTTCCTTTTACAGGTTATGCTTTATTTTCTATTATTTTTTCTACCCTATTTTTAATTGCAACCTATGTGTTTGCTTTCTTTTTTCTGAAATATACTCCCAGTAAATTAAAATCACTTCAATCGTATAAGTTAATACGAGTAGCTATTTGGTTTATGGTACTTTCAAGCATTGGTCCTTGGGTGGTAGGAATAGTGATGGCCACATTAGGAAATACTTCGCCTTGGTATCATAACGCTATTTATTTTTACCTACATTTTCAATACAATGGTTGGTTTTTGCTTGCTTTGTGTGGAATTCTGCTCCGTTTATTTGAGCAGCATGGAATTACCTTTTCGAAAAAGAGCTTTAAACAGTTTTACTACTTATTAAATATTGGTGTTATATTGACTTTTTTTATTTCTATTTTATGGATGCAGCCACATTGGTTATTTAATGTGCTGGCAATAACCGGTGGAATATTACAAATAAGTGCTTTTAGTATTCTCTGCGGAAAAATTTTGTGGGAACGTTCTAGTTTAAGCAAGCACTTATCGAAGCAAACAGGATGGTTACTGAAATTTGCCGGATTTTGTCTTGCCATTAAATTAATAGCCCAATTGATGGGTTCGTTTCCTACAACTGCTGAAATTATTTCAGGAAATATAGATTATGTTATCAGCTATCTCCACTGGGTATTTCTTGGATTGGTTAGTGTAGCTTTGATCGCATTTTTACAATATTTTAGATGGGTTGTCCTTACCAAGGTTTCTTCCGTTTTGTATTTAATTGGCTTTATATTGACCGAATTCCTAATTTTTTACCGCGGTAGTATAATTACTTTTAACCTTCCATCTCTGCCCGATATTTCCTTTTGGCTAACCGCAGCTAGTGTTATATTATTACTTGCAATAGGTTGGTTTTTTGCTATTCAGTTTAAAAGAATCAGTTAAACGGTCTCTTTTTCAGGGTAGAGTTTTTTAGCTACTTCAGCCATTTCTTGAACAATAGAAGTTCCTTTGTCTTTATTATACCAGAGTTGCAATTGTGTTTTAAAAGTATCATCCAATTGCCCGTGTTCGGTTTTGTAATCGGTTACCAATTTTGTGGCTGTTTGTGAACGTGGGCCCCAACTATCAAGTACCTCATATTGATCATTCAGAATAATTAATTTTGGGATGCTTTTGGAACCATTGGTAAGAAACTGGTCCATTAATTCAGGATGTTCATCACGTAGAACGATTTTCAAATCGATATTTTCTGATATTTCTGCTATTTTATTGAAAAATGGGAGGGTTTGTGCTGCATCACCACACCAAGGTTCAGTAATAACCAACCACGTTTGTTTTTCACAAATGTTTTTAAATTGTGGTTGAAAAGCATCCGCAATTATAGCTGTTTTGTCCAAACGCTTGCTTCGGCTTAAATTCAACTTGGTATACTTTATTTTTTCTTCTGAAGGTTCTCCCGTAGTCCTTCCCTCTGTGACCAATTGTTTAAACAAAAGGTTGTAATCAGTATATGTCATACTTGATTGTATGGAATTTTCTAAAAGCTTTTTCATTACTATTTATTTTTATAGTTCGTTGTAAAATTAGGTACATCCTTACAGTAGTTAAATACCCTAAGCACGTTTTAAAAATCTTTCCGCTTTGCCATACGTTGAATAAAAAAAGTAGGGACTACTACCCAAATAAAAAGTAATAAAATGGAAAGAATCAACCCAAAACTAGTTCCGAAGAATTTCTGAAACACAGCACCCGTATAACCTAATAATGCCGAAATATCCAATTTCAATAAAATAAGCACCCTAGATAGATCTACTGGGTTCAGCATGGTTGCCACCAAAGAAAATTTATCTAACGGATACTCTTCAAAATACACTAGCGACATTAAAAAGATACCATCATAAATTACGGCCATAAATAGCCAAAGCAGAATGGCGTAGCCAAATCCTTTTATCTTATTTTCATTAGCCAAAGCAATTACAAAAGCCAGGGCGGTAAAAATAAGCGTTAAAAAAGCACCAGTAACCAGCAGTAAGGAAAAGTCCCAAATAGCACCGCTATTAAAAATTCCGTAGAACACAAAAGGTAATCCTAAACCAATTATTAAACTCATTGATAAGGACAGGGCAACACCAAAATACTGTCCTAAAAAAATAGAGCTCCGCTTTACAGGTTGGGCTAGCAACAACTCGGTAAACTCTTTAGAATTGTAATAGTACATCACCCCAAAAATGGTCCCAATGAGCGGTACCAGTACAATAATAACGTTCATTAAGGTAATCACTGCCTTACTCAGGTCATTATTAAGAAACAGCAACATAACTCCTAATAATAAATAGAACAAAAAGTACACGTAGCTCCAACGGCTGCGCATTAAATCGAAAAAACTATATTTTAATATTTTAAGCATAACTTGAAGATAACATGGACGCTATAGCGTGTTCAAAATCGGGTTGTTCTGTCTTGGTTTTCAACTCGGGAATACTACCACGGAAGTAGATTTTACCTTCTAACAAAAAGACAATTTCATCGGCAATTTCTTCTACAAAACTCATAATGTGAGAAGTAATAAGAATGGTTTTCCCTTTTTCCTTTTCTGCAGTAATCAACTCCTTTAGGCGAATATGCGAGATGGGGTCGAGACCTGTTGTTGGTTCATCCAAAATAACCAAAGGACTATCAAACATAAAAGTAAGTACCAGATTTACTTTCTGCTTGGTACCACCAGAAAGGTTATTCAATTTTTTATCGAGGAACGGCTGTAACTTAAACAACTCAATAAGACGTTCGTCATCTACCTGTTTGGAACTGCGCAGATCTTTTATCATTGTAATCAGTTCTTTTACGGTCAGGTTTCCTGGGAAGTTGGCTATTTGGGGTAAATAGTCAATATCGTTACGGTATTCCCAACTTTTTTTAATAGAGGTACCATTTAATTTAATGATTCCTGAATTGGGGACAATCATCCCTAAAATACTTTTTATAAGGGTAGTCTTGCCCGAACCATTAGGTCCAAGAACAGCAAATATCCCCCCATTATCTATAGTAAGGTCAATGCCTTTTAGTACTTCGTTTTTACCAAATTTTTTATGTAAATTATCTATCTCAATCATAGTCAATAGGTTTCAATAAAGGGTTGTTGTCCATAAGGTTATCGGGTGTAAATACTGGGGATACTTTTTCGGAAAAATCAATGATATCAATAAACAAACTACGCAACAAGATGATGGTCTCGGGCGTACGGTTTACAATGTAGCTGAAGAGTTTTACGGGCCGGTATGGCACATCACCTATTCCATTTTTATTCAAATCGTAGCCCGTGTAATTGCTCCAATAGTTTTTATCGAACACATTGTCATTTATATTACTGTTATAAGAAATATCAAAACTGTTATATAGAAAGTTGTTTTTTGAAAAGGTGTTGGCATAACAGGCACCTCGAACTTTTATGGCCCAGCCGTTGCTTTTAAAATCATTATGGGTATAATCAATACGATTTGAGCCTTCAATATTGATACCCACTGTGTTTTCTTCAAAAATATTTCCTTTTATTTCTGAATCATTTATCTCTTTCAACAATAAACCAAAAGAAGCGGTACCCCAATTTTTTCTAAAAACGTTGTCATACATTTTTATAAATTTTGAGAACATGACCGCAACTCCTGCCCCATTGTTTTCAAATAAATTGTTGGTATAAGTATCATTATTGGAAAACATAAAGTGCAAGCCGTAGCGTAAGTTATCGGTGCTTTTGTTGTTCTTTATCTCTATTTGGTCTGAAAATTCTAAATAAATCCCATCCCTAACATTTCGAATTCTATTATTAGTAACCTCAACGTTGTTACAATGCCATAATTGAATACCGTTGCCTGAGTTATATTCATTAACAGCATCGCCCTTGATGGTGTTATTCAATACTTTTCCCTGATTGGATTTTTCTAGATAAATTCCGAAGAAAAGCCGCTCCAACGTATTGTTCTGAACGAGGAAGTTTTCACTTTTAACAACCCGTATAGCTGCATAATCGGTAGTATAGCTAGTTCCAACATTAACGATTGTAAGGCCTTCAACAGTCACGTTATCACTTTCAATAGTAATAATTTCACCCTTGTTGCCTCCGTCGATTACCGGGTTGTCTTCCCCTATTATAGTTAGTGGTTTGGTAATGCCTATGTTGTATTCTTTATAAATACCTTTTTTTATTTTTATAGTATCGAACGGTTTTGCCTTTTCAACAGCTTGAGAAATTGTTGAAATTTCACATGAGTTGCATACTTCTATTGTTTGTGCAAAAAAAGTAGCTGTAAACAACAGGAAGAATAATACACTATGTAATAACCGCTTGTTCATATATGGTGCAAATTATAAAATTGAATATTTCAATCCTATGACAAATGACAGGTTTTCGTTCATTTGTATTCCATTGTAATTTTCATAAACTGGGGCACCCATTTCTGCACCTATTCTTATATTTTTAAAAGCCGAAGTTTGAGGAAAAGAGACGTTCACACCTCCCAAAAGTTTTATTTTTTCGCCTCCGTAATTTTCAGCATCAGCAGTTGTTACCATCATAGCGTTTAGTTGAGGGTCTGCTCCTTCAATATCGCCAATGACAGTCCCTAAAGCCCTACCTGAAAGGCTCACGTTTTCAAATAAACGGTATGCTCCCCATAGATTTAATTGGTAGTGGTTGCCGAATCGATATTCTTCTGTGTTTTTTCCTGTCCTAATTGTGGCCAAAAATTGAGAGCCCCAAGAAAAAGAAGGATAGAGTTCTTTATATGTGGCACCAGCAGTAAGATCAAATGTTCCGCTACCCAATTGCATGGCATAAGGCAGTTTTGCGTCTTCCATCATCGGTGTATCGTCGCGTTCCTTAATTGAACCTACCGGAAGCGAAACACCTACATTTAGATGCAACGAATTTATGTTATGACTGAATAATCCATATAGTGCGTTCAATTTTAAATCACCAAACCCTGAAGAATTGGTAGAAAAATCATGTTGCATGGTCATTCCGTTCATCATCATTTGGGCGGTCAAATCCATATCGTTTTTTATCAGGTTTTGCATGGCTGAAAGCGTAAGCCGATTGGTGGGCGCATACATAACCCCCAACATATACATCTGCATCGACATTTCTTGCGGTGCGACCATATACTCTTGAAAAATAGCAGCATCATCAATATTATCTGTTCCCATTTTGTTCCCAATCATCATCATATTCATATATCGCAACGAAACCATTAACCCTCCTTTGTGGTGCAAGTGATCGCCCATTACACCAATGGGGGCATGAGAATCTGGTCTAAAGTGGTTTTGATGGTTGTGAGAAGTAGTTCCAAAAACTTTATTTTTAAAAGCCTTATTAAGTTGTTGCCAAGTGAATAAAATATCCTTTTCTGAAGTTTTAAAATTTTCAGCTTCTTTTTTTGAATTAAAAGCCGACAGGTTTGCTCCCATCGGGCTTTTTATCGTCTCACTTTTTAAATATAAAGCAGTTGTAGCTGAGATAAGACTCCCTGGATTAGCGTAATCTGAAACATAAATGGATTTAAAATCGGTCTCGTTGTTTGCATTTAAATAGTTCAATAAACATTCGATAGCATCAAAATAAAGTTTTTGGTTGTCTTGGTCTATAGCTTGGGCAGCAAAACGATTATCTTTTATAACCATATTGCACAACTGGCAATTGGTTGTACCATAGTCAATTTTTTCTTGAGCCTGAACACTTCCGAAAATTGAAAATAGGATTCCTAGTAAAACAAAATATTGTTTCATGTTGTATTTTTTAAAATGAGTTTTGAGTTATAATTTACTTGGTCAATCTTTCCTCTTTGAGGTATTGCTTTAAAGCCTCCCATTCATAAAGTTTACCTCTATATTCAGTTTGGCTTTTTTGAGCGACCTGTTCTGGATGGAATGCAGAAAGGTTAGCTCCCATAGGACTCGAAATTTCTGGGCTTATTAAATAGGTTGCTGTTTTAGCATCAATAAGTTCACCAGGGTTCTTGAAATCGTTTACTAAATACATCGCAACAGTTTGATCGGTATGTTCTATATGATAATTAATCATGCATTCAATAGCATCGAATTTATAAGATCGTCCTTTTTCAGTTACAATTTGAGAAGCATGTTGTCTATCAACAATGGTCATATCGCAATATTGACAATTATCGCTACCGTAATTAATTTTCTGTGGTTTTACTTCACATCCTGTAAAGAGCAATACAAGAAAGAAAATGGAGAGTGTTGATTTCATTTTTTGTTGATTTTTAAGGTTTTGAAAAGGATTTTAAGTTGTTGCAAAAACATTCTTTTTCTTTTTCCATTCTTTTTTTCCGATGAAAAAGGCAATCACTGTCAATACCATTCCGACAAACATTAAATAAGCTCCAATGTGTGGCCAAGAATCTACATCAAAGTTTAGCATTTTTTGATACCCTAATAACGGCGGTTTATATGACATTGGTGTACCATCGGGATTGGTCATCTTCATAATGGCATTGGGATCTAAGTTGGTACCGTAATCGGTAAGCCATAGGTTAAAATCGTACATTCCCATTATACCTAAAACAGACATAAGCGCAAACCAACCGATAAACCACCAATGATTTATTTTTCCTAAAAAACCTAAAAGTCCTATAATCACCCCTAGGGCGACCATACCACCAATAACCAATGGGAATACTTCAAACTCCCACATATCTTCAGCTTTAGGAATGGTACGCATACCAATGTAATGGTTAAGACCGTCTATGTTTTGGATATCAAACTCACTAACCCCCTTAATTCCTGTAATGTAAATATTCATTCCTAAAGGTTCAGGATATTGAGGAGCCCCCAACATAATGTTCCAAAGAGGAAATTTGAAAAGCCCTAAAAGAAGAAGTGACCCAATGATCATTATTATTCCAGCTTTTTTCATTTTTCTCTTTTTTTTGAAAGCTTTTTTTATTGCTCTCTATTAAACTATTAAACACTTTTTTAATAGTTGATTTTTAAAATAAGACGGAGGCAATCAACAACCTCCGTCTGTCTTTGGAAACATATAAATCACTATACAAATGTTTCCACAACCAATTTCTCTATTCTCCTAATGACCAGCTTAATTCAATATTTGAATTCTCTGGTGATACACGTATGTATCCTTGCATTTCTTGGTGTAATGCTGAACAGAAATCGGTGCAATAAAACGGCCATACCCCTACTTTTTTAGGCTCCCAGAACAATGTTTTAGTCTGTCCTGGCATAATGAGCAACTCGGCATTATTAGCGCCAATCATTGCAAAACCGTGCGGTACATCAAAATCCTGCTCGTGGTTGGTAATGTGGAAATATACCTTATCCCCCACCTTAATTCCTTCAATATTATCTGGAGTAAAGTGACTACGTATCATTGACATATAAATATGTACTTCTTTTCCGTCACGTTCTACACGTGTATCCCCAGAAGTTAAAGCCGCATATTCGTGCTTATTCTCTTCCAGTTTATAAATCTTTTTAGATTTTGGTGCTAAAATTTCAGCTGGGATACCTGCGGCATAGTGTGGTTCACCGTGGGTTGGAAAATCTAGCAACAGCTCCATTTTATCTCCAGTAATATCAAATAATTGTGCAGAATGTTCTAATTCAGGCCCTGTTGGTAAGTATCTGTCTTTGGTAATTTTATTCATAGAAACAGCATATTTTCCAAAAGGCTCAGCGGAATTACCACCAGGTATCATTACGTGCCCTACAGAATAGTAGTTAGGCTGTCTGTCTATCACTTCGCGAGTTTCAATATTCCATTTTACCAATTCAGAAGAGATAAAGAACGTTGTATACGCATTTCCTTTTCCATCAAACTCTGTGTGTAACGGACCTAATCCGGCTTGTTTTACTGTACCTGCCAAAATATCTTCAAAACTAAGAATTGGAATTCCGTAGGCTTCTCCATCAAACTTTTTAGTATCGATGGCATCAATCATTTTATCAAATGAATGAATGGTTAAATCGGCTGAAAGTTTTCCATTTCCTATAATATAACTTCCTGTTGGGTCCACATCGCAACCGTGTGGTGATTTCGGTGTAGGAAGAAAGAATACTGCTCCCGGAACTTTAGTAGGATCTACCGTCAACACTTCTTTTTTCATTGTAGTAGTGGCATTGTGTGTACCATGGTCATACACGTTATGTGCATAATTAGCGGACATTTTAGTACCTCCCCCATTATTTACATACTCTTCAATTTTCTTCCAATTCACGGCTGCAATAAAGTCCTTGTCGTTTTGAGAAGCATTCACTTCCAAAAGCGAGTTGGCTTCTTCTGTGTTATAGGTAGTAAAGAAAAACCATCCGTGTGATTTTCCACGTCCTGGGTGTGACAGGTCATAATCAAAACCCGGCATCATTAATTGGAATTTAATATCCATTCTTCCGGTTTCCTGTTCTACAGAAATAAAGCTTAAAGCTCCTTTAAACTTCCCTTTGTATTCATTTATTGGAATGTCTTCTTGTGGTACAGGTACCGAAAAACGTGTTCCAGCCACTACATACTCTGTGTTTTCTGTAATAAAAGACGAACTGTGGTTACCCGCACTGTTGGGTACTTCAATTATCTCTTCGGTTTCAAATGTTTCAAGGTCAACCCTTGCAATACGCGGGGTGTTGTTTCCATTTACAAAAATCCACCGTCCGTCAAGCTTTCCATTGGTTTGTGAAATGTCCGGGTGGTGTAAATCGTCCCAAGGCACAAACCCGTGAGAAGTGTTTAGCATAGGTATGGTTTCTTCAGAATATCCATATCCGTTTGTAGGAAATTGTGAAAACACGGGGATTTCCTTAAACATTCTTCCAGATGGCAAGCCATATACAGTCAAGTTACCGCTATAACCTCCTGAAAAGAATGCATAGAATTCATCGTGCTCTCCTGGAGCTACATACACTTTTTCTGCGGCACCTGAAGCCAATGCTCCGCGGTCACCATTTTTGTTAGACTTGCTATTGTTACAACTGGTAACTATTCCAGCCACTAAAGCAAGCATTAGTAAACTCTTGATTGATCGTTTCATAACTTTATTTGTTTAGTTGTTTTTACAATGTCCTGAAATATTCCAATATTTTACGTGCCTCATCTTCAGTTAGCCCTTGATTAGCCATTGGAGACCCGTTAAATTCAATTAATAGTTCTTTTGCTACAGGATCCTCTTTTACCATTTTTTCTGGGACTAAAATCATATTCATGATCCATTCTGGTGCTCGACGGTCCAAAATACCAGTTGGAGCTGGACCAATAAACTTTCTATCAGCTTTATGACAAGCAGTACATTTATTTTTGAACAACTCCCCTCCTGCTTTAGCCATAGCTTGATCTATATTAGCGCCAAGCTCAAGGTTTTTAACAGGTCCGACTCCTTTGTTATCCAGTGTAATTTGTTTGGAGGCCGGTACTTCATTAGAGACAGGTTTCTCAACTTTTTTTTCTGTTTTCGGTCTTTGTCCAATTTTAATTTGTTCTTTTTCCTTTTTCTCGTCTTTACCGCCACAGCCTATCAAGGCCAAGATGGTAATCAATAATAGACTTTTAATTGCGTATTTCATTGGTAAGGATTTATGGTTATTATTTGTTTAAAATTGAATATCTTATATTAAGTTTTTAAGCACACTTTTTATTAAGCTCATTAAATTTTATATAACAAAAGTAATGAGGTAGTAAAGGGTATAAAATGACTTTTATCATATTTAAGACATTTTTGTCTTCTATTAATTTTAGTTAGAATGAAATCAATAATCTTTAAAAAACAGAGGATAAATCGAGTAATCGAAATTCCTTATTCAACCTGATTTGAAAGAGGAAAACTGATGAATATCATTGTTGCTTGGGCGGATTCAAACTATTTTTATACGAAACAAAAGTTTTAATAAAATGAATACTATATTACTTCCGACAGATTTTTCAGAAAGCTCTAAGGATGCTATCATATATGCGCTGGATTTTTTTAAAGGACATACATGTACGTTCTATTTTTTGAATATTCAGAAAACTTCAGAATACGTTACGGCAGATGTACGCTCTGCATCACCAAAGAACTCAGTGTATGATGCTGTGATAGCTGACAATAAAAAAGAGCTTAGCTCCTTTGTAGATACCTTTAAAAAGGACTTTAGTGATGAAGATTATACTTTTTATGAGAAAGTTGATTACGATGCTTTTGTTGATGCCATAAGCCAGTCCATCTCATTATATAATATCGATTTAATAATAATGGGAACCAATGGTGCGACAGGTGCTAAAGAAGTACTTTTTGGTAGTAATACACTCCAAGTAATACGCCAAGTTGATCATCCAGTATTTGTTATTCCAGCTAATTACAGCTATAAAAAAATAGATTCTATTCTTTTTAGTTTACACCATGGAGATGTTCTTAAAAAAGAGAAGTTACAACCGTTGTTCAGTTTAATGGAGAACCAAAATCAACCTCATATTCACGTTTTAGATGTTGATGACGATGCCATAGCTAATCCCGATCCATTAGAAAGCAGAAACCTTCAAGTTTCATTTAAAAATAAGGAACATAGTTTTCATTCTTTAACGGGTGTTCCAACCCCTATTGCAATTAATACTTTTGTACAATTGTTCAATATATCTATACATGCAATTTTTGTGGAACAGGAAAGCTTCCTGGAACGTTTTATTTTTGGTTCAGAAGCTTCAAAAATAAGTTACGGCACCCGTATCCCACTTTTAGTGCTGCACCAATAGCTCATTCTATTCAAAAACTGAATTAACCTTAACTCTAAACCCATGAAAAATATACTCTTTATCATTGCGCTTACAGCAATAACTTATAGTTGCAACGAAACCCGAAAAAGTGAGCAAATGGTCAACGAAAAAATAGAAACTGATCAACAAATTAAAAACTCAACACCGCCCAAGACTGATAATGCTTCGGAAAAAAGTTGGATGAACGAAATATCACTTAACAACGGCACTAAATGGGAAGCCAACCCAGAAACCACCGAAGGCGTAAACAATATGTTGCAATCTATTAATAAGGTTAATCCTAATAGGATACAAGAATTTCAAGAATTGGGTGCAAAACTTAATGATGAAAAAAATTATATTGTAAAGAAGTGTACTATGAAAGGCGCATCGCACGATAACTTACATGTTTTTTTATACCCTCTCATTAAAAAAATAGATAATTTAATGGCGGTTACTTCTGTTGCAGAGGGTTCAAAAATTACTGCTGATATAGAAACACATTTAGAAGCCTACCAACGATTTTTTCAGTAGGAAATCATTTTTGAATTTTCGGAATGTTATATTCCACATTTTCAATAGTAAACTTACCATATGTAAATTTACCTTCGGGATAGTGCCAAATTGCCTCTCCGAATGTAGGTAGCATATAACCATTTATATTCTTATAGTTTGAAACAGGGGTTGAAAAGCGATATTTTTTTCCAACTGAAACATCCAAGCGATCATCAGAAATGAAGTTTATCAATTGATTATTTTCATTGAATTTAAGCACCGCTGAAATTGTAGTCTGCTTGTTCGTGAAAAAAGCCCGTACCGAAGTGGCATCCACTTTTTCCCATCTAATGTTCTTATCGATAAGACAACTAGGGCAAAATAAACATAGATCATTGAAAAAGGTTACTGTTTCTGCTGTAAATAACGCTTCTGTTTCTATTTCTGAAACTGATATGATTGATGCTAATTTTATGTCCATTAAAGCAGTTTCTTTCCAATACCTATGATATCCGAATGTAGGCAAACCGTTTACTTTTGCCTTCATAAAAAAATGCCTTGCAGGATTTTCAATGAAGTTATATTGTTCAGAAGAGAATGAAAACCAACTTTTCTTCTTACTTCGCATCTGACCACGCATCGAAATTTTAAAGTTTACAGGTTTAGGCATTCCAATCACGCCCACATACCGAAGATAATTTTTTACAAGTTCAGGAAGATGGACTAAATCTTTTTCAGTAATAATTTCGCTCTCAAAATCGGTTTGTTCCAGCGTGTTGCGAACATCTGTATTATAACGATACTCAAAATTTTTATTGAAAATTGCGATAACCGCTACAATGAGTATAAGGAGGTTGACGATGGTTCCATATTTCGCATCGCTCCACATCATCACAATGAGTACTTGAGAAACCAATACAGCCGCAATAGCAAGTAGGCTCCACGCATCTTTTTTAAGTAAATAAAGTATCGCCGTGGCCAAAAACAATACGGTCGCCAATAACCAGATTAAGCCCATAGGCTTAGCTATTTGTTGTGTAAACTGTGGGATTTCGGCCCATTGGAAAGCTTTTACCGTCCCCAATAAATGAATGAGAGCATGGACAATTATCAGAATGAAGAAGGCAATTTTCATAAATCATTATTTTAAAGAAATAAAATTTTAAATAATGGAATTAGATTTTATTCGGTCATTAAAATTTCTTTTTCCTTTAAAGCAGCAGTCAATGTTTTCACAAAATCTGAAATTCCTTTTTCTGAACTACTCGGTGCGGTAATTTCAATTTGTCCACGCCACAACAACTCTCTTTCTTTTTCTAGACAAATGCAAAAAAGGGAAGTTTCACTAATATACACTCTATAGCTTTCCGATTGTTCCCGCTGGTAAATATGTTGATTAGAATAGTAATAATCACGAAATGATTGATAGGGCTTTGCAAAACTTCTATAAGCCTGTACAACTGTAACCTTGCTGTATTGTCCTGTAATTTTAGACAACAAAATAGCATCGAAACCTTTTTCAAGTAATTCTTGTTGTAACATATTCAAATCTGCTTCGGATTGTTTAACATTATTGAATGAAGATTCAAAAAAATCAATACTGCGCACAGCAACTACTTCATTTTTTTCAAGTTCTTGTGAAAGTTCGGTTTCAAATGCTCTCCTTATTTCTTTATCGGCCGTCATACCTACTACCAATACTTTGTTTGCTAAAAAGGTTTCAGTAGCTGGATCTTTCCACTGATTTACCATTTTACTTGTAGAACAACCAAAAAATATAAAAACAATTAAGGCTATAAGTATGTATCTCATAATTTTTTATTTAAAATTGATACCTTAAATATATTTTCAAATTATATAATTTAAAATGACAACAGTCAGTTTTTCAATAATTTAACCAATGATGAACTTTCTTTTTTCATAGAGTTTTGGAATTGAAATCCTCCAGCCGAAAGTATCTCTCAATTTTACCCGAAGTGTATCTTGTGCGGTGGGTTCACCGTGAATTAGAAAGACTTCTTCAGGTTTGTTTTTAATACCACGTACCCAATCTAGCAATCCGTTTTGGTCTGCGTGTGCTGAGAGGCTTTCCACATGATGAACAGAAGCTTTTACGGGATAATATTTTCCGAAGAATTTTAATTCGTGCACATCTTCTAGCAATTGCCTTCCGCGAGTGCCTTCGGCTTGATATCCCACTAACAAAATATTGGTTGTTGGGTTGTCTATCAACTGTTTTAAATAGGTAAGCACACGTCCGCCTGTAACCATTCCGCTACCGGCAATGACTACTTTTGGCCTTGGGTCGTCAATGGTTTCCCAGGTTTCTTTATATGAAGTAACAATATTCATCCGGTTGTTCATAGCGTGAAATTGCTTAGGGGTCAATTTATGCCAATCTGGAAATCGTTCAAATACAGATAAAACATTATTCCCCATAGGACTATCAATAAAAATAGGAATGTTAGGGATCTTATTTTTTTGGTATAGGTTCCATAACAGGTACATTAAGGTTTGCAACCGTTCTACGGCAAAAGATGGAATTATAAGTGTACTACGCTCCTGAAGTGTTTTTTGTATTAATTGCACCAAAATACTTTCTATATCTTCCTCAGGATGCAATCGGTTGCCATAAGTACTTTCCAAAAAGAGAAAATCGGCCCATTTTGGTTTTTCGGGTGGGAACAGCAACGCATCTTCGGTACGCCCAATATCGCCTGAAAAAACAAAGAGTTTTCCATACACTTCCAGTTCAATGAAAGTAGCACCAATAATATGACCATTGTACCGAAACCGGTACTGTATATCTTTGGTCAAGGTTATCCAAGTGTCCTTTTCCGCATTTTTGAACAACCGCAAGGTAGCTTCGGCTTCTTTAGTAGTATAAAACGGTTCGGCAGGTTGGTGTTTAGAGTATCCCTCCTTATTGGCGCGTTCGGCTTCTTCTTCATGTATTTTAGCGCTGTCTAGCAAGATTATTTCGGTAATGGCCAAGGTGGGTGCTGTCCCTATTATTTTTCCTCGGAAACCTTCTCTGAATAGGCGTGGCAAGTAACCGGTATGATCCAGGTGGCCATGAGTTAAAAGAACATAATCTATGGTTGAAACGTTTACAGGAAAAGGCTTCCAGTTTTCTTCCCGCAGCTTTTTCAATCCC
>Ga0209309_10000747_pt1 | contig 35953 bp, 31 predicted proteins | sample COGITO_mtgs_1204_2_FD_184807 | JGI IMG/M metagenome (GOLD analysis project Ga0209309, IMG submission 184807) | Pelagic marine microbial communities from North Sea - COGITO_mtgs_120412 (SPAdes) (version 2) | ecosystem: Environmental > Aquatic > Marine > Epipelagic ... | reverse complement strand
CGTCACCAGACTTATAAGTGCGTACTAAAGCTTCTGTATCGCGGACAGAAAGCTTGTTACCGAGGATTTTTTCGTAAATATCCAGTTGGTGATCCGTATCGTCTACGTTAATTAAAGCGCGTCCATGCCCCATGGAAATAAAGCCGTCCCGCATTCCAGTTTGGATGATTGGGTCGAGTTTTAAAAGCCGTAAATAATTGGCGATTGTCGATCGGTTTTTACCCACGCGATCGCTCAATTCTTCTTGGGTAACTTCTATTTCTTCAATTAATCGTTGGTAGGAAAGTGCAATCTCAATAGGATCTAAATCTTGACGCTGAATATTCTCGACCAAAGCCATTTCTAACGACTCCTGATCATTCGCTATCCGAATGTAAGAAGGAATACGCTCTAAACCTAGTAGTTTTGAAGCTCTGTAACGACGTTCTCCACTAACTAACTGGTATTTGTTAAAGCCTAATTTCCGAACGGTTATAGGTTGAATAACACCTAACTCCTTAATAGAAGAAGCTAATTCACGAAGGGTTTCTTCGTTAAAGCTGGTACGAGGTTGAAAAGGGTTTACTTCAATTGCATCTAGTTCCAGTTCAACAATATTACCAACTACTTTGTCTGCGTTTTCATCTTCAGCAGATTGTATATCATTTGAGGGGTCTTTCAGCAATGCAGAAAGACCACGGCCCAAGGCTTGTTTTTTAGTTGCTTTCGCCATCTATCGTTTCTAATTTTTCTCAATTAACTCTTGTGCCAAACTTAAATAATTGTTGGCTCCTTTACTGCTGGCATCGTAGCTAATAATACTTTCTCCATAACTCGGTGCTTCACTTAAACGTACATTTCGCATAATGATTGTCTTAAATACCATTTCGTCAAAATGCTTTTTAACTTCATCGACCACTTGGTTAGAAAGACGTAAACGGGAATCATACATCGTTAACAACAGACCTTCAATATCAAGGTTATTGTTGTGTATTTTTTGAACGCTTTTAATAGTATTCAACAGTTTTCCCAAGCCTTCTAATGCGAAATATTCACATTGAATAGGAATAATAACCGAATCGGCTGCTGTTAAGGCATTTAGTGTGAGTAAACCCAGTGAAGGCGCACAGTCTATTAAAATATAGTCGTATTGGTCTTTTAGCCCTATAATCGCATTTTTAAGCATTGATTCGCGCTTGTCTTGATCTACTAATTCTATTTCTATGGCAACCAAATCGATATGCGCAGGAATAAGATGTAAATTTGGGGAAGAAGTCTCCATAATGGCATCTGCTGCTGCTATGGTATGCTCTAATATTTGATACGTGCCTTTTTCAATTCCTTCTACATCAATACCCAATCCCGAAGTGGCATTCGCCTGGGGATCGGCATCAATCAATAACACTTTTTTTTCTAAGACACCTAAAGATGCAGCTAAATTGATAGAGGTAGTGGTTTTTCCTACGCCTCCTTTTTGATTGGCAATTGCTATTATTTTACCCATTAAGTCTTTTATGGTTTAAAGGCTAAAAATACGATTAATTCTGCGGACTTAAAATCATTTTTGTTAACAGGAAGTGAACATTTGTTCTTTTTTGATGGAGCGATCCTTTTTTAAATACAAAAGGGTTTCCGAAGTGGAAACCCTTTATAAAAGTAAAATAAGGAACTTATTTTTGTTCTTCAGGCATTAAAATACCCAATAAATAATTTTTGTCCAAAATGTCATTTGCTATTTTCTGAATGTCCTTTTTGGTCAATGCTTCCACTGCTTTTTCAAAATCGAGCATTTTTGAAGCATCACTACTTTCTTTAGCTGCCGTTATCATAGAAGAAAGCCAATATTTGTTTTGTTTCATGTTTTCTTTATGTTCCAACAAATAGGTTTCTTTCACTTTAGCCAAATCCTTATCGGTAGGACCTTCTTTTTTCAGTTTTTCAACTTCAGCTAAGGAGGCTTCTACCAATTTGTCCACATTTTCAGGTCCGCAAGGGAACGAAATACTAAACGATGCTTCTCCATATGGTATTTTACTTAAATTTCCACGAGCACCAGCTCCATAAACACCGCCTTCTTCCTCGCGTAGTTTTTCAATAAGCTTAATGGTAAGAATTTCGCCTAACGCTTTCATTTCAAGCTCTTTTTCTGCTGAATACGCTATATCGTCCTCAAGCCAAGAAATGGTAACCAAACTTTTTGGGTCCGTTCCTTTGTTAATCACTTTTTTTCTGAAACTGTCTTCTTCACGGAAATCAGCTACTTTAAATGATTCATCAGACTTTGTAGCTGGTAAAGACGCAATATATTTTTTTGAAAATTCTTTCAGTTTTGCTTCGTCCACATTTCCTACAAAGTAAAAATGGAAATCCCCGGCATCGGCAAAGCGTTGCTGATATTTCTTGTAAGCAAGATCATAATCAGCTTTGTCTAAAGCTTCTGGTGTTGGGAATCCTGTATATCTGTCATTTCCTTCATTTTTAAATTTCCCTAATTGGTCAGAGAAATAAAACTGTGGGTTGGACATTAAGTTTCCTAAAAATCCTTTTTGTTTTGAAATGAACGATTGATAGGCTTCTGTATCTTTATTCAAATCTGTGAAATACAAATAGATCATTTCAAATAAGGTTTCCATGTCTTTTGGAGCAGCTTGCCCGCTCAATCCTTCGGTAAGATTTCTAATATAAGGACTTACGGAAGCAATTTTTCCGCTCATCATTTTAGATAAATCTGTTTTTGACAGCCCACCAATTCCTGCTTCAGCTAACCCTTGGTTTGCAAAGGCTGTAGCAAGGTAATTTTCATCAGAATATAAACTTGTTCCTCCAAAGCTGAATGCTTCAAACAATACTTCGTCGTTTTTAAAATCGGTAGGTTTAACGGTTACCATGGCGCCGTTGCTTAGTGTAAAGGTAGTCGTACCCAGCACTTCGTTTTGTTCAGTTTTAACGATAGAACCTTCTGGTTTTAGGTTTTCAACTAAATTTTGACGAACGTCAGCATCCTTATACGGCGCTACTTTTGAAGTTTCCACCTCTTTTAACAAAGCCAATACTTCTGCTTCGGTAGGTTGCTTTAAATCTTCTTTTTCAGGACCAGTTAATATAATTACTCGGTTGTCCTCGTGTATAAATTGATTTATCAGTTCATTTACTTCAGCAAGTGTAATAGTAGGAAGTAATTCTTTACCAGTTTTGTATTCCCATGCAATCCCTGGAATAGGTTCGTTTTCAAGGAAGTTATTTACAAACTCATTAACCATTCTTCCGCTTTCCTGTTTGTCACGGTCATTGTATTGCTTTTCCATTTGCGCTAAATACGTTTTTTTAGCACGCTCAAATTCACCTTCTTGAAACCCGTACAGTTTTACACGTTGGTTTTCTTCCAATAAAGCTTTAAGTCCTTCCATTTGACCAGTTTCACTGGTTGTAGCAATACTTTGATACGCATTTTTACCTCGTGCATAGGTGCCTCCATAGTAAGAGAATCCGAAAACAAAAGGTGGAGTAGGGCTATTGCTCAACTCGCGAAGCCTGTTATTAATCATCGTTGAAAACAGATTTTTTGTCAATTGCTCTTTATAATCTACAACTGTTTCCACTTCAGGGGCTTCAAAACGATCTTTATACACTACTTGTACTCGCGTAAAAGGGGCTTCCTTATCACTTGCAACGGAAATTAATGTTTCATCGTGATTAGGAAGTGCATACGTTTCGCGTTTTTTTTCATCTTTAGCGTTTGCTATAGAACCAAAATGCTTTTCAATTTTTGCTTTTAATGTTTTTACATCAAGATCTCCCACTGCTACAACGGCCATTAAATCTGGGCGATACCAATCTTTGTAATAACTTCGAACATCTTCGTAGTCAAAGTTTTCAAGATTTTCTTTGGTTCCGATAGGAAGGCGCTCAGCATATTTTGACCCGTACAATAATTTTGGCAGGTAGTCTTTCATCATTCGTTTATCAGGACCTAAACCTAATCGATATTCTTCAAGTACAACGCCACGTTCATCATCAATTGCTTCATCGGTCAAGGTTGCATTGTGAGCCCAATCTTCTATAATTTGAAACCCTTTTTCTAATGTTTCAGGGTCATCACTAGGAATCGGTAAAATGTAAACTGTTTCATCGAAACTGGTATACGCATTTAGATCAGCTCCAAATTTTACACCGATGCTTTGTAGGTAATCTACCAATTCATTTTTATGGAAGTTTTTGGTTCCGTTAAAATTCATATGCTCCATAAAGTGAGCGAGGCCTACTTGGTTTTCGTTTTCCAAAATAGAGCCTGCATTTACAACCAAGCGTAGTTCTACTTTGTCTTCCGGTTTTCCATTGTTCTGAATATAGTAGGTAAGACCATTGTCCAGCTTTCCTGTTAAAACATCTGGGTTTACAGGTATTTCCGTGGCATCTACAGGTTTTGATTGTTCTTTGACATCTTTCTGAGCAATTGCAGTTGACGTTACGATAAGCAACGCTGCAAAAGCCAGTTTCATAAAGTTAGATTTCATAATGTACTGTTTATTTAATTTGTGTAGTTAGTATTGATTTTTCTGAAATGTTACGATTTATTTTTTTTAGAACGAATCATCTGCTCAAGCATATCCCACATTTCCTCGGGAATATCTTCCAGTAAATTCATCTGTCCGGCACCTTTTAACCATTCGCCACCATCTATTACTACGACTTCGCCATTTAAATAGGCTGAAAAATCTGAAACTAGGTAAGCCGCTAAGTTTGCTAATTCTTGATGGTCGCCCACTCGTTTTAGAGGTACTTTTTTAGCTAAATCAAATTTTTCTTTTAAATCGCCTGGTAATAAACGATCCCATGCGCCTTTAGTAGGGAATGGCCCCGGAGCAATCGCATTAAAACGGATTCCGTATTTGGCCCATTCTACCGCTAACGAACGTGTTAACGCTAAAACTCCCGCTTTAGCGGTTGCACTTGGGACAACATAAGCTGAACCTGTGAATGCATACGTAGTTACAATGCTTAGCACGGTTTTATTTTTTTCTTTTTTGTCGATCCAATGCTTTCCGAAGGCAAGGGTACAATTTTTTGTTCCTTTTAAAACGATATCGATAATCGTATCAAACGCGTTTGCCGAAAGACGCTCGGTAGGAGAGATGAAGTTTCCTGCCGCATTGTTTAATAACACATCAACCGTTCCAAACTCTTTAACCGAAGCTTCTACCATGGCTTCTACTTCATCGTAATTCCGTACATCACACTGGACAGGTAAAACGGTTCCGCCTGTCTGTTCCTCCAGTTCTTTTTTTACCCGCTCCAATTTTTCCATGTTTCGGGAAGTAATAACGACATTCGCTCCTAATTCTAAAAAGTAGGTGGTCATCGATTTTCCTAGACCACTACCACCACCGGTAACGACTATTGTTTTTCCTTTTAATGCATCGTCACGAAGCATTTTTGCTGAAGTATCCATAGCTTTTTGTTTTTTACGTTATAAAAATAAAGATTTGTAATGAGTTAGTATGTGCACCTAATAGAATTATTACCAAATTTTATTATACGCCACACAATATTCAAACCGATTATCACCGATTAATTTTGGGTGCTGAAAATCACCTACATATTCCATCCCGATTTTTTTCATGACTTTCTGGGAAGGGATGTTTTTATCGGGTGTAAAAGCATAGACTTCTTTTAAGTTGAATTGTGGCAAAGCATCTTTTAAACATGCTTTGGCAGCTTCAGTAGCGTAGCCTTTTCCCCAAGCACTGCGTTTTAAACGCCACCCCATATCTACACACGGGGTAAATTTGCTTTCCCATGTTTGATTCATAAACCCGGTAAAGCCAATAAATTCTGAAGTGTCTAATATATCAACGGCAAAATAGCAGTATCCGTGGATGATAAAATGCTCTTGTAGTTTTTGAATTAAATCACGTGATTCTTTTTCCGAAAGTAGGCTAGGGAAGTAATGCATCACTTCCGGGTCTTTTCCCATTTCAATAAACGGTTCAATATCTGAAGTTTTCCAGTTTCTAAGTCCTAAGCGTTCTGTTTTCAGAATATAATCGTTCATTATTCTGAAACAGCATCTATTAAAATTTGCAGTATTTCGATAGCAGCTTCACTTATTTTAGTTCCTGGACCATACACAGCAGTAGCACCGGCATCGAACAAATATTGATAATCTTGTGAAGGAATCACCCCACCAACAATTACCATAATATCTTCGCGATCATGTTTCTTCAATTCTTCAATTACCTGTGGAACCAAGGTTTTATGTCCTGCTGCTAATGAAGAAACTCCTAAGATATGGACATCATTCTCAACCGCTTGTTTGGCTGCTTCTGCGGGTGTTTGAAATAACGGACCAATATCTACATCGAATCCTACATCGGCATACCCTGTAGAAACTACTTTGGCTCCGCGATCGTGACCATCTTGTCCCATCTTTGCAATCATAATTCGAGGACGCCGGCCTTCCAATTCTGCAAACTGATCTGCCAACTCTCTTGCTTTTGCAAAGGATGGATCTTTCTTTATTTCTTTACTATACACGCCGCTAAATGATTTTATTTGTGCTTTATATCTTCCAAATATTTCTTCTAACGCATCTGAAATTTCACCTAATGTAGCGCGTTCCCGAGCTGCATCTACGGCTAAAGCTAACAAATTTCCGTCACCTGTTTTAGCACTTTCGGTTAATTTTTGAAGTGTTTCTTTTACTTTTGAAGCGTTTCGTTCTTGTTTAATATGCTCTAAACGCTCTACTTGAGAGGTACGTACCTTTTGGTTATCGACATCTAAAATTTGAAGTGGATCTTCTTTTTCAAGTCTGTATTTGTTGGTTCCCACAATAATATCTTGACCGCTGTCGATACGTGCTTGTTTTCTAGCGGAAGCTTCTTCAATACGAAGTTTCGGAATTCCTTTTTCAATGGCTTTGGTCATGCCGCCCAATTCTTCCACTTCTTCAATAAGAGCCCAAGCGCTTTTCGCGATGTCGTCGGTTAATTTTTCTACGTAATAACTGCCTGCCCAAGGATCGACGGTTTTGGTAATTTCAGTTTCTTCTTGAAGATAAATCTGTGTGTTTCTAGCGATTCTTGCTGAAAAGTCTGTGGGTAACGCAATAGCTTCATCCAAGGCATTGGTATGTAAAGATTGCGTACCGCCAAAAGCTGCAGCCGAAGCTTCAATACATGTTCGGGCTACGTTGTTAAACGGATCTTGTTCGGTTAAACTCCAACCACTGGTTTGGCAGTGCGTACGAAGTGATAACGATTTTGGATTTTTAGGATTGAATCGTTTTACCAATTTTGCCCACAACATACGAGCGGCTCGCATTTTCGCAATTTCCATAAAATGGTTCATCCCAATGGCCCAGAAAAAAGAAAGGCGCGGGGCAAAGGTGTCAATATCCATTCCGGCATCAATACCCGTACGAATGTAATCCAACCCGTCAGCCAACGTATAGGCCAATTCAATATCGCAGGTTGCGCCTGCTTCTTGCATATGGTAGCCTGAAATAGAAATGGAGTTAAAGCGCGGCATATTTTTAGAAGTGAATTCAAAAATATCGCTGATAATCTTCATCGATGGCGTTGGCGGATATATGTACGTGTTCCGCACCATAAATTCTTTTAAAATATCGTTCTGAATGGTTCCTGCCAAGGCTTCCGGAGAAACACCTTGTTCTTCTGCCGCCACAATGTAAAACGCCATAATGGGTAAAACAGCACCGTTCATGGTCATGGAAACACTCATTTTATCCAATGGAATTTGGTCGAAAAGGATTTTCATATCTTCAACCGAATCAATGGCAACGCCAGCTTTTCCTACATCACCAAAAACACGTTCATGGTCGCTATCATAGCCACGGTGCGTTGCTAAATCGAATGCTACTGAAAGTCCTTTTTGTCCGGCGGCTAAGTTTCTGCGGTAAAAAGCATTGCTTTCTTCCGCAGTGGAAAATCCAGCATATTGACGGATGGTCCAAGGTCTACGAACATACATTGTAGAGTAAGGACCTCGTAAATACGGTGAAATACCGGCTGCAAATTCTAAATGATCTAGGTTTTTTAGATCTTCTGCAGAATATCGATTTTTCACATCAATTTTTTCAGCAGTAGTATACGTTTTATTGGCTACTTCTGTTTTCGGAGGTTTACCTTCCGTTTTTTTTAAGCTGATATGTTGAATGTTCTTTCTATCCATATATATTAATTCCTCTTATACCAAGATAAATACCAAAGCATATTAACAGTATTGCCACAACCAAAATAAGCAAACGATAATATTTATGAGATGTCAACTTTTTCAACCTTGTAATTATGGCAAGGCCGAGAATGGCGAATACGATGCCTAAAATAACGATTAATGTTCCTTCACCCATGATTTTCTTGTTTTAAACGTTCTTGTTCCGTTAGTTCTGCCAATCGTTTTTCAATGATTGGTGCAATGATGGTTTTTCGGGGCTTTATTTTTACAAAAGGATATAAATCTAAATTGGCTGTCATGCGGTCTTCTGGGTTGGTGTGGTAATTTGTACCTAATAATTTTAGTTTGCCTTCATCGAATAATTGTTGTTCCTTTTCGGCGCTTTCTTTAATTTTTTGTTGAATTTTTCCTTCTTTTAATTGTTGTAGAAATCCGCCGCCTTTTTCAATACTTTTAAATAAAATAAGCGCTTTTTCGGCTAATTCGTCTGTTAAGCTTTCAATATAATAGGTTCCATCGGCTGCATTGCTAACCGTATCGAAATAGCTTTCTTCTTTTAAAACCAATAATTGATTGCGGCTTATGCGCTCGCCAAATTCATTGCTTTTATGGTACAACGCATCGTACGGTAGATTGCAAATAGTATCGGCTCCTCCTAATACGGCGCTCATGCATTCGGTAGTCGTTCGTAACAAATTTACATTATAATCATATAACGTTTTATTGCGTTTTGAAGGGGTTGCGATAATGTGGCAGGTTTCAGAAATATCATATTCTGAAGCTAATGTTGCGTATAATTTACGAAGGGCTCTAATTTTTGCGATTTCGAAAAAGTAATTGGAGCCTACAGCGACTTTGAATGTAAGTCTTCGACTCCGCTCAGACTCCGAGTCTAGTTTATCCCACTCTGAAGAAAAATGATTCAAATATTCATTAACGTGGGCAAGCGCATACGCTAATTGTTGCACTATCGTTGCTCCAGTATTTTGGTAGCCGGTTGCATCGACGCTTATAATGGCTTCGGAAGGGTTTTCAGAAAGGATATTTTCTAAAATTTTGTGGTCTTCTTTTAAATTATGAAACCAGTTTCCTGAGCGTGTTAGGTTTCCTATTAAATCGATATTATAATAAACCGTGGCATCTTTTTCAGAAAAAAACTGTTTTAGTTTCGTTATAAATGCTGCTGAAAGAAACGTTAAGTTGAAATAGATAGGAGTCTTATCAAGAGAAAGCTTATTAAATACTTTATAAATATCGAATTCACTTTCTGCTGAAAAGACGATTGCTTCAGCACCTCTTTCAATGGCATCGATTGCTAAGTTATTGGCAATAGCTTCGTCGTCGATAAAAATGTTTTGAGCAATGGACCACGTAGTAGGTTGCCCGGGAATAGGGGTGAAGGGTTCTTCAAAATCGTCTGGGTGATAAAACGGTTTTACGTGAATACCTTCCCGGCTTTGCCAAACGAGCGCTTCGTTATAATCGGCTCCCTTAAGGTCTGCTTGTATTTTTTGTTTCCATTCTTTAGCGGAAACGGGATCAAATTCTTTAAATAAATCACTCATCGTCTTCCTTGTTTTTAAGGCTGTCTTCGTGTTCTATAATATAAATGTCTTCGTTTTCTCTTTTAAGATAGTATTTTTCGCGCGCAAACTTCTCAACTTCGTCACTATCTTTCATTTTTTCGATAAAGGTTTTGTCATGTTCTATTTCAGAGTTATAAAACTCAGCATTTTCTTGCAGACCTTCTATATCTTCATCTAACTCTTGATGAATAAACCACGAATTGGTATCAAAAAAAACCATCCAAACCAGAAACACCAAAACAATGAGCATGTATTTGTTGCTCAGTATTTTGAACCATTTTTTCTGTTTTATTTTTGAAAATTTCACGATTCGGTTTTTGCTAATTTTTGATTGATAATACTGCGTATTAAGTTAACAGCTACCGTATTGTGTCGGTTGGTTGGTATAATAATGTCCGCAAATTCCTTTGTGGGCTCAATAAATTGCTGATGCATGGGCTTTAAGGTGGTTTGATAGCGATTTAATACCTCGTCTAAATCTCTTCCACGCTCAGCAATATCCCTTTTTAGTCTTCTGATTAAGCGTTCGTCACTATCGGCATGTACAAATATTTTAATATCGAATAATTCCCGAATATCAGGATGGGTTAAAATCAATATTCCTTCTACGATAACTACTTTTCGAGGATGTGTGGTAAGCGTTTCTCCGGTGCGGTTGTGTTCTACAAAACTGTACAACGGTTGCTCAAAACTGTTTCCTTTTTTAAGTTCTTTTAAATGACTGACCAATAAATCAAAATCGATGGCTTGCGGATGATCAAAATTGATTTTCACCCGTTCTTCCAACGATAAATGGCTGGTATCTTTATAATACGAATCTTGTGAGATGATGCAAACTTCATCTGCGGGTAACTCTTCAACAATTTGTTGTACTACGGTGGTTTTTCCGCTTCCGGTACCGCCGGCAATGCCAATTATAAGCATGTTTTTTTTAGTTTTTACAAAAGTAGGGATTAAAAAGATAAAGTACGAAGTACGAAATGGGATTTACGATTTATAACTATTAAAATTTTTTTAAGAGCAATTTTCGATTTCTATCTTCCACCCTTTATTCTCTCGGTGCCTGAGTACCTCGACGATGGGAGGGGTGTATCGAAGACCCAACTTAAATCATAACTACTTTTCCAGTTTTCCTACCTCTTCTTTGGTAATCATTTTATCTTGCGTATTTCCCCAAGAATTCATCACATAATTTAAAACATCGGCAACTTCTTGGTCACTTAAGCCCATAGCAACCATGACGCCATTGTACTTTTTGTTGTTTACTTCAATCTCGCCGCGTTGTCCATATTTTACAGCATGAATGCTGGCTTCACGTTTTTCGGTAAGCCAATTTGAACCTGCTAAAGGTGGAAAGGCACTGGGAACTCCTTTTCCATTAGTTTGGTGACATTGCAGACAGAAATCTGTATAAAGCAAACCACCACGCTTTTTGCTCGCAGTAAGAGGATCTTGTTCTTTTAAAGAAGTTTCGGCGGTGTAATCTCCAATTTTAATAGCTTCTTTTTTCTCTTTTTTTGAATTATTACAAGCTGTGAATAGTAGAAGCGCAAGTAACATGATAGAAAATTTTTGCATTACGTAAGAATATATAAATGATTATTAATTTTATGAACTTATTATTTAGGAATCACCTTAAAAATTCCTTGGCCTTCAACGGCGATGTAAATATAATTATCTGGCCCCATTTTTACATTACGTACTCTGCCAATATCTTGTGCAATTTTTTCGCGACCAATAACGGTATCGCCATCTAGTTTTACTAATTCAACATAATTGAATTTTAAGGAACCTACCAGTAAATCTCCTTTCCACTCAGGATACACATCTCCAGTTACAAAGGCCATTCCACAAGGTGCGATAGAAGGAACCCAATAATAAATAGGTTGTTTCATCCCGGGTTTTGAAGTCATATCAGTAAACTTCGTACCGCTATAATTTATGCCGTACGAAATTACCGGCCAGCCGTAATTGGCGCCTTTCTCCACAATATTGATTTCGTCACCGCCTTTTGGGCCATGTTCGTGAATCCATATTTTTCCGGTTGTTGGATTTTTTGCCATTCCTTGCGGATTTCTATTTCCGTAGGTGAAAATTGCTTTTTTTGCATTGGGTTCATCTACAAAAGGATTATCCTCTGGAATACTACCATCGTCATTAAGGCGATAAATTTTACCGCAATCACGAGTAATATCTTGCGGATTTACATCGCGATTGCCTCGTTCCCCTACTGAAAAGTATAAATAACCATCATTATCAAACTCGATACGAGAGCCAAAATGTTGTCCTTTTGTAGAATTAGGACTTGCTTTATAAAGCTCTTCAATATCAGTTAAGGAACCATTATCAAGTTTACAGCGAATAAGTTTGGTGTTTCCACCATCGCCTTCCCCTTCGGTAGAAGAAAAGGTTATGTAAATCCAGCCGTTTTCAGCATAATTTGGGTGCAATTCAATATCTAATAAACCGCCTTGCCCGCGGATATAAACTTCTGGGACATTCTTTATTTCTGTTTTGTTTCCGTCTTTAAAATGAATTAACTGACCAGTTTTTTCGGTAATTAGCATGCTACCATCAGGCAACCACGTCATTCCCCAAGGATTATCAAGGTTGTTTACTACTTTTTCAGTGCTGTAGTTTCGGCTATTCTGTGTTTTTAATGCGACATCATTTTCTTTTTTACGCTGTGCGCAAGAAGCCATAACAGTAAATGAAAGTAGAAGGACTAGGAGTTTTTTCATGATACATTTCTTTTCTGAAAAGGTACTAAAATAGGATGAAATGTAAAAGTCCCTCCAGTTAATTAACCAAAGGGACTCTGCGGGGGGCATTATTTTAAAAGTCTAACCATTCTAACTCATGGATCTCTGACTTCTACTATTATATACGGAAAAATTGTAAAGTCGGTTTTATCTTACAGAATATATTTAATTTTCTTCTAAAGCGGCTTCTAACTCGTCAGTCATTTCTAAGTTATGAAATACATCTTGCACATCGTCATCGTCTTCAAAAGCATCGATTAAATTGACAATCTGCTTTGCTTCTTCTAATGGAAGTGTTTCTGTATTTAAAGGAATGCGCTGTAATTCAGCATTATGGGTTTCGATTTTTAATGTTTCTAATTTTTCCGACATGCTACCGAAGTCAGTAAAATTGGTATAAATGACAAAAAAATCGTCTTCATTTTCAAACTTGGTAGCGCCAGCTTCAATGAGTTCTAATTGTAATTCTTCCAAATCCCAGTCTAATCCTTCTTTTTTCAGCGTAAAAACCCCTTTTCGGTCAAATAAAAACTCCAACGAACCATTGGTGCCCAAACTACCGTCGTGCTTAGTAAAAATAGAACGAATTGCTGCTACGGTACGATTGGTATTATCGGTGGTGCATTCTACATAAATAGCAATTCCGTGAGGGCCATAGCCTTCAAACGTCATTTTTTCATAACTGTCAGCATCGGCACCAGAAGCTTTTTTAATAGCACGTTCAATGGTGTCTTTGGGCATATTCACACCTTTGGCATTTTGTATCGCATTACGCAAAGACGGATTGGTTTCCGGATCACCATTTTGGTTGTTTTCTTTTACTGCTACGGTAATTTCTTTAATTACGCGCGTAAATTGCTTCGCCCGCTTTTTATCCTGCGCACCTTTTCGGTGTTTAATATTTGCCCATTTACTGTGTCCTGCCATTTTTGGTTTAAAGTTATTGAGTGACTTGTTACTGAGTTATTAAGGGTTTTTATAATAATTTAATTTCTGTTCGAAAAAGTTTTTTATAAGCAGACTGTTTCCCAGCTTGATAATGCAAAGGGACTCGAAGTCAATGTTAGTTTACAACTTACTTGTTTTTTCAATTTCTTAAAAATACATTTTCTTAAAGTTTTCTGAAAAAGTGAATTTTTCAACATGGGTTTTTTACATTTTGTTGTAACCTTTTTTCAAAACCGTATCTTTACGGAAAATTCTTTTCTATGAGTGCAACGTATAAAGCCGTGGTTAACGATTCGTTTGAGTTTTCAATGCCCGGCGATGCTATAAAAACATTAGATAGCGTTTCAGAAACCAAAAATAAAGTACACCTACTTCAAAATAACAAATCGGTCACGGCCGAAGTGATTTCCAAAGATCTTCTCAATAGAACATATACTATTAAAGTAAACGGAAATAGATATACGGTAAAAATTGAAAACGAACTTGATGCGCTAATTGCTGAAATGGGACTTTCTTTGGGTACTGATGCTGTTGAAAATGAAATTCACGCCCCGATGCCTGGATTGATTTTAGAAGTGAACGTAAAAGAGGGTGATACGGTAAGTGAAGGCGATTCACTTTGTGTGCTCGAAGCGATGAAAATGGAAAACGCACTAGGCGCACCAAGAGATGGCGTGGTAAAAGCTGTACACATAGCTACTGGTGAAACCGTAGATAAAAATGCATTGTTAATTGAACTAGAAGACTAAATGGATATTAAAAAAATATTGGTTGCTAACCGAGGGGAAATAGCCCTTCGTGTGATGAAAACCGCTCGAAATATGGGAATACAAACCGTTGCTGTTTTTTCGGAAGCAGACCGGAATGCCCCTCATGTTAAATTTGCAGATGAAGCTGTATGTATTGGTCCGCCACCTTCCTCAGAGTCGTATTTAAAAGGTGATTTAATCATTGAAACGGCAAAAAAATTAAATGTTGACGCCATTCATCCCGGTTATGGATTTCTAAGTGAAAATGCAACTTTTGCGGAAGCAGTAGAAAAAGCAGGATTGATTTTCGTTGGTCCAAAATCGTACGCTATTAAAGTAATGGGCGATAAGTTGGCGGCTAAAGATGCCGTGAAGGATTACGACATCCCGATGGTACCTGGAATTGATGAAGCTATAACCGATGTGGAAAAAGCAACAAAAATTGCCAAGGATATTGGTTTCCCTATTCTAATTAAAGCAGCTGCCGGTGGTGGCGGAAAAGGGATGCGCGTGGTGGAAAAAGAAGAAGAACTGGCAGAACAAATGAAACGTGCTATTAGTGAAGCCGAAAATGCTTTTGGAAATGGTTCTGTTTTTATAGAGAAGTACGTTGCTTCCCCAAGACACATAGAGATACAAATACTAGCCGATACGCACGGCACTGTATTACATTTATTTGAACGCGAGTGTAGCATACAGCGAAGACATCAAAAAGTAGTAGAAGAAGCACCTTCAGCGGTTTTAACGCCTGAATTGCGTAAAAAGATGGGAGAAGCTGCCATAAAAGTTGCCAAAGCGTGTGATTACGTAGGAGCGGGAACGGTGGAGTTTTTGCTCGATGAGAAGCACAATTTCTACTTTTTGGAAATGAATACACGCTTGCAAGTGGAGCATCCAGTAACGGAGTTTATCACCGGAATTGATTTGGTAGAAGAACAAATAAAAATAGCGGAGGGACAAAAATTATCATTCACCCAAGACGATTTAAAAATCACAGGCCATGCATTGGAGCTACGGGTGTATGCAGAAGATTCCCTCGATAATTTTATGCCAAGTGTTGGTACGTTAAACGTTTATCAGCCGCCTAAAGGAGACCATATTCGGATGGACGATGGTTTTGAAGAAGGCATGGAAGTTCCTATTCAATACGACCCGATGTTGGCCAAGCTTATTACCTACGGAAAAACCCGTAACGAAGCCATTCAGCATATGATTGAAGCCATTGCAGCATACGAAGTAGAAGGGGTGAGTACCACTTTGCCTTTCGGGAAATTTGTCTGCGAACACGAGGCTTTCCGAAGTGGAAATTTTGATACGCATTTTGTAAAGAAATTTTATTCTGAAGACTTGCTGAAAGAAGAAATAAAAGAAGAAGCCGAAATAGCAGCCAAAATTGCCTTGAAACAATATTTGCAAGATGTTAAGAAGTTGCGGTTGCCTAAAGGTGTTTGAGTGAATTTGAGAGTCTGCAAGACTCTCGAATTAGTATCGAAAACACATTGGAAGTTAGAAAATTATAGTGATACCAAGGCGACAAGAATGATAAAATAAATAGCTAATCATCAAAAAAGATTCCTGCCTTCGCAGGAAATGTTATGAGCGATACGAATAAAGAATTACAGAAAAAGATAGCCGAAGCAAAGTTAGGCGGAGGCGAAAAAAGAATAGCAAAACAACACGAAAAGAAGAAACTTACAGCACGTGAGCGTGTCGAGTACCTTTTAGATGAAGGTTCTTTTGAAGAAATGGGTATCCTTGTTACCCACCGGACGACCGATTTTGACATGGACAAACAAAAATACTATGGCGATGGTGTGGTAACGGGCTATGGAACTATCGACAACCGACTTATTTACGTGTTTGCTCAAGATTTTACTGTTTTTGGCGGGGCATTATCTGAAACCCACGCTGAGAAAATCTGTAAAATTATGGATCATGCTTTACGAGTAGGAGCTCCTTTAATTGGTCTTAATGATTCAGGCGGGGCTCGAATTCAAGAAGGAGTACGTTCGTTAGGTGGTTATGCTGATATTTTTTACCGAAACGTGCAATCTTCTGGAGTGATTCCGCAGATTTCAGCGATTATGGGGCCTTGTGCCGGTGGAGCAGTGTATTCACCAGCGATGACCGATTTTACGATGATGGTACAAGACAGTAGTTATATGTTTGTAACGGGACCTAATGTAGTGAAAACCGTAACGAATGAAAATGTAACTTCAGAAGAATTAGGAGGCGCCCACACACACGCGACTAAAAGTGGTGTTACGCACTTCACAGCCAGTAACGATATTGTTTGTTTAGAACAGATAAAACAATTGTTGAGTTATTTACCTCAAAACAATCAAACTGCACCTGAATTACTTCCGTATGAAATGGGGGATGAGGTGCGAGAGGAATTGGAAAGCATTGTACCAGATTCTTCCAACAAACCGTACGATATGCATACGGTAATTAGTGGTATAATTGATAAGGACTCCTTTTTTGAAGTACATAAAGACTATGCAGAAAATATTATTGTTGGCTTTGCTAGGTTAGGCGGACGCAGCATTGGTATCGTTGCCAATCAACCGATGAGTCTTGCGGGTGTTCTCGATGTAGATAGTAGTAAAAAAGGAGCGCGTTTTACCCGTTTTTGCGATGCGTTTAATATTCCGTTGTTAGTATTGGTGGATGTTCCAGGCTTTTTACCGGGAACCGATCAGGAATGGAACGGTATTATTTTAAATGGAGCGAAGCTATTATATGCGTTAAGCGAAGCAACGGTCCCTAGAGTAACTGTTATTACGAGAAAGGCTTACGGTGGTGCTTACGATGTGATGAATAGTAAGCACATTGGTGCCGATATGAATTATGCTTGGCCTACGGCCGAAATTGCTGTTATGGGAGCAAAAGGAGCTAGTGAAATTATCTTCAGAAAAGAAATTGCTGCCGCCGATGATCCGGAGTTGAAACTTTCAGAAAAAGAAGCCGAATATGCCGAAACCTTTGCCAATCCTTTTAAAGCAGCACAACGCGGATTTATAGACGAGGTAATTCAGCCTAAAGAAACGAGAAGAAAGTTATTGAAATCCTTTTCTATGCTGGAAACCAAAACGGTAGAAAGACCAAAACGCAAGCACGGAAATATACCACTGTAGGATTTTAACCGTTAAAAAGTTGGCAGTTTTTAGTATAAATAATTCCATTTTGTTAAAGATTTTTTAAAAATAAGAAGATTAAACGGTATTATTTTTAATTCGAAATATGTTTTGTTACCATTGTATTGAAATATTAAAAAATTAAAAAAAACGAAATAATGTCAAGATTTAAAGCAACAACGTTAGTATTATTTGTAACCCTTTTAGGTGGCCTTTCTTTAGCACAAGCGCAAAATACAGTGCAAGCACAGTCAAAAATATCTGATGCAGAATTGGGGAAATTTGCTAAAGCTTTTCAGGTAATACAAATGGAAAACCAGCAAGCACAACAAAAAATGGCAGCTGTTATTTCTGATAATGGGATGGAAGTAGAGCGTTTTTCTACCATTCAACAAGCAGCAGCTAACCCAAATCAAGAAGTTGATGCTACTGATGCAGAAATGAAAAAGCACGATATGATTATGGCTGAAATTAAAAAAATGCAACCAGCCATTGAAGCGAAAATGGAAAAAGCAGTAGCCGATTCTGGAATTACAATAGAACGTTATCAAGCTATTGGAAGTGCATTGCAACAAGATAAAAGTTTGCAACAACGTTTTCAAAAGATGATGATGGCTAAAACTACAAAACAGTAGTAGTTTTTTGTATAAAACTAATAAGAGGGATATGTAACAATATCCCTTTTTTTATGCAATAAAGATATTATTTGATTTGTGCAGCTATGGGAATTAGCTATTTTTGCATTTTAATCTCGGGATGTAGCACTTCGATAGGCTCAATATAAACTGCACTAATTGAAGTTCCGATTTTAAATTGCCGACGGTCTAATTTTACAATTAGACAATTTATTAATACTCGGGATGTAGCGCAGTCCGGTAGCGTACACGCCTGGGGGGCGTGGGGTCGCAGGTTCAAATCCTGTCATCCCGACTAAAAGACTGTCAATAAAGACAGTCTTTTTTTTTAATCAAAAGACTAATTAAGTGCAAAATAGTATTAATTTATTGGTTCTTTACTAAAAGAACTAGTAATTGCCATATATTTGCATCAATATTATGAAAAAGTTCAATCTTACAGAAAAACAAAAGGAATTGTTGGAGGCCTACGGGGTTATCCAAGAACAGTTTGGTTTATCTCCTGCATCTGCAAGGGTCAATGCATTGTTAACAGTAATTGATCAAAAAGAACTCACTTTTGATGAGATTAGAGAAATACTTACTTTAAGTAAAAGTGCCACTAGTAACGCCATAAATAACTTATTAACTATAAATTATATTGGTTATCGAACTAAATTAGGAGAACGCAAACGATATTTCTACTCTCGAATGGATCAGTGGCAAGATTCTTTTAGAAAAAACCTAGACGGATTTAGAGAATATAATAAAGTAATGAAGGCCATTCTAGCTGAAAGAACCCCCGAAACAAAAGATTACAATACTAAAATAAAAGAATTGACTCAATTTATAGATTACTATAGTGAGGAGGCAAAAAAAATTATAGATAACTGGGAAAAAAAATAACTATTTTTTTAATCAAAATAGTTCTTTTATTTCAGAACTAACTATTTATTCTTTAACTAGAAGAAGTGATAAAATATAAAGTATGTTCTATTACATAGCAAGCAAAAAATCAAAGCTCGAAGTGAGTATTGTTGAAAATTATTCGGAAGCAGACTTAGAAAGAGTCTTCCTTTTTATAGAAGCTCTGGCAGATACTCCTGAAATGACAGTTATTTTCAAAGTACATCCTTCAAAAAAAGAATGTTTTAAAGAATTGATAGAAAATAGTAGTTCGTATTTATGTTACAGGTATAACATTCAATAAAAAAGTTCAATTAAGAACGGAAGTTGAAATATACCTCCCTTATTATTATCAAATTTTATAAACATGAAAAAAAATGTATATATCTCAGGAGCACTTTTTAGTTCCATCACCCTATTATCTATCCTATTTAAGTTACTTCATTTACAAGGTGCGCAACTATTATTAATTATAGGAATAGCAGGGCTAGCACTAATTTTCATTCCACTTTATACCCTATTCAAATACAATAAGAAAAAATGATAGAGTTTTGGAATACCCATAAAGTAGCGATAGTATATGCTGTTATTGTTATAGCAGTTGTTTTGCTCTTGCGTTTTGTGACCAAATTGTTACATAATTGGTTAGAAAAGCGCTCACAAAAAAAATATCCTAGCGAAGAGCCAACAACCATTCATCTAACGCAAAAAATCCTTAATGCTCTTTGGATTGTTTTGGGGATTATGGCGCTCGCTTTCATCTTTATAGATAAAGAACAACACAAAGCTTTCACAGAAAACTTTTATCTTGTTCTGTACCTTGGTATTGTGGCCGTTATCACATTGGTCGTGGCATCACTTGTACAAACTTGGTTTCAAAGAAGTATTAAGGAAAAGACTATTGCAGATCAAGATACGACCAGTTATAAGTTTTTAAGATATGTGGCCATATTCGGGGTCTATTTTATAGGTGCTTTATTAATTTTAATTGCTTTTGAATCGATGCGCAACTTTGCTGCTACGGCATTAGGCGGTGCTGGTGTACTAGCTTTGGTTGCAGGTGTTGCATCACAGGAAGCCCTATCGAATCTCGTAGGAGGTTTATTTATTATAGCCTTTAAACCCTTCAAAATTGGCGATATCATCAAACTTGATGAAACAATGGTAGGAACGGTGACAGATATTACTCTGCGCCACACTATTATAAGGAACTATGAAAACAAAATGATCGTCATTCCCAACTCGGTAATTAATAAAGAAAAGCTAATTAACTACGACTTGGGCGACCGGATGTGCTGCCAATGGGTTGAAATTGGAATTTCGTACGATAGCGATATCGATTTAGCCAAACATATTATGCGAGAGGAATGTGAGGATCATCCTAATTTAATAGATAACCGCAGCGAACTGGACAAATACAACAATGAAAAGAAAGTGGCTATACGAGTTATAACACTTGGCGATTCTGCTGTTACATTGCGTGCGTGGGCTTGGGCCAGCAATTTTACAGATGCTTTTCAAATGAAATGTGATTTGTATGAAAGCATTAAAAAGCGCTTTGATAAAGAGGGTATTTCCATTCCCTTTCCTCACAGGACGATGGTTTTTAAAGAGAAGCAATTAGAACAACTTAAAAACCAACTGAAACATTCAGAAAAAGAAAATCAAATTGCCGAAACCAAAACTGCTACCAAAAAAGGAAAATAACGAAGCATATTTACTATTTACAATCGGACTTAGTATAATAGCTTTGATATGATTATCCACAAATTTTATAAAACCGAAATAAACACTTTTAATAAAACTAAATGAACAAACCAACAATAATCATTGCAGCTTTTTTAATCACTGCTTTTGCACCTATTTTTAGCCAAGACAAAGAAAATGCGCAACAGCCAACAGATTCGTTACGGCAAAAAGCAGTGCAGGGTATCAAAGAGAAGTTTCCGCGTACCCGAATACTTAATTTTGAATATGGACAAAGCTTAAGCCGTGATTTTAACTCCGAACTCTTTGACCAAGAATTTCAAGAAGGAGAAATAAAAGCACAACGTAATTTTAATGCTTCGGCAAACATTCCTATCTATAAAACAAGAAAATGGGGGGTAACAGGTTCGTTAAATTATCAATTTAGTGAGTTTGAGTTTGATACTATTGAAACCACAGATATTACGGTATTTGAACAAAATGGGATTGTTGATTTCCATAATTTTTCAGCAGCAATAAGTTCCACCTATTTTTCAACGCTTTTTAAAAAACCCGTAATCTATAATGCTTCCTTAATCGTGGATGGTAATGACGAAGGTCTGGAAAGGCTAAAAGGATTGGTCGGGCTCTCTTTTATTTTGAAGAGAACAGAACGCACTACCATAACGTTGGGGGCCATCGTTTTTATAGACCCAACCTCACAATTACCATTTTTCCCAACATTCACCTATAACCACAGATTTAAAAATTCAAAATGGGAAGTAGATTTTATATTACCGCAGCGTTTACTCTTCAGAAGACCTATAGGCAAAAACGGTCGCTTTTCTATAGGGAGCACCTTTGGATCAACAGGTTTTTATGTGAATGTGGACAGTCCAGATTTTTCCGATGTGTTTGAGTACAGCCAATTGGAAATTAAATCTGGAATTATTTACGAACACCGTTTCAGTAATTATTTGATAGGTACTTTTCAAGGAGGTTTACAGAATTTCATTAGTAACCGTTTAACTGAAAAGGGGGAACCTACAGGCGATTTTATCTATAAAAATGACCAAGATGCAACGGGATATTTTCAAGTAGGGTTTTCTATAGATCCTTTTGCTAAAAAAAAGTAAGAATACTTGGCTAAATAATTTTGTGTTTACGAGGTAATTTAGCAAAAGAAAGTGAACCAGTGGGGAACCCCCTAATGTTTTTGAAGTACACATAAAGCAAACAATGTTTTATACACAGTTTTCCCTAATTTTTTTTGAATATTCATCCATCCATAACAGGAATAGAAAAAAAGGATTAGCTACCTTATCGAAAAAGAAACCAACCTATGATTACTGATATAGAAATTAACAAACCAGCTCCTATTGCAGTTGGTGAAAAACTGATACCGTATAGACGCGGATCTGAGGTTGGTCCTACAATCGAAGCCTTAAAAGAAGGTAAATCGGTACTCATTAGCGAATTTTATAGTGACGGAATATCCCTTCTTCAGGATGTACATAAGCACCTGAAATTAAAATTTCCCAATAAATCTTTTCAGGAGCAGCATGAGTATCGCTCGGAATACTATAAACTTTCAAATTTAATTTTATTAGAAATTGTGGGTCAAAAACTAGGTGTAAAGAAAGCTCCTAGCATTGGCTGGTTAGAAAAATTTTATCCAGAAAATAATCATTTCCTTTTAACCTTTCCTCAAATACAAGGAATGAATAGTGCTTGGGAATGGTACAAAAATGGAATTTCGGTACCTGTATTGCGCAATAAAATACATCCGTATTACGGAACCTACTTTCCTACGCGTTTTGAGCATTTAGTGCTTTTTGATAATTGGTTGAAACGTTACAAAGGACCCAAAAAAACGGCAATAGATGTTGGAGTTGGTTGTGGTGTATTGTCTTTGCAGCTAGTACAACATAACTTTCAAAAGGTGTATGGAACCGATATAAACCCCAATGCAATTGTTGGATTACTAGAATCTATGGGAACAACAAAACTGTCTCGGAAGATTGAACTGGATGTTGGACATCTTTTTGGGAAATGGGAAAAACAGACCGAATTGATTGTGTTTAATCCGCCTTGGTTACCAGAAACTCATGATATGGGCAGCATGGATGATGCTATTTATTACAATAAGGAGTTATTTCCAGACTTTTTTGCTGAAGCGAAAAAAAGACTCTTACCGGAAGGAAAACTAGTGTTGATCTTCTCAAATTTAGCGCAAATAACAAATACAACAAAAGAACATCCTATTGAAACAGAATTAGCCGAAGGAAATAGGTTTCAATTGGAGAAATGTTATAAAAAATCAGTAAAAGCTGCTTCTAGTAAAACAAAACGAGATCAGTATTGGCGCTCCACAGAAGAAGTAGAACTTTGGGTACTAACAAATAGTTAAGTATTGGTTTTGCTGAAATACTTGTTGAATGTTCGCGTAGCGGTTACTTGTTTAGAATGGCTACCGTATTTAATTTCCGATAGATTATTTGGTTTTTAATTCCGAGAACACATAGAAATCTTCTATTATTTTAGTCTTCCAAACATTTATTTTTCAATTAGCCAAATTTAAAAATTTGGCGACCTTGCAAAAATGCCCGAACCATTGGATTTAGCCACTAATTGCCCTATTGTTTTTATACGTTGTTAGCATTTGTGTTTTAACGGTATATTGATATTTTTTCTAAGTCTATTAACTCAAAGACAAAAGGAATATGATTAAATCCTCCACGACCATATCTAATTCGGTTACTATTTTTAGAATTCTCTTTATTTCTTTCAAGCTTTATTTTAAGCTCGTTTTCATCTTCGACATCAAAAATAGACTTAATTTTTTCGAAGTGCTTTTTTGATGAAATACGATCGAAAAAAATGAAACTTCCATTATCTTTATAGATATATGTGTTCGGAAACCAAGTATTGTTATATCCATTTATGGTTTCGAGATAACTTACAGCATAACATAGTGTATCTGCCAGAATTAATTCTCGCTTACTTATTTGGTCAGATAAGTTTGTAATAAGATAATGTCCAACACCTGTTACCTTATTGTACGTTTTGTGAATATAATTCTCTAAATTTTCGTGATATTTATATAAAAAAGAGTAACTGTTTGGTTCTTGATTTGATTTGTATGGGTCTATTACAAAATATTTAGAATTTAAAAGTTCCGAAACAAATTGATAGTTCTTGCTCTTTAATCCAATTGCAATTGTATATATAAAAAGTTCTTGAAAAATAATTTTAAATGTATCAAATTCATTACCATACCAACTTCCTTTATCCTCTCTTGGTTTTAGGTATAGTGGTGCATTTTCAAAAAATTCAATTAAAATTTCACTGGTGAAATCCTTTTCTATAGTTGTTAGTAGATTTATGAATTTGATAAAATCTTCCCTCAATGGCTTAAATGACTTTAACGTATCTGTAAGTGCTATTCCAAATGCATTTAAATCATTAGGGGCATTTTCCATATTATAATCCCAAAGTTTCTCTAAAAAAACATCTATAAAATCCGATACGTATTTTTGATTAATGTCTTGATTTTTCTTTAGCTGATTTTCAATTACTCTAATTTTGCTATTAGTTTCAGATAAATCAGCCTTATTTTCCGATATGTAAGCTGGTGGTTTTGAACCTAATTTTGGTTTAGGTATTGCGGGTACTTCGAGAATATTTCTCAATAAATCTTCATAACTATCTTCAAAATCTTCCTCTCTGGAAAAATCTATATATTTTCGACTTGCAAGATATACAGGTAAGAACGGCTCCCCATTATCATCTCTTTCGAGAACAATTGGAATAAATTTCTCTTGTTTTTCTTTGGAGTATAAATTGGGTGTAATTATTTGAGTTTCTGTTCCAACACCACCTTCTCGTTCGTCAGCTCTTGATTTATATTTTTCGTCACAAATTATGAGCACTCGAAAGATGTCATCAGATTTTACCATTTCTTCCATAAAACTATGAACATCGTGACCGTCCTTTAAACTCCATCTATCCAAAACAACTTCGACAGTATCTGCCATTAATCTTTTTCCGAGATTTACTATCCAATCTTGATGTTCTTTATTTCCCCAACTATATGAAATGAAAATCTTTTTACTCATAAATATTGTTTAAATTATCGATGTTTTTCAGCATTAATGCCAACTCATTTATAACAACATCTTTTCCGTTCGTATCAAACCAAGGTAGCATGCTATAAATGGATTGTATGTTTTAATAAATATTTCTGTAATTAAATAGGGGAGATCACTAAAATACTATAACCTTGTGTTATATGCAAATGCACATAGTTGTTGAAAGCTTTTTTAGCCTTTTCATGAAAAATACGCCTAGCGATTGTTACGCTACATTATTCCTCTGGTTGCTTGTCGGCAATCAATTCTTTAAAAAAATCAGTAACTTTTGCAGCTCCTTTTTTTCCACCATCATCTATATTGGATAAAATGATAACCGTATAATTATCTTTCACAAAATGCATTAATTCGGTATGAATGCCGTACCAACCTCCACTGTTTCCAAGAATTGTCTGATTATACCGTTGGTCCACATCAATTCCATACCCTAAATGGGTATTGTATCCTTTCACTTTTGGTTCAAACATTAATTCCGTTGTTTCTTTTTTCAAAAGTTTGTAGTTCCTTAAGGCTTTGGAGAGATTGAATAAATCGCTTAGAGTTGAATAGTGAAAACCCGCTGGTGATGCTTTTGTTAAGTAATAGTCATTCTTTTTTAAGATTATGTTTTCTCCAAACATGGAGGTGTAGCCGCTTGCTTTGTTTTGTACAATAGAATCAACTTCCAATTCTGTGGTGTTAGGCATTTTGGCATGTTTAAAAATATGATTCTTTACATATTCATAATAGTTTTCACCGGACACTTTTTCTATGATGAGCCCCAGCATTACGAATCCCGACGCACTATAATCGTATTTAGTCCCTGGTTTTGACAATAGGGTGTCATTCACAAAAAGTGGAACAAAATCGGATACTTTCTTATATTTTGAAGGGTTGATTTTATCTTCATCGGAAACGTAAAAATTATTGAGTCCGGACGTATGAGTTAATAACTGATGAACCGTAACGGAGTCTCTCACCAATTTATTAGGGTAATCAGGTAGATATTCGCCAACAGGAGTCTTTAATTTTAGTTTTCCTTGTTCGTATAGTTGCATGGTTGCAACAGCTGTAAACAGTTTGGTAATAGAAGCTAAATTGAACTTGGTATCTATCTTGTTCGGAACTTTGTATTCAATATTAGAAAAACCATAGGCTCTTTCTTCGATTATAGTGTCGTTTTGAGCAACTAAAATAGTTCCCGAGAAATCCTTTGAATCTAAATCGTTTAGATACGAAGTGATTTCAGCATTTATATTGCCGTTGGATTGTCCGAAAGCCAAAATTCCGATGAATAAAATAGTAATTGTTATATAAGTTTTTGATCTGAAGGGCATATACTTGTTTTAGCGGTCATGTGTATGAAACGTAGCGTGCAAATTAGCGATAATTTTTCGGTTAAGAACGAGTCTTTTTTCTAATTATCTTTCCTTTCTAAATTAGCCAAATTTGAAAATTTGGCGGACTTCGAAAACACAAACAAACCCTTCTAAAATCCCGGAATAGCTATGTTTTATACAAATTGTTAGCATAAGTACTTCTCATCTGATTGTTTTGTTTTCTGTCCATTCGCACAGATTTTGATAAAGTTCAAAGGAGACAGAACCGTGGTCATCATCCCAAAGATTTTCTTTGACAAACGGCATGTTTTTCCAACTTGAAACACATTTGTCTAAAATATTATAAAGGTCTGAATCAAGTTTTTTCAATTCACTCAATGATTTCGGATAGTTTATGTGTTGCTTTGGGTCTGCCTTTATTGCGATAAATTTTCCAATGTAGAAATCTATTGCCTGAGAATTATAAATACCTCTTATTTTAAAATTGTCTTTTAAATCCTGAATTTCATTTTTCGTGCATTTATTGACATTATAATCCGAAATGAATTCTTTTTTGTCGAAACCAAACTCAATAAACTTAGGAAGCATTAAAATATGTGACATACAGTTTCCAAAATGTTCAGTTAACTCCTTTGATATTATTCCTGATAATTCAGCACTTTCTCTCACTAAAAGCTCAAAACTTGTTCCAAAATAAATTTCTTTCAGTCTAATATCGATGTGAAGTAATTCGTGAGTAAACGAAGCTATATCGAGATTGTTTTTTGTAACGTAAACTATTGATTCATTATTTATTGAATAAACTGCATAATTCGGTTTGTCAGTTAATTCTACTGTAATCGAATGTTCTTTATTCAGTTCATTCCAAAGTTTTTCATTTCTTTTATCAATCAATTCTGTTATTTCCAATTTCGTTTTTTTTGTATTTATGCTAACTCATTAATAACACCACCCTTTCAGTTCGTATCAAACCAAGGTAGCCATGCTATAAAAGGGGTATATGTTTTTAATAAGTATTTCTGTACTTAAATAGGGGAGACCACTAAAATACTATAACCTTGTGTTATATGCAAATAGCTCAACCGGTTTATACGGTATTATTCCTTTTCAACAAAAAATACTATTGAATTTTAAATCACGGATGGTCGCTAGAAAATGTACAGCTAATGGATTGTAATCTACAAAACCAAAAGCATAATACCCCACGCTCACAAAACAAGCTAATTTTCTTAATAGAACCTTAAATTAAAGCTGGCCGACTTGTTAAAGTTTGGTTATTTAAGAAATCTCCTACGTTTTTAAGAAAGCGCTGCACCTACTTTGTTTACAGCTTTTTTAATGAAAATAATGTGTGAAAATTCAAAAAATTCGGACTAGCTGCTGTAAAAACAGCTCTTTATGATTAATATGTGATATAAGTAGCTAAAATACAGGTATTTGCAATATGGTTTTCTTTTCACAGGCTCTTAATGTATCGTTAAGAGTGTTTTTATAAAGATAGATTTTGCACTACACTTGCTGTGGTTCTTTTATAACGTAAAACCCAAAATGACAACAATACCTTATAAGAGAGCATATAACCTAACAGTAATAAATTAAAAATGAAAACTATGAAAACAAAAGCAATTTTTATTTCGATGATGACAGCCGTTATGGCGGTTTTATTTGTATCGTGTTCAGAAGATGATACTTCGGGCGATGTAAGTGCAGAGAACTATAACACTAAAGTGTCCATTACCGATGCCCCAATTGATAACGCAGAGGTAGATGCCGTATTTGTAACAATAGCCGATGTGCAGATTGATGGGCAGAGCTTATCTGGATTTGAAAAAACAACGATAGAGCTAAGTGCTTTAACCAATGGGGAAACGCAATTATTAGGTGATTTAGACCTTAATGCCAAAACCTATAACAATATTGATTTAATCTTGGCTACCGATAGTGATGCAAACGGCGACAGTCCTGCTAACTATGTAGTGGTAGACGGAAGCACTAAAGTAGCTTTAGAAACGTCTAATGCGACAATCAGTATTGATGATGCGGTAGAAGTAGTGGCACAAGATACTAACGAGTTGGTATTAGATGTAGACCTACGTAAAGCAATTGTAACCGATGAAGCTAACGGTGGATATAATTTTGCTGCTGAAACGCAATTGAATACTAGTGTTCGTGCGGTAAATACATTAAACACTGGCGTAGTTACTGGTACGGTTACCAATGATACTGATAACCAAGATGGTGTAATGGTAGCATATGCGTATGAAGCAGGTACTTTTACAGGAGCTGAGGCCCAAGAAAATGCTAGTGGCGTACAATTTAACAATGCTGTAACCAGTAGTGTGGTAGCATCAGGAAGTCAGGAGTTTAACTTACACTTTTTAGAAGCAAACACCTACGAAGTGCATTTTGCTAGCTTTACCGATACAAACAATGACGGTACTTTTGAGTTTGAAGGAATGGTAGAAGCTGAAGCTGATGGTTCTATTACCCTAGATAACATTGAAGTTACTGCCAATAGTGAAGTAACTTTAAACATTATTTTGATGTCTATTTTACCGTTCTAAGAACCGTAAATAGCGTATAATACTAAAAACCTCCCATTTCGGGAGGTTTTTTTGTTTTATGATGTTAAAGCTATAACCGCAATGCCTGTTCAGATTGTTTTAATTGGTTTTTAAAAGTGGTTTCATCTACTTCCGTGTTCCAAGTGGGAACCATCTCTTTTAGTAATTTTGTGCCTTCTTCGGAATTAATTAGTTCAGGGAAGGCTTTACCCAAAACATCCAGCATAATAGTTACGGCAGTGGAAGCGCCGGGAGAGGCTCCTAATAAGCACGTAATGCTGCCATCTTTACTGCTTACTACTTCAGTACCAAACTCTAACTTTCCTCCTTCGAATTCATCCCGTTTGATAATCTGTACGCGTTGTCCGGCAACAATAACCTTCCAATCTTCATTTTTAGCGTCTTTTACAAATTTCCGAAGATCATCCATACGGTCGTCAAACGACATGGCTACTTGTTCCATAAGATATTTTGTTAACGGTAAGTTGTGCCAAAAGCCACCCAGCATAGATGGGATGTTTTTAAAATTGATGGATTTAAATAAGTCGAGATTAGACCCTTCTTTTAAAAACTTAGGGCTAAACCCGGCAAAAGGACCAAACAATAATTCACGCTTACCATCGATGTAACGAGTATCTAGATGAGGCACTGACATAGGCGGATCGCCTATTCCCGCTTTGCTATATACTTTGGCGTGGTGTTGTTTAATTACGTCTTCGTTTTTACAGACCAGCCATTGTCCGCTAACGGGGAAGCCACCATACCCATCTTTTTCGTCTATTTCAACTTTCTCTAACAATAGCAAACTCCCGCCTCCAGCGCCAATAAATACGTGACGGGCATCTAGGTGTTGCAACGCATCTGTTTCGGTGTTTTTCACCTTAACAGACCATTCTACATCATCATCTGGATCAATATCCAATACTTCTTCGTTACAATGTACCGGCGTATCATAATCTGTTTCAAGAATATGAAAAAGTTTTTTGGTTAACTCGCCGTAGTTTACTTCGGTTCCTCTGTCTATTCGAGAAGCTGCCATTGCTTCGTCACCTTTCCGATCGTGCATAATAAGCGGAAACCATTTTTTCATAATTTCTTGCTCTTTGGTAAACTCAATATGCTGAAACATAAAGTGTTTTTTCATGGCTTTATAGCGCTTTTCCAGATAATCCACATTGGCTTCGCCTGTTACCCAACTATGATGCGGTACTTTATGAATAAACGACTGTGGATCTGTAATATGCCTAGTATGCACTAAATACGACCAAAATTGCTTGGATATTTCAAACTGATTACAAATAGAAATAGCCTTGTTAATATCAATAGTTCCGTCTTCGTTTTCAGGTGTATAGTTAAGTTCACATAAAGCCGAATGGCCGGTACCGGCATTGTTCCATGCAGCAGAACTTTCTTGAGCGACTTTTCCGAGCTTTTCTAGGATTAATATATTGAGATCAGGCTTTACTATTTTGGCCATCAGTGCTAGCGTAGCACTCATGATTCCTCCGCCTACACAAATTAAATCGTAGTCCTTGTTTACATTAGGTGTTGTGTTCATGACTGTTTTTTATCACGTTAATTCGTTGGGTGAAACTAACTTTTTATAGCAAAATGTAAGTCTGAGCCGTGTTGAAGACTAATTAAAGAACGAACGTTACATTCACTTTGACTGCGCTTAGTGTAACAAGTATGTTTCTTTTAGAAATTAACCCATTTCACCGAAAGGGTAAAGTTACATAAGTAAAATTAAAAATGAAACTTGATTTAAAAAGGTACCTTCTTTTAAATTATCAGTTTTGGGAAATACAGAATTATTTCTTTTTAAGAATACACTAAGACAAAAACTATTATAATAGTATTACTTTTAATGTTGATTTTTCGCCAGATTAAAAAATAACACCTTGAAATATCCCGACATATATTCTTTTTTCTTGGCAATATAAGGTCGGAAATTACGAATAAATAAAATTTAAAAAAATGAGAGAAGCTATTCGCTTTACCGGAATTGCACTTTTTATTATTGCCATCATTATTTGTACGACCATTTGGCCCATATATGGGTTTTCAATAATGGCTTTACTGCTATTTGGAGTGGGGATGTATGATCTTTTTCAGAAGAAAAGTGCCGTGTTGAGAAATTTCCCTGTAATAGGACATATGCGATATTTATTAAAAATGATTGGACCAGAAATTCATCAATATTTCGTTGAATCTGGTACCGACGGCAGACCCATAGACAGTAACCAGAGAGAATATATTTATGAACGTGCCGAACATAAAAATGAAACCCATCCCTTTGGTACCGAATTGAATGTGGAAGAAGAGAATTATAAATGGATGCAGCACAGCATTTATCCCTCTAAAACATTGGAAGAGCCACCCAGGGTTTTGGTTGGCGGTTCAGAATGTACACAGCCGTATTCGGCAAGTTTGTTTAATATATCGGCGATGAGTTTTGGAGCTTTAAGCAAAAATGCAGTATTGGCACTGAATTTAGGAGCCAAGGCTGGCAACTTTTTTCACGATACTGGAGAAGGGGGCATTGCAGAGTATCACTTAAAAGGTGGCGATTTGGTGTATGAAGTAGGTACTGGCTATTTTGGATGTAGAACCAAAGACGGTAATTTTTCACCTGAAAAATTTAAGGAAAAATCAGCTTTGCCATCGGTTAAAATGATTGAAATTAAAATATCACAAGGAGCCAAACCTGGACACGGCGGGGTGTTGCCTGCTATAAAAAACAATGAAGAAATTGCAAAAATACGAGGCATCGAACCGCATACTAAAGTTCTTTCGCCTCCCGGGCACAGTGCGTTTAGCGATGCAAAAGGGTTGTTGAATTTTGTTCAACAAATGCGGGAGCTCTCTAACGGGAAACCCATAGGTTTTAAATTGTGCATAGGTAGTAAAGAAGAGTTTATCACTATTTGCCAAGAAATGATAAAAACAGGCATTAAGCCGGATTTTATTACTGTTGATGGTGCTGAAGGTGGTACCGGTGCTGCCCCAATTGATTTTTCAAACTATGTGGGAATGCCTTGGGAAAGAGCATTGCTGTTTGTAGTGGATGTGCTTAACGGCTATGATTTAAAAAGAGACATTAAAGTGTTTACGGCAACCAAAATATTTACAGCTTTTGATATTTTTAAAGCCCTCTGCATTGGGGCCGATCTTTGTAATTCGGCCCGGGGTATGATGTTGGCTTTGGGATGCATACAGGCCTTAAAGTGCGACACAAACCAATGCCCCACAGGAGTAACTACCAATAAGCCTAAGCTAATGCGTGGATTGGTTGTTGAAGATAAATGGAAGCAGGTACGTAATTACCACCGTGAAATATTAAAAGACTTTACCGAACTTTTTGCCGCTGCTGGGTGTACCCAATTGCAACAACTAAATAGAAGCTTAATTAATAAAAAACAGGAAGGCGATATACATTCGTATGAAGAATTGTATCCATCGGTACAAGTTGGTTCTTACTTATAAAGAAAATATTTAAGGATGATTGTGCTTCTACTAGCCTAAGCTATTAAGGTAAAAAGCTAAAATAACACCAATAGCAGTGGCAATTCCGGTCCAGTAATCATCTTCTTTAAATGCTTTGGGGAATACCTCCAATGCTAAGGATGCAATAACGGCTCCTGCAGCAAAGCAACGGATGTATCCTAAAATATCTTCTGAAACATCTGCCAATAGGAAATTGCCTAATAATGCTGCGACAGATAAAAGTACGGCCGTGCCTGCCCATAAAAGAAACACCTTCTTTTTTGAATTGTTGTCTTCGGCCATTTCTTTGGCACCTCCGGCTGCTTCGGGTAGGTTAGATAAAAAGATAGAGCCCGATAAAGCTGCTACTGTAATAGGGTCGGCACCAATTAACGCAACGCCTAGCGCTAGATTTTCAGGGATGCCATCGAGGGTGATGGCAGCTAACAAGCCACCGCCACTACTAGAACCCCATTTCTTTTTTACTAAATAATCTAAAGCTGTAAAAACGATAGCTCCTATAAGTACTACTAATAAAGCTATATGGATAGATGTTTTTTCTAAAGCAGGTTTAATAAGCTCTAGAATGGCGGAAACCATAAGCGCGCCACCGGCCAAGGCAACCAAAAAACCTTCTGTGCGTTTGGATAAATTTCCATATATTCCCCATAATGCCCCTAATAACAAAGCTCCGGAGACTACGATAATTACAATAATGGTCATCATTTTTAATTACTTTTATTTGTGTTTTTATGAAGAGATATGAGATACATGATTTTTTATCTTTTATAAAAAATGTAATCGGTTACTGGTGGTTCTATACCATGTTGCCGTAAGTCTGAAATTAATTGTCCTTTGTGGTGTGTATAGTGATTGGCTATATGAAACAAAATTTCCTGTACAGAATTGGTATAGGTATGTCCTTTGGAATTGGTGTACGCAATAAGCATATTAAAATCTTTTTCAGAAAGGATAATCAGGGTGTCATTGTAGTTTGAAAGGTCTAATGTACGACACGTTTCAAGAGAATGTTTTTCAAATACTGGTAAAGGCTCAGTTGCTAGAATACGGGAGTTCCATATTTGGTGTGCATTGATGCAGTGAGATAATAAAGGGATAGAGCGCTCACTAATAGTAGATAAGTGCTCTGTAAACACATCAATTAACTGTTGATTGTAGTGTTTATGGTAACCGAATATATCTTTAAAAAAAGTTTTCATCGTTTCCTTTTTAAAGATACAAAGTATTCATGAAAGTATAAGGCAAATTAATAACAAGACGAATTATTTATACATAAAAACAAAACAGGCCGCAGAAATAATTCGACAACCTGTTTCTACTAAATTAATAAATATGGAAGTTACTCTTTCATAGCAAATAGTTTTCTATGGGGATAGAATTTTAGTTCTCTAACGTGATAATTAAAAAATAGGGGGATTGTTGTAGGTTTTGAATTGATTAAAAGTAAAGAATTTTGAAGGCTTAACACACCTTAGGGTTGAGAATATTTTCCTACATTATTGCTCAATACTACTATTTAAGCATCTTTAATAGATAGATATTTTCTAAATAAACCGTTAGCCTTTTACTATTTTTAGTCTTAAAGAAAAGGGTAATATAAATGTGGACACCAACAGAATTCCGTATCGTGCTTATAGTAGTGTTTTCAATCTAAAGCAGGTAAATATGGGGGGAATTGTTAAAGTGTTAGTATAGAATTAGCAAAACAAATTTGCAAAAAATCTTTAATTTATAGTATATTTGGGTGATTTTATTATTAATACAACAATAAAAAGCCCCTAATTTTGAAAAAAGAAGTATTATTCTTAATAATTCAGTTTATACTCTTCTCCTGCTATTTTGTTGATATTCATATAATAGCATACTCACTTCCGTATTGGACAAACTACTTATTATTAACGCTTGTGGCCATTGGCTTTGTGATTATTTTCTTAGGAATTTTAAACTTAAACGATGATTTAAGTGGTATAAATCCTAAAAAAGGAAATAGAATGGTCTTTAATGGTATATATAAATATGTTAGGCACCCTATTTATGCAGGTATATTGGTGAGCATGATATCATACGCTTTCTTTACTGCCTCTGTATTCAAGCTTTTATTAACACTCATTATGGGAGTAGTTTTTTATTATAAATCTAACAACGAAGAAAACTGGATGTTAGAAAAATTTGAACAATACCGAAGATATAAAAAGAAAACAGGACGCTTTCTACCCAAACTTAAAAATAGAGATTACCAATAAAATAATAGGGTTTCTTAATAACTTTCCTTGTAAGGTTCTACCTAAAGTTACTACTTTTACATTCTGAAATTAAAGGTACCCGACTTCTCGGGCAATGAATTTGAAGAAAACTATTATGGCAGATACTATTGAAAAAATTAAATGTTTGATTATTGGTTCTGGTCCAGCAGGATACACAGCAGCAATTTATGCATCACGGGCAGACTTAAAGCCTGTAATGTATACTGGTATGGAACCCGGCGGCCAATTAACCACTACGACCGAGGTTGATAACTTTCCTGGCTATCCAGATGGAATAGATGGACCTACCATGATGGTACAACTACAAAAACAAGCAGAACGTTTTGGTACCGAAGTGCGTATAGGAATGGTTACAGCCGTAGATTTTAGTGATAAAGTTGGCGGAACTCATAAAGTAACAGTCGATAATAAAAAAGAAATAGAAGCTGAAACGGTTATTATTTCAACTGGAGCAACAGCTAAGTACTTAGGCTTACCAAGCGAACAAAAATTACGTGGCGGCGGGGTTTCTGCCTGTGCCGTTTGTGATGGTTTTTTCTATAAAGGCCAAGACGTTGCTATAGTAGGAGGAGGAGACACTGCAGCTGAAGAAGCGACCTACCTAGCCAATATTTGTAACAAGGTTACTATGTTGGTTCGAAAAGACCATATGAAAGCTTCAAAAGCGATGCAACACCGTGTTGAAAACACAAAAAATATAGACTTACGGTATAACACCGAAGTAGATGAAGTTATAGGTGATCAAGTTGTGGATGGTCTTCGAATGGTAAATAACCAAACAAACGAGAAAGAAGAAATTAAAATCACCGGTATGTTTATCGCCATTGGACATAAACCAAATACTGAAATTTTTAAAGATCAGTTGGACATGGACCCTACAGGATATGTAATTACCAAAGGGAAAAGTACCAAAACTAATAAACCAGGAGTTTTTGCCAGCGGCGATGTACAAGATAAAGAGTACCGTCAGGCTGTTACAGCAGCGGGGACTGGTTGTATGGCAGCTCTGGATGCAGAACGTTATTTACAGACCATTGAAACTGAAGAGGCGGAAGCAGTAAGTGCTTAAAACAATATACTTTATATTAAAAGAACACCTAAACTGTTTGTTTAGGTGTTTTTTTATAGAATAAATTCTCGCTGTTTTAAGAAGAGTATCGTAATTTAATATTATAGTAAAACCCTATATTTGTAGGGGATTACTTGTTTTTATATGAAAAAATTACTCTCTATATTTTTATTAGTAGCATCGGCATGTGTTTTTAGCCAGAACTTGCCCGAAAGTACCTCTCTTTTTTCAAAAAACTTAAATACGTTATACAAAAATCCGTCTCAAACAATACGTGTAGCCAAGTATCTTTATGAGAACGCAACGACTAATAAAGAAAAAGCAAAAGCACTGTACCTCCTTTCGGAATCTAAAAAATTACAAGGCAATTATATTGAAAGTATTGACGCCCTTTTTGAAGCAAAAGCCCTTTTAAGCCCTACAGAAGATCATTTTATAAGTACATTGGTGTTGATTTCCATTGCTGAGCGTTGTCGTATTTCTGGTATAAATGATATCTCAAATCAATATTTACAA